>TARA_R110002050_G_scaffold74772_3_pt1 | contig 21641 bp, 22 predicted proteins | sample TARA_R110002050 | Tara Oceans TARA_R110002050 (sample SAMEA4396988) | marine metagenome | biome: Polar Biome; feature: [DCM] deep chlorophyll maximum layer (ENVO:01000326); material: water (ENVO:00002006), including particulate matter (ENVO:01000060) such as... | depth 25 m
TCGTGCTCCTACATTACACAGGCTAGGTATACAAGCGTTTCAACCTCAGTTAATTGAGGGGAAAGCAATTCGTTTACACCCATTAGTATGTACAGCATTTAATGCCGATTTTGATGGTGATCAAATGGCGGTGCATTTACCATTAGGACCAGAAGCTATTTTAGAATGTCAATTATTAATGTTGGCGTCTCACAATATTTTAAATCCTGCTAATGGATCACCAGTAACAGTACCTTCACAAGATATGGTACTTGGTCTTTATTATATGACTAAGTTACGTACGTCTACTCCAGAAGCACCAATTCAAGGAGAAGGTTTAACGTTTTATTCACCAGAAGAAGTTGAAATTGCTTTTAATGAAAAGAAAGTAGACTTAAATGCTGGTATTAAAGTAAGAACTATTGATGTTAATGAAGAAGGGAAACTAGATAGAATGATTGTTGAAACTACTGTTGGTCGTGTGTTGTTTAATCAACACGTACCTCAAGCAGCAGGTTATATTAATCAAGTACTTACTAAAAAATCGTTAAGAGATATTATTGGTAATATTCTTAAAGTTACTTCAGTTCCTGAAACTGCAGATTTCTTAGATGCGATTAGAACTTTAGGATTTAAATTTGCATTCCAAGGTGGATTATCATTCAGTTTAGGAGATATTATTATTCCGCCAGAAAAACAAGGAATGATAGATAAAGCTAATACGTTAGTTGATGGTATTATGGGTAACTATAACATGGGACTTATAACTAACAACGAACGTTATAACCAAGTTATTGATATTTGGACCTCTACAAATGCTGAATTGACTGAATTGTCAATGAAACGTATTCGTGAAGATCAACAAGGATTTAACTCGGTGTTTATGATGCTTGATTCTGGGGCGCGTGGATCTAAAGAACAGATTCGTCAGCTTACAGGTATGCGTGGATTAATGGCAAAACCTAAAAAATCAAATGCAGGTGGAGGTGAAATTATTGAAAATCCGATTCTTTCTAACTTTAAGGAAGGTCTTTCAATTTTAGAATACTTTATTTCTACACACGGTGCTCGTAAAGGTCTTGCAGATACGGCTCTTAAAACGGCTGATGCTGGTTATTTAACACGTCGTTTAGTAGATGTGTCTCAAGATGTTATTATCAATACTGAAGATTGTGGAACTTTAAGAGGTGTAGAAGTTGAGCCATTAAAGAAAAACGATGAAGTTGTTGAAACGCTTGAAGAAAGAATTGTAGGTCGTGTATCTTTAAATGATGTATATAACCCATTAACAGATGAGTTGTTAGTAGCAGCAGGTCAGTTAATTGAAGATGATATAGCAAAAGCAATTGAAGCATCACCAATAGATAGTTTAGAAGTGCGTTCTGCGTTAACTTGCGAAGCTTTAAAAGGTATTTGTGCTAAATGTTACGGACGTAATCTTGCTACCGATAAAATGGTACAACGAGGTGAAGCTGTTGGTGTTGTTGCTGCACAGTCTATTGGAGAACCAGGTACTCAGTTAACACTTCGTACGTTCCACGTAGGTGGTATTGCAGGTAATATTTCAGAAGAAAATAAATTAGCTGTTAAGTTTGATGGTAAAGCTGAAATTGAAGATTTAAAAACAGTTAAAGGAAAAGATGGAGATGGTAACGATATTGATGTTGTTATTTCTAGAACATCTGAACTTAAACTAACAGATAAGAAAACAGGTATTGTTTTAAGTACTAATAATATTCCTTACGGTTCAACTATTTTTGTTAATAACGGTGATAGTTTAAGTAAAGGAGATGTTGTTTGTTCTTGGGATCCATATAACGGTGTTATTATTTCAGAATTTGCTGGTAAAGTAAAATATGAAAACATCGAACAAGGTATGACATACCAAGTTGAGATTGATGAGCAAACTGGTTTCCAAGAAAAGGTGATTTCTGAATCTAGAAACAAAAAGTTAATACCAACACTTCATATTGAAGATGGTAAAGGAGAAACGATTCGTTCGTATAACTTACCAGTTGGAGCTCACTTAATGATTGACGATGGTGAAAAAATTATTATTGGTAAAATATTAGTTAAAATACCTCGTAAATCTGCAAAAGCAGGAGATATTACAGGAGGTTTACCTCGTGTAACCGAGTTGTTTGAAGCTCGTAACCCTTCAAATCCAGCTGTTGTAAGTGCTATTGATGGTGTTGTTTCTTTTGGAAAAATTAAGAGAGGTAACCGTGAGATTATAATAGAGTCTAAATTAGGTGATGTTAAGAAATACTTAGTAAAATTATCAAATCAAATTCTTGTTCAAGAAAATGATTATGTTAAAGCAGGTATGCCTTTATCTGATGGTTCTATTACACCAAACGATATCTTAAACATTAAAGGACCTTCAGCAGTACAGCAATACTTAGTAAATGAAGTACAAGAAGTATATCGTTTACAAGGTGTAAAAATTAACGATAAGCATTTTGAAGTTGTTGTTAGACAGATGATGCGTAAAGTACGTATTATTGATTCTGGTGATACTATATTCTTAGAAGATCAATTAGCTCATAAAGCAGATTTTATATTAGAAAACGATGCTATTTTCGGAATGAAAGTTGTTGAAGATGCTGGTGACTCTGTAAATATTAAAGCAGGTCAAATTATTTCACCTCGTGAATTACGTGATGAAAATTCTATTTTAAGAAGAGAAGATAAGCAACTTGTAGTAGCAAGAGAGGCACAACCTGCGACTGCTACACCAATACTGCAAGGTATTACAAGAGCATCACTTCAAACAAAATCGTTTATTTCTGCAGCATCGTTCCAAGAAACAACTAAAGTTCTTAATGAAGCAGCTGTAGCTGGTAAAATAGATTCTTTAGAAGGCTTGAAAGAAAATGTAATTGTTGGACATAGAATTCCAGCAGGTACAGGTATGCGAACTTACAAAGACATTATTGTTGGCTCTAAAGAAGAGTTTGACGAAATGATGCAAGTAAAGCAAGAATTGAATTATAATTAATATTTAGTATTCCCGCGAAGGCGGGAATCTTTAAAAAACAAAAGCCTTCATGTTAGTTAACTTGAAGGCTTTTTATATTTAAAATTAAAATTATGGCAGACCAAAAAGAAAACCAAAAGCAAGGACAAATTAATATTGAATTAGATGAAAAAGTAGCAGAAGGTACTTATTCTAATTTGGCCATTATTAACCATTCTGTTTCAGAATTTGTAGTTGATTTTGTAAATATTATGCCAGGGGTTCCTAAAAGCAAAGTAAAATCTAGAATTATATTAACGCCACAGCACGCTAAACGTTTGTTAAAAGCTTTAGCCGATAATGTAAATAGATTTGAAAATGCTCACGGAGAGATAAAAGATTATGAACAACCGCCAATTCCTTTAAATTTTGGACCAACGGGTCAAGCATAAAAAAAGCCTTTGAAATTAATTTCAAAGGCTTTTTTTAAATTGTCTCGTCCTGAAATAGCGTACATTCACTAAAAACAAATATGTCTATAGAACGCAGGGTGAAATTGGTTGAAGAATTGTTTAATAAATTAGATTTAGATATTTCAGGATTTCAAAATAAATCCCAATTACACTGCTTAACAGGTTGCGGTAACTGTTGCACCAATCCAACTATGGAAGCCTCTCCTTTAGAGTTTTTACCGTGGGCTTTTTATTTGTTTTTAAATGGACAAGCAGAAGAGACTCTTAAAATACTGAACACTAAAGAAAAACAATCTATTTGCCATATTTACAGACCACTTAACCTCGTTGATAGCTCTATGGGGCGTTGTAGCAATTACAAATACCGTGGGCTTATTTGCAGGCTTTTTGGCTATGCCGCGACTAACGACAAGTATGGAAAGCAACGTTTAGTAACCTGTAAAATAATTAAAGAAAACCAACCAAGTTTATATCAAGATACTACCGAAGCTATTAATAACGGATTATATGTTCCCATGTTTACAGATTACTATATGCAATTATCTCAAATAGATTTTAATATGGGAAATGTTATTACACCAGTAAACAAAGCATTAAAATTAGCTATTGAAGAAGTATTACAATATTATGCTTACAGACCATTTCCGGGAGGATTGGAGAAAATTGCTTAACTTTTTTATCACAATAAGGAATTGGCTTTGTCTAAAAAAATAACTAATTTCGTTTAACGCTGATATAAAACATTAAAACGATTTCATATCATTATAGTTATCACATATTAAAAAATATCATACTAAAAGAAAATGAAGTATTTAAACATAATAATAGTTGTTCTGTTTTTTAGTTGCAACGAAAAAACAGAAAATAGCTCTATAAATCCCGAAAATTGGGCAAAACGAGCTGTCAATTTGACTTCAAAAGATTCTCTCGAATATGGGAAATCTTATCTATCAATTTATTCTCAGATTTACAGCAGAACTGAACATTCTACTATCAATTTGACTGCGATGTTAAGTATGAGAAATACAAGTGAATTTGATACAGTTTATATTTTGAGAACTGAATATTATGACACCCACGGAAAATCAATTAGAAAGTATTTTGACTCGCCAATTTATTTAGCTCCTATGGAAACAACAGAAATTATAATTGACGAAATCGACATTTCTGGAGGAACTGGTTCAAATTTCATTCTTGAATGGAAAACTCCTAAAAACTGTCCAGAACCATTATTTGAAGGAATCATGAGTTCGACTATGGGACAACAAGGCTTATCTTTTACAACACAAGCAAAGCGAATAAAATGATTGAGATTTTAACGACAATATTTTTTGTTTTTGCTGTAATTGACCCAATCGGAACAATTCCTGTTTATCTTGAGGCAACCAAAGAATTTGATTTACATCATAAAAAGAAAATTGCAGTCCGAGCATCAATAATAGCTTTTCTGATACTTTTATTTTTCATAGTAATTGGACAGCTGATTTTAGAAGGAATGTCTGTGTCACTTGACGCTTTCCAAATTTCAGGCGGAGTAATTTTATTTTTATTTGCTCTAACTATGATATTCGGAGATGGTAAACCTGAATTGGAAAAAAATCGAATTACGGATTACAAACACGTTACAATATTTCCTATAGCTATTCCTTCCATAGCATCACCAGGAGCAATTATGGCAGTTGTTTTATTGACGGACAATCACATTTATACAATTCAACAACAATCAATCACAACTGGAATAGTTTTACTCGTTATTGGAATTACTTGCCTAATACTTTTAGGAGCAAATCATTTCCAAAAACGAATTGGAGATTATGGAATTACGGTAATAAGTAAAATTATGGGACTGATTTTAGCGTCGTATGCTGTACAGAGTATTTTAAGTGGAATTAGTAGTTATTTTGGAAATTCGTGAAAAAACCTTGTGGTAAATGTATATAAAAAATAGAATAAGCCGTCACTAGCACAAAGGTTTGGACATTTAAAGAAAGTCACTAAATTTTTTAAAATTGATGAATTTCCAAAAATAAAATAATTAGTAAAATTTAAAAATTCTGCTTGTGTATAACCCGATAAGATATGGCTTATTTACAGACCTGCTTTTATATACGAGACCATTATGCAAACTTTAAAAATAACCTCCACCAACATAGCAAAACCAACCACCATTATTTGGAATGGAAAAGAAGTAACCACAGGTATTTATAAAACACCAACCACAAACTCTATATTTTTAGGAGAAAGCGATGTGAAAAATGACGAAGTAACTGATAGAAAACATCATGGTGGCGAATTCAAAGCTTGTTATTTATTTTCGGAAAATCAATATGATTATTGGAAAAATCTGTACCCAAACCTGGATTGGAATTGGGGCATGTTTGGAGAAAACATAACCGTTAATGGTTTAGATGAAACCAAACTATGCATTGGGGATATTTATAGAGTTGGAGAAGCTTTAATACAAATTACACAACCCCGAGAACCTTGTTTTAAATTAGGTGTAAAGTTTGGTAATCAAAATGTACTAAAACAATTTATTGAATATGGTTTTTCAGGAACTTACGTTCGCGTTTTAGAATCAGGTTTTGTAAAAACGGGTGATACATTTAAACTCGTTGAGCAAGCAAAAAACAGCTTAACGACTTGGCAATTTTTTAATTTATTGTTTTCTAAAGAAAAAAGCCCTGAATTAATTAATTTAATTTTAAATAATGACGCATTACCACAAAGAAAAAGAGATAAATTAAAGTCTTTTATAAAGTAGCTTTGGTTTGTTATATCTTTGTCCCAAACACCTATAGATGTCATTTAAAGACTTACAATTAAACAGACCTATTTTAAGAGCCATTGCTGAAGCTGGATACGATAGTCCAACCTTGGTTCAAGAAAAAACAATTCCTTCGGTATTACATAAAAAAGATGTTATTGTTTCTGCTCAAACGGGGACAGGAAAAACAGCAGCTTTTGCCCTTCCTATTTTACAATTATTGTTTGATAAACAAGATGCATCTAAAAAAGGAAAAAAAATAAAAGCTTTAGTTATAAGTCCTACGCGAGAGTTAGCGGTTCAAATAAACGAGAATTTCATCAAATATAGCACCTATACAAATTTAAAAACTACAGTTGTTTTTGGAGGAACGGCAATAGAACCTCAAATAGACGTTTTAAAAAAAGGGATTGATATTTTAATTGCAACTCCAGGACGTTTACTTGATTTACACAAACAAGACATTATCAACCTCGATTATATTGAAACGCTGGTTTTAGATGAAGCCGATTTAATGCTTGACATGGGGTTTATAGACGATGTTAAAAAAATTGCACGTTTATGTCCTGAAAGCAAGCAAACTTTATTGTTTTCGGCAACCATTCCTTATAAAGTTGAACAACTAGCAAATACTATTTTAAAAACACCTGAACGTATTGAAGTAGCACAAAATTCTTCTACAGCCAAAAATATCAATCAGGTATTATATTATGTTCCTAAACAGAACAAAATTGAACTCTGTTTACACTTATTACGAAATACGATAAAAGGGAGTATACTTATTTTTAGACGAACTAAATTCGGTGTTGAAAAACTAGAACAAACACTTATAAAAAACGGTTATAAGGTTGAGAGTTTACATGGTGATAAAAGCCAGATTTTAAGGCAAGAAGCTTTAAAAAACTTCAAAGCCAAAAATGTAAATATTTTAATAGCCACCGATGTTGCTGCACGCGGTATTGATATAAACGAATTAGACGCAGTGGTTAATTTCGATTTACCAAACGTACCCGAAACTTATGTACACCGAATAGGTAGAACAGGTCGTGCTGGAAGCTATGGAAACTCTTATTCATTCTGTTCTGCAGATGAAAAAGCGTATGTTACAAGCATACAACAACTTATTCAAATTCAACTTGATGTTATTGAAGACCATCCGTATCCTTTAGATCCAAAAGCAAAAAAGGAAATTCATAAAACACCTGGAAAAAGCAAACACAGAAAAGGACGTAAAAGTGAAGCCTCTAAAAAGAAAAAGAAACGTTGGTATTAAACCTATTATTTCCCTTATTTTATAGGGAAATCAAAATAAGTATTAGGAAAAGGCTCTCTCTTTAAAGTAAAATGCCACCATTCTTTAGGATAATTTCTAAAACCATATTTTTTCATTACAACTTGCAACAATTGCCTGTTAGCTTTTTGTTCTTTGGTAATACCCTCATAATTAACCCAAGATTCTTGTCCAAAAAAATCATAAACACTCCCCATATCTATCGGTTCTCCAGTATTACCATCAATAATGGTTAAATCTACGGTACTACCTTTACTATGCCCGGATCTACTAGCTATGTATTCTTCTATAAAAAGATTCTCCTTTCCAACATCTGGATAAAAAACAGGCTTATTAATAGTATCATTTAAATCTTTTGCCCAACGTATAAAATGATTAACAGCTTGTTGTGGTCTATAACCATCATAAATTTTTAAACATAAATTATTATTCTGCAACTCTTCTTGAACGTACTTTAAAGCTAAAGCTGTTTGCTTCGTTAAGATGAGCTTATTTGACTGATAGCCATCAATAGCCTTACCTACAAAGTTGTTTAACGTATAATACCTCAATTCTATATTTATATCAGGTATAACATCCTCAACATAAATAAACTCTTTGGGTAATTGTGCAAATGAAACAAAGCAATAGAAAAACAATAAAAATTTAAAAAAGTAACTCATTATACTTATTAGTTTATAAGCTAATGTATATAAAATAATTTTACGAAACATTCATAACTAAATTTTCGATACCCAAGGAAATGATTAAATGAATGTTACATGTGACCGATAAAAATAATAATTATAAATACATGAAAAAATAGGGCATAAAAAAACCGAGTTCCCTCAAACTCGGTTTTCTTTCAATTTGCTTTTTTTATTATGATGTAAATTTAGGGTCTCTATACCAACAACATAATGCAAATATTAATTAATTAATCCATTGAACTAAAAAGTGTGTTATTTAGTACACTCCAAATATATAACTATTAAATGTTACAAAACGATTAAGAACATTAAAAATCGATGAAATACATATAATTTTAACATATATCGATAAAAAAACACGTTTAATCGATTAAATACACTGTTAACGGGTTTTGAAAAACAAAAAAAGCACTCTAAACAGAGTGCTTTTTTACTAACTAACCAACCAAAAATATGAATTACATTTCTTAAATTTAAAGTAACCACACGATAAACTTATATACTTAATGTAATCATTATTACTATATCAATTTTTGTGCCAAAACAAAACACTTATTATTTTTGTGATTTATTTAACATTTATTAAATTACCTATCAGCCACTAGTATTTAAAATATAAATGTGAGATATTTGCTGTTATCAAAAACAAAAAGTTACAAATGAAAAACGCACTATTATTATTTATTGCCTTTATGATTATTTCTTGTGGTGAAAAACAACATGACCTAACTGTAAAAGGGCAAATAAAAGGATTGAAGAAAGGCACTATATACCTTAAAAAAGCAAATGATTCTACAGTAACGAGTGTTGACTCATTAGTTATTAGTGGCAACTCTGAATTTGAATTACATAGTAACTTAGATTCTCCAGAAGTATTCTTTCTATATCTAGATAAAAATAGTTCAGAAAATGATAGAATAACCTTTTTTGCAGATAAAGGTATTACAGAGATAAATACTACATTAAAAAACTTTGTTTTTGATGCTAAAATTAATGGATCGACTCAACAAAAAACGCTTGAAGAATACAAAAAAATGATGTCTAGATTTAATAATCAAAATTTAGATTTAATAAAAGAAAATTTTGAAGCTCAAAAAGATAATAATGAATTAAAACTTGATAGCTTACAAAATATTCAAAATAGCATGTTAAAGAGGCAATATCTATTTACTGTAAACTTCGCATTAAATCATAAAAACAGTGAAGTAGCTCCTTATTTAGCTTTAACCGAAATATATAATGCTAAAATTAATTTGCTAGATACAATCAATAATTCTTTATCAGATAAAGTAAAGGCATCTAAATACGGAAAGGAATTACAAGTATTTATTGATAAGATAAAAGCATCTGAAAAATAACACGCCATTCATTACATAATTCAAACAAAAAGACCTCTGTACAAGGTCTTTTTTTGTTTTATTCAAAATCTGAATAAATCTTTTTAATTATAATTTAAATAAACTACTGATTTTTAATATTTTGCATAAAAAAACCCCACAAAAGTGAGGTTTTTGAGCCGATGGAGGGACTCGAACCCACGACCTGCTGATTACAAATCAGCTGCTCTAGCCAGCTGAGCTACATCGGCGTTTTAACGGATGCAAATATAATCGCAAAAATGATATTTGCAAGCAATCCATTAAAAAATTATCCTAGTTTATTAATTTTTTCAATTAATGCAGTCCCTTTAGCTTCTAATTCTTGATTAATAGCTTTAAAGTGTGCTTTTGCATTATCATTCTTTGCATTTACTTTTGCTATTAATTCATCAAAAGTCACAATTGCTTCATCTATAATTGCTTCACTTTTTTTAGTGTCTTTATCTGTATTTGCATATTCCCAAATATAAACTGCTTCAATAATATCGCCTAAAACATAATTAATATCTTTCTTTAGGTCTCTAACATTTGCCATTTTTACTGTTTTTTAAATTTTTACAAAAGTACTTAATTAAATCAAATTATAGGTTTCTCTTCTACACGAGAATTAAAATAAGTTTTAATTACACATAAACTTCTAATAGTATTGCATTTTTAGAAGTAATTTCATAATTACTTATAGCTGCAGGAAGTAAAACTGTTTCTCCTTTTTTTATAGTTTCCATAAACCCATTAGCTGAAATTTCAGCGTCACCATCAACACACATATAAATAATAAAAGAATCGTGATGGTTCTCTTTTTGAAGCGTTTTATCTATTTTCAAATAGTTTGTTGTAAAATATGGACAACTTACCATTTCATTTGATTGATTTTCAGCTTTATCATAACGAACTCTAAAGTTGTCTGGCATATCAAAATCGAAGGCATCTATGGCTAAATCATTATGTAACTCACGTTCGTTACCATTATCATCAACTCTATCCCAATCATAAACGCGGTATGTTATATCGCTTGTCTGTTGAATTTCAGCAACCATAACACCTGCTCCAATAGCATGTACACGTCCTACTTCAATAAAATAAGTGTCTCCTGTTTTTACTTTATCAAAATTTAAAATTTGGGTTAGTGTTTTTTCTTCCAGATGCTTTAAATACAATTCTGGTGTCATGTCTTGATTAAATCCAACTATTAAATTAGCGCCTTCGTCTGCTTGCAGAGTATACCACATTTCCGTTTTTCCAAATGAATTATGCCTTTTTGCTGCTAATTCATCATTTGGATGCAATTGAATAGATAAATCTTCCTTTGCATCTATAAACTTGATTAGTAATGGAAACTTGTTTTTGAATATTCTATAATTTTGAAGTCCTATTAAGTCGTCTTTATAAGTTTCTAAAAGTTGTTTTAAAGATTGGCCTTTTAAACTTCCATTACTAACTATAGACGTATCGCCTTCTACATCACTAATTTCCCAACTTTCACCAATATTAGGCAAATCGCTGTTTTTATTTAATAACGTTTTTAATTTTTGACCGCCCCATATTTTATCTTTTAAAATAGGCGTGAATTTAATTGGGTATAAATTTTCTATCATTATTATTTTCCTGAATAGGTTACAAAATTTCTTGGTGTCTCGTAAAGTGTTATTTCTAATTCTAAATGAGTTGCTAATTTAGGTTTAAGTTTATTATATATTACAACTGCTATATTTTCAGCTGTTGGATTTAAGTCTTTAAATTCTGAAACATCTAAGTTTAAGTTTTTATGATCGAAAGCATCTTCAACTTCTGCTTTTATAATTTCTCTTAAAATCTTAATATCTATTACATATCCTGTTTCTTGGTCTATTTGCCCCGTAACACTAACTATTAATTCGTAATTATGCCCATGATAGTTAGGATTATTACACAACCCGAAGATTTCTTCATTCTTTTCAAAACTCCAATCTTTTCTATACAACCTGTGTGCTGCATTAAAATGTGCTTTTCTACTAACTGTTACTATCATTTCGAAATGTTTATATGTTCGTAGAATTTATCAAAAATAACCTTAAACCATTCGGTATATAACCCTGGTTGTAAAGAAATATCCGTTTTAACTTGTTCCAAAGACACCCATTTCCAAGCTGCAACTTCGTCTACATTAATAATAGGTTCGGCATTATAATGTCCTAATAACACATGATCGTATTCATGTTCTGTTAGCCCATTATCAAATGGTGCTTTATAAATAAATGATATAGATTCTTTTAAATCTACAACAAAACCCATTTCTTCTTTTAAACGTCTTTTTCCTGCTTCTATATTACTTTCTCCTTCTCTTTGATGACTGCAACAGGTATTAGTCCATAACAGCGGAGAATGATATTTATGAAATGCGCGCTGTTGCAGCATTAATTCATTCTTATCATTAAAAATAAACACTGAAAATGCACGATGTAACAAAGCCTTTTCATGAGCTTCTAACTTAGGCATTAATCCTATTTGCTCATCCTTTTCATTAACAAGAATTACTTTTTCTTCAATCATATTGTACAAAAATACCAAGTATATTTTTAAAAATCATGTTTCTATTCATAAATTTAAATTGGATATAATAGGACATCATTATTGAACTTATAAATATTATCTTTGCAACCCATTTGCACAAATATTTATGAGTTTTTTAAAAGAAATACAACGCAGACGTACCTTTGGTATTATATCGCATCCAGATGCTGGTAAAACAACCTTAACTGAGAAATTACTTCTTTTTGGAGGCGCTATACAAGAAGCTGGTGCTGTAAAAAGTAACAAGATAAAAAAAGGAGCTACTAGTGACTTTATGGAAATTGAGCGTCAACGTGGAATTTCTGTAGCAACGTCTGTTCTAGCTTTTGAGTATAACGGTATTAAAATTAATATTCTTGATACCCCTGGACATAAAGATTTTGCTGAAGATACCTTTAGAACACTTACCGCTGTAGATAGTGTTATTGTAGTTATTGATGTTGCTAAAGGTGTAGAAGAGCAAACTGAAAAATTAGTTGAAGTTTGTAGAATGCGAAACATTCCCATGATTGTATTCATTAATAAGATGGATAGAGAAGGTAAAGATGCTTTTGATTTATTAGATGAAGTGGAGCAAAAATTAGGCTTAAAAGTAACTCCTTTAAGCTTTCCTATTGGTATGGGGTATGATTTTAAGGGAATCTATAATATTTGGGAGAAAAACGTTAATCTGTTTAGTGGAGATAGCAGAAAAGATATTGAAGAAACTATCGAGATTTCAGATTTATCCTCTCCAGAATTAGATACATTAATTGGAGATAAAGCCGCAAATACCTTAAGAGAAGAAATAGAGCTGGTTGATGGTATTTATCCCCAGTTTGATAAAGATGATTATTTAAAAGGAAATTTACAACCTGTATTTTTCGGTTCTGCATTAAACAATTTTGGTGTTAGAGAGCTATTAGATTGTTTTGTAGATATAGCCCCCAAACCTAGACCTAAACAAAGTGAAGAACGCTTGGTTCAACCAAATGAAGATAAATTTACAGGCTTTGTTTTTAAAATTCATGCCAATATGGATCCTAACCATAGAAACCGATTGGCTTTTATAAAAATTGTATCGGGTGAATTTAAACGAAATGCGCCTTACTTACATGTAAGACATAATAAAAAAGTAAAATTCTCTAGTCCAAATGCTTTCTTTGCTGAAAAAAAAGAAATTGTAGATATCTCTTATCCTGGTGATATTGTTGGTTTACAAGACACTGGGACTTTTAAAATTGGAGATACATTAACAGAAGGTGAAATTTTAAATTACAAAGGAGTTCCTAGCTTTTCTCCTGAGCATTTTAGATATATTAATAACGCCGATCCTTTAAAATCTAAACAGCTTTTTAAAGGTATCGATCAATTAATGGATGAAGGTGTTGCTCAATTATTTACATTAGAACTTAATGGCAGAAAAGTTATAGGAACTGTTGGTGCACTTCAATACGAAGTTATTCAATACCGATTAGAGCATGAGTATGGTGCTAAATGTACTTACGAAAACTTAAATGTATATAAAGCTTGTTGGGTAGACCCTGAAGATGCTAAAAATGCTGAATACAAAGAATTTGTTAGAGTAAAACAACGTTTTTTAGCTAAAGATAAACAAAACCAATTGGTGTTTTTTGCAGACTCATCATTCTCATTACAAATGACACAACAAAAATATCCGAGTATAAAATTCCACTATGTTTCGGAGTTTGATTGATGAAAATCGACAAACAACCACCTTATTTTTATAAAGTGGTTGTTACTTTTTTTTAATTTAAAAGGAATACTTTTTCAGTTAAAAATGTTTGACTTCAATATGTCTAAAATCTATAGGAAAACCTTCATATTGCAGTAGAATTCTACCATTTAAAACAGAAGATTCAATACCAGAATTAACTAATTTACCGTTTAGCTTTTGCTCAATGGATCCGTTTTTACAAGTGATAATAATGGTATTCCATGCTCCAATTGGGTTTTCTGCATCTATAAAGTGTTTTGATACGACGCTTCTACCTGGTTCTGTTTTTGTGCCATTTACATTAAGTGTAACCCCTTGAAGTAATATAAAATCGCCAGTACCATCTTCTTTAACTTGAAATTGAACACCTTTAGGCCATAAGGTGTCATGTGTTTTCTTAGGAACTAAATACATAACACCGCTATTTTTTTTATTGTTTTTTCTAGTATATAGTGTGTCTGTATTCCATCTAAAATCTAAAGTTAATTCGAAATTTTTAAACGATTTTTTAGTGATTAAGTATCCAGCATCCTTGCCAAACAAGCGTATCATATTGTTTTCGACTTTAAAAACTTCTGAAGCATTGTTATGTTTTCCTGTATTAGCTTCAAAAGCATACCAACCTTTTAAATTTTTTGAATTGAAAAGTTGTTTAGTTTGTTGAGTATGTCCTAATTGAGATGCGAAAACGATAAGAATTACCAATATATGTTTTGAATTTAATGTCATTATAAAGTGTATTGATTTGATTAGACTAAGTTATCTATTTAAAATTAATAGCAATAAAAAACCACCTTGTTTTTACAAAGTGGTTTTAGTTTATAAGCTATAAATCAACTTTTAATTTACAGAAATGAGATTAACTTCAAAAATTAATACAGAGCCACCAGGGATTCCGTTATAGTTGCTATTGCCATAACCTAAATGGGCAGGGATTAAAAGTATACCACTACCGCCTTCTTTAAAATACGTAAAACCTTCCGTCCAGCCTGCAATAAATTGTTGTAAGTTGTATGAAATGCCTGCTTCATCACTTTGGTCAAAAACAGAGCCATTAATAAAATACCCTTTATAAGCTACAGTTACGTTATCTGTGGATGTTGGTTGAGCACCAGTACCAAGCTCATCAATAACATAGTACAATCCTGAACTACTTTTTTGAGCATTCAAATTATTAGCAGCTATATAAGCTTGAATGTCTTCGTCATTTTTAGTAACGTAATCTACAGGAGTATCATCTTTACTACAAGAGGTTATTAAAATTAAAGCAAATGTGATTAAAATGTTTTTCATGTGTTTATAATTATTGTTTTTCATTGGTCACATGTAACATTCATTTAATTATTTCCTTAGGTATCGAAAATTTAGTTATGAATGTTTCATAAGTTTTTTTTGAGCAAATATAATAGAAATTAAATAATACTATTTGTCTTTATAAGGACAGGATTGAAAATAGGTTTGAAGATTAAATTTTCTGTCTACAAATATATCTGGTAAAATTTTATAATGTTGTATTCTATCAATTCTAAAAGCGCGATAATCGTTTCGTAAATAACACCAAGCCATTAGAACCCATTTGTAGTTGGTTGAGTAAAAAGCGTAGGGTTCTATTTTTCTAAATGAAACATTGGGGTCATTTTCTTTACGATAATTAATCTCAATATAGTTGAAGTTTGTAATAGCTAGTTGAATATCTGAAAGCGCATTACTAGAAATATTTTCATAATTATTATTGAATACATAAATTTTGCTATCTAATAATTCACTTTTCTCTTGAATAGAAGTTCTAAATACCGACTTTATTTTAGTTAAAGCGTCTTTGAAATCTTCAATAAAAGACACATCATTACTTTGATTAACTAAATGTTGTGCTGTTATTAAAGCATTGGCTTGCTTTTCGGTAAATTGAACAGGTGCTACTTGGTAGCCTTCCATGAGTGAATACCCTCGTCCTTCAATAGTGGTAACAGGTACACCAGCGTCTTCTAATTTTCTAATATCTCTATATATGGTCCTTATGCTTACCTCAAACTTTTTAGAAAGCTCTGTAGCCGTTAAAAGTCGTTTCGATTTTAACAGAGTAAGTATGGATATGAGTCTCGATAATTGTGACATAATAACAAATATAGCGAACCACTTTTGTAATTCGCTATTTGTATCATTTATCAACTAAAAATACTGTAATAAAATGTGTTTATTTAGTTGCTATATAAATTTCTACTTCAGAGTTTTCTCTGTTTTGTGAATTTTTTCCATAAACCTCAAAATCAGTTGTATACTTTCGTTTTAATTCTTTGTCTTTTTTCCAGATTTCTTGCCATGTTTTTACTACGGCGTTTGGCATTTGTCCTTTCGAAACGAATTTTTGATAGTTCCCGCTTTTAAATTCACGTCCAATTAATCCATTCGGAATTTGGTCAAGAGACTCTACACGTAACCCAATTATACAAGTGTACTTTTTGGTATAGTCTGATTCGTAGTCTGTATAGATTGAATAAATGTCATCGCTTTTTTTATTTGAAATTTTATCTAGAATATTTTCTGTATAAAATTGTTCCCAAAGTTTGCCTAAATCTTTTGCTGCTTTACCATTTTCGTTTGTTGTCTCCGTTTTTATTCCAATGATTCTAAAACTATCAATATGTTCCATTTTTAATTCTAATTTTTAATCTTAGTTACATCCAAGAATGAAGCGCCATTCTATTACCTTCGGTATCTGTAAACTGCGCCATAAAACCATTTTCTCCAATATCTGTTTTTGGCATTAATACTTTACCACCAGCAGCTTCGATTTTGTTTAACGATATGCTTAAATCGTCGCCGCCATTTAAATAAATAGTGGGTCCATTGGTTGTAGGGGTTTGACCTTTGGCTTTAATAAGACCACCGCCTATGCCATTATTATCTTTGTCGTAAGGAAATACACCGTATTTTGTGTTTTGTTCTGGCATATGATGATCGGTGATTTCAATATTCAAAATGGTACTGTAAAAACCTTTTGCTCTTTCGTAATTTTTTACTGGAATTTCGAACCAGTTGATGGCATTTTTCATTTTTAAATTGATTTAATTGTTAAACTTACATGCAAAAATATTAGCCTTTGTGACGAAATATGTCAGGGGTGTTTTTTAGTTTGAAATTTTTTTAAATTCTAATGAAAAAATTAGTATTCGCATGTCAGGTTACCCCTTTCGACTGCGCTCATGGTGACAAAAATTTTTTACTTTGAACTCACGTTATTCAATTTCCGTTCATTACTCAAAATTGTACTAACAGCCTGTTTGTATTTAAAAGGATTAGTAGCCTTTTTAATAGCTTTATACGTTTTTTGAGGATTAGAACACGATTGCGAAAAGAATTCCCAGAAACCCAACATTTTCATTTTTATTGGTGTTGGCCCAGAAAGGTAATCGTCGTATTGCGTGTAAATAGTATTGTGGAATTCCTCAAAAATATCCCAACGATTTTTCGGGTATTCGGTGGTGTCATTTTTTATCATTTGTGGTAAAAACGGGTCGGCAATTAAACCGCGACCAATCATAAAATGATCTAAACTAGGGAAACGTGCTTGCATACTTTTAAAAGTAGCCACACTTGTAATATCGCCGTTATAATATAATTTGTGTTTGGTGCTTGTTATGCAACGCTCGAAAGCATCCAAATCTACAGGGCCTTTATACAATTGTTTACCTATTCGGGCATGAATCGCAATATTTTTTAACGGATATGCATCTAAAATAGGGAAGACCTCTAAAATTTCTTCAGCATTCTCATAACCCATACGCATCTTCATAGATACCAAAATATCGGTTTCGCTGTGCGCGCGATCTAAAATAGTATTAATTCTTTCAGGGTTACAAATCAACCCCGAACCCATGCCCGATTTAGCAACCATAGGGTATGGGCAACCTAAATTCCAATTTAATTCTTTATAACCCAAGCTTTGCACATACTTGGCAACAAACAAAAACTCCTCAGCATCGTTGGTTATAATTTGCGGAATAACCTCTAATATAGTATTGTTTTCTGGTAGTAAATCGTTTTCATACGAAGCTTTAATTTTAAACTTTCCATTAAGCCTAATATAGGGTGAATAAAACGTATCAATACCTCCAAAATAATGATGGAACGCATTACGAAACCTAAAATCTGTAAACCCTTGTAATGGTGACGAAAGTAATGTGAAACCCATGTATTATTTATGTGGCGCAAAGATAAGTATATTTTATTCTTTTGGATGTTTTAACACGCTTTCGTCTACGCGCTCCTTCCTGAAAAAGTCAGGGAACTCAAACATTTAGCCTGCGGTGAGAGCAGTCGAACCGTTCAATCGTTAACGCAACTATCTGCTGAGGTGGTTTTATAGTAACTTTTAGATTGGTTTATTTACTATGTCTATGTCGTTATAAAAAAATGAAGATTTTTGAAGTGTTTGCATAACGTCTAGTAGGGGAAGGACTGAACGTAATTCTCTTCAAAATTCGCATAGGAGCACTAGATGTAGCTTATGCCTAAATTAGAAGATAGTGCCAAGGGTGCAAAGAGCTTTGGTGTGATGATTTACGAACCGCCGTATACGAGACCCGTACGTATGGTAGTGTGAGAGGCGCACTCCGACTATTTTAGTCAGAGCCGTCTACTCGACGTGTGCAGTTTTTATTTTAGTCGCTTTTTTATATCCATTCTCTGATGCAGAATTCTAACGATTTCCACAATTTCATTTTCAACTTTTCTATAGAAAATTAGATGAGATTTGATTTTTGTTATTCGATAGTCTTTTCGGGTTTGTTCTACTGATTTTCCAGTTAGAAAGTTATCCGCAATAAATTCAATCTCTTCAATTATCAAGTCGTAATATCTGTCCGCTTGTTCTTTAGACCATTTATGAAAAGTATAAATCCAAATATCGTTTAAATCGTTAATCGCTTGTTGACTGATTCGATATTTATTTTTACTCATAAGTGTTTGCGATGTAATTCGGTTAGATTTTGTTTAGGATCAAAATTTTCAACAAATCCACTTTGTTCACCGACTTCAAGAGCTTTAATCAATTCTCTTTCTTTTTTTTCTTCACGTTCTAATAATCTCAGTGCTGAACGAATTACTTCGCTGACAGAACTATATCTGCCAGATTTGACTTCATCATTAATAAATTCTTCAAAATGATTTCCGATTGATATTGATGTGTTTTTTCCCATTTTGTAATATATTTAATCAAATATACCAAATCTTGGTAACGCAGCCAAATTGTACACAACGGGAGTTTGTGCACACTAGTGGTAGCCTATGCCAAAATTAGAAGATAGTGCCAAGGGAGCAAAGAGCTTTGGTGTGATGATTTACGAACCGCCGTATAGGAGACCTGTACGTACGGTGGTGTGAGAGGCGCACTCCGACTATTTTAGTCGGAGCCGTCTACTCGATTAACTACTGTTTTATTTTTAAAATATTATTATGCTCATCAGCATCCGGAAAATAATCAGTTACCAATTCAATAATTAATAATCCATTGGCATTATCGATATCTATGTCTACAATATTATTTTTGGTTTCATTCCAAATCGTTGCCGTTTTAGTAATTGTCTTTTGGATTCCATTCTTATAAGTAAGACGTAAAATTATCGGGACTGGCAGGCCTCCAATATTTTTAACTTTGAGTTTTGAGCTTTCAATGTCTTCTAGTCCTAAATCTCCATATCCAGGCTCAAATATCCAAGCTTTCCAAAACCAATTTAGATTCTGATTGCTTATTTCATTAAAAGTAAACATAAAATCATAAGGTGTTGGATGTTTACCTCTCCAGCGGTTAATATAAGTTTTTAAACACTTTTTGAAAATATCTTCTCCAAGAATGTTCTCTAAAGTAAGGTACATGAATGCAGGTTTTCGATAGGACAATTGATCATGAGCAGGGGAATAGGTCAGGAGAAAAGAAGGCATGATGAGTGGAGCGTCCCATTGTAGTCCTGCATTTTTATTGTACGAATTTAGCATTCTATTTAATTCAGCATTTTCATCAATAGTTCCTTTGTTATAGTATTGAATAAATTTAATGGTAAAAAATTCAGTCCATCCTTCTTCCATCCATGAATACTTAACTTCATTAATCCCCATTAAAAACGGGAAATAAGAGTGCGCTAATTCGTGAAAAGTAACGTCTGTGTTTTCCACTTCTTTGGTACTAATGCCATTATTTGCCATCATCGGAAACTCCATTCCATCAAATTCAGTAACACCAACGAATGTTGTAAACTGTGGGTATGGATACTCAATTCCTGGATAAACGCTTGAAAGGTAATTCAAGGATTCTTCCTGAACTGATAATAGCCGCTCTAAAGACTTGGATTGCGACTTATCATAAACTATATTTGAGGAAATCACTTTATCTCCGATATTAACAGCATTACTAATCCATCTAAAATTATCGCTGACAGCAAAAGCAAAATCTTTTACATTATTGGCTTTAAAATTCCATGAGTTTTGGGTAGCTCTTCTATTACTATTATTGCCCCCAGGTGAAATTACTAAAAGTTCTTTAGAGGTTTTTGCGGCATTAAATTCTTCCAGTTCTTCTGGAGTAAACACGTCTTTAGGATTTTGCAATTCCCCAGTCGCCCAAACTTTATAGGTACTAGGTGTTTTTATGGTAACGTTGTAATCAGAAAAATCAGTATTGAATTCTTGACTTCCCATATATTCCATCTCATCCCAACCATCAATATCGTTGTAAGAAGCAATTTGAGGATACCAGTAGCCGACAAAGACAGTTGATTGATCATAAGCTCCAATTCTATTTGTATATAATGGAGGCATTTCCGTAGACCAGTTCATAGCTAAATTTGCTGAAGTTTTTGGCGCGATAGGTTTGGTTAATTGTATTTTTATAAACGTACTTTTTATTTCAACAGATGAGCTTTTAATTAAGTCTATAGCATTGCCATCAATAGTGAAATTTGATATTTTCATTCCTTTCGTTATTGTTTCTTCTGGAACTGCATATGCTCTTGCGGATCCTTTTTTATAATGATTGGGATATGTTTTAATAATTAACACAGACAAACTGTCTGGACTATTATTCGTGTACACAATTTTTAGGCTTCCTGTGATTTTCCAGTCTCCTGGCTTTATTTCTGCATTAATTAGATATGAACTCGAATTTTGCCAATAATTGGGGCCTGGGTTACCATCAAATGATCTGGTTTTTTCTTTATAGGCCTTTTTAAATTCTATAGGCATATATAACTCATTCTGTGAGTATAGATTTAAAGAAATGAAGGCTAATGATAAAAGTATATATTTTTTCATATTATAATTGTAGTTAACGGTTTGTATAAGAATAGTTATGGGTTTGTACGCGAGGATTTTCCGCAGGAAAATCGGATGTAACAAACACAAAACAAATTTTGATTAAGCACTAAGCCATAATTATTTTTATACAATGTGTGTGCCCAGAATAGGCATCTTTTTCTTACGAAAGTAAGGAATTAATCTAGAGGGTGCAAATCCCTTATGGGCAGGGGTAACGCTCCGAACCATTAGTAAGTTGCAAGCTGGCTTATCGTGAGGTATACAGTGAAGGAAGCGAAACAACAAAGCTCGGTACTGATCCTTCGACTGCGCTCAGGACAGGCTAAACAGAAACCGTATACAGAGGCGTAATTACTTGGGTAAGCAAGCACATCATTGTAACGCCTCAAGAATATCAAAAGGGTATTTATGTAGATACGGCAGGAATTGAGAGAAAGAAGATGCCATTACCTGGGGAGGTCTCCAAAGTTACGAGTTAGCTATATGGAGAAGTCAGCAGAGGTCATAGTACCTATAGGAAACGAGCAGA
>TARA_R110002050_G_scaffold274283_2_pt1 | contig 21639 bp, 14 predicted proteins | sample TARA_R110002050 | Tara Oceans TARA_R110002050 (sample SAMEA4396988) | marine metagenome | biome: Polar Biome; feature: [DCM] deep chlorophyll maximum layer (ENVO:01000326); material: water (ENVO:00002006), including particulate matter (ENVO:01000060) such as... | depth 25 m
TAGCGGCGATCTATTATGAATGATTTTAGAAGTTTAAAACCCATTTCAGTTTACTCCACCAAACAAGCCGTCGATGATGGCTTTCTGATTCAAGTTGATCAGACAGTTTCCAAAGAAGCTGGGATTCGTCTTCCGGTTTACCTGACGCGCTCAGTTTGGGATAAGTATGTTGAAGTTTCCGAAGGCATGGAAGGCCATCAGGATCAGGCCGGCCGGTTATGGGATGTGCTGTTTATGTTTGCCTTTTTTGCCCGGAAAGAATCTACTTTCCACTTGCTTTTTAAGCTATTGGTTCAACTGCCGGATACCGGTGATTGGGAGCAGAACGAAGAAGTAGCAGATAGATCGAACCGGCTGTTGCGGGAAGTTACTCTCAAAGCCTTGATAACCGCCCGAGATTTTGATGATCCGTCACCCGCGATTTTCATTATGAAACCATTTGAAGATTAACCAATCCTGATGAATGTTGTCAGAATAAAATTAGAGGAGGTATTGATGATGAGATACAAAGATGATCCAAGACAAATTGCCGTAAGATATCCAAGTTATTGCGAAAAATGTCAGGTTCGTTTGCCTCGTGGCACTGTAGCCTATTATTGGCCACGAACCCGCACACTGCTATGTTCTGGTTGCGGAGAGCCGGAATTCCGAAGTTTTCTTTCGGCTGCAGCAGATGAAGCGGTCTATGCCGCAAGAGGATTTTAGAAGCCAACCATTTTGGTTCACACGAGTATCTTTGAGGAGTTGGCAGCACTGCTAGGTGGCGCTTACCTGTGTCACCTTAACGGAACCCAGAAACCCACGATTGGTGACAACGCTGCCTACATCAAAAGCTGGATCGGCAGATTTTAAGGAGATGTTTCTGACGTTTTCATCGATTGTACAAAAGACGGTGGATTTACATCCTGGATCATCAGTCTGCTCCAAACGCACTAGTTAGTCGTCCCTGATAAAGCCTTCAACGACCTACATCAAGCCAAAACTAAAAGTACGACACAACTTATTGCTGCTAAATCGAGTTCGTAAGGATTGACTAAATAACACTACAAAATCTAAGAAATAGAATCAATAGTAGTCTCGCTTTGATCTCTTGTAACTCATGTCTCGTTATGTATGAATTGTGATATGGTATATCTTTCAACTAATCAAACGAAATTGTGTAGGTGAATTTATCAGAACGATAATATCCAATGTTAAATTCTATTGGCAGTTTATTAATGTCATATACCTCTCTCGTTCTTTTTAGTAATGCTGTATTTTTTTCGACTTCCAATTTTTTTGAAAGTTCTTCGTCAGCATTAATAGCAATAATGTATTCTTGTGAAGCAGCAGCGATAATTCCACAAGATTCTCTTAATATGCTATAAAGAGGCTGATTGAAATTTTCATTACCTTTTAAACTAATAGCTGGATTGAAATATGAAATAAAATATACAAATGGTCCTGATTTGCTTCCTCTAAGTCTTACTAGTTTGAGTACTTTGGATTTGGCAGGAATTTTGAAAAACTTACAGATATGTTCTGAAGCATTTTCCCAAAATACATGAAGTTCATAATTATATACTTCAATTCCCAAAGACTTCATTTCTTGCGTAAAACTTTGCCATTTCCTTCCCACTCCTTTTATTTCACCAGAAATAACTTTTGTGCCGGCGCCTTTTTTTCGTTCCAATAGTCCCTCGTTGACAAGCGTTTTGATGGCTTGTCTTACAGTAGCCCTGGAAACATTAAACTTACTAGCTAAATCCATTTCAGTTGGCAACAATTTCCCATTCGTGTATTCTTGATGCGAAATTAATTCTTTCAGTTGATTTGTAATTTGCTCATGTAAAGGCGTATTGGATGTCTTATCAATGTTAAACATAGCATGTTTCATATATATGTGTATACAAATTTACAAATAAGTTTTGAAAATGTTGCCTAGTATTTTGCAAATAAATTTTATTGTACGTACATTTGACTAATAATTATCATAAATGTAAATACATAGTGATTGACTAATCAAAATTTAACAGTATGAAAAAAACAATCTTAATGATGCTTTTATTAGCATTTATGCTACAAAATGCATGGGCTCAAACTAAGCCCATTAGCGGTATTGTAAGCGATGCTAGAGGAGAATTGCTTGTTGGTGTAACCGTTGTCATAAAAGGGACTACTACTGGCACTGTAACTAATGAGAGTGGGGAGTATAGTATTTCTGCCAAAAACGGGGATGTACTTGTATTTCGATTTATTGGAATGAGCACCCAGGAAGTTGAAGTTGGCGAGCAAAATTCAATTGATGTGATAATGGCATCTTCGAATGTTGCATTAGAAGAAGTTGTTGCTGTCGGATATGGTGTTAAGAAAAGAGCGACCATAACGGGATCTGTAGCTTCAGTTAATAACGATGAGATTATCACAACCAAAAATGAGAATGTTGTGAATATGTTGTCTGGTAAAGTTTCGGGGGTTCGTATTCGTCAATTTTCCAGTGAGCCAGGTCTATTTAATAGTTCTATTGATATCCGGGGATTTGGTGCACCACTAGTTATTATTGATGGTGTTCCTCGCGATAATATGGCACGTTTGGATCCGGAAGACATTGAAAATATCTCTGTAATCAAGGATGCATCTGCCGCTGTTTACGGTTCACGTGCAGCAAATGGTGTAGTTATTATTACTACTAAAAAAGGAACAGAAACGGGGCCTGCAGAATTAAACTATTCTGGTAATATGTCGTGGCAAATGCCTTCCAATTATCCGGACTTGGTTGATGCCCCCGACTGGATGACACTCAGCAATGAGAAGCAGAAGCACAATGTAGATCAAAGTGATATAATTCCCAGATATTCACAAGAGGAAATTGAATCGTGGCGCAATGGAACCAATATTTCAACAAATTGGAAAGATGAGGTTATGCGCAATAGTGCTCCTCAGACCGCGCATACATTAAGTGTTCGAGGAGGTAACGATGCTGTTACATATTATTCTAGTATTGGGTATCAATACCAGGGCAGTTTTCTTCAGACGGATGCGATTAATTACGAAAAGTATAATATTCGAAGCAACATTTCTGCGAAAATTACCGATAACATTCATTTCGACTTAAACTTGTCCGGTTTAATGGACGAACGTGGGTCTTCAACCTTTGGTTCGGGCAATATTGTCAGGTCTATGTGGCTGCATCGTCCTATGGACAAAGTATATTATGACGAGGAGTCTGAAAAATATCAAATGATGGACTGGAACGTTATAGAGAATCCTGTTGCCATGATGGATCGGGATTTGGTTGGCGAAAACACGAATAAGAGCAAATGGCTACAGTCAACTATGAGTATTACTTATGATGTGCCATTTGTAAAAGGACTTTCTGTTGCTCCCATGTTTAGCTACGACTATACGATGAATGACGACAAGAACTATTCAAAGCGTTTTACTCTTTATTTGCCAACAGGTGTTGAATACAATTTAAATAACCAGGCAAGCGGTAACAGTAGGGTGAATCGTTATTTTTATGGAAAAACATCGACTCTTTGGCAATTTAAGCTTGCGTATGAAAGGCAGTTTGGAGATCATGCAGTTTCGGCAATGAATCTTTTTGAGAACTCACATTACGAGGGAGACAACTTCAACGCATCTCGTTATTTGGTTCTGCCTTTATCTGAACTATTTGCAGGGATGAGCGAAAATCAGGAGGCTGGACAAAGCACTGACAGCGCTGTGCTTTATGATTTCGCTAATCAGGCATCGGTAGGTCGTATTTCGTACGACTACAAAGGCAAGTATTTGGCTGAATTCTCCTATCGCTACGAAGGGTCTTCAAAATTTCCGGAAAACAGCCGTTGGGGATTCTTCCCTTCTGTTTCTGCAGGCTGGAGAGTTTCTGAGGAAAGTTTCTGGAAAAATTCAACACTTAATTTTATAAATAGCCTAAAATTTCGTGCTTCTTATGGTAAAACAGGAGATGACGGCGCTTTGGCGTATCAATTTATAAATGGGTACCAGTATCCCGGACCGGGAGATCCCAATGCTTTGCCAGCTGGATATAATTTTGGTGACTCATTTGTTTCTTCTTCTGTAAGTACAGGATTAGCTAATAAAGCGATAACCTGGTTTGAAGCTAAAACACTGAATATTGGAATAGATGCCATCGCCTGGAATGGTTTGTTGGGGGCAACAGTTGAGTATTTCAATAGAGATCGTTCTGGTCTTTTGGCAACACGAGTTGCAAGCTTGCCTGGTATTGTTGGTGCCAATCTTCCTCAGGAAAACCTCAATAGCGATCAAACACAAGGTTTCGAACTGGAACTGAGTCATGTAAACAGAGTTGGAGATTTCAATTATCAAGTAAGGGGAAATTTCTCTTTTACGAGGCTTAAAACAAAATATTATGAGATGGCTGAAATGGGTAACTCCTATCAGAATTGGCGTGGCGGTTTAAACAATCGTTACAATGATATGTGGTGGGGGTATGAAGGAAACGGCCGCATTGAAAATTGGGATGAAATATATTATAATCCAATATTTGTAGGCAGAGGCACACTTCCTGGTGATTATGAATATCTGGATTGGAACGGTGATGGCAGAATTGACGATTACGATGTTCATCCCATTGCCAATGTTGGGCAAGTACCACTTATCAACTATGGTTTGACTCTTAGCGGACAATGGAAAGGTTTGGACGTTACCATGGTTTGGCAAGGCTCAGGTAGAAAATATCTTGCACCCCAAGAGTTTCTGTATGAACCTCTCTGGGCAGGAACAAATGCGATTAGTGATTTTGTGGATCGTTGGCATCCTGCTGATCCAACTGCAGATCCTTACAATCCGGCAATAGATTGGTTAACTGGCGACCACGGTTATACAGGTTCAAACCCAATTCCATCTTCGGAATTCAATGTTCAGGATGCTAGTTACCTTAGGTTGAAAAGTCTGGAAATAGGATATAATCTACCAAAAAATATTCTAAGTACTGTCAATCTAAAAAATGTAAGATTTTATATCAGTACATATAATTTGCTAACATTTACGAAATTGAAGTATATGGATCCTGAATTCAATACAGACGGATTCTATGGATACCAATATCCTATCAATAAAAGTGTTACGATGGGCTTAAATGTTAAATTTTAAAACTGACTAATTATGAAATTAAAAAGAATAATGATAATATTGGGTATAAGCATTTTTATTTCGTCTTGTACCGATTTAGATATTCCGCCAAAAAATATATTGGGAGAGGATGATATTTTTAGTAGTATAGAAGGTGTTGAAAGTAATCTTGCACGTATATATAGTAGGCTCCCTATTGAAGATTTTAAATATAGTCATCGTTTTGGCTTCAATGTAGGCTGGGCAGGGTATTGGCCAAGGGTATGTGCGACCGGTCAAGCAATAGGACGTGATATGTCTCCTCAATACACGTATGAAGAATTTCGTTATTGGGATGATGCGTATGCAGGAATACGGGATATTAATATGCTTATTGAGAAGCTCCCGGATTATTCGGTTTCTCTGGGAGAAGAGGAAGTGCAGAAAATATTGGGCGAGGCACACTTTGCAAGGGCTTATACTTATTATGCTTTAGTGAAAAGGTATGGCGGAGTACCATTAGTTAACGCAGTGATTGACTATCCTGCATCTGTTGATTTGGAAGGTACGCAGCTTTATCGTGATTCGGAGGAGGCGATTTGGGACTTTATTGCATCTGATCTTGATTATGCCATTGAGCAAATGTCTGAAAATTCTGCAATTGGCCGGGCAAATAAGTACGTTGCAGCTGCATTCAAATCTCGAGCCATGTTATATGCCGGATGCATAGCAAAATACAATACGATCAGCAAAGAGTATAATTCTGCACGCATATGTGGTATTCCTGCAAATCGAGCCAACGATTATTTTAAAGCTGCTTTCGATGCTGCAAAAATAGTTACTGAGTCAGGGAAATTTGAGTTGTTTAAGGGATTGTGGCAGGCAAATGATCCAGTTGCTCAGTATGAGAATTTCAAATATTTATTCATGAATGAAACATCTGAGAATATTTTTGTTAAGTACTACGATATTGCAAACAACAAACACGATTATGATCATCATAGTCAACCCCATCAGACAAAAACAGGTGGTAACGATTCTGAGATTAACCCGACATTGGATTTTGTTGAAATGTTCGATGGAATTGCGAAAGATGAGAACGGAAACATTAAGAATATTGATGATGAAGGGAATTATTATCTTTTCGATTCTCCTCTGGATGCATTTGCTAATGCAGAACCACGACTACGTGCGACTGTAATCCTCCCAATGGATGTATTTAGGAATCAGGTTATCGATATACGGCGTGGTATTTGGACAGGTGATGCCAGTGGAGGTATACCGGCTTTGGCCAAAGAAGGTGATATTGGAAATTATAATCAAATGAATGATCCCAATCTTATTTTGGCACCAGGTCTTGGAGATAACCCCGTTGTTGAACTTAACCCAGGCGATCCGAATGGTCCAACCATGAAAGCTGCTGGTAAGAATGGACCTGTATCTAACTGGGATTTTGGAAATATCAGTGGTTTTTATGTTCGAAAATACATGAGAGAGAGCGGCACGACGGATGGCTTCAATTCTACTCAAAGCTGGATCGAAATTCGTTATGCGGAAGTTCTTTTAAATATGGCTGAAGCTGCCTACGAATTGCAACAGGCAGGTATCTCGGGGGACAATTACCAAACAGTTGCATTCAGCAATATTAATAAGATTAGGGAACGCGCCGGCGCAACTCTTCTTGCCAGTGAAGGTGAACTTAACAACATTAATATCATTCGGACTGAAAGACGGAAAGAGCTTTCTTTTGAGAATAAAACATATTGGGATTTTAAACGGTGGAGGATTTATTACGAAGAGGAACAGAACAACAGACGTTATCGAGTATTGATGCCATTCTACTCAACTGACGCTCAAAAGTATTTCTTATCTGCAAAATATAAGGAAGCAGACTATGTATTTACCTATGATACAAGGTATTATTATCAGCCTCTTCCCGAATCAGAGATTAATAAAAATCCTAATATTGTTCAAAATCCTGGTTTTTAATTTAAAATATTTCTAAGATGAAAAACATAAAATTATTAGCAATAATATCAATCTTATTCGCAGGTATTGTTTCTTGCGAAAAAGATAACTACGAAGAACCTTCAGCAACCTTTAAAGGATCTTTTGTAGATGCACAAACCAAAGAAGCATTTCAAACTGCTATTGGTGGAACAGGTATACGTTTTACCATGATGGAATATAGTTGGAGCGAGAATCCAACTCCTTATTACCTGTATAGTATGATGGATGGAACCTTTAATAATACAAAGTTATTTGATGGAGAATATGGTGTGAAACCGGAAGGTGCTTTTGTTCCTCTTGCTGAGGAAATTATTCAAATTCAAGGTACTGTTGAGAAGAAATATGAAGTCGAACCTTTTTTACGAGTTGAATGGGTTGGAGAACCTGTAATTAATTCAGATGGTACCGTTTCGGTACAGACTAAAATTACACGTGGTACTTCAGATAGTGAGTATCAGCAGCCATTACAGGAAGTTTGGCTTTATGTAAGTGAAAATCAATATGTCGGCGACTTTAGTTATAGTCCAATCTATTCTACCCATCTTATTGGAGGAACTTTACCGACATTAGGTGAAACTGTTACCATTACTTCAGGATGGCCGGCCGGAATTGGAGTAGGTGTTCAGAGATCATTTCCTGATTATTCGAGGAAGTTCTTTCTTCGGGTAGGCGCAAGAACCAACCTTCAGGTAAATAGCACGAATGTATATAACTATTCAGGCGTTAAAGAAATTACAACTCCTTGATATTTCCAATATGATGAGTAGAATAGTCTTATTAGTTTAGTTAGTTAGTTTTTAAGTATAGAGCAATGTCTTCTGACATTGCTCTATCTTAACTTGCTTTCGAGCGAGGAGATTATCATCAAGTTTGGAGTTTATAGATAAATATCTCATAAAATCAAAAACTATGAAATATATTATTAAACTGACTTTGTTTTTTTCATTTTTCATTTCACTAATAACAAATTGTTTAGGACAAGATCTTGATACCCTTCGAAATGCTTTGGAAGATATAAATTTATTGACAGTAAATCAACAAGTAAAGTACAATGTGCATTCATTAGATCCGGTCACAAACCAGCCCATGTACAGGATGGATGCTTTACATGTCATGGAACTTAAAAAACAGGCAAATATTAATACATATGGTAGATATGTTGGGGTTTATCATCATAAAAGTGGAGGTCCTTTGGATTTTGAAATTCATTTAGCAACTTCCGAAGATTTGATGAATTGGACTTTTAGAAAAGTATTATTGACACATGCAGATATGCCCTATATTATAAGATCTACAAGTGATGTTACATCTGAAGAAAATTCATGGATTGTTTTAGCGCATGAAGAATGGCAAACAAACGGAAGTTGTAAGTTGGCTTTTAAAACATATTATGATGAAGATGTTTTATTGTCGGGATTACATAGCTTTGGTTATACGGCAGATATAACACTTTCGGATAAGGGGCTTGAAGGGACACCAAGTATTTATTCTGCTGAATTACTGCTTCGGAATGATCGCTGGGTAGTTGACCTAAATGTAGGATTTCACTATAATAAACAAGTATCAAATGAAGCTGGAGCAAGAGATATGGTGGGAACAGCTATATTAACTGATTTTGGGAACAATAATTCCTGGGCGACTCAGGCGGCTACAAACTACATGGATCATATTACCCTACAAGGAGCCACTGGAAATGTAGGGCAAAGAGATTTTATAACTATTAATGACAATAAGTTTGCTTTGCAGGAAGGTAATATTCAAGGCGCACCATATGATAAGTGGGATTTTGGAGCTTGGCGACTATGGATTTATCAATACAAGGATGAAACCGGGATGGTTCCAGCTCCATCAGACGTAGTCAACATTAATTTTTGGGATACTTATTTTAAACCATTCTTCCCAAGAACGCATAACAGAAGTACATCATTTGGCAATCCATCAATTAAAATTTTGACAAATCCTAATGATACTACCAGTCAAGTCTTGTTTGCTCATTTCTATATTTTTGGAGAAGGTGCCGCAACTGGTGAGGCAGGACCTTGTATTTTTTATCAACCGATTTCCAGTCAGGCTTCTGTATCAACATCTTCAGAAAGCATTTCTATTCAAACTCTAAATAATCCTGAGAAATCACTAAACGTAGAAGTATATAAAAGTGATATCAATCAGATAAATTATAGGATTAAAACAGAAAAAAGTTCAGATTGTAAAGTACAAGTTTTTGATATCAATCAAAAAATCTTATACCAGGGGATTGTGAAGCCCAGCGAAATAAATACAAATAAAGTACTTTATCTAAATAAGCTGGCTCTGGGTATTTATTTTTTTAGCGTTGTTCAGGGAAGAGAAAGAACTGTAAAAAAGATTGTGTTGTAATTATACCATTTTGTTTTGCACTGTTTTCCGCATGTACATTTAGAGATAATTTTACAGGAAGAAAATATCGGGGAAACTATATTTTTTCACAAAAGGACAAAAAAGGGATAAAATGATGAAGTCAAGATAATAAACACAAAAGATTTGATTAATGAATTTTACAATAAAAATTACAGTTGCGTTTGTCTTTACTCTAATCAATAGTATCCCTATTTTTAGTCAAACTTCTGTAGACTTTTTTCCTACTACAAAAAATTATAGTGAGGAGATAGTAATATTTGATTATGCAAACGTTTCGCAAGGAACTCGTTTAGCGGCAGTTTCTTTACAAGGTCTGGTGAATAGAGATACTGCAAGCATTTTAATGAAAGATAATTTGGCGGATGACTTGTTTCAACTCTATATTGATAAAGACATTGTTTCTATAAAACAGGAATATACCAATATCTATGTGTTATTAGGTGATTTCAAAGCATTCTTTACCGGGGCAGTAGTCTATGATCCTGCCAAACCTTTTACAATTAACCTGGCCACTAATATAGCAGGTGTAGAAGACCGAATAATTATTTCTCCCGATATGGTGGAAGGTTTTAAGGAAAATACTGATAACTCCGATATAAAGGATTTAAGAGATTATAACTTTTCAACGGTTAAGGATGCTTTTACCTGGTACAAGCAAAACATATATCCTTCCCAGAGAAACACTGTTTTGGCGGTTGCCAATAAGGGATATATGCACGATGTATATCGAGATTACCTGATTGAGTTTAGAATTCCAACTTTTTGGCTTCCGGGACACGATGATTCTGATTACGATGCGGAATATGAAAATCTGATTAAAACCATGTTTGAAGAAACACCGGACAATATTCCGGTTTTAGGCTTTTGGCCAGATGGTAGCAGCAATGGTTACGACGAATTCAGTGGTGTTAAACTGGCAGGATTATATGGTAAGTTCACTGTTGTTAATACTTGGGTCGGTAATTATTCTTTCCATTCGGCATTTGGCGATAATCAAGATTATACTCAGACAAAAGTAAGGGCCAAAATATTTCGTGGATATGATCCCACAAAGAAATATGTGGCGCTGATAATGGTTGAGAGTGGAGATTCTCCAGGTTATATGCAGTTTGGTTTTCATGATCGCCAGTGGAACGATCCTTACAGAGGACAAGTACCTTTGAGTTATGGTATCAATCCATCCATGAGAATGTTGCTTCCTGTTATGACCAGGGATATTTATGAAACAGCAAGCGAAAATGACTTTTTCTTTTGCTCAATTTCAGGTGCCGGCTATTGCTATCCTTTTGAAGCATATGGACAATCAACATCTAATCCGAACAAGGTATTATCAGATTATTTCAAGCTGACGGCTCAGAATATGGTCTTACTCGATTTGGATATGATGGGCTTATACACCCATCCAAATACAACGAATGGAAAGTGGACAACCACTGATGAACAAATATTTATAAACTTCATTGAACCAATGGAGGGCTTAAAGTCTGTTATATCAGGCATGCACCGTACTGGTTATAACGGATATCAGGCGAATACATACTACAGAAATTATAATAGAGATATTACAGTGCATCATACCCTAACATTCTGGCCAACAACTGGCGGATTTTCAAGCCCGGGAGAGTTTGCAAATGAGATGTATGACGATGAGTCTGTAAACTTTCTTGAAAATGAAATAAAAACTTATGGCGCGGGCACAAATTTTATTCAAGCTATGTTTTACAGCTGGGTATATGGACCAAGGAGACTTAAAAAGTTAAAGGACAAAATGGAGCCACAGGGTTATGTTTTTTTGACATTGAATGAGTTTGATGCAATCTATAGGAAGAGTCGTAATCTGGTGACAAACGTAAACACCATTGCAACTGAAGAATCCGAGATTGAATGTTTCCCAAATCCGGTAGGTGATACATTACATTTTTCAAAAGACGTTAAAGGAACAATATCCCTATATAACTTGAAAGGGAAAATAGTAATACAAATAAAGAGTGAAGGGACCAATTCGATTGGAATTGAAGGGATTCAATCAGGTATTTATATACTCGAATTAAAGAATGATTTAGGCGTGCAAAAACACAAAGTTGTAATTCAGAAATAAATAATTTATGAAAGCTTATTTGAAGTTTTTTTTAATCAGTACAATAATTTCATTGTTTCATTTAGAGTCCATTTCACAAGACGTAAACACCAGTCCGTGGGAGGTCGATAGTTGTGAAATAAATGCTGTGCAAATACCCTATTTCTCCGATTCAGAATACATTGAATTGAATGCGATTGATTTAGATCATGATACGGGTTATCCTACCAATACAGGATGGGCCGTTAAAAATGAAGCAAATTTTAATAATCGCCAGAGAGGGAACGGTGGTTTTCTTGTAAAAGGTGCCTGTATAGATCATCTTGGGCCTGCAAGTTTAAGAACTGTTTTTCGGATGAAGGTTGAGGATAATAGTTATGGTGTTTGGGATAAAATAATGCGAATAGAGTTGTATGATCGCATTGAAAACACTGTAATTAGTGAGCAAACCATTGAGCGAAATTATTTCAGGAACAGTGATGAATTTCAAAATTTTGTTTTGCATGCAAGCTTAACAAAAAACGAAATAAACGATGTAGAAGCCCGAATATGGTACTTAGGAAATGCTGAGGTCGAAATAGAAAAAGTTATCTTTCTAATTGACAAACCAAAAAGCGGATTGCCAAAAATAGTTAACAAAAGTTCAGCTAGTGATAATCATGTTAATAAACTTGTTAGGCAAGCTATAGATGGACTTGGATTTAATAATAATGAGGGACCCAATGCCAATGACCTTATCTATGTAAATAACTATTACATGGCATGGGTAGACCAAACCGGGTATTATGGCAAAATGAATGGCTTATGGTTATTGAATAATGCGAATGATAAAAAACTTGATTTTGCCCCTAAAACTCGTGTAGATGGCAGAGTGGTTAATTTTTTAGTAGTTGCTGAAGATGGTGACGGGCAATGGCCTGCGAGCTATATGGGTGCTGAACATTTCGAAATACCTTCCTATATAAAAGAAAATGATGATGATAAAACACCTGTAGAAAAGGGAATTAGCAACTGGTATACGATAAACGAAGCTAATTTAAACCTAGGAACCGGTGGAACGGGGCATATTCCTTGGTGGACTTGCTGTTCGGGTCAAATGAATAACAAACAATCGTTTGAGCAAATGAATCCACCATCAGAATTTGAAACTCAGGAAGGTCAGCTTCGAATAAATTATCTGGCACCAGTTACAAAAGGTGTCGATGCAGATGGAAACTACGATGGTGACAGGTGTCAGGCAAATCTTTTGTTTTATAATAATATAAGGTATCCTGTTTATATGAAATTAGGTTATACTTTTTACGACGATAAACCTTATTGGGATCGAACATATCAGGTATATAACCCTCAAGGTAACCCAACTCTTCCTGTTAATACCTTTTGGGCTGTAATTCATGGAGTATTGATTACAAAAGTGCCTAATTCTATTGAATGGAAGAAAGAACTGTTTGCTAATATATATCCGAATACAGCAGGAATGCATATACAGGGTAATATGGTACCTAAAGAGACTTGGTCAATTTTAGACACAGGAACCGAAACGGACCTCATAGGCGGGCTAGGTGCTCTTAATTCATCTTTCACGATTAGCAATAATATGTCATTTGATGCAGGCCATTCATTTTTTTATGGAATCAACACCGAATTAAAGGAGCCCATTAAAATAGGGCATATAGGGAATATCTCTTTTTGTAAATGTGTAGTGCATGGTAACTGGGAAATAGGTGGAGGAATGCTTGATAATAGTTATCCCATTAAGGGTGGTCAATTAAGTAAATTAGTAACTCGGCGTTTCGGATTCCCTCAAGGGCAAATTATAAAATTTGATTAAAATAATTTTAGCTTATATGGTCATAACAGTAAAAAATAAAAAACTAGGTATGTATAAAAATTGGATTTTAATTGTATTGGTTTCAATTGTATTTTTTGGATGTTCAAACTCCCAATCAGTATGGGAAATAGGAAAGAAGGATTTATCCCCAAATGAGTTTGCACTCGCCCCTGATGGATTTAAGCATTTTTTAGAAAATGATTTTGGCTTTGAAGATGGATACTTCATTCCGGGTTATTCTAATGAGCAGGAAGATTTTCCCTATGTGTTAGCCGGACCAGTTGATACATGGGGCGGAACCTGGCCAACATCAGGCTGGCGTACTAATGATATAAACATCCTGTTTAATGTTAATGACGATAAATTCAAAGGACAGTATAAACTGATTATTGAGTTAGCCGACCACGCTAAGTCCTTCCTTCCGTTGGTAAAAATCCAATTTAATAATCAAAGTCAAAAATACCAGTTGGAAGCTGATGGCTATGATCTGAAAACACAATTAAATCCAACGCAACAAGAAGCTTATGTCGACTCAACTGCACTGATGGGGGATTTGTCCAAAGCAACACCTGCTACACTTGAAATGATACTTTCTGCTGATGCAATGCGTAATGGTGGCAACCAGATTACAATAACCATATTGCAGGGGGCATGGATTATGTTTGATCAGGTTCGGTTGGAAGGAAATTCTTTAGATTTAATAACTCCTGAAATGGTATATATCAGAGAAGTAAAAGCTGCTGATTATGAATTGGAAGTTGATGGAAAATCTTTTCAGCCACTTTTAGTTGATGTGGAGCACCTGGAAGGGCAATCGCAGCTAAGTGTTTCGCTTGATGGAAAGGCAATATTTGAAGAAGTTTTAGAACAAGGGCGTTATACGTTTGAAGCTCTGATGCCAGCTGTGGATAATGAGATAAAAAGTACTTATGAGGTTAAAATTAATGGCGGTGTTGTTCAAAAAGGTACAGTAGCCCGAGAAGCACAAGAAAAACAAACCGCAGCTGATTACATTGATACGCGAATTGGTACGGGTCATTCACGCTGGATGATTGCACCTGGCCCATGGATGCCTTTTAGTATGGTTAAACTGAGCCCCGATAATCAAAATGCGGGATGGCAAGCCGGTTACCAGCCTTCTTTCGAAAGTGTTGGTACGTTTAGTCATATTCATGAATGGACACTTGGTGGATTAGGGCTTTTTGCAAGCAATGGTCCTTTACAAACTACGATTGGTCATGAGCTGGATCCTGATTCGGGTTATCGTTCAAGAATTAATAAAGATACAGAAGAAGCAGAAATTGGCTATTACAAAGTTGATTTAACAGATTATGATATTACGGCTGAGTTAACGGCTACGACACGTTGTGGATTCACTCGATTTACTTTCCCTCAGGACCGGGGTGCTGGTCGTGTACTAATTGATCTACATGTACCTGCTGAAAATGATTACCAGCTGCGAGAGGTTTATCTAAAAAAAGTCGACGATTACACGATCGAAGGCTATGCTCATCAATATGCCCCTGCGGTTTGGTACGAATATTCAAATCAGGATTATACGGTTCATTTTGTCATTGAGTTCGACCAACCAATTAAAAAAGTTGGAGGATGGATAAATGATGAGGTCGCATACCAGGATGAAGTCAAAATAGAAGATATAAAAGAGGCTGGTGCATTTGTTGAATTTGATGTGACAACTAATGCTGTCGTTCAGGTGCGTTCCGGTATTTCAATGGTAAGTATCGAAAATGCTGCATTAAACCTGGAAACTGAAGTAAAAAAGCCTTTTGGCTGGAGCTTTGAAGATGTGCGCGAGAATCAGGTTAATGTGTGGAATGAACTCTTTGACAGAGTTAAAATCACGACTAATAATCAAATAGAAAAGACACGCTTTTATAACGCAATGTATCGTTCTATCTGTTCGCGCAATACCTTTAGTGATGTGAATGGTGAGTGGGTCGGAACGGACTTGAATGTGCAGAAGTTTACAAATCCGGATGATGTGGCTTTAGGTTGCGATGCGTTCTGGAATAGCTTCTGGAACCTTAATCAGTTTTGGAATCTGGTAACACCTGAGTGGTCAAGTCGCTGGGTAAGATCTCAGTTAGCGATGTATGATGCTTACGGTTGGTTAGCAAAAGGACCAGCTGGAATGAATTATATTCCGGTGATGGTAGCCGAACATGAAATCCCTATGATTGTGGGAGCCTACCAAATGGGTATTCGTGATTTTGATGCACACAAAGCATTAAAAGCGGCTGTAAAAATGCAAACAACACCCGGGCAAATTGTCCACAACGGTTATGCAGGTAACCGTGATTTAAAAACATACATGGAGCATGGGTATGTACCTTATGATCAGGGACGCTTCTCCAACTCCCTTGAGTACTCTTATGATGATTGGACGGTTGGTCAATTAGCAAAGGCTTTAGGAGACAAAGGAACATATAAGAAGTTTAATGAGCGAGGATATTGGTGGAAGAATGTCATTTCAGAAGATGGATACGCTCAGATGCGCCATAGTAATGGTGAATGGTACAAAGATTTCGATCCCTTTAAATCGGGTGCAAACCATCACTACGTAGAAGGGAATGCCTGGCAGTTAACCTTCTTTGTCCCACAAGATGTCCCTGCGCTTATTGAAAAAATTGGAAAAGATCGTTTTGTTGAACGACTGGACTGGGGCTTCAAGGCCAGTGATCCATGGAGATATAATGGGATGAATGACCAATATTGGGATTATCCTGTGGCTCAAGGAAACCAGCAATCGATGCATTTTGCCTACCTGTTTAACTGGGCCGGAAAGCCATGGTTAACACAGAAATGGAGTCGTTCAATTTTGGAACGTTATTACGGAAGTGGCATCAATAATGCGTATTTAGGTGATGAAGACCAAGGGCAGATGAGTGCATGGTTTGTAATGTCATCCATCGGTTTGTTCCAAACAGACGGTGGAACAAATGCAGATCCAGTTTACGAATTAACCAGTCCATTATATGAAAAAATCGAAATAGACTTAGGAGAAAAATACGGTCGTGGTTCGAAATTCACAATTGAAGCAATTAATGTAAGTCGCCTAAACAAGTACATTCAAAGTGCTACATTAAATGGGAAGGAACTAAAATCATTTAAATTCCCGGCTAAAGAACTTCTGAAAGGAGGAGAGCTAATTCTGGAAATGGGTGGAACGCCAAACAAAGAGTGGGGCGTTGAATAAAAAATCACTAGTGTCCGGTTAATTTTTATTAGATATAATATTTAGCAAAATATGTAGCGAAAATCATAAAATCTATGATCACAAAATCAGACATATATTGTATTGCTTATGAATGTCCTAAAAAGAACCGGGATAATGATTGTCCATTGTTAGAAATAGAACATCTTTCATTTAAAGAAAAATTGGATTGGATAGATAAACTCGACGAGGAGTCACACGAATTCATTTTAAGGCATCATTCCTTTTGTACAAAAAGGAAAATAACTAAACAGGGTGAAAAATAGGGGGTACTCGCGAAAAGATATAATTATAAAAAATAATGGAAAGCTTAATGAATAAATTGGAACGGAAAACAAGTCAATTTTTGATGCCTAATCAGAAATGTGATAAGGATTTAAAAGGGTATGATATTTATCCTTCGTTTAAGTTGGAAGAGGGAAAGATTTCAATCGATATTAATCAGTTGGCAAATCAGTTAGTTACTTCAAAAATACTGATTATTGATGGTTATGTTGGTGTTAATTTCGAAGGGTTTAAAGAACAACTGTCTAGTGCTTTAGATTCCATCAACCTTACTTCCAACTGGATTTGTACGGAGGAAGCCTATTTGGCGGAAAAAGAAATTGATGGATTGATTACTCCTTTTATGGGAGAAGCTGACTCTATTTTTGGTACACGAGCAACGCTTGAGTTAAAGGACTTTTTCGAGCTTGATAAACTAAAAGCACTGCAAGCAGATGCTACATTTGATGTGAATGTGATTTATGGCGTAGGGGCATCGTTGGTTGATGTGGAGGGTACTCTATTGTATATCGACCTGCCGAAGAATGAATTGCAGTTTAGGGCGCGAGCTAAAAGTATTCGCAACATTGGTGCCAGTGAGACTTATGACATGAAAACCATGTATAAGCGCTATTACTTTATCGATTGGATTGTTCTTAACAAACACAAAAAAGATATCTTGGGTAAAATGGATTACATCCTGGATGGGCAGTTCGACGATGTTTATTCATGGATGAATGGGTTTGACTTTAGAGAAGCCTTAAAGCAAATGGCAAAGAGCCCTTTCCGTGCTCGTCCTTGGTTTGAACCCGGCGTATGGGGTGGTACATGGATTAAGGATAAAATTGAAGGCCTGAACAAAGACGTTGAAAACTATGCCTGGTCTTTTGAATTAATTACACCTGAAAACGGAATTGTTTTCCAAAGTTCTAATAACATGTTGGAGGTTTCTTTTGACTTTATCCTATTTGCTCAGGGTGATGCAGTGCTAGGAGCTGATGATTATTCAAAATTTGGCGATGAATTCCCTATAAGATTTGATTTTCTTGACACTTTCGATGGCGGTAATTTATCAGTTCAATGTCATCCTCGAATGGAATATTGTAGAGAGCATTTTGGTGAAACAATTACTCAGGAGGAGACTTATTATATTTTGGATAAGAAGAATGATGCATTGGTTTACCTGGGTTTTCAGGATGATATTGAACCTAAGAAATTCGAAGAAGCCTTGTGGAAAAGCTTTAACAGTAATTCACCGATCGATATAACGAAATACGTGCAGTGTCATCCGGCCAATAAACACGACCTGTTTTTAATTCCTCCGGGAACTATTCATGCCTCGGGAATTGATAATTTGGTATTAGAGATTAGTACAACTCCTTACATTTTTACCTTTAAAATGTACGATTGGGTCAGACCTGACTTAGATGGTAATCCGCGTCCGTTGAATATCGAGCATGGCATGAAAAACCTGTGTTTTGACCGTAAGGGGGAGAAGGCCAAAGAGGAGTTAATTTCAAAGACTATTGAATTGGAAAAGGGCGATGATTGGGTGAAATATGAACTCACTACCCATGAAAAGCATACTTATAAAGTCAATCGTTACCACTTTAATTCTGAGGTGACTATTGAAACCAAAGGGAAAGCCCATGTTTTAAGTTTAGTGGAAGGAAGCAGTATAAAGATTGAATCGGAAAACGATAGAATGGAGACTTTTCAGTTTGCGGAATCTTTTATGGTTCCTGCCTCAGCTAGGCGTTATACGGTTACGAATAATGCAGATACAGAAGCCATGTTGATTGTGGCATTTATGAAATAAAGTTAGTTAAACAACGACGCAGAATCCTGTGAATCAACGGGGTGTGTATCTTTACTCACAACAAAAGCGATGAAAAAAAAATATGCTATAGGAATAGATATTGGAGGTAGTCATATTAGTTCCGTCCTCGTAGAAATTCAAAGTGGACAGATTGTAAGAAAGAGCTATTCTGAATCAAAACTAGATAATCAGGCAAGTGCTGAGGAAATATTTCAAATATGGGGCAATACCATTCAAGAAACTATTAATCATGCAGAATTAAGTGAGATTGAGGGTTTGGGTTTTGCCATGCCGGGTCCTTTTGATTATGAAAATGGAATAGCCTTGTTTAAAGGTGTGGCCAAGTATGATAATTTATATGGCTTGAATGTTAAAAACGAATTAAATAAGGTGTTGAATTTATCGAATGATATGCCTTTTCGTTACATTAATGATGCCATGTCATTTGCCATTGGCGAGGCCTGGAGTGGTCCGGCAGCTAAATACAATAAAGTGGTGGCCGTTACTTTAGGAACCGGTTTTGGTTCAGCGTTTATAAAAGATGGAGTACCTGTTATAGAAGGTAATAACGTTCCGCCTATGGGGTATGTTTACAACATTCCATATGAAAACGGAATCGCCGATGATTATTTTTCTACTCGTTGGTTTATTAATGAGTATGAAATCCGTTCAGGAAAAAAATGCAAAGGAGTAAAGGAAATTGCCGAACAAGCGGCTATTGAACAAACTGCCAATGAGTTGTTCGTGGACTTTGGAAGAAGATTAGGCCGGTTTTTAGAACCGTTATTGAACCAATTCGATGCTCAATGCCTGGTAATTGGAGGTAACATTTCAAAAGCCTATGGCTTATTCGGGCCATTATTCCAAAAGGAACTGAATAACGCAAGTGTTAAAGTAGAAGTTGTCATATCTGAATTGATGGAAGATGCAGCAATGACAGGTAGTGCGCGTTTAATGGATTCCAGGTTCTGGGCAGAAACCCAACAAATAGTTTCGAAAATATAAAATTAAGTCAGCATGCAAAACAAATCAAAATGGTCTGTCCTACCTGTTTTCTTCGGTTTCTTTATAATGGGCTTCGCCGATGTGGTAGGGATATCCACAAATTACGTTAAGCAAGACTTTGGTTTGTCAGATTCCCTAGCCAACTTATTACCCATGATGGTGTTTCTATGGTTTGCCGTTTTTTCAATACCAACAAGTTTGTTGATGAACAAAATTGGTCGTAAAAACACCGTAATGATTAGTTTAGCAATAACCTTTATTGCTTTACTAATTCCATTAATTGCCTATAGCTTCTCATTGGTGTTACTGGCTTTTGCATTGCTGGGCATTGGCAATACCATTATCCAGGTGTCTTTAAATCCATTGCTAACCAATGTGGTGAGTGGTGAAAGGCTGACCAGTAGCTTAACTCTGGGACAATTTGTAAAGGCCATCGCTTCCTTTCTTGGGCCTATTATTGCAGGAGTAGCATCCACTACCTTGGGTAATTGGAAAATGATGTTTCCTATTTTTGCAGCCGTTACGCTTATCTCTGGTTTGTGGTTGTTTTTTACATCTGTAAAAAAGGAAGATGAAGTAGTGGCTACTACTGGTTTTATTCAATGTTTTAGCCTCTTAAAAGACCCGGTTATATTGGCGTTTTTTATGGCCATTCTGTTATTGGTTGGCATTGATGTTGGACTTAATACCACCTTGCCCAAATTTATGATAGAACGTGCAAGTATGGTGCTGGAAAAGGCGGGATTAGCTACCAGTTTATATTTTGCTGCACGTACTGTCGGAACCTTTGTTGGAGCTATCTTGTTGGTAAAGCTATCTGGTAAGAAATTTTACATATGGAGCATGGTCCTTGGTGTTTTAGCCATGATATTAATGATTTTTGTGACGAATGTATGGACTATTTACATACTGATTTTCTGTTTAGGATTGGCTTTTGCCAATGTATTCTCCATTGTTTTTTCTGCAGCTTTAAAACGGGTGCCGGAAAGAGCTAATGAGGTGTCAGGATTGCTGATTATGGGTGTTGCCGGAGGTGCTATTGTACCACCGATTATGGGAGTTGTTTCTGATTCTTTTGGGCAAGTAGGTGCTATGCTTGTTTTGTTGGTGGCGGTGCTTTATTTGCTCTTTAATGCCGTCAGGATGAAAGTAGAAGAATCCAATTAGTTCCAAACAAATCAAGACCAAAAACAATGTAAAGACAACTATTGATATTCATTTTCTTTATAATTGCAGCTGCTTTAAATTCAGTTGCACTTGTACGAAAAACGGTTACACCAGTCGATCCTGAGTATTGTCCTTCGCCGAGCATCTAAATAACAGTATCATGAACAGCGCAAATCTTTTTTCGTTTTTATTTGGATATTTCAAAAAAGAAATTCTATATTTGCCTAAACGGTTTAGCAAAAATAATGAAAAGGATTTCGTTACAAGATATTGCCCATAATTTACAGGTTTCAAAAGCAACTGTCTCAATCGTACTAAATGGAAGAGGCGACGAGAAACGTGTGAGTAAAGAAACCCAGAAGAAGATTCTCGAATTTGCAAAAGAAAATAATTATAAGGCCAACCAGCTCGCGCGTGGTTTGAGTCTGGGAAAGAGTGAAACGATTGGTTTGGTCGTCCCGAATATTTCAGATAGTTTTTATGGCCGAATTGCCAGAAGGATTGAAAAAAAAGCTGAGCAGTTTGGGTATAATGTTGTTTTTAGCAGCACCGGTGAAAACAAGGAGAGAGAATCAAAATTAATACAATCAATGCTCGACAGGCAAGTTGACGGTTTAATAATCGCAACATGTCAGAAAAATGATGAAGACATTTTGAACCTCAAAAAAAGAAACTTTCCTTTTGTCCTTATTGATAGGCATTATCCTGCAATCGAGACCAATTTTGTCGGGATGGATAATGCAGGAGGAATCTCAACT
>TARA_R110002050_G_scaffold6781_1_pt1 | contig 21619 bp, 14 predicted proteins | sample TARA_R110002050 | Tara Oceans TARA_R110002050 (sample SAMEA4396988) | marine metagenome | biome: Polar Biome; feature: [DCM] deep chlorophyll maximum layer (ENVO:01000326); material: water (ENVO:00002006), including particulate matter (ENVO:01000060) such as... | depth 25 m
AATTCAAAAGAAATCGGCAGTTTACAAACTGACTTGGATGCAGCCAAACGGCGAGCAATTAGGCCTAATTAAAAGCTTGGTCGAAGACGAAAGCATTAAGCCTATTATAGACCTAATTTATCCTTTTGAAAAAGGCGTGGAAGCCTACGAGCATCTAGCTACTGGCCATGCTCAGGGAAAAGTAATTATCAGCTTTTCTGCTCATTCTTAAATCAACAATCACATAAGCTGAGTTCGACAATAAATAAGAGCTTTAGATTTTCGGTCGCACTTACTTTAATAAAATTATAGGAAATGGAAAATGTACTAGTGGCTGGTGCCAATGGCACTACCGGACGAATTATTATTAATTTACTAAAAGAATCGGATCGCTATATGCCCATCGCCATGGTGCGCAAGGCAGAGCAGAAAGAGGCCTTTGAAAAAGAACAAGTTAGTTCCGTTTTGGCCGATTTGGAAGACGACATTAGTCCCGCTTTAAAAAATATCGATAAAGTGATTTTTGCGGCTGGCTCTAAGGGTAAAAATGTAATTGGCGTAGACCAAGAAGGTGCGAAAAAACTAACCGAAGCCGCCCAAGCAGCTGGCGTAGAAAAACTGGTAATGTTAAGTACCATGGGCGCCGATGATCCCTCTATTAGCAGTGAGCTTGAGGATTATCTCAAGGCCAAACAAAATGCAGATGAGCACCTTAAAGCGAGTGGCTTAAACTACAGCATTGTAAGGCCTGGCTCTTTAAACAATGAGGAGGGCAGTGGTAAAATTCAGCTCGCCAAAAGTCTGGGAAAACACGGGCAAATTAGTAGAGCAGACGTCGCTAAAACCATCGTGTCCGCGCTAGATGAAAACCGAATGAAAAATCAAACTTTTGAAATCCTTGCGGGAGATACGCCCATTGAAGAAGCTACCCTTTCCTAATTAATCTGAAATCAATCGTAACGAAGAAACACATGAATAGCACCAGAACCATCAACCTAAAACAAAGGCCACACGGAAAGCCTAGTCTAGAAGATTTCGAATTTACCAATAGCGAAATCCCCCGTCTAAAGGAAGGGGAGGTTTTACTCAAGTCGCTCTACCTTTCAGTAGATCCGTATTTAAGGGGCCGCATGAGCAATGCTCCCTCCTATATCGCTCCTTTCGAAGTGGGACAGCCGATTGAATCGGGCATTGTGGCCGAGGTTTTAGAGTCGCAAACGGATGAACTGCATCCCGGCGACTATGTTTTTGGTGCTCTTGCCTGGAAAGAAAATCAAGTTGCTCCCGCCCATAGCCTTACTAAAGTAGACCCCAAATTGGCGCCCCTTTCGGCTTACCTAGGTGTTTTAGGTTTAACGGGCCTTACCGCTTACCTAGGAATGATGGAAATCGGCAAGCCGCAAAAAGGAGAAACGCTTTTAGTTTCAGGGGCGGCCGGTGCCGTGGGTAGTATCGTGGGGCAAATTGGAAAGGTTCTCGGTATGCGCGTAGTAGGTATTGCGGGTAGCGATGAAAAGCTTGCGCTGATGCAATCTAATTTCGGTTTCGATGCAGGCATCAATTACAAAACTACCGAAAATATGCGCGAGGCCATTGCTAAGGCCTGTCCCACTGGCGTAGATGTGTACTTTGATAATGTAGGCGGTGAAATATCAGAAGCGGTGCTATTTAATATCAACAAATTCTCTCGCACGATAAACTGTGGCGCCATTTCCGTGTATAATAATACCGAAGCCCCAAAAAGCATTAGCGTACAGTCTTTCCTAGTAAAGAAAAGTTCATTAATGCAAGGTTTCGTGGTATTCGATTATGCCGACAAACATCCTACTGCGATACAACAGCTCGCTGCTTGGATGAAGGAAGGAAAGTTAACCTATACGGAAACGATTAGAGAAGGATTTGATCAAGTGCCTCAAGCTTTCTTAGACCTTTTCGAAGGAAAGAATCAGGGGAAAATGGTGGTAAAACTTTAAGAACATAAAAGCAGAATGAAAAATTTCGAATTTAAGAACCCTACCAAAATTATCTTTGGCAAGGATCAGATTAAGAGTATAAAAAATGAAATTCCCGCCGACGCAAAAGTGCTTATGCTATACGGCGGCGGAAGCATTAAGAAAAACGGCATTTACGAGCAGGTGAAAACCGCCTTGGCCGATCATCAGGTAATGGAATTTGGCGGTATTCCTGCCAATCCCGAATACGAGGTTTTACTAAAAGCCTTAGACGTGATTAAAAAAGAAAACATCGGCTACCTTTTAGCAGTGGGTGGCGGTTCGGTAATTGACGGTACTAAGTTCCTTTCTTCAGCCGCACTTTACGATGGCGCTGAGCCTTGGGATATCCTTAAAAACAAAATCCCCACCTTAAAAGGAATGCCTTTTGGAACGGTATTAACCCTACCCGCTACCGGCTCAGAAATGAACTCTGGAGCGGTAATTACCCGCGCCGAAACCAAAGAAAAATTTACCATGGGTGGCGCTGGTTTATTTCCCCAATTCTCGGTTTTAGATCCGCAAGTAATCGCCTCTATCCCCCAGCGACAGTTGGCCAATGGCATCACCGACGCATTTAACCATGTTTTGGAGCAGTATCTTACCTATCCCGCGCATGCTAATTTACAAGACCGCATTTCCGAGGGGATTTTACAAACCCTGGTAGAAATAGCACCGAAAATAATGGCCGACCCCAGCGATTATGAGGCCGCCTCCAATTTCATGTGGTCTTGCACTATGGCCTTAAACGGTTTAATTCAAAAAGGCGTTCCTACCGACTGGGCCGTGCACGCCATGGGTCATGAGCTTACTGCCCTTTTCGGGATTGATCATGCCCGTACCTTGGCGATCATCGGGCCACGCCACTACGAGTACAATTTCGAAACGAAGAAAGAGAAACTCGCCCAATACGCCGAGCGTGTGTGGAATATCAAGGATGGCAGTGTAGACGAAAAAGCCAGGGCCGCCATTAAGCGCACCGAAGCCTTTTTCCACGAACTCGGCATCGAAACCAAACTATCGGCCTATACCAAAGATTACGAAGGTACGGCCGAAGAAATCGCCAAACGCTTTAAAGAGCGTGGCTGGGAAGGCTTAGGCGAGCACCAAAAACTCACTTCTGTAGATGCCCAAAAAATTGTGAAGATGGCGTATTAATGCCTTTTTGAGGTGCATACAGAAGCCCGTGACGAGAGTTACGGGTATTTCCTCTCTAAACAATCAGTTGATTCTCACGTCTTTATTATAGACCTTTAACCATAAAGCCAAGCCTAAATCTATTCTAAAAATCCCCGAATGTTGAATTATATGTATATCCTAACTATAGCCCTTGTGGCCTTGCTGGGCTTTGAATATGCACCTAAACAAACTTCGGAAAGAGAGGAAATTAAGCCCTCTACAAGCCAATCGAAAATGAATGTACACTTTAAGAATGTAGAAAACGAAAAAATCAAAGAGAGCTTTTTGAAGGTAATGCGGCGCTATTCCGAACTTCATAATTCTGAAGTTACTTTAGTACAAGGGCCACTGAAGTCTTCCACCATGCAGGCGCAGCCCGTGGTACAGCTGGCCCATCTTTTTAGTGAGACCCAACAATACCGCGTGAAATTGGCCCTGCTAGTACGCGATAGTAAAGAGCTAAAAGTAGCCGACCTGCCAGAAGACGTGCTTATCGGCTGGTTTGCGCACGAATTAGGGCATCTAGTAGACTACCGTCCCTACAATAATTTTCAGATGATCTTCTACGGCTTAAAGTATGTGTTTTCAGAAAGCTTTAAAAAGGAAGCCGAACACGCGGCAGATTATATTGCCATACGTCATGGTTTTCGCAGCGAGATAATTGCTACCAAACGCTTTATTTTAGAAAACGATCTGTTGGAGGAAAGCTATAAAGCGAAAATTCGTCGCTACTATATGCCCATTGAAGAAGCGGAAGTGTGGGAACACGAACATGTGCCTGGCACACCTGAAACGGAGATTTAAATCCATTAGAGCTTCCTGATTTTGACCTTGTAAGCATTTTCTTTAGGCATCAATTACGAGGTTTTAAAATAAAAGCCTTTGCTTTAGTGAGATGGGCAGCGATTGAAATGAGCTCGCCCACCGAAATAGCAAAGGGAAATGTTTTAAAGTTGAGGAATTGCAGCCTTTGCTTTAATCTGATTCAAGCTTAATTTAACAATATATAATTCAAGCTTAAGGAATATCTAAATTCATTCCTTGCTGGACAAAATGCTGGTTAAAAGCCTCTTTCTATGCAAATAGGGCATCTCCCGTAAGGGAAAACAAGCCTAATTTAAGCCGACTGAATAAATTCTAAAAAGCCCTGCATACGCTCTTCCTTCATCACTTTGGGCGTTTTTATTTGTCCGCCTTTTTTCTTGCCTTGTGCGATATAATCGTGGTAGGTCTCCTTACTAATGGCTTTTACATCTATGCCCTTCAAGGCTTTGCTGCGCGCTACGCCGTAGTTTTTATTGGCCTCTTTTAAGGATGCATCGAGCTTTTTGCAAAAGGCCGATTCATCAATTTCCATTTCAGAAACCACCACCCATTGGTGGATATAATCGCCCTCTTCATCTTTTAGAGCTGCCACGGCATATTCGTTCACGGTAATGTTCATAGCCTCGGAAACCTCTAAAATGGCGGCGTCCATCTTTTCCTCCGACAATTGTGAACCCACTACATTTAGGAAGAACTTTGTACGACCCGTGATTACAATTTCGTGGGGATCTAAGCTGTTGAACTTTATAACATCACCAATTTGGTAGCGCCATGCGCCCGCGCAAGAGCTGATTATCAAAACATACTCTTGGTCTTTTTCCACCTCAGCGATGGTGTGGATTAACGGATCCTCTAATAAACCGCCTTGATCATTTACCCCTCTTTCGTCGAAAGGAATAAACTCGTAAAAATAGCCGTGTTCCAAGGCCAGTCGCATGTCTAGAGTATTCGGACGAGCGGTGTAGGAAAAGAAGCCCTCGGAAGCCAAATAGGTATCAATAATGGTAATGGGTTTCCCCGAAATCGCCTCAAAATCTTTGCGATAAGTTTCAAAAGCCACGCCACCACTGGCAAAAACGCTAAGGTTAGGCCAAATTTCGTGGATGTTTTTCAGTCCGTTATATTCAATTACTTTTTGCAACATAAGCAGCACCCACGAAGGTATTCCGGCGATAACGCCAATATTCCAATGGGGCGCTTCTTCAGCAATACGCTGCACACGCTCATCCCAGTCAGCAATAGCGGCTATTTCATTACCGGGGCGATAAAACACATCGTACCAGCCGGGAAAGTTGCTCACGTTAATGCCGCTAATTTCTCCTTCTAAATGGCCGTTTTCATTTTTACTTAGGTTGGCGCTACTGCTTAGCATAAGCACTTCGCTTTCAAACAGTTCTTCGGGAAAATCGAAGGCTGGCACTGATTTTATCAGTGAGGTTCCCACGTCTTTCATGCTTTGCAGAAACTCCTCCGTAATGGGAATACGCTTGCTGCTTTTACCGGTTGTACCGCTGCTTAGCGCGAAAAAATTTGGCTGCCCGGGCCAAGTAATATCAGGGTTTTCCTGTTGTTTTTGCCACCAATTGTCGGCCATTTGCTCATAATCGAAAAGGGGGACTTCACGCTGAAAAGCTTTAATCACATCCTCGGCCTCCAGCATTTTTGCAAAACCGTAATACTTACCAAAAGCGGTGTCTTGGGCTTTTTTTAGCAAAGCACGCAGTTGCCTTTCTTGCTGTTCTGCCGGTTGATCTGTTTCGAAACTAAAAGCTTGGTTTAATTTTATTCCTCCTTTTACGAGGCTTCCAAATATTGACATGTTAAATTGTTAAGGGGTTAATATTTTAACTGATCACTGGCCGATAAGTTCGAAATGCAAGAGGGCGTTTAGACTCAATAGGCTCAATTCGATGTGAAAATAGGCTTCAGACCACTTATAAATAGTTGGTTTTTAAACGATAATTACTCATTTTTTCGAATAAAGCTGAAAATCGGAGGCTGATAACTTTAGGTCGAACTCAACTTAATAATTCATGTACCACTTAAAATGGTCCTGTAAGATTTTTTGCTTCTCTGTACGCACTATCTCTAGAAAAGCTTTACCCACGGGCGAAAGCTTTTTCCCTTTCAACCAAATCAAGCGCCACTGTGTTTTTAAGGGTAAGCCTTCCACATCATAAATATGAAGTTGTCCATCGAGTAGCTCACTTTTAATACCTATTAAGGGCATAATGGAATAGCCCAAACCGGCGATTACCGCCTGCTTTACCGCCTCATTAGAAGTGAGTTCCATGCGTTTGCGCTGATTGCTATCGCGGGTATGAAAGTACTGTTCCATCGCCGCGCGGGTGGCCGAGCCTTCCTCGCGGTAAATAAGGGGCTGACTTTCATCGCGTTGTGCATGGTTACCCACCAGGTAGAGCTTATTGTCAATGAGTAATTCTTCTTCAATATTCAGCTTTTCGGGGATTACCGATACCAAGGCAAAATCGGTTTCATTATGTTTTAAACTCTCTACAACCTTACTTTTATTGGTTACATCGAGCACCAAATCGATGCCCGAATTGTTCTTTAAAAAATCGCTTAAAAAGTATGGAATCACATACTTGCCCGTAGATGCGCTGGAAATGCTCAACTTGCCCGTCATAATGCCTTCATAGGCTTGGGTTTTATAACTGATATTGGACATTTCTTCCACCACCCGGCGCGCCATCACGGCGATTTCCTCACCAAACTCGGTAACGAATAACTGCCTGCCTATTACTTCGGTAAGGGGAATATCAAATTGATCTTGTAGTTTTTTTAACTGAATCGAGACCGCCGGCTGCGTCATAAATAGCTCTTCCGAAGCTTTGGTTACGCTGCGCGTCTGCACCACTTTTAAAAATACTTGCAGCTGATGGATGGTTAGATTCATAAATATAGTTTATGAATACAATAATAAACATAAATATAAATTTATGGATGTGTTTTCGAAACTTTGCAGCGCTTTAAATCGACCAATGGCATGACACAAAACATACTTGTTCTACTCCTTCTTTTATCTCCCCTTATTTTTATCCTGACCGCAATAAGTTCTTGGTTTCAACCAGGCAAGCGCCCCCAGTTTATGAAAAAGCTAAGCCTAGTCGCTAGCCTAACTAGTTTGGTAATTGCCACCCTGAGCAGTATTGTCGTTTTCCAATATGGTGCATTGGAGACCCCAACTTATGGCATTTATGGCCTAGGGTTCGGTCTGCGTTTGGACTCCTTAAGCCTTTTAATGTTTGGCATGATTGCACTGCTTAGTTTTATTGTAGTGCGTTTTAGCCTCAACTATCTCGATGGTGATGCTCGTCAAGGTGTTTTCCTTGGCCGCTTAGCTGCTACCATTGCTTCCGTGCAGCTACTTGTACTGGCAGGTAATCTGGCCCTACTATTTCTGGCTTGGGTTTTAACCAGTATGACCTTACACCGCTTACTGGTTTTTTACCGCGAAAGACCAGGCGCCATAATTGCCGCACGTAAAAAGTTTATCGTGGCGCGTTTAGGTGACCTCAGCTTATTAGCCGCTATCGTAGCATTGTTTCAGCAATTCAATACCGGAAATTTAGAAATCATTTTTCAAGGAATTAAGGATGCGCAAGAATCTGGGCTTAGCCTTTCTGCCTTAGGAACAGCCGGTATTTTCTTAGCCCTCGCGGCCATCTTAAAGTCGGCACAATTTCCCACCCACGGTTGGTTGATAGAAGTAATGGAAACGCCTACGCCAGTATCAGCCATGCTTCACGCGGGCTTACTCAATGCGGGGCCCTTCTTAATTATCCGCATGGCCTTTGTTATGGAGGCGAGCACGGCCGCCTCTATGTTGCTTATCGCGATTGGTGGTTTTACCGCGCTTTTTGCTTCGGTGGTATTCTTAACCCAAACTTCCGTAAAAACGGCCTTGGGCTATTCCAGTGCTGCCCACATGGGTTTTAGTTTAATGGTTTGCGGTATAGGGGTATTTCCTGCGGCGATGCTGCACATGGTGGCCCACTCTTTTTATAAAGCCCACTCCTTTTTAGCCACAGGCAGCGTCATCGACTCTATGCGATCCGCTAAATTTACCGGCACCATCCGCTCGGGCAAGCCACTTCGTGTTGCACTCGGAATATTACTGGGCTTTGGTGTGTATATCGCTTTTGCCCTCGCTTGGGGCGTCAATCCACAAACAGAACTACCCCTCCTGGCCATTGGTGCTATTATCAGCTTAGGCTTGGCCCGTCTTTTCACCAGCGCCCTCGACTCCAACGGCAGCCCGAAATTATTTCTTCGCGCCAGTCTACTTTCCATCATGGTGGCGGCCTCATTCTTTATTTTAGAAGCGGGAGCGCACTTCTTACTCGCAGCACAGCTACCCGTATTAGCAATACCTAGTCTTAGCGAAATTATATTAATCAGCCTCCTACTCAGCGCCTTTGCTACGGTGATATTCATCCAAATTATAGCACCCTTTTTAATCGAAAAGCCTGCCTACCACGCTTTAGCCATTCACCTGAGAAATGGCTTGTATATGAATACCCTCTTCGATCGCTTGGTGCGCGGTCTCTATACGCAAAGTGTTAATGGTCCAGCCAAGATGAGTAACACGGATCCTTCTTCTAGTGCTAAAGAAAGTACTAAAACCCAGCTTTTAGCTAAGCGCTCAGCCTAAATAAACAATTGTCTAAGTCTTTAAAACAATATTATGGCCCACTTCAACACCCTTAGCGAACGTCGTCTTGACGAAAATAAAATTAAGCAGGAAATTCTTCTACAAAGCATGCGTAAGGCCTGTAAAAAAATTGCTCCCGTATGGCCACTGGAAAACTTTGTAGCTGTAAATCCCTACTTAGGACATACCGCCGAAAAGTTTGAAAACGTTGCCCAAGAACTGGCAGCAGCGGGTGGCATACAAATGACCTTGCCCATCGCCTTTTATCTGCAAAAGCTAAAAGAAGGAAAGTTACGCGAAGAAGATCTAGATACTTGTCTGCGCAAGCACGAGTTGGACCGAGATGTTTCTGACTTCATCAACGAATTGGAGAATACCATCGATGCGGAGGAAAGCAACAGTATTTCCACCTTGGCCGATATTGCTAGCTTAAAAGATGGGAAAGACTGGAACCGTTTTATGACCGCCCGCATCTCAGTTTGGGCGGCCTCTTATTTCGATAAAGGACAAGCCTCTTGGTCGGCGGCCAATAAAAACCTAAGTCCTTTTGCTGCTTGGAAGCAAGAAGCCTCGGTAGATCGCAGCCCAGAGTTAAATGGCTTAACTGGTTTTAGACACTTTGTGAAAGCATTACCCGATGATCCTAACACCGCGACACAAATCGCTTTAGATCGTTTAGGGCTTCCTCGTAAAGCACTCGGCTTGTACTTACACCGTGTTTTATTGCGCCTTGGTGGTTGGTCCGCTTATGCTGCGCGTCTAGATTGGGAGAATGAGCTATACGGGGGTGAAGACGGAAAGCTGTTGGAGTTTTTAGCTGTGCTAGTTTGTTGGGAAGCGGCTATGCTGCAGAGCCTAAATAAGCCCGAAATTAGCACTAAATGGCAAGAAGCCATACAGGTATTATCCCAAAGTGAATTGCAGAAAAACATCAATCAGGAGCTACAAAACAAACTGATTTTACAAGAGGCTTATGACCTTTCCGCGCAGCAAAGTATCGTGCGCAAATTTCAAAATCATAAAGCCGAAAAAAAGAACGATCAAAAACAGGCGAAGGCCCAAGCCATATTCTGTATCGATGTGCGCTCGGAAGTGTACCGCAGAAATTTAGAGCTGGTAGATAATGATATTGAAACCCTCGGGTTTGCCGGTTTCTTTGCCTTCCCCATAAAATATGTTCCCCTCGGTCATGCCGATGGCGAAGCGCAGTGTCCGGTGCTGCTAACCACGGGGCCTACCATTAAAGAGAGTCTCGCTTCTGCAGATGAAAACAAAAAAGCATTAGAGTTTAGATTACTGCACCGTCAAATTCGTCAAGTTTGGAAGACCTTTAAATCAGGCGCTATTAGCAATTTTAGCTTTGTTAGTCCCATGGGGCTTTCTTACCTACCGAAATTGTTTACCGACTCGTTCGGTCTTACCCGTCCAGTAGCCAACCCTAATGATGTGGGCATGAAAAAATCTAACATCAAGAATAAGACAATTAGTTTAACTTCCGAAAGTTGGCAAGACAAAACCGCGGGTATTCCTTTGGACCAGCAAATTAGCATGGCCAAAAACGCCTTAAACGCGATGTCGCTTACTGAAGATTTCGCCCAATTTGTTCTCATTGTGGGCCACGGCTCTAGCATGGTAAACAACCCTCACGCTACGGGTTACGATTGTGGTGCCTGCGGCGGCCATACTGGAGAAGCCAATGCACGCGTGGCGGCAGCAGTCTTAAACAATACTGCGGTTAGAACAGCGCTGCAAAAGGAGTCCATTCACATCCCCAACAATACCGTTTTCTTAGCTTGCTTGCACGATACTACCACGGATGAAGTTTTGATTTATAACGAAAACGATGTTCTGTCCAGCAGGGAAAAAGCCTTAGCCGAACTAAAACGGTCTTTATTATTAGCAGGGAAATCAGCCCGCACCGAGCGCTCTTTGCGATTAAATAGTGACAGCAGCAACAGCGAAAAAGCCATGCTGGGCCGCAGCAAAGACTGGAGTCAGATTCGTCCCGAATGGGGCTTAGCCGGCTGTTCTGCTTTTGTAGTAGCGCCACGCGAGCGCACTAAAGGAATAAACTTAGAAGGGAAGTCTTTCCTACACTCCTACAACTGGAAAAAAGACGAGGGCTTTTCTATTTTAGAGCTTATCATGACCGCTCCGATGGTTGTAACGAGCTGGATCAACCTGCAATATTATGGATCGGCGGTAGACAATAAACAATATGGCTCCGGCAATAAAACGCTCCACAATGTTACCGCTGGATTGGGCGTATTAGAAGGTTACTCAGGCGACCTACGCGTTGGCCTACCTTTTCAGGCGGTGCACGATGGCGACCAATTTCAGCATGAACCGCAAAGGTTACAAGTAGTAATTGAGGCGCCCACCGAAGCCATGAATGACATCCTGGAAAAACATCAATCTGTGCGTGACCTCTGTGATAATGGCTGGATTTACCTTTTAGCCATGGATGAAAACGGACAGGTTTCACATCGCTACTCTGGCGATTTAAAATGGGAAAAAATTAAGGCCCTAGCTGCGTAGAAAGGGAGTTTTAATGCTAGCATTAAAAAGGCTGTCCTTTCAGACAGCCTTTTTTGTTGGGGTTTACTGAGTTTTGTCTTGCTTTTATTGTGAATGCGGCATTGTCTTTAAAACCCATTTATAGACAGTGCGATTTACACCAGCTACTTGAATTCTTACATAAATCAAAGGGACATTATTTGGTCAAACTCAAAGTACTTGGCAACTGCAATAATTTCTTATATTCAACTCTTATTAAGATAACCCCTTCTTTGAAAATGAAACTAATACCAGTCCTCCTTAATTCCACCGAAAGCAATTACCAATCAAGGCTTAGTGAGGAGCTGATAATGAACAGAATAGGCGCGCTTAAAGAGCAAGCGTCTATGCACTTAAAAGGAAGCATTACAAGCGAGCATAGTTTTGCTGTTTACGATACTTGGAATGTGGTTGGTTGGAATATGCCTGGCTTTAAAAGAAAAGCCGCTTATTTAATGGGCAGCATCACCCAAGGAGTAGACGGGCCGAGGGTAAACCTTAAGGTAAAGCCCAATGCTATTTTACCGTTTTTCGGGATTGTTTCAACGCTTATTGGGCTTATTGTTTCTATAATGGCCCTCTCAAAAACTGGCGAGCCTAGGTTCTTATGGGCTCTTGGTTTAACCTTTTTTAGCCTGGGGATTATTTATTACCTACTCGGTAGTTTTTTAAGAACACGCCTGCAAAACAAGCTGATAAAGCATTTAGGTTTAAACTTGGTTTGACCATTAAAGTGCAGGATTGAATTAGAGCTAAAACTTCTTTAGTATGCACCTCAACACCTTCCCTCTCGAACGTCTTCTATCCCGTCAATTAGCATTTTTTTCACCTGCTTAATCAGCCTAATTTTAGCGTCAATTTCTTCAATTTTCAACTTTAGTACCTCCCTTTCCTTTCACTAGAAAGGTGATGGCTAAACCAACCTTCCAAGAGCGCCTTTATTTCCACTTAGGTGAAACCCATCTCTTCCGCCTCCCTAATCAATTGAATCTTCTCAACTAGGCTTTCAGCGTAATGTTGTTAAGAAGAGTTTGATCGAGTCGTATAGTATAACTCGAGTTAAAATGTTTCCTTCCCTCAATAGCCTTTCTACTATATAAGGGTCTAATTTTAGGAGTTTTATCACTTTCAGGCTAAAAAGCATCTTCTTGCGAAAATTTTTAGATCTACTTTGCGACCAAAGCCTTAAAATTGAATTCAGTATGCTTATTTACAGACACTTACATTTAGGCTCAATTTGTTAGAGTGATTAGTTTAATGCTCAATTTTGTTGAAAATTAAAAGGGGCTTTTATCTTTTGATATTTACTTAATAACGCTCTAAATGTTTCATTTACAATTGTTAAACAATCGAATGTCCACCGCGTGGAAAGCTCTTTTCAGTTCGCATACCCAAAAATGGGTAAAGGTGCTTTTCATCACCCCCGCTTTAACAATGCCTTTGTTATTAAACAATCCCTTTTTTGAAGAGATAAACAGCATTCCTTCAGCAGTAGAAGTTGACGCTGAAGAAGAGCAATTAAGTGAATTGCCTCTGCATATCAACGACTCGCTTATTAGCCCTTTACGGGAGCTTAGTGATATCCAGCTTCAAAAAAAGCTCAACCATATTGTGGCGGCTAACAAGAAGTGGGCCCGACTAGTTGCCGAAAAAAAACTATGTATTGGTTTAGTTGACATGCGTGATCCTTTTGAGGTAAAGTATGCTCAAGTAAACGGTAATCATATGATGTATGCCGCTAGTTTACCGAAAATTGCCGTGCTTCTAGCCGCCGAAGATGCCTTGGAAAAAGGGGAATTAGTCGAAAACGATGAGATAAGAGCGGATATGCGCCTTATGATTGCTAAAAGTAATAATGCCGCCACCACACGCATGATTGATCGCGTTGGCTTTGGCAAAATTGAAGAAGTCATGACCGATCCACAATATGCTTTCTACGACGAGCAAAGTGGCGGTGGTTTGTGGGTGGGTAAACGTTACGCCGCTAGTGGCGATCGTCATGGTGACCCGCTCAAAAACATCAGCCACGGAGCCAGTGCCACTCAAGTTTGTCGCTATTACTACCTGCTTGCTTTTGGTAAACTTATAAATTACGAACGCTCGAAAGAAATGCTGGCTTACCTTGGTAATCCTGAGCTACATCATAAATTTGTAAACACCATGGATCGTGTGGCTCCTTCTGCCAAAGTGTTTCGAAAGTCAGGCTCTTGGCGCAATTACCACTCCGATTCAGCCTTGGTTTGGGGCCCCAATGGTCGTCGTTACATTTTAGTAGCTTTGGCAGAAGATCCCGAAGGGGAAAACCTCATGCGTAATCTTATGCTGGAAGTGGACCGGAAATTAAACGAATAAACAGTGGCCTTGAAAAACCCTTTTATAAAGGCTTTTCTCCAAAAATATTTTGACATCCGTGAAGGGGAATACCAACGCGTATTCTTAATGCAGCTGAATATTTTCCTAATCATTTGCACGCTTCTTACGATTAAGCCAGTTGTAAATGCTCGGTTTTTAACCACTATTGGAATCGAACGTCTACCGTTACTATTTATCCTAGTGGCGGTAGCAGCCATGATTGTCTCTTCCTTATACTCCAGTCAGCTGCGTAAATACGTTCTCGAAAAAGTGATTTACCTAACTCTGGGCATATCCATTATTGGACTGGTGCTGATTGCGATTTTACTTCACTTTGGTATCGCTGAAAAAATAGTAATTTATGCTTTCTATATTGGGGTTTCCATTTTTGGGGTATTGGCAACTTCCCAATTTTGGATAATGGCGAACTTAGCCTTCGATGCGCGCGAGGCAAAACGCCTTTTCGGCTTTATTGGCGCAGGCGCTATTGCCGGAGGGGTTGCGGGAGGATATTTAACTTCCGTTTTAGCAGAACTAATTTCCAGTACTAATTTACTTTTAGTGGGAGCAGGCTTATTAAGTTTCTGCATTCCTGTAAACGCCATAGTGTGGAAAAAGCACATCACACAGCTTACGAGCTTTCAAAAAACAAAGCGCTTTTCTGGCTTTGGTGATCATCCTTTATGGCTGATAAAAAAATCCTCACACCTTACCAACTTGGCGCTTTTAGTAGCGATTGGTGTAATCGTTTCCAAACTAGTAGAGTTTGAATTCAGTAGCCTAGCCATCGCCGCAATACCAGACCCCGACGAGTTAGCCGCATTCTTCGGCTTCTGGTTTTCTACTTTTAATGTCGTTTCCCTTCTGCTACAGCTTCTGGCAACGCGCAGGGTGGTAGGAACTTATGGGGTAGGAAGCTCTCTTTTTGTGCTGCCCGCAGGTATTTTTGTCGGCTCATTACTCCTGCTTATGGCGCCGGTGCTTTGGGTGGGAATCTTTATCAAACTTTGGGATGTTTCCCTTAAACAATCTATTCACAAATCAGCCTTTGAGCTACTCGCTCTGCCTATTCCCTCAGGGATAAAAGGTCAAACGAAAAGCTTTATCGATGTATTTGTAGACCTCGCCGCCACAGGCATAGCGGGTTTACTCCTTATCTTTTTAATAAACGGTTTAAACCTTTCGGTTAGATGGGTTGGACTACTTACGCTCGTAATTGTAGCCCTGTGGGTGCTAGTGGCTTTACGTGTACGCAAATCTTATATCACCTCCTTCAAAGCCGTTTTGCCTGCTTCTTCCAAGCAAAATAATAAGCTGAAACCCGATTTAAAAAACAGCTCCGTTCTCAGTAGTATGAAACGTGCTTTAGAACAGGGTTCCGAGTCACAGATATTATTTATGCTGGCTAAAGTCGATGAAATTAGCGACCCCCGTTTTTTCGAAAACGTTGAAGCCCTGCTACAGCATTCATCCTCGAAGGTCAGAGCCAAAGCCTTGCAAACTATTTATTATTTAAGAATGGAGGTGGATTCAGCGCGTCTCGAAAACTTGCTTTTAGACAGCGATTTCGATGTGCGTATTTCCGCCTTTGCGCAACTGGTAAGGCAAAACCCGCAAAACCGAGCGAGCTTAATTAACACTTATCTAACTAGTGATAACCTTTTATTAAGTGGCGCGGCATTAGTTGGGATTGCACAAGAAGCGCGCGGCAATGAAGAGATGAAAAAACAATTGCATCTTGCACAACGCGTGGCAGAAAAACTGGATTATCTAAAGCTTTCGCAAGATGAAGAAGAAAAGCGCTTCTTTAAAATAATGACCATTCGAGCCATTGGAGCTGCTTGTTTAGTAGAGCACTATTCTTATTTAAAAAGCGCGCTCAAAGAGACTGAACCAATTATTGTAAACGAAGCGCTACGTAGTGCAGGACGGTCTATGCACAGTGATTTTATTCTACCTATCGTTCCTTTTCTTGTGCCAAAATTGTATCGAAGCGAGGCCGAAAAAGCTTTACTTCAATTTGGCAAAGGCATTGTCCCTGCGCTTTCCGAACTTGCGCTAGATGCCAATACCAGTACGGATTTAGTGCAAAGAATTCCGTCTGTGCTAGAACAACTAGAAGCGCAAGAAGCGGTTCTCACTTTGCTTTACTTTTTACAAAGCAGCGATGTGATGTTACGCTTAGAATCGCTCCGTGCTTTAAATACCATGAAGCAATCATTTCCGCAGTTAAAAATTAAAAAGGAAGATGTTCTAGGCTTTATAATTACCGAGTCGAAAATGTATAAAACTACTTTGGCGGTACTTTACAAACAAAACGAAACTCTGCAAACGGATGAAAATGAAGATGCCCTTCTTGCCCGACAAGAGTTGGTAGAGTTGATAGAGCGCAGACTAGATGGTACTTTGGAGCGAATTTTTAGACTAATCGGCTTGCGTTATCCGCCAGAAGATATTATTCAAGTTTATAATGGTATTAAAAGCATAAATCGCGAAGTGCGGCTTAGCTCGGTTGAGTTTTTAGATAACCTTTTAGAGCCAACTCTTAAAAAGACGCTTATTCCCATTGCCGAAAGCGCCTGGTTCGAGCACATCTCTGAAGAAATGCTTACGAGCTTAAAGGTTGCAATCCCATCCCAAAAAGAATGCTTGTCGCTCCTACTCCTTGGTAGAGATGTACGTCTGAAAATAGCCGTTTTTAAATTATTAGAAGCTTTAAAAAACCCAGACCTCAACAGTATTCTCAGTCCACTTTTAGAGAGCCCCGTCAATAAAATACGTGAAGGGGCACAACGCATACTGGAGCAAGGCGTAAATTAAGTTTTAAGCCTATGTTCGACCTAAAATTATAGCCTCAGAAATTTATTAGTAAACCCTCTTTTTCAGCTATGCCATCTGCCGAAAGGCCAAATAGCTAAGATTTGTTTTGAAAAGAGGAGGGCTGCTATATGGCGTAAGTTATTTGCGTATGATTTTATCAATACTAGCTGCTAAACTCGCATGATCGCTAGCTGAGTTCTTTTTCAAGACATTGCTCATTAATACGACCATGTATTTGCTACCGTCCTGATGCTCGATAATTGCAACAGAGTTCATATAATTGGTCACATTGCCCTTGTATTTTCCGCAAGAATAACCCTCTTCCTCTCGGCATTGGTAAAGGCTGCCCGATTTAAAATAAACTGCTGCATCGGCTAAGGCCGCGGCGGTACCATAACGAATTCTACGATCGGTCATATACATTAAACGCTTCATCTCTAAGCTGGATTCTCCGTCAACAATTTGACCGCTTTCCATCTTAATTAAAAACTTCATAACTCCTTGGGTTGTGCCTGTGCTGCCACCTTTTCCGGGAATGTATGATCCTGCTCCTCTGGTAAAAAGCGCGCCCAGTCTCCATTCATCTTCACTAATATCTAGTTTTCTTAAAGGCTGATTTACCACCTGATTAGCCAATTCGCTAAGAGTTGCTTTGGGAGTGCTTTTAAAATACTCATCGGCCTGAGCCTGGGTAAGACTTGGATAATCTTTGCCAAAAGCGCGCATTAGAATTGTTTCGCGCCACACTACACTAGCTGCGCCATTATTGCTTACGGAAAGCATGTGGTCGAGCCACTCGTACAAGGAAAAAACATCGCTTTCTATGAGCGTGCGTTTTTTAAAAGTCTTGGTTTCAGGGTCGAAAAAAGGTACCGTATGCGAATCGGTCATCGCCCACTTTCCCGCCATCACTTTGCGACTGCGCATTAACTCTTGCCTTTTAGCAAAAGATTGTGGGTAAATCTTTTGTATTTCGGTGAAAAATCCAGCCATAACACAGAGTTTACCCACACTGCCAGGCTGGTATTGCGACTTCTCTTTTCTACTGGCATAGCGTATTTCTTTACCTGGACTAATATCGAGCACGGAAACGGAATATTGTGGATCTAGTCCGGCAAACAAGCCACTTATAGACTTTTGCAAAGCCGCATCGCTGTTGGGAATTCCTTCCAGATTATGCTCATTAACTAGGTTCAATTTTATGTCGCTAATGGAAAGTCTCGCCCCAGAAATAGGCTTGGTATCTTTAATGGATCCCTCCATTACTAATTGCAGATACCGCAAGCGTCTAATTCCGCTTTCTTCATAGCCATCTATGGGATAGGGCCCGGCAGCGCTAAAGATAAAGGCAATTAAAATTAGAGTCGGAATAAGTATTTTTCGGGTTTTCATTTTAATTTGGTTTTAAGTAAAATGCTTTGCTTCGCATTAAAAGTTTCGGTGATAGACTGCAGGTATTCTGAACCCGCGGCCGCCTTATTTTCTACAAAAGGCCGCACTTGAAAAAGCCAGATCTTATTTTCAGTAAAGCCCAATTCCACATCGTAAGGGCCATTTATTCCCGCTTGTGGTAATACTCTTTGCATTTCCGCTGCCATTGTGCTAAGTGCGTCACGCCTTGCCTTGTCAAGGATTTGCATTTCGAAACTTGTATGCTTCTTAGCTGTGCCTCCAGTAACAGGAACAGTAGTTAGATCGGGTTCGCGTGAAGGACTTAATAAGATATCTGAACGGCTGGTATCCATAAGCCACGTTTCGCTAGCTTGCCCTTCTACTGCGCCTCCTACACCTCTGCTAAAAGCGACGGTTACTTCTTTTTTATTGCCGCTGCTAACCCCTTTGGTGATCATCACGCCTGAGCAATCGGAATTTATGGTGGGAATAATAAGTATAGAGGGAAAAACATTCTCAGGATTGAGTAAGTATTTCTGGCGCCATTTATAACTACGCTCCGTGTAGGGAGAAGCCCACACTTCCTTTATTCCCTGAAAAATTTTCTCAGCGGTCAATACATTAAAAACGGTAAGATTCAGTCCCGCCCCCGTGAAATCTTTAAGGTCTTCCATATTGGTATCACTTCTAATAAAGACTGGCAACTTACCCATGTCGGCTCCCAAAATGGCTATAAACTTAGCTTTCAGCTCCTCTTTTAATTCGGGTAAAAGCTTCATCTTAAGAATTTCTTTGCGCAGAATTTCCAAACGGCCCAGCACATAGTTTTCTACTTGTGCTGCGGCAATACCGCTACTTTCCATCGAGCGCATTTCGGTAAAGGTCTCATTGAGAAATTGCCAGTAAGAAATTTCCATTCCAGGAATGATCTGGTCAAAATGTGTTTTAAAAATCGCAAAAGGAATAACGAGTCCTTCGACCACATTTTCAGGAAATAGTGATTTTAGCTCTCCTAGGTTTGCTGCCTTCGGTCCGCAAACCTTACCCGAAAAGCTCGCATTCACATCGCGAAGGTTTAAGACTTTAGCCTCTTTCAGCTCCATTAACTCCACCGGAACCGTGATTTTTTCTTCATTGCGCACTTTCTTAGTAAAAAGCGCTTTCTCCGTAGGGGACATCTCCTCTGCTGGTTTCAAAATAACCCGCCCACCCGGAGAAACAGCATAAAAAACTTCGCGGCCCGAATATGCCTTGAGACTTTCTAAATTTCCTTTCGACACCACCGCATTCGGAATACCTAAGTTTCGCGCAAGAAGCTGAACGTGCGATACCATATTTCCCTCTGATACGGTAGCAATACCGGCCACGGGCTTGAGGTCAGCTGGTGGTCGATCGAATACATAAATCTTATTACTTTCCACTTCTATGTCCTCCGGGTTGGCGGTGCTCACCACCAAAATTCCCTTGGCATATCCTGGGTTTAAACCTCGGGCTGAACTTTGGTTTTTCTGGGCCATCAACTCATTGGAGAAGCCCGCAATACTGGCAAAGAAATCGCCTAAATCTGAAACACTATTTCCCAAAGGTAAAAGCACTGAGCTACGCACTCGATCATCGGTGAACCCAGCGCTTAAAGGCTCAAAGCCCTGATACGTTTTCACCACATCTTGATAGGTGGCACGCACCATTCCGGTACCCCATTCTACCGCGCGTCGGCCGTTCTCTAAAAGATTATTCAGTTCTCCTAAATTGGTGTTTTCCTTGTTGATCATCACCGTGCTTTTAGGAAAAATAACTTGTTCATCCAGTTGCCTAAACTCCCATGGCTCTAGGTAACCCAAGCCCGTTGCCGCTTTCGCGAGAAAGACTATTCGCTGCTCTAATTGAATTAGCGTTACCGGAGTCGAGTTAGCCGCCTCCTTGTTAATCATAAGCTCTAGCTTATTCAGCGCATCAATAATTTTTAGTCGATCGCTGGCCTTCGGCGCCGAGCTAATGCTGTTTCTGAGTTTAAAGGCTAGAGAAGTAAGCGATTTAAGTTTCGATAAAGGGCTTTCGCTCGATGCGAACTCTAGCAAAAAGTTCTCTAGGGTTAACCGAGCTTTGGAGTTGGCAGGTAAATTCTTAGCAATTTCCTCAAAGTCGCTTACCGATATCGGTTGGTAATAGCTTTCCATATCGCGAATAAGTTGGTCGAGGCTTTCTTTGCTGGCTTGCGATAAAAATTCTTCTTTTTGAATTTTATAGTCTTCTACTTTCTGAATATCACCTTTATCAGGCTGCCCATGAATCTTTACCCGAACATTCATAAAAGAAGGATTCTTCTCCGCAATTTCCTTTGATAAGGCTCTGATTTTTAGGGCTAAATTACTCTCCTTCGCATGGGGAATATCTTTGGCCGCCATTCGAATAAGAAAATAATGCTTTTTAAGTCGTAAGGAATCAGAGACCACCCAAGTTAAAAACTTCAGGCCCCAGGCTTCCTCGTCTTCTACTTGATAAGCACCCCGATAAAATTGCGCTTTGCGATTTATCCAACCTTGATCCGTCGCTCTGAGGTATTGCTCCAACTGATATTGCTTCATGCGCGATTGTGCATTAGAAGCGTCCCAAAAATCGGCCGTTTCAGTGGCGGAAAGGATTTGCCCGAAAAAAATGTGATTTGATTTGGCTAAGGCCTCCACCTCTTCGCGGTAGCGTGCCCTTTGCACGCCACCTGGTTCAGCGCAGCGCTCTTGCGGAGCCACCGTGCTTCCATCGGTACAAAACCACCTTATGTCTTTGTAAGGACCCCTAAGTTCGGTTTTATAATTGGCAATTAGTTTCGCGATGGCTTCATCTGATTTCTTTTGAGAATAGAGCGGAGAGTTTAAAATACCAAGGCTCAGGAGGACTAAAATTAGAAAAACAGATAACGTTCTTGGGCGATTAATCATAGTGCATGGATTTATACCTCAGCAAAGTACGTCCATTTCTTGGGCGAGAAAACTGTTGGGAAAATTTAATACCGCCAATCTCTGCCAAGCAGAAGCCTCAACTATTCCACCTTGTGCTAGCTTAAGGTGAGTGCCAGTGTAAATTATAACCACCGGTTTTCGATAAAAAATCAAGACCGATACTTACAGCAAACCCTTCTCCTCCAAAACCGCTCTTAACTTACGATGATCTTCCCAAAAGCGATTCTTAATGTTCTGCATCAGTTTTTGGTATTCGGGTATCTTTTGCAAAGAAGCCATTAATGGATCATCCTCTAAAAGTAAAAACCAATACTGAAAATTATGCTGCTCGGAAAACTCCGCTAACTCTTTTAATGCCAATTCGTTTTTTTGCTGATAGGCATACTTCACGGCAAGGCTAGCGCTCTTATAAATTGATTCATCCTGCTCGCAATAATCGCTATAGGATTGTATAAAACGCTGAGCTTCTTTTAGTTTACCCCTCTTCCGGTAAACAAAGGCAATTTTAGCATCCTCGTGTTCATAGAGTTTTAGCTTCTGGGAATCCCTAGCACCTACCAGCTTTTCAAAATAGAAAAAGGCACTATCCCATTTTCCTTGGGCATAATAGACTTTAGCTAAATCTTGTAAAATGTCCAGTCGGGAAGTATCATTTTGCCACTCCTTTACCAGTAAATTTTGTGTGCGCAACCAATTGCCATCTTGTGCAAAGCGAATAAATATTTTTAAATGTGGCGCGTAATAATTTTCAGGATTATAGCTTAAAGATCGGTTCACGAAATCATTGGCTTCCTTAAAAAAGCCCGCCTGCACCAAAGCATTACTGAGCTGTAAGTAACTATAACTATTCGTAATGGAATCTTTGGCCATCACCTCCAATTGAATTCCCTTTA
>TARA_R110002050_G_scaffold76848_4_pt1 | contig 21599 bp, 21 predicted proteins | sample TARA_R110002050 | Tara Oceans TARA_R110002050 (sample SAMEA4396988) | marine metagenome | biome: Polar Biome; feature: [DCM] deep chlorophyll maximum layer (ENVO:01000326); material: water (ENVO:00002006), including particulate matter (ENVO:01000060) such as... | depth 25 m
TCAACAAAAAGGAAATTAGGCTCACAGCTCTGAGTGCAGCAGGTAAAAGAATACGTCCGTGTTTAATGACCACAGTAACCACAATTCTAGCATTGCTACCAGTACTGACATCCACAGGAAAAGGTAGCGATATTATGATACCTATGGCCATCCCAATTTTTGGCGGAATGGTCATCGACGTTACATCCTATTTTATTGTTCCTGTACTATATAGTTGGAGAGAAGAATTTAAACTAAAAAGAGCAAGCAAATGAAAAATATAAAATTGACAATCTGCATTTTGCTTGTATCGGCTTTCGCGAAAGCGCAACAATTGCAATCCTTTATACAGGAAGCTGAAAGTAACAGCCCAGAGATACAAGCCTACAATCTTCGCCATAACATTGCTGAAGAAAAAGTGAACGAAGCTAATTGGCTTCCGAATACCGAATTTAGCGCTGGCTATTTTGTAAGCGAGCCAGAAACTAGAACGGGAGCTCAACGAGCACGTTTTTCAGCAAAACAAATGTTGCCTTGGTTTGGCACCATCACAGCTAGAGAAAACTACGCAAGTTCAATAGCGGATGCCGAATATGTAGAAATCGTTATCGCCAAGAGTAAAGTAGCACTTTCCGTATCTCAATCGTACTACAGCTTATATACAATTAAGGCAAGACAAAAAGTGCTTGACGAGAATATAGAGCTACTAAAAACCTATGAAAAACTAGCATTAACCTCGGTGGAAGTTGGCAAAGCTTCCGCAGTAGATGTGTTGCGATTACAGATTAGACAAAACGAATTGCAGCAACAAAAAGAGGTGCTAGAGGAAACCTATTTGGGAGAGCAAACCGCTTTCAACAAGTTGCTGAATAGAGATGGAAATACTAGTATAACCATTCTCGAAGCATTGATGTTGCCCAGCGAAGACATCTTTTACGATGAAAATAACTTATCGCTTAATCCAGAGTTGCTTAAATATGACAAACTCTATGAATCCATAGCACAATCAGAATTACTGAATCAAGCTGAAAGCAATCCTATGATTGGTTTTGGACTGGATTATTTGCCAGTATCTGACCGTCCCGATATGAATTTTAGTGATAACGGAAAAGATATTCTAATGCCGATGGTTTCGGCCTCAATTCCAATTTTCAATAATAAATACGATTCGAGAAGCAAGCAAAACGAACTTAAACAGTTAGAAATCAATGCTCAAAAAGAAAATCGATTGAATGTTTTAGTGTCCGCTTTCGCGAGAGCGATATCACAACGCAATCAAGCTAGGATTAAATACAAAACACAAGAGAAAAACTTGAAGCAGGCAGACAATGCCGAAGAAATTCTTATCAAAAATTACGAGACGGGAACCATCGATTTTAATGATGTACTTGATATTCAGGAATTACAATTAAAATTTCAGACCAACCAGATTGAGTCAGTCAAAATGTATTACGTGCAATCGGCTATAATCAATTACTTAATCAACTAATTATGGTCAAGAATTATTATGTAAAAAATATGGTCTGTGACCGATGTATTAAAGTCATTAGTGACGAACTGGGCGATAAAAATATAGTGTTGCTTGAAATAGAATTGGGCAGGTTGAAACTAGATATCGATGATGCCTTAGAAAAGAATGTATTGATACCTATTCTCGAAGACAATGGCTTTTCCCTTATTAAAAGTCCTGAAAAACAATTAGTGGAACAGATAAAAATCGAATTGATAAAACTGTTGAAAGAACTTCCTCTAAATATGCAGCGAAATCTGTCAACTTATCTTGAAGAAAAACTAAATATCGACTATTCGAAAATAAGCAAGTTGTTCTCACTCAACGAACATATCACCATTGAGAAATACTTTATCAAGCTAAAAATTGAAAAGGCAAAAGAATTAGTTCAAACTAATAAACAAAACTTTACTGAGATTGGACAATTGTTAGGTTATAGTAGTTTGACACATTTAAGCAATCAATTTAAAACGGAGACGGGTATGAGTTTGTCAAATTATAAGGCGAATAACAGAAACTTTAGGAGACCATTAGACGGAATTTTATAAATATCATCCATAATTATAAAACAAGTTGTTGATAATCAGTACTAATTTTATAAATCATAGATAAAACTTAAAATGAAGACAAAGAAAACACTTAACACAATACTTCTATTATTATTTACCTCATTCATATTTGCTCAAGTCGGAACAAATGGTGAGGACAGAAAAGAAGAGGGACGACCTGTTAAGGAGTATAATCTTACCATAGAAAAAAATGAAATAACCCTAGGTGGTGTAACCGCCAACGCAATGACTATAAATGGCAGTATTCCAGGACCTACAATAGAGCTTACAGAAGGTGACCTTGCTATCATTAATGTTACCAATAAAATGGATGAAGAAACCTCAGTACATTGGCACGGTTTAATACTTCCTAACTTTTACGATGGCGTTCCATATTTAACCACACCACCAATAAAACCTGGCACTACATTTCAGTATAGAATTCCTATCAACCAATCAGGTACGTATTGGTATCATTCGCATACTATGCTCCAAGAGCAAAAAGGAGTTTATGGTTCCATAGTCATTCAACCAAAAGAAAGAACATTGGAATATGATAAGGATTTAGTCGTAGTTCTTTCTGATTGGACTAATGAAAAACCAATGAATGTATTACGTAACCTTAAAAGAGGAAACGAATGGTATCAAGTTAAAAAAGGTACGGCAGTACCATTAAGTAGAGTTTTAAAAGAAGGAGCGTTGGGTGCGCAATTTAAGTTTTGGCGTGATAGAATGGAAGGTGCAGACATTGCAGACATCTATTATCCTGCGTTTTTGTCCAATGGTAAAAACCTTGCAAAATATCCAGAATTTATACCCGGCGAAAAAGTAAGGCTTCGTTTTATCAATGCATCTGCATCATCCTATTATTGGATAGATTTTGGAGGAGGTAACCCAATGGTAGTTTCAAGTGATGGTGTTGATGTTACACCTGTGAATAAAAATCGATTTCTTTTTGCAATTGCCGAGACCTATGATGTTATTGTAACCCTACCAGTAGGGACTCTAGAAGTTACCGCTACAGCCCAAGATGGCTCTGGAAACACATCAATTCATTTGGGAAGTGGAAAACTTTATCCAGCAAACATTATAGACAGACCAGATAAAGTTGCAATGATGAAGCAAATGGCATCAATGGATATGAAGATGGGTGCGCCTGCGCTTGTTGGAAATCAACAGAAAAATACTCCAGAAGTATTAATGCAGAAATACGGAATGAAGATGGATATGAAAGATGGACAGATGAGTATGAAAATGCCCAATAAGATGCCGGTGAAAGAGAAAATGAATATGACGATGGATAAGAAACAGTCGATGAATGATGGCAATATGAATATGGGCAATGCGATGCAAATGAAAAAGGACTCGATGCCAATGAACTATAATGGAGCATCAACTAACATGAATCACGATATGCCCATGATGCAAAAAGACACAATTTCATTTGATTATGCTACGCGTAAAACTTATTTCAATTATGATTTTTTAAAGGCTAAGGAAAACACCACTTATAAGGCAGATTTGCCAGTAAATGAAATCTTGCTCAACCTGACTGGGAATATGCAGCGCTATATCTGGAGTATGAATGGAGTGCCTTTGTCAGAAACCGATAAGATTAAAATAAAAGGTGGAGAAGTAACAAGAATTACTTTGAATAACCTAACCATGATGCACCACCCTATGCATTTGCACGGCCACTACTTTAGAGTTATTAACGAAAATGGGGAGCGTTCACCACTAAAACATACCGTGAATGTACCACCTATGCAAAAAGTGGTCATCGAATTTTATAATGAAGAGTATGGCGATTGGTTCTTTCATTGTCACATTTTGTACCATATGATGGGTGGTATGGCAAGGGTGTTTAGTTATGATACACCAAGAGATGAAAGGATGGCTAATTTTCCAGTTCAAAAACTTGTAGATGAAACAGACCATTATTTCTCTTGGGGATTGGCTCGTGCAAGTTCAAATTTTAATGAACTTTTTTTAACCTCGAGCAATATCAGAAACGAATATAGTTTTCGTGCTGAATTTGACTACAATCAAAATGCCGAAATAGAAGTGAATTATAATCGATATCTGAATGATTGGGTACGTGTTTATGCAGGGATAAATACCGAATCTTCAACACCAGATTCTTATGATACATTCAATACGGTAGGATTGGTTGGTGTTAAATATTTTACCCCTTATAGATTTAATGTAGATGTGAGTATGGATCATCAACTGCGTCCAAGAATACGCCTTGACAGAGAACTATTGATTTTTCCTAGAATTTTTCTGGAAGGCGAATATGAGTATAGAGCTGATTTTGGATGGGTAAATGAATTGGATAATAATAATTCTTATCAAGGAGAAACCCAATGGCTAGTTGGTCTCTCATACATCCTTTCACGTAATTTTTCTATACAAGGAAACTATAATAATAAGTATGGCTGGGGAGGCGGACTTTTAATTCGATTTTAATATATGGCACAATACAAAAAAAATAGCCTGAGCTTGACCGGAGCCGTATCCTTGGGTACAGGTGTAATGATCGGTGCAGGAATTTTTGCGCTGTTGGGCCAAGTGGCCGAGCTATCCGGGCAATGGTTTCCCATCGCATTTTTGGTCGGTGCAATTATCTCGGGTTTTAGTGCCTATTCCTATGTTAAAATGTCTAATGCCTATCCTTCGGCCGGTGGAATTACAAATTATTTGAAAAAAATCTATGGCAAGAGTGCATTAACTGCTTCTGGAGCACTATTGATGGCGTTTTCAATGGTCATCAACGAAAGCCTCGTGGCACGTACTTTTGGCTCGTACACATTACAATTGTTCGATGTGGGAGACAATAGCATATGGGTTCCGGTATTAGGGGTTTTACTCTTGATTGTTGCATTCCTAATAAATATATCGGGTAACAATGTTATCGGCAAATCGTCATTGGTTATGGCGATACTGAAGATTGGTGGAATCTCCATTTTCGCCATAGGCGGACTTTGGGCCGCGGGATTTTCTTTTGGGGAAGTAATTCCATCCAGCGATTTGAGCGAATATCCCATCACAAGTTGTTTTGGGGCTTTGGCATTATCCATATTGGCGTACAAAGGTTTTACCACTATAACCAATAGTGGGGGCGAGATTGTAAATCCGAAAAAGAATGTGGGCAGGGCAATTATCATTTCGTTGGCTATTTGCACGTTGATATATCTTTTGGTTGCTTTTGCAGTATCCTCGAACCTGTCGATAACTGAAATCATACAGGCTAAAGATTACTCCTTAGCTGAGGCCTCTAAACCTGCATTTGGTAAATATGGTCTTTGGTTTACGGTAGGCATTGCCATTGTCGCTACAATTTCTGGAGTCGTGGCAAGCGTTTTTGCGGTTTCCAGAATGACGGCCATGCTCACGGATATGGGCCTTATACCACATAATCATTTTGGTATGTCAGGCGATTTACAAAGGCATATGCTAGTGTACACCATAGTTTTGGCGATTACGTTGACTGTTTTGTTCGACTTGTCGAGAATCGCTTCTTTGGGAGCAATCCTTTATTTAGTTATGGATATCGGAATCCATTTTGGCATATTAAAAAATCTTAAAAAGGATATAAAGGTAAAGTCCTGGGTAATTGGAACCGCTATTTTTCTCGACCTTATTGTACTAGGAGCCTTCTTGTGGATCAAGGCATCTAGCGATATACTAGTGGTTATTGTGGCGGCAGTATTGATGGTACTCATATTTACAGGGGAAAAATGGTTTTTGAAAAATAAAGATTAATGTGAAAGAAAAGATTGGACTCAGTATGAATAATTTATTTAACTAAAAATTAAAAAACATGAAAACAACAGTAAAAATTTTAATGGTAATCGGATTCTTAGGAACGATTACGGGATGCAAATCAACTTTCAATGCCACGGAGACCTTGCAAGTTGAAGAAAATAGAAATGCCATATATCAGGAAATCATTTCAAACCCTGTTCAGTTGACGAATTTCATTAGTGCGGCACGAAAGAATGAAGCTGCCATAAAGATATTGATGAAAACCCATATGGAACAGATGGAATCGGGAAATATGAAAATGATGATGCAGAAAAATCCTGAAATGAAAGAAAAAATGCAATCCCATATGCAGCAAATGATGGAAAAAAATCCTGAAATGATGGAGAAAATGCAGGATAAGATGCTCAATAAAATGATAGAGAGCAAAAAAGGCCGAAAGCTATTGATGGATAAAATCCACCACAATGATGAAATGAAAAGTGAAATGATGAAAAGAATGTCTCAAATGATGGATGAAAACCCCGAAATGATGAAAGAAATGATGCAGAAAATGAAAGAAAAAATGAAGAATAAAGAGCAGTAAATTCAAGAATTTCATTGGCAATGTGAACACTTAATTTAACAATCAAAATGATACAGATATGATGATGTGGTGGTGGATACTAATACCGGTTATCTTGATATTGGCATTCCTTTTTAGAGGGGGTGGCATTCGAAACGATAGAAGAAAGGAAAATCCTTTGGATATCCTTGACAATCGTTTCGCAAAGGGCGAAATATCGAAAGACGAATACGAAGAACAAAAACGAGCTATTAATTCTAAAAACTAAGAAGATGAAATATTATTTCAATAAAACGCTGAACGAGGATTTTGATAGTGTAATCGAAAGGGTTACCGAAGAATTAAAAAAGGAAGGATTTGGGATTTTGACCGAAATAGATATAAAGGAAACCTTGAAAAAGAAACTGGATGTGGATTTCAAGAAATATAGGATACTGGGTGCCTGTAATGCACCCTATGCCCATAAAGCATTGAAAGCCGAGGATAAAATTGGAACCATGTTGCCGTGTAATGTAATCGTACAAGAAATTTCAAAAGGAGTTGTTGAAGTTGCAGCCGTTAACCCTATGGCATCCATGAAATCGGTCGAAAACGAATCATTGAAGAAAATAGCTCATGAAATAACCGCAAAATTAGAAAAGGTAATTGAAAGACTTTAGGAATTCAACTTATATCAAATAACAAGGACTAATAGTAATAAGTATAAATATAAATTCAAAAATTAAATAAAATGAGAAAACTGAATATATCAACTGGAATATTGGCAATGACAGTGGCTGTTCTTAGTGCTACATCATGTAAGAACATTCAAAAGGATGCAAATACTGAAGATGGGCACCAATCCGAATATATGGATGACAATGGGCACATGGACGATGAAATGGAGGGTCATTTAAAAATGGACCAAGACAACATGCAATCCTCTGAAAGTATGATGTCCACGGACCAGTATTCGATGATGTCCTCCCAAATTATAGGAGATTATTTAAAACTGAAAGATGCGCTAGTGGCCGATGATAAAGATGCCGCAGCGAAAGCAGGTGTAAGGATGGTTTCGGCTTTAAAGGATTTTAACGTTGGTTCTTTTCCCACTGCACAGCATGAGGAATTGAAGGACTTTATTGAGAATGTCAAGGAACATGCAGAACATATTGGCGAGAGTGATATCAAACACCAGAGAGAGCACTTTAAGCTATTGAGCAAGGATGTTACTGATATGGTCGCCATTATAGGAACAGAAATAAAACTTTACGAGCAATTTTGTCCTATGTATGATGGTGGTACAGCTTGGTTGAGTACTAAAGAAGAAATAAGAAACCCATACTATGGTAGCAAAATGTTAACCTGTGGCAAGGTAAATCGAGAAATCAATTAATTGAAGTTTTTGATAATCATTGCAATAATTGCATTGGTCTTTTCTTGTGGCGATACAATTTTTACCCAAGGAAATCAACCAAAGCGATATAACACCAGAAACTGATTTTATGTTGGTGAATTTTGTGCCGATAAAAATTAAAGAAAAGTTGCAAATTTCCTGTTAAGATTGTCACAGTAATAATTCTCAATATCCATGGTACAATAAGGTACAACCGGTTGCCTGGTTTTTGGAAGACCATGTTAAGTATGGTAAGGAAGAATTGAATTTTAACGAGTGGGATTCCTATTCTAACCGAAGAAAGATTAGTAAGCTTCAATCTATAATAAAACAGGTTGAGAATGTTGAAATGCCACTCTTTAGCTATACGCTTACCCATAGTGATGCCATTTTTTCGGAAAAGGATAAAATGATGATAATTAATTACATGATGAGTTTAAAAGATGGTATAAAATAAAGCCCTGATATAGGAAGTGGATTTCTTTTATTAATGGTTAGTGTTGAGTCACTTCCTTAATCAGGCACAAATAAATATCGAAAAGGAAAAAGATTGATAGCTGTAAAAGTTTAGAAATTTCAATTTAGTTTAAAAATAATGGAGATAAATAATTGGTTAATCGTTTTTGTATTAGTAGTCAGCGCGGTTTTACTATTCTGGTTTACTACTAGAACTGATTTTGAAGAAACCGAAATCGAAAGTACTCTTGAAATTCTTGAAAAAAGTTATGCTAAGGGCGATATTTCTATTGAGGATTATCTTGAGCTTAAGGAAAATTTAAATCAAAAAGCAGAATGAAACACACCTATCACATACACGGAATGACCTGCAACGGTTGTCGCAATCACGTAGAGCAAATACTTTCCAAAGTAGAAGGCGTGACAACGGCTTCCGTAGATTTAGAGAAAGCAGAAGCAACTATTGAAATGGAATCACATATTCCTATTGAAACGTTTCAGAAAGCGATGCAGGATGATGCTGGCTCTTACAGTATTCACAAACTTGGAGAGCATCATAAAATCGAAGAAACCAAAAAGGAAAAACCTAAAGGCAAAGAAACAGGCACGTTCTACTGCCCGATGCATTGCGAAGGCGACAAGACCTATGACAAACCCGGCGATTGTCCTGTCTGCGGAATGGATTTAGTGGAAGAACAAAATCTGTCCGCAAAAACATCAGAACAATGGACGTGCCCAATGCATCCAGAAATAATTAAAGATGGACCTGGAGCTTGTCCTATTTGTGGGATGGATTTAGTACCAATGGAAGTAAATAATTCCGCCGAAGAAAAGACGTATAAAAAGTTACTAAAGAAGTTCTGGATTGCCGTCGCTTTTACTTTGCCCATTTTCTTAATAGCAATGAGCGAGATGATTCCCGTTAATCCATTATACGATGTAATGGAACAAAAATCGTGGAACTGGATTCAGTTTGCGTTATCCATTCCTGTGGTGTTTTATGCTACGTGGATGTTCTTTGAACGTGCGTATCGTAGTATCAAAACGTGGAATCTAAATATGTTCACACTGATAGGCATCGGCGCAGGCGTGGCCTGGTTATTTAGTGTTTTCGGTATGTTGTTTCCTGATTTTTTTCCTGAGCAGTTTAAAACTGATTTTGGAGCAGTACACGTTTATTTTGAAGCTGCAACGGTCATATTGACGCTAGTACTAATGGGTCAGGTTTTAGAAGTCCGTGCACACAGTAAAACCAATTCCGCAGTTAAGGAATTGTTGAAGCTCGCACCTAACAAAGCGATTAAAGTAGTAAATGGAAACGAAGAAGAAGTTTCTATTGATACCATTGAAAAAGGAGATATTCTACGTGTGAAACCGGGCGATAAAATTCCTGTGGATGGTAGCATTACAGAGGGCAAAACAACGGTAGATGAATCAATGATTTCGGGAGAGCCGATACCTGTGGATAAGATTGAAAATGACAAAGTAAGTAGTGGAACTATTAACGGGAATCAGTCCTTTTTAATGAAAGCAGAAAAAGTGGGTAGCGACACCTTACTTTCTCAAATCATACATATGGTAAACGATGCCAGTCGCAGTCGTGCGCCTATTCAAAAGCTAGCGGACACCGTTTCAGGATATTTTGTACCTGTGGTGGTCATCATTTCATTAATCACATTTGCAGTATGGGCAATTTGGGGTCCAGAACCGGCTTACGTATATGCGCTAGTAAATGCTATTGCGGTATTGATAATTGCTTGTCCTTGTGCTTTAGGATTGGCTACGCCTATGTCCGTAATGGTAGGTGTTGGTAAAGGAGCGCAAAACGGCGTATTAATTAAAAATGCTGAAGCTTTAGAGAAAATGGACAAGGTAGACACTTTGATAGTCGATAAAACAGGTACCATTACAGAGGGGAAACCAACCGTTGAGAGAATAGGAGTTTTTGGAGACCACTTTCGCGAAAGCGAGATTCTACATTTTATTGCATCACTAAACAGTTCCAGCGAACATCCCCTTGCCGAAGCTACTGTAAAATATGGTAAGGAGCATAAAACCGAAATGTCAAAAACTGAAAACTTCAGCGCAGTAACTGGAAAAGGTGTAGAAGGAACTGTGGATGGCAAAAAGTTAGCCTTAGGAAATGATAAAATGATGGAATATGCCAAGGCCACCATTTCATCAAAAATGGAAGCCGAAGCGCAATCGTTTCAAAAACAAGGTAAAACCGTTTCTTATCTGACCATAGACGGCGAGGTGTCCGGCTATGTGGTAATCGGCGATAAAATTAAACAAACAAGTGCCCAAGCTATAAAGGAATTACAAGATAAAGGCATCGCTGTGATAATGCTAACAGGCGATAATAACGATACTGCCCAAGCTGTAGCGAGCGAACTCAATCTTGCCGATTTCAAAGCAGGTATGTTGCCAGAAGACAAACTCAAAGAAGTAACAAAATTGCAGGAACAAGGCAAAGTAGTCGCAATGGCTGGCGATGGTATCAACGATGCACCTGCACTTGCCAAGAGTGATGTAGGTATCGCAATGGGAACAGGAACAGATGTGGCAATTGAAAGTGCCATGATTACGCTTGTAAAAGGAGATTTACACGGCATTGTAAAAGCAAAGAATTTAAGCCACGCCGTAATGAAGAACATCAAGCAAAATCTATTTTTTGCCTTGATATACAATACCCTCGGTGTACCCATTGCAGCAGGAGTGTTATTCCCATTTTTTGGAATATTATTATCCCCAATGATTGCCGCGTTGGCAATGAGTTTCAGCTCGGTTTCGGTAATCGCAAATGCGCTGAGGCTTAGAACAAAATCAATAAATTAATAACTTTTTAAAAATAGAAAAGATGGATTCAGAAAATGATAAAAACCAGATGAAAGGAAAGAATAACTATACAAAATTTGTTGGTATGCTATTAGCATCCTTCATTGCAATGTATATTACGATGTACTTGAACACGTACGCCATAGACCACGTTTACTTTAGCTTAACACGTTTCTATATGAGCTGTTTGGGTATAGCAGCAATGGCTATTATAATGTTTGTAGCCATGCGAAATATGTATCAAAATAAAAAGAAAAACATAGCAATAGTTCTTGGAAGTATTGTACTATTTGTAGGTGCATTAGGATTGGTACGCGATCAGAAGTCTACGGTAGGCGATATATTATGGATGAAGGCTATGATACCGCACCACTCTATTGCCATTCTAACAAGTGAACGAGCGGACATTCAAGACCCAGAAGTGAAACAACTTGCCGACAATATTATCAAAGCACAAAAGAAGGAAATAGAAGAAATGAAGGCAATGATAAAGCGTTTGCAAGAAAATTAATTTACGATTTTACTTCCGTTTCTAATAGCAAGAATATTACTAATTATGAATGAATTTTCTTAGCCCCGTTACCTAATGATATTATTAATAAATAAATATTTTTTAAAATATAAATCACTATGAGTGAGTTTATAAAAAAAAATGAAATTTGGATATTTTTAGTACTTGGCCCAGTGGTTAATGTATTTTACGTTTACGCTAGAATCCAAGGCTTGGTTCCCAGGTTTCTATATATCCATGGTCGTTTTTGTGTTCTTTTGTTAGTATTACTTTGTATAGTAAAATTCACTAGAGGCATTGAGGGAGTAAAAGATATATTCAGACCAATGTTAAATTGGAAAGTCGATCCTAAGTGGTATTTGTTTGGTTTACTGTTCGCATTTATAGTAGGCACTTTTACAGTGTTATTAAAAGGCCTTTATTATGGAGGTGAAATTACAAGGTTTTTAAAACTAGATATTGCGGTTATAAACTTAAAGACTAGTCTTATTTTATTGGTGTGGGCCTTTCTTGGTGAAGTGGTATGGATTAGTTATTGTCTTCGAGAATTATCAAAAATTACAAAACCATTTTATGCAAGTCTAATTGTTGGTTTTTTTTGGACCTTATGGTGGATTCCGGTAATTCATCATGGCGAAGGCATTTTACCTGGCATTCCAATATTGCCTTTATCCATATTTCTGATGGGTATTGCAGGTATGTGTGCTGTCGTTTATGGACAGGTTAGAAGTGGTGTTGTTATTTTGATAATGCAATTTATGGTAAACATGACTTTAAATACATTGTCAGTCTCACCAACCAAAGGAGGTGTCCCTACATTTACAGCGTTTGCGATTATTTATTTTCTGACCATGTTAAGTTTTATGTATTATATGAATCCCATTAAAGTAAAATTAAAAAATAGAAACTATGAATAAAAATATCCTATATATCGGTATCGCAGTCCTGATAGGACTATTGGGTGGTTATTTAATATTCGGAAACGGCGCTAATACTTCTAATGAAGAAATATCTGACGTCCATAATCATTTAGAAACAACTGAGAATCAGATGTGGACGTGCTCAATGCACCCACAAATAATGCAGCCAGAGCCAGGCGACTGCCCTATATGTGGAATGGATTTGATTCCTGCTGAGACTAGTGCCGAAGGCCTTGCCTTAAATGAAATCAAAATGACGGAGAACGCAATGGCGCTTGCAAATATTCAAACAACTATTGTGGGAAGTACTCAGGCCTCCGATGAAGATGGAATAATTTCACTATCTGGAAAGATTGCCGAAAATGAAGAAAATAAAGCAGTTCAAGCAAGTTATTTTGATGGTCGTATTGAAAAATTGAACGTGAATTATGAAGGTCAAAAAGTAAATAAAGGGCAATTGTTGGCCACGATTTATGCACCCAGTCTTGTAGCGGCACAACAAGAATTAATTACAGCTGCCTCTTTAAAAGAATCACAACCAGCTTTGTATAAAGCGGTACGTAATAAATTGAAAAACTGGAAACTATCAGACAAACAAATCGACGCTATTGAAGCATCAGGAAGTGTGCGAGATAATTTTCTAGTTTATGCTACCGTTTCAGGAACTGTAGCAGTAGTTATTGCGAAAGAAGGCGATTACGTAAAACAAGGTCAGTCTATTCTCAGCGTAAGTAATCTGAATTCGGTTTGGGCAGAATTTGATGCTTATGAAAATCAGATTTCAAATGTAAACGAAGGGCAAAAAATCAAGATAGTAACCAATGCCTACCCTAACAAAGAGTTCGATGCCACGGTTTCATTCATTGATCCTATATTAAACAATGCAACCAGAACCGTGACGGTAAGAGCAACACTAAAAAATTCGGAAGGTTTATTTAAGCCTGGAATGTTTGTGAATGGAAAGCTCAAAGGATTAGCCAATACAAATAACAAGCTGGTCTCTATCCCTGCAACTGCTGTACTATGGACTGGAGAACGCTCGTTAATTTATGTAAAAACGAATCTAAACGAACCCGTTTTTGAAATGCGTGAAATCGTGATTGCGAACCGTAATGGAGAAAACTACACTATAAAAGAAGGAATAGAAAATGGCGACGAAATTGTAATCAATGGCACGTTCTCAGTCGATGCTGCAGCACAATTACAAGGCAAAAAATCAATGATGAACAAAGGTAAAAAAGAAACAACTCAAAAGCCATTGGCTCAAATGAAGATTGAATTACCAAAAAGTTTTCAGATGGACTTTAAAAAGGTAATCAAATCTTATCTTCAGATGAAAGATGCATTTGTAGCAAGCGATGTAATCCAAGTTTCTGCTTTTGGGAAAGAGACATCTGAGTCCTTACAATCAATAGATATTAGTGGTTTAGGAAAGATGGAGCAAGCACACCTAAATAAAACTATTGAAATGCTAGATGCCATTGTAGAAAATGACATTCTAGAAAATCAACGTGACCATTTTGTAAGCCTTAATGAAAATATAATTCCCATAGCAATGAACATTGAGGGTTCTGCCCCGATATTATACGTGCAAAAATGTCCTATGGCGAATAATAATAAGGGTGCGGTGTGGTTAAGCACGGATAAAGACATTCGCAATCCCTATTATGGTGATGCAATGTTGACTTGTGGTAGTGTAGTTGATTCTATTAAATAACTAAATCTAATTCAGGAATCAGATTTGCCGCTTCCTTCATTTTTTCATCGATTATCTTAGTGTAGATTTCTGTTGTTCGGATTTCTTTATGTCCTAAACGTTTCGATACAGTATAAATATCTGCACCGTTTTCTAGAAGTAGTACCGCATTGGTATGTCGAGCACTATGAAAAGTTATATGTTTGGTAATACCAGCCTTCATGCACCATCTAAGAATTTCTGTATTATATACGGCACCATATTTCAAGCCTCTAAAAACCCTATCAATTTCGTTGGCTCGTTTTCCTAGTAATTTTCTGGATTGCTCTGAAACATAGAGGTATTCGAGTCCATCTGTTTTTTTCTGTCTAAATATAATTCTAGACCCCGTATCTTCATCGCGAACCTCCGACCATTTTAATTTATCAATATCACTCCATCGTAAACCTGTAAGACAACTAAAAATAAAAGCATTTTTTAGTACAGGATACTTACATTCTGCTTTTGACATTGCCTGTAATTCGGAATAGGTAAGGTATTCCCTTGTAGACTCACCTTGCTCAAAACCTTTAACTGACCGCAATACATTTTGTTCCAAATAGTTTTCGGTATAGGCTTCTCGTAAGGCTGCTTTAAACTTATTGAAATAAGTGTACTTGGAATTTTGGGATAGGGGAGTACCACTCTTAGTTTTGGCTTTCGTGTTCAAATATCGCTTAAAGCCTTTAACAAAATCGGTGTCAATATCCTTTAATTGTTTATTGGTAGGACAATATTTTTCGATATGTTTTAGGGCTGCATCCCAATTCCCATAATTCGCTTTGGTTTCAAAGCGGTCTTCTTTAAGTTGCTCATAGTACTCTAAAAAGGTTATTTGACCTTTTTTATCATTCCTTAATTTGAACTTACCTTGATAGAATTCTGCTTGGCGTATTGCAAGAATCTTATCTGCCAGTTCGTAGATTTCCTTATTATTTTTCTTTTCCTCAGATGTGTTGGGATTTTCTAAGGGATAAAGTTTTAAGTATTCAAACTCACGGTCATATTTATTTACACCATTTTTATCGATGTGATGCCCTTTATAAAATTCAATAAATAAACTAAGCTTTTCGTTTTTAATCTTTTTGCTTCTGAGATTTATTTTCATAATGGAGGTGAAATTTTTTCACCTCGACTATTGAGAATTACGTTGAGGTGAAAATTAGATGAAATAAATGTATGAAAATAGGAGATTAAGAGAAAGAGAAAATAAAAATACTTTTCAACAACTGTTTGATATACAGATAAATGAAACCATTTAAAACCATATGAGACCAAATAAAATACTTATTTATTTCCCGATACAAAAATTAGCAAAGATATTGCCTAATAATTCATCATTGGTTACTTGACCAGTAATTTCTCCTAAGTGAAAAAGCGCTTCACGCACATCAATAGCCATGAGATCACTTGAAAGATCTTCTTTCATGCCAATTTGTACTTTTTCAATTTCTTCTAAAGCTTTAAGTAAGGAATTATAGTGACGCGTATTAGTAACTATCGTTTCATTGTTGCGTAGGGCACCGGTATTAACAAATTCTAAGAGGCTATTTTTTAATTCTTCTACTCCTTCACCAGTTTTGGCAGAGAGGTAATTAATATTGTTCAAATACTGACCTATAATTTCTTTATCCGCTTCTGAAAGCGTATCAGCTTTGTTTATTAGCAGAACTAACGGTTTTTGAGGATTTTGATTCTTAATCTTTTCGTACTCCAATACAATGTTTTTTAATTTTTGGTCGTCTGTTAAAAGCTTTGAACCATCAACTAATAATAAGATAACTTGGGCTTGCTCTATTTTTTCAAATGTTCTTTTAATACCCATGCCTTCTATAACATCTTCTGTTTCACGTATTCCTGCAGTATCTATGAATCTAAAACCAATTCCTCCAATTGCTATTTCATCTTCAATAGTATCACGAGTGGTACCAGCAATGTCTGATACTAAAGCTCGTTCTTCATTCAGAAATGCATTGAGTAGCGTAGATTTACCTACATTAGGTTCACCTACTATAGCAACCGGAATTCCGTTTTTTATCACATTTCCTACAGCAAAGGAATCAATTAGGCTTTTCAATACTTTTTGAATTCGTGATAGCAATTCTTTAAACTGTGTACGATCTGCAAATTCTACATCCTCTTCAGAAAAATCGAGTTCAAGTTCAATGAGAGAGGCAAAGTTGAGTAGTTCTGCTCGTAAATTTTTAATTTCATTACTGAATCCGCCACGCATTTGTTGCACGGCAATCTGGTGGCTTGCTGCATTATCACTAGAAATAAGATCGGCAACGGCTTCGGCCTGACTTAAATCCATTTTACCATTCAAAAACGCTCTTAAAGTGAACTCACCAGCATCTGCAGTTCTGCAACCATTTCTGAGAAATAATTGAATAATCTGCTGTTGAATATAAGGGGATCCATGACACGAAATTTCGATAATATCTTCACCTGTATACGAATGTGGATTTTTGAAGATAGAAATCAGTACTTGGTCTAAAACAGCTGAGCTGTCTTTTATATAACCTAAATGTATGGTATGACTTTTTTGTTTCCCTAGTACTTTACCAGAAATAGATTCAAAATGTCGTGATGCAATTGAAATTGCATTTGGGCCAGAAAGTCTAATAATGGCAATAGCTCCAGAACCTGAAGGAGTTGCTAACGCTATTATAGTATCTGCTTTAATCATGTTGCAAAAATAATCAATTAATAACAGGTGTTATAGTCTTATTATGAATCCAAATTGATTGCTGTATTCAATTAAATGGTAATTTTGTTTGGTATATATTTAAAAATAAGATGAAGAAAATTATTGTGTTGTTAGTATTTGCTTTTACATATTCTTTCGGGTATGCCCAAGATGATTCTAATGAATCAACTATTGAAAATACAGTAGAACAACAAAAGGAAATAGAACTAGTTAAAAGAAAGATAGATAAATCTGAGGCTAAAGCTAAGAAAGAAAAAAAACAAGCGAAAGATTTAAAAAATAAAGAGAAGATAGAAAAGCAGGTTAATTCGAAATCTAAGGCTATTGATAAACAAGAAAGGCAAATAGATAAATTACAAAACCAACTTGAAAAAGGAAAATTAAAAGGTACTTTATCACCTGTAGATATTCAGAAAATGGATGATAAAATCGTTAGAATTCAAATGAAGGTAATGAAGGAGCAAGAGAAACTTAAAAAGCTTAAACGAAAAATGTAGTAGTATATAATTTGTAACAAATTTGACTTTTACGCGTCATATTTATAGTATTCATCTAAAATCGATTAAAAATGGAACTAGTAAATAATAGTGTAGCATTACGTGAGGATCGTAATCTTTTAGTTATTACACATCTCTCACAATACTTAGATTTTATTACAGGGTTTGGCGGTTTGTTAGTGCCTTTGGTAATCTGGTTAACCACTAAAGATTCTGTTATTGGCATGGAAGAGCACGGTAAGTCTGTCATTAACTTTCAACTAACTTTAATCTTATATTTAATAATCGGTATTCCTGGTATATTGTTGTTCGGACTTGGCATCTTATTATTAATTTTCGCAGGAGTATTATCTGTAGTAATGCCAGTTGTAAATGCGGTAAAGGCAAGTAATGGTGAGTCACCAAGTTATTTTGGTACCATAAGATTTATCTCATAATAGTTCAAAGAGTAATATAAAAAAAGGTGCAGTTGATTAATCAAATGCACCTTTTTTATTTCTTGAAATTTTATAATTAGTTATTAAGCATAACTGGCATTACCAACATAGTAACATATTCACCTTCATCTAAACCATCAGATGGCGTAAGAATACCAGCACGATTTGGTAAGCTCATTTCTAAAGAAACTTCATCAGAATTCAAATTATTTAACATCTCGGTCAGGAACCTTGAGTTAAAGCCAATTTGCATATCATCACCTTGGTATGAACACGTTAATCTTTCCTCAGCCTTATTAGAGTAATCAATGTCTTCTGCAGATATATTTAATTCTGCACCAGCTATTTTTAAACGAATTTGATGGGTTGTCTTATTAGAGAAAATTGAAACCCTTTTTACCGAACTTAAAAATTGATTTCTAGCAATCGTAAGTTTATTTGGGTTCTCTTTTGGTATTACCGCTTCATAATTTGGATATTTACCATCAATTAACCTACAGATTAATTCTGTTTCTTCGAAACTGAATTTTGCATTACTATCATTATATTCAATCAATACATCAGATTCGCTACCCGCCAATATTCCTTTTAATAAGGTTAATGGTTTTTTAGGCATAATAAATTCTGCTACTTGGGTTGCAGTTACATCTGTACGTTGATATTTCACCAATTTATGTGCGTCAGTAGCAACGAAAGTTAGATTTTCAGTAGAAAATTGAAAAAACACACCGCTCATTACAGGTCTTAAATCATCATTACCTGCTGCGAAAATTGTTTTATTTATCGCAGTTGCCAATATATCTCCAAGTAAGGTTGTTGAACTAGGACTTGATAATTCTACCGCTTTTGGAAATTCAGCTCCATCAGCATATGCTAAAGCATATTTACCGTGGTTAGAACTAATTTCTACAGTATTGTTATCTTCAACCACAAAAGTAAGTGGTTGCTCAGGGAAAGTTTTCAACATTTCTAGAAGTAGTCTTGCTGGTACAGCAATAGTGCCTTCATTATCTGAATCTACTTTAATAATTGAACTCATGGTTGTTTCTAGGTCAGAAGCAGAAACAGTTAGTTTGTCCTTTTTTAAATCGAACAAAAAATTATCTAATATGGGTAACGTATTACTGTTGTTGATTACGCCTCCTAAAATTTGAAGTTGCTTTAGCAAATAGGTACTTGAAACAATAAATTTCATTCTTTAATTTTTATTGATATTATTCCTAAAGTAATTTATAACAGTAGGGTTAAACTCCTTAGTATTGGTGGTTTTATATACCAACAAAGATATTTTAATTGGTCTTTTTAAGGAAACAAACTTATTAACACTTTATATCACTTAAGGTTGAACTGCATCACTTGTTATTGCTAGATAAAGCCTGTAAATTCAAGATATGTAAAATAGTTATTAACTTTTGAATTGGTCGAAGATTAGATTAAATCGATTCAATTGTGTTTTAATCCTTCCTTGAAATATTATTCAAAATCTACCATTATTGTGTCTCTGTATTCAAGGCCTAAAAGGGTAGAGGCGCCTCCAACGGTTGTAAGGTTACTTTTGTAAATAGCTAATTCGATATAATCAGAAGAATTGAAAATTGCCAGTAAATCACCAGCACTTTTTCTTTGGTTTTTATCAATGTTATAATCTATGAAATCATTGTAAGCTTTGTGAATTTTACTGATTTTATGATTTCGCACCAAAACTTTATAGTCTCTTCCGTTACGGTAAGCATCGAAAAGATTTTTGCGAATATTGGTAATTACATTACCATAGTTGTCAATATATATAACGCTACCAATAATTTTCTTTCCATCCTCAACAATTCTTGGAGAGAATTCTCTAAGGTCGTTTAATTCGGTAAAAGGCTTACCTACAATTTCAAGAGTTCCACCACGGGCAATATGGCAAGCAACTTGAATGAAAACATTTAGAACAGGAAATGAATTAGCGATAGAATCCGGTAAATTAATTTCAACCACTTTTTCTGGAGTCATTTCAGAAGTAATGAGACCAATTACACCGGTATTTGCACTTATAAAATAATGGCCATTGACCAAGGCAACAATATGTTTATTGTCTGGAGTCTCTTCAGAGTCTACCCCAACAATATGTATAGTGCCTTTTGGAAAACTTTTATATGAATTTGAAAGGATATATGCACATTCTTGAATGTTAAATGGCATGATGTCATGTGAAATATCAACAATTTTAGCATCAGGTAGTTCACTATAAATAGAGCCTTTCAATACGGCTACGAAGTGATCTTTCAGTCCAAAATCTGTAGTTAGGGTGATAATTGCCATACAGCAATGTTGATATGTTTTTGGTTAGCCAAACTTAAAATTTGCTTAAATTTGATATACAAAATTAAACAAAAAATTAGCGATAAGAAACTAATCTTCGCTATCTATAAATCTTATTAAAACTGACTGTTTGAACGAAATAATTCTAGAACTTACCGAAATAAGCCCAAGAGAGTTTTTTGGGCAGCAAAATGAACACATAGATTTATTGAAAAAGTATTTTCCAAAGCTTAAGATTGTTGCTCGAGGCAATAAAATTAAGGTTTTCGGTGATGAAGAACTTCTAGAAGAATTTGAAAAACGTTTTGATATGCTCACCCAGCATTTTGTTAAATACAATAAGTTGGATGAAAATAGTATCGAAAGAATTCTAACTAGTTCTGAGGATGATCAAATTAAATCTTCTAAGATTAGTGGTGAAACTTTGGTTCACGGTGTAAGTGGGCGTTTAATAAAAGCCCAAACGGCCAATCAAAGAAGATTGGTAGACGCCTCGAAAAAGAATGATATGGTTTTTGCCATTGGGCCGGCAGGTACAGGTAAAACCTATACAGGTGTTGCTATTGCGGTAAAAGCGTTAAAAGAAAAACAGGTAAGAAAAATAATCTTAACTAGACCTGCTGTTGAAGCTGGTGAGAATTTAGGGTTTTTGCCTGGCGATTTAAAGGAAAAGCTTGATCCTTATATGCAACCATTGTATGATGCGCTTAGAGATATGATACCTGCGGAGAAATTGGTGCATTATATTGAAAATGGAACCATACAGATTGCACCAATGGCTTTTATGCGTGGTAGAACTCTAGATAATGCATTTGTGATTTTAGATGAAGCACAGAATACTACCCACGCACAAATGAAAATGTTTCTTACCCGTATGGGTAGAAATGCCAAATTTTTAATTACAGGAGATCCTGGACAAATAGATTTACCAAGAAGAACAATTTCGGGTCTAAAAGAGGCTCTTTTGATTTTACAGAATGTAGAGGGTATAGAGGTAATTTATTTAGATGATAAAGATGTAATTCGTCATAAGCTTGTTAAGGAAGTTATTGCTGCCTATAAAACTATTGAACACCACAATTAAAATAACACATGTCAAATAATACTATTTACGAAACCAATTTCCATTTTCCAGGTCAAAAGAAAGTCTACAAGGGCAAGGTAAGATCTGTTTACACGCTCGAAGACGATATATTGGTAATGGTCGCAACCGATAGGTTGTCTGCATTTGATGTAGTAATGCCAAAAGGAATTCCTTATAAGGGTCAGATTTTAAATCAGATTGCGACCCAAATGATGATGGCAACTAAAGATATTGTGCCTAATTGGCTCACAGCAACCCCTGACCCTAATGTGGCAGTGGGTGTCGTTTGTGAACCTTTTAAGATTGAAATGGTTATACGAGGATACTTATCAGGTCACGCTGCTAGAGAATACAAAGCTGGTAAA
>TARA_R110002050_G_scaffold188530_3_pt1 | contig 21583 bp, 18 predicted proteins | sample TARA_R110002050 | Tara Oceans TARA_R110002050 (sample SAMEA4396988) | marine metagenome | biome: Polar Biome; feature: [DCM] deep chlorophyll maximum layer (ENVO:01000326); material: water (ENVO:00002006), including particulate matter (ENVO:01000060) such as... | depth 25 m
CTTTTTAAAAGCTTCCTTTAGAAGTGCTTTTGGCCTCAAAGGATTTGTAGGTTGTAACAAAATTACATTATCAAAAGATTTTTCAACCTTTTCCAAAACATGTTTTAAGGCTGAAACTGTTGAAGCCAAATCACCTGATATTTCTTTAGGCCTGTCAATAACTTTTACACCCAAACCAATAGCAATTCTTTTTATTTCATCATCATCAGTAGTTACATAAATATCATTAACTAAATTAATATTTTGCTTAGCATATTCAATACTGTGTGCAATTAATGGTTTGCCTTTAAGAAGTAAAACATTCTTTTTTGGTAAACGCTTAGAGTTTCCTCTTGCTGGAATTATAACAATATTGTTCATTATTCTAATATACCATTTATAAATTTTTGTTCCCAATCTTTATAATCCCAAATACTATCAGTTTCAGATTTAAGCCTTCTTTTTTTTCCGAAATTGGTTTCCTTTCTTGCTAAATTAAAAGCTTCAATCCAATTTTCAACATGCTCTATATCATTTACTAAATAAGTATATTTTAGACTCTTTAAAACTTCTGGTATAGCTCCTCGATTTGAAGCTATTATTGAATTGCCGCACTTCATCGCCTCAATCATAGACAGTCCAAACCCTTCCTCATAAAAAGTGGTAAACATATAATAATTACTAATTTGCAAATATTTTGAAACTTCCGTATTACTTATACGCCCAATATTCCTTACATTTTCATGTTCAATTCGTTTTGTAGTACCTATAACTAACACTTTTAAAGTGGGATTAATTACTAGTAATTTTCGCACAACGTCTTTAAATACATTAAATCCCTTTTTAGGTCTATCGTTTGCTACCCATATTAATATTTCATCTTCTAAATTAAACCCTTTTTCTATTCTCACTTTTTGATATCCATCATTGGTCAAAGGATAAAAAATATCCGAATTAACCCCGTTTCCAACAATTGCTGCTTTTGGGAAGCAGTCCTTTTTACTCACTTCATATCCAGAATAAGAAAGAAATAATATTTTATCTATTTCCTTTAAAATATTTTCTTCAAGCTGAAGTCTAAAACCATGGAATGAAAATACAATTTTTACGGGACAACTAAATTTAGATTTGGATAATATTATAGCTTCTAACAAATGCGCATCATCCATGACAACTATAGTAAGTTTTGATGCTTTTTTTGAAAGTTTTCTTAGAGCTTTAATATAATCTTTTCCTACCCAATATTTTAAAAGAAGATTTCTAACTTCTTTTCTCCATGTAAAAAAATTTCTCTTTTTACAATATAAATATGTATTGCTGAAATTTGAAGGAGATAATACGAAATCAAATAAATTATGGTTACTATTTAATAATGATAGCCTAGTAGTCCAACTACCAATTACTTTAGACGGAAGTGCAATATTACTAACCAATATATTTAAATCTCTTTGCATTAATAAGGTTGTTTAACGCCTTTTAAACCAAAGTAAAATGTCTTGATTTTCTTAAAAAAGATTTGATGTAAAACTTTACCAATAAAATATTGAAACTTATTCAATGGCATTGCCGTTGGCAAAGTTTCTAATATTTCATTAGAATTATCAATTTGATTTATTTTATCCATTTCATCTTGCATCCAAGGTTCAAATATATTCCCTAAATGATAAGCATAATTACCATGTGTGGATAGTCTTAGGAATCCGCTTTTATCGTTTGGTTTATCTAAATAATTGTTTTCACTCCCTCCAACAATTTTAAGCTTACAATTCTCTTTTGGTGCACTATTAAAAACTTCAGCTTTAAAAGTAGCTACAAAATGGCCGCAACCAATTACGGCTTTCTCATTATTATTACTAATTGTTAGATATAATTTTTCATGAATATCATTATACAATTCGCGCCCAATACTCTTTTGAAATTTCTCTAATCCTTCTGGATGTTTTACTTCTGAAAACTGTAATTTGCCCTTTGTAAGCGCATAATAAACAGTGCTATTTAAAAATTCTGATCTGTACGCTATACTGCTAGGTACTGGCGAAACCATACCTGATTCTGGAAAAGCATGCAAAATGTTTTCTACTTTCTGTTGCCATTTAGGTAAGAACATTACATCTGAATCCGTAATAGTAATTAATGGTTCTAAATTACTTTTAATTGCAGAATACAAGGCATTCACTTTTCCTAAATTAGTTTTAGAATTCAATAATTGATCGACACTTTCGTTCTCTTTATAAATCTTTAAAAAATAGTTTGAAACCTCATTACAACAGCCATTATTTATAATGGATATTCTGGTTTTGTGATGAATAGTTTTTTGCAAAGATTCAAAACACAACTTAAAAATAATCAATGCATCTTTAAAATAATCCTCAGTTAAATTAGGTATATAAACAGGAATTATAACTCTGTGATAAGAGTCTATTTCTAATACGTTCTGTTGCTTTTCAGGATTAGTTCCTATCCTCATAATAGGTAATTAATTTTTTTAAACCAACTTCTAACGACACCATTTCTCGACCTAATAAAGCTTTCATTTTTGAAGTATCAGGGCAGCGTCTTTCCATATCACCTTCTTTTAAGGCCGGTAAATGTTCTATATTAGATTTAGAACCTGATACTTTAATTATTGTTTTTGCAAGCTCAAGAATGGTCATTTCTATATCACTACCAATATTTAATACTTCATTGGAATAGTCTGAACTTATTAATGCTTTTATGCAGGTATCAATATTATCATCAACAAAACAAAAAGATCTTGTTTGTTGCCCGTTACCATATATTAGGATTGGTTCGTTTTTTAGAGCTGCATTTAAAAATCTAGGGATTACAAAATCTTCACTTTGATTAGGCCCATAAGTATTAAAAAATCTAAATATAGTATATTCCAATCCGTATTCTTGAAAATAAGATCTAAAGAAGGCTTCTCCTAAATTTTTTACTATTGCATATGGTAATCTAGAATTTAATGGAGTAGTTAATTCATTTTGAGGTATTTCAAATGGTTCTCCATATACTTCAGATGAACTTGAATAGAATACCCGTTTTACACATGTGTTTTTTGATAAAGACAAAATATTTCTAATGCCATCAATATCATTTAAAACCATCATGGGGTTTTCTAAGGTCCTTTTTACACCAACAACTGCAGCAAAATGAAATACATAATCAAAATTAAATCGACCAAAAACAGGCACAACATCATTATAAATATTCACATCTGCTTTTATAAAAACCACATTATCTTTTGTCGGTATTTTAGATTGACTTCCTGTTAATAAATTATCAATTATTACAATTAAGTTTTTTCCATTTTCAGCCAACTTATTTGTAAGTGCACTACCTATGTTTCCTGCACCACCGGTAATTAAATATGTTGTTAAACTCATGAAACCATTTTTTTTAAAATCACTCTAAGAACTCTATAATTAAAAACCCAAAAAGGATTAAGTATGAAGAGATTGGAAATTGTTTTTAATCCATTATTTTTAATCATTTTACTTTGCATTAAACATATATTCAATATCAATTTTCTGGATTCTTCACGACCAATAATATTTTGAAGTTGTTTTACTTTAATAACTTGAAATAAATATAAAGGCAAATTAATATATTTTTTGTTATTAGTAGATATATTATTGGTATGTTGCCTATAATTTACCAATGGCTGGTCTAAATAATAAAATTTAGTATGAAACGCACATCTAGACCAATATTCTACATCTTCCAAAGCTGGGGGTATTTTTTCATTAAACAAACCAACCTCATTAATAATTGTTTTTCTTATTAATGGAGTAGGCATCATTAGTGTCCAATTTCCAATCATACGCATTAAAACATTTCCGTGTTTTACAGAATTATTTCCTGGTCTTCCTACTATCTCCCCAGTTATTATACCATTTTCATCCATTACATTACAACAGCCATGAACTAAACCAAAATCATCATATTTTTCCAATATGTTAACTTGAGTTTCTATTTTGTGTGACAACCATATATCATCATCGTCAACAAACCCTATATATTTTCCTTTGGATTTTGAAATACCAATATTTCTTGGGGTAGCTGGTCCTCCACTGTTTTCAATTTTTATATACTTAACATTTGGGAGCTTGTTACATATTTGCTTGTTTTCAGTTCCCAATGTGCCATCATCTATAACAATAATTTCAATATTTTTATAGGTTTGATTAATGACACTATTAAGTGTTATAGCCAAATAATCAGGTCTATTATATGTAGGTATCACAACACTTACCAATGGATTATTATTTAGCATTTCCTACAAATATTTTTGTTACTAAAAATTTAAAAAGTGCAGTATAATACTTTAATTTAATATTACTGACCCCGTCTATATTTTGAATTATTTTTGTTCTAAACAAATTCTGTTTATTACACCATACAAAATATTTTATGTAATGTTTTAATAGTATTTTGTATTTAAAATTAAACTTGAAAAAATTAAGGTAGTCAACGGTTTCTAAATATAAACTCCCAGAATTATCCATAATGTTTTTTTGTGTGGTAGAAGTTTCGTGTCTTCTAAAAAAATTTAATTTTTTATTTAAAAAAGCAAAATTTCCATTCTGCAATAAGTAAGTCCATAAAAACTGATCTGACATTTGTTTGTAAATGAAAATATTTTCTGGTAATTTATTTTTTGGTTTTCTAAAAACTACACAGCTTCCATTTGTAATGTACGTATTAAAGGGCATTTTATCTGTAAAATGAGAAAAATTAAAAATCCCGTAATATCCTTCTTGAACATTTAAATCATGAGTTCTTCTATCTGTATTATAGAGAAAATCATCCTTTTCGTCAATATAATTACTTGCTGAAAATGACAAATTAACATTTTTGTTGTTATCCAATATTTTTATTTGTTCTTCTAAAAATTCCGGACTTGAATAATCATCAGTTTCTGCTATCCAAACATATTCTGATTTAGCCAGTTCAATTCCTTTTTCCCATGAATTATAACCACTTCCTGAATTATAATTGTTTATTATAAATTGAGTTACTCTATCATTATTTTGAATTACAAATTCATTTAAAACATTAATACTTCCATCTGTTGAACAATCGTCAATTATAATAAGTTCCCAATTTGAATATGTCTGATTTAAAATGGAGTCTAATCGTTTTTTAAGAAATTTTTCATGTTTGTAACTTGGTAGTATTATTGAAACCTTTGCCATTGAAAATCTTAGTTTAATATTTTATTCCACACATTTACTATATCATTTTTTTCTCTTTCTAAAGTGTATTCAGATAAAATAAACTCAGATGCCTTTTTTCCTTTTTCTACAAATGGTTTAGAATCAAAGTCATATTCTCTTAAAATTTGCTCAAGTGTTTTTGCAAAAGTTTGCACATCTCTGTCAGGAATTGGATAACTAAATGATTCTTTAAAATATTCTTTTCCACCATAGCCTGTATATCCAATAACAACACATCCACAAGCCATTGCTTCTGCTGGAGGCATCCCAAAACCTTCTCTATGATTAAAACTTAAGAAAATTGCTGACTGCTTAAGTACCTCTGCAACTTCATTTTCCTTCATATTATCAATTTCAACAAACTCCCAGTTATTTAATATTTCACGCTGTTTAATAATATTAATAACCTGTATAACATCTTCGCCTAATTTTCTAGGCATAAAAGCAATTTTCTTCTCTTTAATTAATTGATATTTAAATAAATTATTATCAATACCATAATGAACGCGATATAAATTAATTCCTGGAAACGTATATTTTAGATAATCAATTGCATCTTGCGAAGCCACAATTGTAGCTAATGTATTTTCCTCTGTGTATGAAAATTGGGTTTTACAATCTAAATCTAGACTAAGATTGCTGAATGTATAATAACAATTTTGATTATAAATTACTTTCTTGTTATAAGGGAAAACCTTAGATGCAGCAAACGCGTAAATTTCAGGAAATACAAATATATCATTACACTTCAGGGAAAGAGCATTACTCTTTTTAGTTCCAACATTTTTCAAAAACATTTTGGTTTCAACTATAAAATGGCTTAATATTTTTCTTAACGATTTCTTTCTATAATTTTTATGTTGTTGCTTTATTTCACTAAATACCTTTTTAGAATGAACTATTTTTGTGTTATTATGAAACCATGTACATTTAAAAAAAGGACTCTCATGCAATACATAAGCTTTATACCCAACTTCATTTAAAACATCCACTTGCCTGTAAATCTGTTTTATACCTCCGGCCGCAGTTTTTAAATCTGGGCAAACAAAATAAATACAACTCATGTTTTTCAAATTTCTAGGAATAATTAAAAGTATTACTTTTTTTAAGAAAAATATATCCTTTATTAAACATACTATACATTAGAAAAGCCCCTAAAACAGGAAAAACATGCTTTAAAAAGTACTTACTAGCAATTTCTTTTCTACAAAAATGTCCTTTTAAATAATAGTATGCTGCAAATAATGATACTTTTCTGTTTTTTTCAATAGACTGTTGCATAAATATTCTATGCATATCATGAAGTAAAAAAACACATGTTGTTTGGTTTAGTTTAAGGTTTTTATTTTTAAGGAAGGAATATCTCACCCGTAAGCTAGAGTACGCTTTTACAAAAGCATTAGTTTTTGAGAATGAAATACTATCTTCACTAGCTATTACCCTGACTAATGTATTTGGCAAAATAGCATAATTGGAATCTATTTGCATTACTTTTACATGAAAGTCGTATTCTTGCGATTGTTGTAAACTTTCATCAAAAATTAATTCATTCTCTTTTAAAAACAATGATTTATATATTACAGAGTTTATGTGCCAAAAAGCTTTAAAACTAATATAATCGTTAATGCGATTATTAGATTCTAATATGCCTCCATGAAATCCATCTATTATTTTTCCATTTTTAGTTACCCATTCACATTTACAAATACTGTAATTTGCCTTTATTTCTTGAATATTTTTGAGCTGTAATTCTAAATATTCTGGATACATATAATCATCACTATCAAAAAAAACTACAAAATCACCTTTTGCCTGTTCTAGTCCAAAATTCCTACAGGCATTTGCACCCTTTGGCTTACTTTTTGGTCTCTCTAAAAGCTTAAAACGCTTGTCCTTTATAGCATAATTTTCAATTATTTTAATTGAATCGTCATTAGAACCATCATCAACTATTAAACAATACCAATAAATATATGTTTGAGATATAATACTATTTAAAGTATCTTTTATAACACTAGCTCTATTATAAGTAGGAATAATGATTGATATTAAAACGTTAGTATCCAATTTTAAGTTTATTTTATTTAATAGCAAACGTCGTTAGCCAAATCTCCTTTACTATCAATATTCCAGGAACTAGAACTATTAGCAGTACTAAAATAGGATTTTTGCTCTTCGGTCAAATTATCTACATCTATATACCAACCCCCATGTATAGCTACATATGGAATATTTGTTCGAATAGCATTATAAAAATTTTTTCTAAATGACCATATATTTTTTGGAGGATATAATGCAAAAGTTGTATCGATGCTAGACTGATAATCACCGCTTTTAGTTTTATTTTTCCAGAATCTATTTTCCCATTCTAAAATCTTTGCTTTATTGGGATTTGTGTCTGGAATATCGTCTATTTTTAGGCTAAATCCTACTTTAGATAATTTCCAATTCTTATCTAATAGTTGTTTGAATTTTAAAACAAAATCATTTGGACAAGAGTTTAAAGGGACAATATCTGGATCGGTAAGTACATAATAGCCTTTGTTATATTTATTAAATATTTTTTTTTGTTCCCAAAACACTCTATGTCCAAAATTCTCTGCCAATCTATGTATGACAACTTTATCTTTTAGTTCATCAAAATATTTTATTAGAGGCTTGTAATTTGAGTTATTATCTACAATAACAATATTTGAGTACTCATTTTTTAAAAGAAACGTAATTAATTTCTTTAAATAAAAAAGTTGATTATAACTTACTATAATAATAGGTATAGATTTATAATTCTTTTTTTGTTTTATAGTTACTTGATTGAAATAGTTATTTATAAAACGGAAGTAGTAATATCTAGCTCTTTTTGATATACTATCATTTTTAATAATCTTATAAATATTAAATAAAACTGTTTTCAACATTTAAAGCTTTAAACTATTACTAGATAATTTACTTTACAACGATTCTATAAACTTATATTTTTGGGTACCTAAAACTAAAACACGTTTTGAGCCAACATATATACCTCTATATATAGTAATATTCAATCTTTTAAACAAAAGTAGTAATTCTTTAACCGTATCTTGTTCTCCTTGTCTATTGTAATCATCAAAAATAATTATAAATTCATCTGTGGCTTCAAAACGTTCGGCTTGTTTTACTATATCATATCTTGAATAACGTGCACTTCCAAATGGCCCATCGACTACATATAAATCAAACTTATTTTTTGTGTACTTATTTAAACCATCGTAAAAATTAACAGAAAAGCTTTTAACTTCTTCTTTTTTTAGAGGACAAATAACAATTTTAGAATGAGAAGATAAATCATGATTAGTTAAAAAATGGTTTTTCCACTCACTACTCTCCTCAATAATTTTATATGCGCTTTCTGTTAACTCTTTTTTTAAGTTGAATTGATAAATTTACTAGATTCTCCTAAGCAAAATTCAAGTATTTTATTAGGCTTCGACTCTGTTAATAGTCTATTCAAGACATAGAAAAAAGCGTAATTATCTGCCCATTTCCCAACATTTAAATGTAGCTCTTGTAACCATGCTCTTCCTCTTATACTGTCTTGATATAAATTTGCCCATCCACTCTCTAATGTTGTATTTAAGATTTTACGTCCTCTATGTCTAAACTCCTCTACTATCTTTTTTATTTTTTGAAATATTTATATTTTTATTGAAGTTTAATCTATTTAAAAATACTCTTTATTTTTTTCTTAATCTGTTTCTTTGCAAGTTTAACATCATCTATAACTCTAAACTTTGGTTTGTTAAAGGTAAATGCTTTAAGAGCTCCAGAAGCAAATATTTCCTTTCCCTTTAGTTGATTCGACACATTGTTTCCATGTATTACCTGAATCCACTGTGGCTTATTTGTTATGTTAATTTGTTTTAAGTGTGTCCACTCTCCATGTTGATGAGCATAAACTGTTTCGATAGTTTGATTATTCTTCACACTTTCTATTAGGCTAATAAAAGGATTTAGTGGATAATTCATTTTGCGCAACTTATTAACCTTTCCTATTTCTAAATTATAGCCTATTGGCATCTCTAATATACATTTATAATCTACTAAGTTATTTTGTAATTCCGCAACTGCATCGTCAGAAAAAATATCATCGTTATCTAACCTTGTAGTAATAATAATATCTATGTTTGCGCCATCTATTTCTTCTAACAAATCTTTTGCTAAAGTATCATGAAAATCTTGATAAGACCCTTTAAACTTAGACTTAAAATTAGGCAATAAAGCACTAAGTTTTTCTATTTTTCTCTTGTATAAATCTGGTGTTGAGGTGTCAAAAAAAACCCACCATTCAAAGTTTTTGTTGGTTTGACTTTTTAAGGAAGGAAAACAATAATTTTCAAATAACTGAAATCTTTTTTTTAGCCAGTTTTCATCTAAAACACCACTACCTAAACTGTCTTTATCACACTTTTGGGTTAAATTAAATCTAGTAATTATAAAGTGTTTAAAAATCATATTCAAATAACACTATATGTAAAGTTCTTAATCTTTTAGTTTTAATTGATACATCTTAAAATAGCTCTCAAATCTACAACTCCCTCTTTTGAATTACTAATAATAACCTATTAAATAAAACTTTATCACCATTATTTACAAAAAAGTAGTGACATTATTTTAAAGAATTTATAAATATTTCAAACTGTTAGTATTTCAAATTTTTTAATAAAATAAAACCTCTACCAAATAGGAAAAAACTAAATATCCCCAAAAATGTAGTAATTTTAGTTTTCAAAGAAAATTTATTTTCTGCCCAAATGTATAAATAAAATGTTTTTAGCGCGAGTTTAATTTTTTTTGATCTCACAAAGTTTTTAAAATTATATATCAAATATTCTTGTAGAAATTTTTTTGATTCATTGCTTAATTGAATCTCATTGCTATTATAAATTTTTAATCTAGCTAAAAAATAATTATACCTCCTCTCGTTAATTGAATTGTTATTTGATATACTCGCTGCATGCTGCCTTATATAAATTAATGGTTCATTTATAAACTGATATTTTTCTGAATGGCACAAAATTCTACAATGAAATTCCCATTCTTGTGCTGCTTGTAATTCTTCATCAAATAAATAGTCAATAGTTTGTAAAAAACTTTTTTTCCAAAGTGGAGCTTGTGTTAACCAAGATATTTTTTGGGTTAAATAATCATAGAAAATATTGTTTGAATGGATATTTTCACTTCTTAATCCAATTATATTTTTTATTGAATTTTCAAAAATCAGGGTTTGACAAACTGAAAAATTACATTCGTTATTTTCTAATGCTGTAACCTGAATTGTTAATTTATTTGAATGCATTACATCATCATCATCAAACCAATTAACATACCGCCCCTTACTTAATTCAAACCCATAATTCCTACAGGTATTTGCTCCTTTTGGTCTATCATTTGGTCGATAATGATATCTAAACCTTGAATCTTTTAAAATATAGTCATTAACAACATTACGAGTATTATCAGTGGAGCCATCATCTACGATAATACACTCCCAATTGGTATATGTTTGTTCAAAAACAGAATCAAGTGTTTCTCCGATTAAATGAGCCCGGTTAAAAGTGGGAATTATAATTGAAACTAGAGGATTCAATAGCTTACAATTAATGGGTTAATAAATCTTGCAATACACATATATGCCTTTCTAAATTATAATTTTTTAATATATGTTCTTTTCCTTTTTTGCCAAGTTGTTTTGCTAAGTCTGTATCATTTAATAATTGCAACATATAACTAGCCATAACATTAACCTCATGCTCATCGCACAATAAACCAGTTTCGCTATGCACAATAACATCAGGTATACCAGCATGATTGGTAGTTATTACAGGTAGTCCCGCTGCGCTTGCTTCTAGTATGGACAAGGGCGTTCCTTCCATATCTCCGTCATCAGCAGTAATAGAATGTTGTACAAACGCTAAAGATTCTTTTAATAAATCACCATATGCTTCTGGGGTAATAACGCCTAAAAAGGTTACATGCTCTGTAAGTTTAAAGTGTTTAACCAAGTTTTTACAAGTATTCAATAATACCCCATCACCCGCCATTAATAAACGTGCGTATGGATGGATTTTTACAACGTATTTAAATGCGAGTATAGTATAATAAGGTGCTTTTTTATTTGTAAAACGCCCTACGGCTATAAATTGTTTTTTTGAGAATGTAGGAGTAATGTTTTGAAATATTTTTTGTGGACCATAAACATTATAGACTAATTTGTCTTTAGGACAACCTAAAAGCAATAATGATTTTTCCATGACTTTAGAAACTACAACGATTCTTTTTGAATATTCAAAAACCTCTTTATAGTAGTTGCAGGATTTGATAATACTTTTAATACTAGCGTCATAGCCATGAAAATGCACCACTACGGGTAAGCCTGAATCCTTTAATACATGTTTTAAATGATAAGCATGTGTACCATACTCTACTAAAATGGAATCAATATTATTGACTTTTAAACTATAAAAAACCTGTTGTTGCCATAAATATGGACTTGGCTTTCTATAAAGTTTAGCAAAAACCCTTAAAATTTTATAGCGTAATAGTGGCATCAATCTAGAATATCCTTCAAGTTGAATGTGACTACCTCTTCCATAATAATAAAACACATGCCCTTTTAGATAATTTTTATGTGCCTGAATAAAGGTCTCCGAATATGGGTTTTGGTTTGGTGAAAAAATAGCTATGTTCATTTAATTACTTAATTTTTTTGCAATCCCATACAAACCTGTTATCATTTGACCATTTACAAAATTCACTTTGGTATTTTTATCTATTTTTATCAAAAACCTAATAATAGGCTTTAAGGCTATTGATAAATATTTTCTTTTACTTTCAGACATTGGGCTTCTTCTTATCCACAATCCTAACATTTGAGCCATAGAAGCATGCCAACCTCCTGTTGCTTTTATCTCTATGTCCTTAAATCTTGAATTTTTTAAATGGCGTTTTAAAGAAAATGGAGTATATCTGTACTCATCATGTGGCACTTCATGTAAATTCCACAAAAAAGGCACTGTGAAAAAGAATATCCCATTAGGCTTTAAAACTCTAAAAATTTCTTTTAACACTATTTCTGGGTCTGGACAATGCTCTAGAACTTCTGTAGCAAAGGCACAGTCAAAAGTATTATTTTCAAAAGGCATTCTTTTACCGTTCCATGTATAATCTGGTTTTACATCTTCATCATATATTAAAGCATTTTCTATATCTAAACCAACATATGCATCTACCATACTGTTTTTTATTATATAGTTTTTATATGGCATTTTACCACAACCTACGTCTAAAAGGTTTCCAGAAAACATTTTAAGATTATTCTTTAAAGCATTCAAAATTGCTTTACGAATAATGTATATATCTAAATTATCTCTTTTTAATTTTATATTTATGAAACTATGCATTATTAAATTTTTACTGCCATTCTACAGGTATAATCTATTCTTTGTAAAAACAACTCTATTTTATTTTTTTGCACATATTCATCTATAGCTAGCTTACATCCTTGCCAATGACCATAATCATCAATTATAATAATTCCTCCTTTAACTAGTTTGGGAAACAAATACTCCATTTCATGTAATGTAGACTCATACCAATCTGTATCTAATCTAAGAATTGCTATTTTTTTTGGAATCGTGTCATTTGGAATTGTATCCTCTACCTTCCCTTTTATGTAATGGATATTATTTTCGGGATAATTAATTTTCGAAATATTACTTTTTACTTCATCTAAAGTAGAAAAACATTCTATCCTATCCCACACCTCGTCTTTCTTTGAATATGCATCTGTTGCTGATTCTCCTCTAATAGATTTATCCAAATCTGTTGGCTTGCTCATGCCTTCAAAAGTGTCATACAAATATACATGACGTTTAAAACTTTTTAACTTTTTTAAAGACTTTAATGCAGCCATCATACTACCGCCTTTCCAAACGCCACATTCAACTATATCCCCTTCAATATTATAAGTTTCAACGTGTTTAACAGCTCTTATTAAACTAACTATTCTTTCTCTATTTGTTAATGTGAATTCTGAAACTTCATCAATTACATTTTTTTCGTCACTATCAATATCTGAATAATTAATAGGAGCTACTGATGATGAATTCTTGTGATACTCTTTAAAAAACTTTATGTAAATTTTTCTTTTGATTTTTCTTATCATTATTATATTTCTTTGACTACATTCCAATTACCTTCTTCTATATACTTACAAGTTCCTTCATACCATTTATAATCTTGACGTATACTTTTTATCATTTGAATTTTAAAATTACAAACCGATTCTAAATATTCAAATTTTTCTTTAGACTTTGAATCTGACAAATAAACTCGTAACGTATAATTTCCCATATATAATTTGGGTTCTTTTATCTGACAACTAAATTTATAAGTTCCTTTTTCTCTTTTGATATTTTTTTCAGAATCAATTATCCACAAATGTGTCACAGGAATTTCTGAATCGTCTAAAATTTGAAAAGATAGAGCAAGGTTATCTATATTATTAGGTAACTCTATACTGAAATTAAAATTAATTTCTTTTCCAAATTCATGAATATTATTAGGGAGACTAGTTTCAATAAAAATATTAATTATTTTAGGTTTATCTACAACTCCACTATATGAGTAATTAGAATCATTAACACCTGTTTTTAAATATTCTTTAATTCCTAAATCTGGATCTCCATCAAAACATATCATCCCATTTTTAAGAACGATAATTCTTGTCGTTAAAGTAGAAATAGCATCCATATTATGACTCACAAACAACACCGTTCGCCCTTGGCCTCTACTTATATCTCGCATTTTACCAATCGCCTTTTTTTGAAACTCAGCATCACCAACCGCCAATACCTCATCAATCACTAAAATTTCTGGTTCTAAAAATGCGGCTACTGCAAATGCCAATCGTACCGTCATACCAGATGAATACCTTTTTACTGGTGTATCAATATAACGCTCACAGCCTGAAAACTCAATAATTTCATCAATTTTTGAACTAATTTCAACTTTAGTCATGCCCAAAATAGCACCATTTAAATAAATGTTTTCTCTTCCTGTAAGTTCGCTATGAAAACCCGTGCCAACTTCTAATAATGACGCCACAGTACCCTTAGATTTCACACTTCCAGTAGTAGGACTCGTTATTTTTGAAAGTATTTTAAGTAATGTTGATTTACCTGCCCCATTCTTACCTATAATACCAAGTACTTCGCCTTGCTTGACTTCAAAATTTATATCTTTTAATGCCCAAACATAATTGGAATCTCCTTTTTTACTTCTATTATTTTCATCTCCTATTTTAAGAAAAGGATTTTCCTTTCCTCTAATATTGTACCACCACCGTTTTAAATCATCAGCTATAGTGCCTGTACCAACCAATCCTAAACGGTATTGTTTACTTAAGTTTTCTATTTTTAGTATTACTTTACTCATTACAATACCTAATTTATTTACACGGTGTCTATAAAACTTTTTTCTGTTTTATTAAAAAGAATAATACCTATAAGAAAAACAACAATAGTTACAACTAGAGTATAGATAAACATGTTTAAATTAAAGCTACCTGTATTTAATAACATATATCTTACACTTTCTATTACAAAAGTTAATGGATTATATTTTATAATCCACGCGTAATCTGGTAATTTTTCCACAAAATAAGATACTGGATACATAACTGCAGATAGATACATTAATAACTGTAAACCAAACCCTATTAATATTTTTAAATCTCTATATTTTGTAACTAATGAAGAAATTATCATACCTAAACCCAAACCTAACATTCCCATAATAATTATAATAAAAGGAAATAAAAATGTATGGTTATTTAATGAAATTATAGCACCTTGGTTATAATAATAAATATAGAAACCAGCAAAAACAAATAATTGAATTCCGAACCTTAACAAATTAGAAATAACGACAGATAATGGTACTATAATACGAGGAAAATAAACCTTTCCGAAAATTCCAGCATTAGCTGAAAAAGTATTGGAAGTGGATGTAAAACATACTTTAAAATAATTCCATATAGTAATTCCCGCTAAATTGAATAAAAATGGAGGCACTGTCCCTGTTGAAATATTAGCTACATTATTAAAAATTAAAGTAAAGATTAAAGATGTAAATAAGGGCTCTATCAAGTACCAAAGTGGCCCAAAGATAGTTTGTTTATAAACCGTTACTATATCTCGCTTTACGAAAAGCATCAATAAATCTCTGTAACGCCATACCTCCTTAAAATTGAAATCTATGAGTTTCCGCTTTGAAGATATTGTATAGAGCCAATCAGTATCTTCTGATAATTTATTCAATCTTTTTAGCTTTAAATATTTTAATTACAAATTAACATATTTTAATCATGTTTGCCTAATGATATCAATTGAAAGCTGTAAAACATTAGCGCAAAACTGTTATATTAAGAACATGAAAATCCATTTTTTTAATTTTAAATAATCAATATGCTTATTATCAAAAACTTATTTATTGACTTTTAGCATTCAGTTATAAACGATGATACCTTTTTCGGAAGTGTTATCGACATAATTTATTGGAAGATACGATGTAGATACTCCATAGATAAAGCATAGATAAAGCATAGATAAAGCGTCTTATAGCGTCTTATAGCGTCTTATAGCGTCAAACTGTTAAAATTATAGTTATCCTAAAAGTCAACAAAAACAACAGAAATTACTAAATATAGCAAAAAGGGTAAATATTATAACAATTCTATTTTCATCTAATTATGAAAACACTTCTAAAAAAGGATAAATCTTAAATGAAATCTACTTATTTATATTTAGTTAGGATTAACCCCTAGATATGATTTAATCCTATTTAATAAACTTATTTTCTGCTTTTCATCTTCATGATACCCATTGGCATAATTTCCATAGCCATAACCGTAACCATAACCGTAGCCATAGCCATAGCCATATTTGGCTTTCTGATCATACCCGTTATAAATTAAGCTGATGTTTTTAATTTGCTTGGTTTTATATTTTTCGTTTATAAAATTAAGCATCCCTTTTTTGGTATAATCTTGCCTTACCACATACAAAGTAGCATCTACATATTCAAGTAACTCTAATGCATCTGCTACCAACCCTACCGGAGGAGTATCCAATACAATATAATCATATTTAGTCTTTAAATTGGTAATAAGCTCATTCAGTTTTGCATGAATCAATAATTCAGACGGGTTTGGAGGTACAGGTCCTGAAGTAATAACATCCAAATGCTCAATTTTAGTGTGTTGAATTATAGCATCCAAAGATTTCTCTCCTATTAAATAATTAACAACACCAATATCATTTTGAATACTAAAATCACCGAAAATCTTCGGTTTTCTTAAATCCAATCCAACAATTATCGTCTTTTTCTCGCTTAAAGCCAACACGTTAGCGATATTAATGGAGCAAAATGTTTTGCCTTCCCCACTCACAGATGATGTGACCATGATTGTTTTTACACCTTCTAAATCGTGTGATTTATAAAAAAAATGCAAGCTTGATCGAATGGCTCTGAATGCTTCAGAAACGGCTGATTTCGGTTTTCTATGAACAACCAAATTATTATCCAGATTATTTTTGCCAACAACACCTAAAATAGGGATTGTGGACAATTGTTCAACATCCACAGGGCTATGAATATTAGTGTCTAAAAATGTTAAAACAAAAGCAACTAATAACGGAATTAACAAAGCAATAAATAAGGCAAATACATAGCGAATATTTAAATTTCTACCCAAAATAGTGGCGCCTGTATTTTTAGCAGGATCAATAATTAAAATATCTGAAACATTAGAAGCTTTAATAATTTCGGCTTCACCTCGTTTTGCTAAAAACACATTATAGGTTTGCTCACTTAATGAATATTGCCTCTCAATGGTGATGAGTTTTTGCTGATCTTCAGGCAACTTACTAAATTGGGACTCAACCTTGTTTAAAGCAGCTTCAACCGTTTGTAATTCTCTTCTTAAACCACTGGTTGCTGCGCTTATATTTTCTTGCAGCACATTTTTTAAGCCTTCAATTTGTCGGTTTAAATCATTAAAAACAGAGGTGTCACTTCGAACTGAATATTGCAACTTCGATTTTTGAACGGAAAGCTCATTGATTTTTGAAACATTATTTAAAATATTGACGTCACTAATCCCAGCAATGGAAGGTGCGGGTATATCAGTAAATGAACTACTAGTTAATAAATAGTTTTTAAGATTGGAATAGTAATTTAATTGTCTGTTAATCGTTTCTTTTTCAGCATCCAAATTGGTGAGTTTCTCATTTAACAACGTGCTTTCATCATCCAGACTATAAATTTTTGTCTTTTTTCGATAGTCATTTAGTGCTTCGGCATTAGTTGATAATTCGTTTTTAACTCTTGAAATTTGCTCATCTATAAAAACGATGGCATTTGTGGCATATTGATTCTTTCTATTTAACTGATCTTCGCTCAAGACAGTTACAACCGCGTTTAAATAATCTACAATTTTCTCAGTGTTTTTGTCAATAAGTGAAATATCCAGTATTGGAGAGCTATTCGTATTTGTTACGGCAGTCCTGCTCTGATAACTTGAAACAACACTATCAAAATCGCTAAACTGAATAAAATAAACATCTCCTGAATTTGTTTTGCGGTTTTCAGCTATATTAATGACTCCCTTTAGAAAAGGAAGTTCAACCGTTTCGCCCAAATTAAACTGCTTTTTATAAACTCCTAAAGGAACATCCAAATTGGAAATTTCCTTGGTAAGATAATTTTGTGTCTTAATATTATTACTATCAAATTCAACTTCCAAGTCGAATTTATTATCATCCAAAAACGTAATTTGTATGGGTGTATTTATGAGTTGGCTAAAATTATAATCTTGAACAAAGTTAAATGGTGCCGACTTGTAAATGTCCTGTTTTCTGAAACGACCTTGTTTTAAATAACTTTTATAAAACTCCAAACGGTCAACTACTTTTTCATGGTGAGACCTTGATTTTAAGGTGACAATCATGGTCTGGACCTTTGAAGTGACCCCTCCCCAATTAAATGTTAAACTGGCATTGGATGTAAATAACGGGTTACTATCATCTTCAATGGAAATTTTGGTCCCTAGTTGATATGAAAATTCCTCCCTGATGTTTTTTTGATACACATAGAAAACACCAACTGCTAACAACAATAAAAAATATTTCCAATAACTTAAAGCCCTGAATAAAAATTTTTTAATATCAAAACTTGAGCTGGATTCTGAAACTTCAAATTCTTCAGTCATAGTTTAGCAATTAAAGATTTCGGGTTAAAAAATAGGTGGTTACTAATACCGAAAATATGGAAGCTATAGTCGTTAACGTTTGTGTAGCCGTTTCTCCGGCACCTAAAGCTTTACGTTTTAATGGCTTTACCAAAATCATGTCATTGGGTTGAATGTAATAAAACGGAGATTGCATGGCTACAATATCTGTTAAATCTATATGATGAATTTTTTGCCCTTGCGGATATTGTCTCACAACCAACACATCCGCCCTATCACCCGTATTTTTAATATCTCCGGCATTGGCCAAAGCTTCTATAATATTAACTCTATCCTGATACAATGTAAAAACTCCAGAACCTGATACTTCACCGGTAACGGTATAGCGTAACCCCGCTAATTTTACCGTTACAAATATGTCTGCAGTCTCTTTAAAATATTGTTTAAGCAATTCTACTTTTACCTGATCTTCAATTTCTTCTACTGTAAAACCTAACACATTAATGTCTCCAAGAATAGGGAATTTAATATTCCCATGTAAATCAACTGTAAACCCATTAAAATAAAGAGAGGCCTGACCTTGGGTTGTTAAAGCATTTGTAGTTTCAACAGGATTAAATATGGCTGTGAGTTCTTCATCCAATGCTTTAACCTTAATACTTAATATATCATTGACTTGAACACGATATGGTTTTGAGGTTTCACGTATTAGAAGAGAATCATTTAAAACAGTGCCTTTATCTTGTAAATACACTAAATCTTTATTTGTAATACACGAAAAAAAGAACATATTGATTGCTAAACAAATAAATAAGATCAATCGTTTCATTCTGGGAGACTTGTTTAAAGACAAATATAATCTTTCAATAGGAATATAAAAACTAATCAAGTTAATTTTAGAAATTTATACGTTCTTTGCAAAAAAGAAATCTTGAACTATTTAACTGTTGAAAACATATCAAAATCTTACGGGGAGTTAAACCTTTTCGAAAATATTTCCTTTAGCATTCATAAAGATGAAAAAATAGCTTTTGTTGCCAAAAACGGCACAGGTAAAACTTCCATTCTGAATATCCTTTCAGGTGATGATGAACCTGGTTCCGGAACCATTACTTATAGAAAAGGCATTGCTGTTTCCTTTTTACCGCAAGACCCAAAACTGGATCATTCTTTAACTGTTGAAGAAACCATTTTTGCCAGTGACAACCCGATTTTAAAAGTGATTTTAGATTATGAAAAAGCCCTTCTAAATCCGGAAGATGAAAAAAACTATCAACATGCCTTTGAACAAATGGAACAATATCAGGCATGGGATTTTGAAACACAATACAAGCAGATATTATTCAAACTTAAACTTGAAAATCTTAATCAAAAAGTCAGCACTCTTTCTGGTGGACAAAAAAAGCGATTATCACTTGCCAATGCCCTTATTAATAAGCCTGATTTATTGATTCTGGATGAGCCAACCAACCATTTGGATTTGGAAATGATTGAGTGGCTGGAAGCTTTTTTTGCAAAAGAAAATATCACCTTGTTTATGGTCACTCATGACCGGTATTTTTTAGAACGAGTCTGTAATGAAATCATAGAATTGGATGAAGGTGAGTTATTTACATATAAAGGAAATTATTCGTATTACCTTGAAAAGCGTGAAGCCCGCATAGAACGCGAAGCCATTGAAACCGGAAAAGCCAAACAACTGTTTAAAAAAGAGTTGGAATGGATGCGCAGGCAACCTAAGGCAAGAACTACAAAATCTAAATCAAGAATAGACGATTTTCAGGATATAAAACATCTGGCAAGTCAACGTAGAAATGACCATGAAGTTCAATTGGAACTGAATATGGACCGCATTGGAAGTAAAATAATTGAACTTCATAAAGTATCAAAATCTTTTAAGGATAAAATAATTCTTGATGGTTTTAACTACATGTTTCAAAAAGGCGAACGCATGGGTATTATTGGAAAAAACGGAACAGGTAAAACAACATTTCTGAATCTGTTGACCCAAACCGCATTGCCTGATTCTGGTAAAGTAATTATTGGCGACACCATTAAATTTGGATATTATACACAAGATGGAATTACCATTAAACCTGAACAAAAAGTCATTGAGGTTATTCGTGAATTTGGCGATTATATTCCGTTAAAAAAAGGACGTCAAATAAGCGCCCAGCAACTATTGGAACGCTTTCTGTTTAGCAGGAAAAAACAGTATGATTTTGTTGAAAAATTAAGTGGTGGGGAACGTAAACGTCTTTATTTATGTACTGTTTTAATTCAAAACCCTAATTTTTTAATTCTTGATGAACCTACCAATGATTTGGATATTGTGACACTTAATGTGCTTGAAAATTTTTTACTGGACTTTCCGGGTTGTGTGATTGTTGTTTCGCATGATCGTTATTTTATGGATAAAGTGGTAGATCATTTATTTGTTTTTAAAGGTGATGGCATTGTTGAAGATTTTCCTGGAAATTATACAGATTATAGAGTTTACGAAGATAGTCAACCCGTAATTTCAAATACTTCAGACGATAAAAAAGAAAAAAACACCTGGAAAAAAACGGAAAGTAACAAGCTCTCTTATAATGAAGAAAAAGAACTTAAAAATATTGAAAGCAAACTTAAATCCTTAACATTCGATAAAAAAGAACTCGAAAATAAATTCCATAACCCAGAATTATCTCAGGATAAAATTTTAAAATTATCTGAAGCCTTGCAGGTGATTATTGATGACATGGAAGCAAAAGAAGAACGTTGGTTGGAATTATCTTCAAAACTAGAAGACTGATTATGAGATGCAAAGTTGCAGAGATGCAGAGTCACAAAGTTGCAGAGATGCAGAGATGCAAAGATACAGAGATGCAGAGTTACAAAGTCGCAGAGTTTCAGAGTTTCAGAGTTTCAAAGTTTCAAAGTTTCAAAGTTTTTGAGTTTCAGAGTTTCAGAGTTTCTGAGTTTTCAAAGTTTCTGAGTTTCAAAGTTTAAGATTGACGAGACTTTGTAACTCTGCATCTCTGCAACTTTGTGACTTTGCAACTCTGCAACTCTGCAACTCTGAAACTCTGAAACTCTGAAACTCTGAAACTCTGAAACT
>TARA_R110002050_G_scaffold68126_6_pt1 | contig 21566 bp, 13 predicted proteins | sample TARA_R110002050 | Tara Oceans TARA_R110002050 (sample SAMEA4396988) | marine metagenome | biome: Polar Biome; feature: [DCM] deep chlorophyll maximum layer (ENVO:01000326); material: water (ENVO:00002006), including particulate matter (ENVO:01000060) such as... | depth 25 m
GCACATGACAATTACTTTTGGAGGCTCTACCTAAACGGAAGTTATAACGAAAACTTTCGACCTGAATACTTAATTGAAACCAACTTTGAACATATTAAAAGCAACACTCATCGCATCAATTTTTACTCTTCAACCATACAAGAAAGACTTAGCCTAAACTCAAAAAAATATTCCCATTTTGTCTTACTTGACCATATGGATTGGCTAGCAACTAACAATGTTGAAGAACTTACTTTGGAATGGCAGTCTATTTTTGAACACGCAAAACCGGGGGCTAAGGTATTATTTCGCTCTGCGTATTCTAATCCAGACTTTTTACCCTCTTTTGTTCTGAATAAGCTACGATTTGAAAATATTGACCCTACAATCCTCGAAAAAGATAGAGTCGGAACATACTCAAGTACACATTTGGCAACTATTCATGTATAACTCAATTTCCACATACTACAAAGTTCAATCTCACATTTATGATTTAACTAGATGGAGTTTTCTTTTTGGACGCTCTAAATTATTTAGCAGGCTTCCTGACTTACCGCAAAATGCGTCTATTTTAGACTTAGGCTGTGGAACAGGATATCAGTTAAGCTCACTTAGGAAACGATACCCAAAGGCTAATATAATAGGTTTAGATGCTTCGAGTGATATGCTTAAAAAAGCACATCAGAAATTGAACGACAACGTTACCTTACTTCACCAACAATACCAGAAGTCTAGCTTTCCTGAAAATAGCTTTGATCTTGTTGTATGCTCTTACTCTCTTACAATGATGGGAGATATCGATGAAATACTTTCTCATGTTAGTTATCATCTGAAACCAAAGGGTTCGTTTGCTGTAATCGATTTTGACTACTCTCGTTTCGACTGGTTTACTCGCTGGATGAAAGTGAATTTTGTAGAAATGTCGGGTAGAGTTTTTTCAACCGCGAAGCATCAATTCCCTTCACACACCTTAGAGAGTTACTCGGCATATACCGGACTCTGGATTTATAGCTTATTTTTTGCTACAAATATTTGATTGACGTGATTAAGCTTTTACCACAATTTGTTCTTTATACTGAAGCTCGTAAAGCTTTTTATAAAGACCTTGGTCTTGTTTAATGAGTTCTTGATGTGATCCAGACTCTCTTATTTCACCTTTATGCATAACAAGTATTTTGCTAGCTCCTTGGATAGTTGAAAGCCTGTGTGCGACTACAATAGAAGTTCGCCCTTTCATCATTTTATCGCTTGCAGCTGTCACCATCGCTTCAGTTTCAGAATCAACACTAGAAGTTGCTTCGTCAAGAATCAGAATTAATGGATTGTAAACTAACGCTCTTACAAAACAAATCAATTGCCTTTGCCCCATAGAAAGAGAAGCTCCCCTTTCACGTAATTTATAATCATAGCTTTCGGGTAGGTTTTCAATAAACCGATGAGCTTCAACTTCGTGAGCAGCTTTTATAACTTCTTCTCTCGATATCTCCTCATTACCCAAAGTAATATTCTCCAGAATTGTACCTGAGAATAACGCATTATCTTGAAGAACCAATCCGAAATGAGATCTTAAATCTTTAAGTCGAAGTTCTCTAATATCTACTCCATCTAGCTTTATACTACCTTTCTGGATATCATAGAATCGAAGAAGTAAGCTTATAATCGTCGTTTTCCCCGCGCCTGTTGCACCTACAATAGCAACACTTTCTCCTGGCATCGCAACAAATGAAACGTCTTTTAGAATATACTCTGAGCCCTCGTTATATTTAAACCACACATTTTCGAACTCAATCTTACCTTTAGGGTTATTCACCTCAACAGGGTTATTGCTTTCAACAACTTTGCTGTCTGTATCAAGGATATCAAATATTCGCTCAGATGAAGCTAAAGCCGATTGAAGTGTATTGAACTTCTCCGAAATTCCCTGAATGGGCATAAAAAACTGACGGGCGTACTGTATAAATGCCAAAAGCACACCAAAAGTAACGCCACCAGTCAAAGCACGACCACCACCATACCACACAATCAGAGCCATGGAAAAGCTGGCGGTAACTTCTACAAAAGGCCAAAATATGGAGAAATAAAAAATAGTTTTAATATGAGCTTTTTTGTGGGACTCATTAATTTTTTCAAACTTATCAATCTGCTTTTTCTCGCGGTTGAAGAGCTGAACTACATCCATCCCATTGATATGCTCTTGGACAAAGGAGTTTAATCGAGATATTTGATCACGAACTTCAAGAAAGGCTACTCTTACCTTACCTTTAAACCAAAAGGTGGCATAGAAAAGAAACGGTAATACTGATATTGTTACCAAAGTGAGCTCCCAACTCATGGAGAACATAAAATACAGAATAAAGACTATCCTGAATAAATCACCAATCATAGCTACTACACCATCAGACAGCAATTCACTAAGCGCTTCTACATCACTTGTAGTTCTCGTAATTAAGCGCCCAATAGGAGTCTTATCGAAGAATTGAACATTGAGAGATTGTATTTTTTTATAAACCGCATTTCTTAGCGAATAGAGAGTACCTTGACCGAACCATCTAGTTAAATACGTGTTTATAACAAGCAGAACGAACTCTCCAACCAGTGCGATCACTAGTAAGAATATTATATTTAGAAGGCCTTCGGTGTCCTTCATTGCTATATAATCATCTACTGCAATCTGCGTCAACTTTGGTCTAACAGTACCAAGAAAAGATGCCGATAAAGTTAATAGCACTGCAAGTACTACGAACCAGCGGTAAGGTTTAATAAAATAATAAAGCCGCCGAATGAGTTTTCTATCGACGGCTTTTTTAACTTCCTTCTTATTCAACGAGCTATTTTTTAAAATCTATTGAATTCATCGTAAGATGGTCTTGAAGAACCTGAACGATTATCTGGTTCGTTTGACTTATTGCTGTCATCTCGTCTGTTGTATTGATTGTCTCGATTTACTTTAACATTAATGACTTTACCACGGTTTGGATTTCTATCATCGCTTCGATAACTCGAACGTCCACCTTGATCAGACCCACCACTTCTGTATCCACCTCTACTATCTCTATCAGAGTCGCCACGGCTTCGATAACTATCTCTACCTCGGTCTGAGTCGTTACTTCTGTAACCACCTCTTCCTCCGCGATCTGAGTCTCCACCGCTTCTATAGCCACCTCGTCCACCACGATCTGAATCGTTTCTTCGTGGGCGGAAATTCTTTCCTCCACTTCTGCGATTATCACTGCTTCTACCACCGTAACTGCCAGTAGTTTGCTTAGTTAAATCTTTTAACTCAACTTTTGGAGTGATAATTCCCCGTTCGTGCGAAGGATCGGTAAAAATAGGACGCAATTCATTCGCTAACCAAGTTGGATAAAAATCTTCTCTTGCTTCATTCAGCAGTAAATGAGCATTGGTATATCTTGCTGAAAAATGGCCTATAACGAGCAATTTAGTTTGTGCTTCTGTTGCAACTCGAGCAGCATCTTTTGCTGAGGAATGTCCTGTTTCTGTTGCTTTATCAGAAAGTGTATTGCTAAAAGTGGCTTCGTGATAAAGAATATTGGTATTCAAAGCTAGCTTAACTGCATTTGGGCAATATTCTGTATCCGTAACATAGGCAAAACTATCACCTGGTCGCGGGTGCCCTACAATGTCGTTACACTTAATAAGAGTTCCGTCCTCTAGCGTTATGTCCTCTCCAGCTTTTAATGCCTTAAAATGAGCGTCATCTGTCACACCCATTTCTTTAGCCAAATCAGAATTCACTTTGCCTGGTTTATCCTTTTCTTGGAAACGATACCCTAAGCAAAACCTTCTGTGCTTTAAAGCACGAGCCACTACAAAATAATCTTCTTCATCTATTACAACTGCATCATCAATGGTGTCTTCAACTTCAATGAAGATAATTTCAAAACCAATCTCGATACTAGAGAAGTTCAAGTTCCACTCTACATATTCCTGTAATCCTTTAGGTCCAACCAGACGAATTGCTTTATCTCTTCGTTGTAATTGAAGTGTAGAAAGTAACCCAATTAATCCCGAATAGTGGTCTACATCAAAGTGCGATATAAAAATGCATTCTATTTTCGAGCGTTTAATACCAGCTTGTAACATGCGCATTTGGGCGTTTTCGCCACAATCAAATAAGAAAACACTTCCCTCTCGCCATAAAGCTACAGCGGGCAAGTGTCTTAAAGCTGTTGGTGTTGCCGATGCTACACCTAATGGAACTACAATCATTTCTTCTCCCGTTTATTATTAATGGAGGGGCTGTACGTTCAAGCCTTGACCCCTAATTATTTTATATTTCTGCTAATTCTTGTTCTAGCATTTGTTTGTTATACATACTCGTATAATGTCCTTGCCTTTGTAAAAGCTCTTCATGGGTACCACTTTCAACAATACTCCCATCCTGAATGTAATAAATAATGTCGGCATCTTTTATTGTTGATATCCGATGACTTATCATTATTGTTGTCTTACCGCTCAATTCATTTCTTAAATGTTTAAGTATCGCCTCTTCTGTTTTTGTATCAACGGCACTTAAAGAATCATCAAAAATAAGAATTTCTGGTTTTTTAATAAGAGCTCGAGCAATTGCCGTTCTCTGTTTTTGTCCACCAGAAAGCGTTATACCTCTTTCTCCTAATATAGTCTCAAATTTTTTATCGAAATCCAAAATATTCTCTTTCACTTGAGCTTGTTCAGCAGCTATTTCAATAGCCTCCAAATCGGCTCCATCAACGCCAAACGCAATATTCTCTCCTATGGTTTCAGAAAATAAGAAAGTTTCTTGAGGAACAAAGCCAATTGAGGAGCGTAACTGTTCCAAATTATAGTTTTCAATGTTATTGCCATCAACTAGTATTGAACCAGTAGTTGGTTTAAAAAGGCGTGGTATTAGCTGAATCAAACTCGTTTTTCCGGCACCAGTTCGCCCGACAAAAGCTACATTTTGACCTGCTGGAATTTTAAAGCTTATATTATTTAAAGCGTCTGTTAATGCTCCTGGATATCTAAAACTTACATTTACAAATTCAATATCTCCTTTAATATCTGATTGCTCTTGTGCACCGTCAGAGTTTATATCTAATGGTTGTTCAAGAACTTCACTAATACGATTCCAAGAAGCTAAAGAGCGTTGAAAGCGGTTGGTAGTATATCCTAATGCAGCAACTGGCCAAATCAAGTAGGCTACATAAATAAGAAACTCCGCAATGTTACCTACTGTTATTGTATCCTCAATTACCATATTCCCGCCCTTCCAAATTACTATAATCAACGAAAAACCGATTAAGAAGTTTAATGAAGGATGAAATAAAGATTCAATCAAGTCAAGCCTAAGTTTCTTTTTTCTATAGTCTTCGCTTAGTACTTCAAATTTAGTTTGTTCATTATCAAGGCGATTGTAAGCTTTAATTAGACGAATGCTTGAAAATGTTTCTTTAGCTTTACCTGCTAGTACCGAGTATTGCTCTTGTATGATTATGGAATGTTTATGAATGTAGCTGGTAATCCAATATGCAAAAATTGAAATTAATGGAAGTGGGACAAGCGCCCAAAACATCAACTCACTATTAACTAGATACATCATCGTAATTACAAAACCTGCTCTTGTAATCGTATTTATGCTATACATAATTACAGGGCCGAAGTACTCACGTACTTTATTAACATCTTCGGTAGCACGCACATAAACTTCACCTGAAGAAAGTTCAGCATAAAACCGTTGAGGTAGCGACATCAACTTCTTTAGAATAGTATTTCTCATGTCGAACTCTACTTTACGTGACGACACAATAAGCGTTTGTCTTGTAGCGAAAAGTAACACACCATAGCAGATTACCGAGCCCGTAAGATAGGCTGCATTAATTGCTAAAATCTTTCCTGCTTCTGAGGTAAACAGTGTTTTAAAAAAAGTATCCGCTACTTGGTAATTTCCCTCGTTTAGAGATTCTACTTCATCAAGAGTTCGGCGAATTATAATGGGAATCCATACTAAGAAAAAATTAGCTCCCGTGAGGAAAACAGCTCCAAGGATGGTTGAAGCTTTATATTTCTTTAGATATGCATTTAGTTGTTTAAGTGGACTCAAAATCAAATCTTGTTTTTTTGGAATAACCGAATTAATCCAAAAAACATTCTCTCCAACGTTATTTCTTTTCTAATAAACCATTAATGGCAGTAAGATTATTTTAGCCTAAATTTCGAAAACAGTAACTCTAGGTTTTACTGCTTCTTTAGCTAACAAAGCTGGCCAATATGCAACCACATCACTTGCTTTGGGCCTACCACCTGCAAAACCCGTAACACCACCTGGACCTGTTAAAATTAACGGTGCCACTTCCATTCCAAACCTAGAAAGATCTTCTTTTGATTGCCCGCTAACAGAAATTCTCATCTGAATTTCATCTGCATCCAATGCATCTGTTTCTAGGTTAATAGGATTTTCTGCTACTCCATTAAACCCAACATATTCTTTTCTAAATTCTGTGAATGTTAAGTTTAAAGCTTCTGCCCTTTTCTCAAGGATTTCAGCTCCTTTAACAGCTTTCTTCAAAGCGTCTGGCCAAGAATACACTAAAGTAGCAGCTAATTTAAATCCATCGTTATAACTCGCAGAAACTTTATAAAAATCTGTGTCCTTTGCTCCTGTAATTCCATAAACTTTAACCTTATTTGGTCCTACATCTTCCACGTGGATTGATGTAAAATCTGCAACAACATCTGGAGTGATGTAATCTTTAGGATCTCCAATTTCATAAAGCAATTGTTCTTTTACTGTTTGTGCACTTACTAAGCCACCTGTACCTTCGTGCTTGGTAACAAAGAACTCACCATTTGGGAAAGCTTCAACAATTGGAAAGCCGATATCCGTAAAATCTTCAATTTTTTCCCAATCCGTAAAATTCCCACCTGAAGCTTGAGCGCCACATTCAAGAATGTGTCCAGCAATGGTACCTACCGACATTTTATCAAAATCGTCATAATCCCAGCCAAACTCGTGAATCATTGGAGCTAGGGTTAGCCCCGTGTCTGTAACTCTCCCCGTAATTATTATATCTGCACCAAGCTTCAACGCTTCTACAATTGGGCGACAACCAAAATATATGTTAGCGCTTAGTAATTGATCTTTAACAGTGGTTATAGGCTCCCCTGTTTCCATGTTTTTGAGCGAGTGACCATCCGCAATAAGTTCATCAATATTCGGTAGAATATCATCACCATCTACTACAGCAACTTTAAGATTTTTATATCCTTTTGCTCTAGCAACTCTTAGAATCTCATCCTTGCAAGCTAATGGATTAACACCACCAGCATTACTAATCACTTTAATACCTTTTTCACTGATTTCGGGAAGGATTTGTTCTATAACACCTACAAAGTCACGAGCGTATCCCCAATCAGGATTTTTCATTCTTTGTTTTTGCATAATCGACATCGTTACCTCTGCAAGGTAATCCATAACTAGGTAATCGATTGGGCCTTTTTTTGCTTGATTAACTGGAGCTATGGGTAAATCACCCCAAAAACCTTGTCCTGATGCAATACGGATAGAATCTTTCACGGAAATGCCTTTTTCTTGAATCTGAATTTTTATATCTATTTAATATCGCAAAAATTCAAGTGTGAGTGAAATATAAAGCTCTCTTTTTGCCTTAAAGATTTTAAAAGATGTATATGTTGCTGTTCAAAGCTTTATTCGACCAATTATTGTTATTTAAAATATATTGATCAAATTAAAACTCTGCCTTTTCAGGACAGAGCTTGTGATTTAACTTGTACATCGTGTTTATAGCATTTATTAAACTAACTACATTTTCTAATTGGCTTAACCCCACTTCCCCTAGTCTATTATTTATTATGTAACCCTTCATAATTTTACAGAACAGCTATTAGAAAATATTTAACTGCATCAGCAATTATAAATGCCATAGTATCTAAGAAATGCTCAAACTATTAACACCACCCGATTATGCTGTTATTTAGTTTTTCAAGCACTACCAAAGCAACAGTCTTCAATAATTTTTGAAATAAGATTCAGATATTTTGACATAAAAAAAGCCCCGTATCAAAATCATACGGGGCTTTAACAAAATTGAGAAGAGCTCTTATTTGACTAAAAGCATCTTATTTGTTTTCACATAATTTCCGGACTGTATTTTATAAAAATAGATTCCAGAAGATAATTTAGAAGCATCGAAAGCAATTGTATGCCATCCCGCTGCTTTATTATCATTTACTAACTCAGCTACCTTCTGCCCTAGCATATTATAAACGGTTAGATTCACTAAGCCAGAACTTGGCAAACCAAATCGAATATTGGTAGTTGGGTTGAATGGATTTGGATAGTTTTGATCCAACTCAAGCGTAGATGGTATTTCGCCAACAGTTTCATTAGAAACTACTTTAAGCACTTCTACTTTCTGTAAGCTTTCTGCTGCTAAACCACCATTATCAGTAACTGTTAATGTTACATCGTAAGTACCAATTTCAGAGTAATGATGTGCAGGGTTTCTTTCGTCGCTGGTATTACCATCGCCAAAGTCCCAAGACCAAGCTACAACAGCGCCGTCACTAACATCTCTGAAATCAGTAGAGGCGTCTGTAAATGCAACAGTTCCATCAGCATTTTCGAAAGTGAAACCAGCAACTGGCGCGTCATTCACTGGCGCAACAATTATTGATACTTCCATAGAATCAAGTGGACTTCCTTCATGGCCAACATATAATGTGGCTGAAGTTTGACCAAAGTAATCTTCAGTAGCAGATAAGCTTAGAGTATGATTTTCTGGATCAGCTTCTATACTTAGATCTTCACTATGAGGACGTGCCCATACATGAAGGTCTGAATCTAACCCGCCAACACCAGCAGCCATACCCACTGTGTTTAATACTAATTCGTTATCCTCAAGGAATACATATTGTTGATCGCTTCCTTTAACAAACTCTGGATTTGCTAATACTGCAATATAAACAATAGCAGTATCGCTACTCTGTCCATCAGTAATAGAGTACCCCATAATATCAGTACCATCATAGTTTAATGGAGCAACATAAACCATCCCAACATCTTTGCTAAGATATTTTAAGCTACCATATAGAGGGTCGCTAAAATCTTCTAGATATACTTGACCGTATTCGTCAGTATCGTTACTCATAATGTAACCTAGTATTGAATTCAGCGAGATTACATCTCCTGATAATACAGCGATGGTATCGTTTACTGCTACAGGAGGCTGATTAGCTATGCTGAAGTGCGTAGTTTGAACTCCTGTGTTAAGGAACACTGAGTTCTCACTATAATAATCGATGTTTGTGATTGCACTATAATCACCAGGATAAAGGTATTGAGTGTTCACATTAACAGAAAAAGTTTCTGTTGCAGCTGAGTCAATTACACCCATCTCAGGATCTATATATGTGAGTTTCTCATCTGTAGAAATCACAACATTATCAATTAATCCAAAAGAGGACTCAAAGTATTCATCTGTTTCAACAGCGAAGGCAAGATATACTTGTGTTGCGCCAGTAAATTGAGATAAAGGAATTCTTGTTTTATATATATAACCATCATTGTTAAATACATCTTCAGAAGAACCTAACATATACAATTCAGAACCATCTTCACCTAAAACGCCTAACCAAACTGTAGCGATATCATATCCAGCTTCTAGTAAGAATCCGTAATCAAATTCTAATACTGGATATTCACTATTTGGAATAGTGCTTAAGTCGAATAAAGGAGATAATGCAGCTGTTAGCGTATTGTTATAAATCATGAAGTTATCAGGATCGCCAACAAATAATGCGTTAAAAGGATTTTCTTCTGAACCAACGTTCTGAGCATCCCAAGTATGGCCTAAACCATAGCTACCATCATTTACTATCCAACCTTCAGGTAATTCTCCACTTTCAAAATCCTCTGCAAAAATCGCTTCCGATTCTGCACTAGATATAGAAAATTGTGAACGAGTTAGCTGACTTTTGCTTCCAACTTTTGACTTAACATTAAGAGCTGATTCTGAACCCAAGATCAGTTCTTTATGGTCATTGAGATTGAAATCTGACTTAGCTTTTTCTGTTTCAACATTTGAAAGTGATTTTCTATCAGCAGGAATTGATTCAACAAATCCCATTTCAATATTATTTCGAGCTGTTAAGTATACATTGGCAAAATAATCTATGCCAAATACACCCGTATTGGTAGCATCAAAAGCAAAGCCAAAAGGTACGTCCCCATTAACTTCACCTAAATCTGCTTCAGGAACTGCAATAGTAAGGTTAGTATTTCGGCTTTGATAGTAAGTAGTATGTTGCGGTGCAACATCATAGAACGCATTAGCGGCATCACTTTCTACCGTTGTTACAAGAAAAAAGTCGCCTGGAGGAAGCAGATGAGTTTTAATAGTTAGATCTACCGTTTCACTTCCACCAGAGGCTACAGTACCTACAGTGTTAGAAGCAAACCATCTTTGTTCCCTTACAGTTACTTTAACATTGTCAAATATCGCACCGAAACCAGTAACAGCTTCTGCATCAGTGTTTACAATGAACCAGAATTCAACATCATCTATTCCCGCAAGACTTGATATATCAACAGTTGCAGTATAAACGTAGCCATCAGCAATAAGATTTCTAAATTCAGTTCCTTCTAAGGTTGCAATACGTTCACCATGTGAAATTACGTTTACAAAGAAGTTATCGTTAGGAACATCTAAACCAGCTGCATAATCAAATGATAAGTAAACTGGATCTCTAGGACCGTCGCCTTCATCCAAAGCTGTGAAATCGAATGCAGGAGGAGAAGCAATTGCAATCGTGCTATTCTTGTAACCCTCGGTTAATGATCCAGCAATAAATACATTATCAGTAACATCTGAGGAGTCACTCATGTCAAGTAGTTCCCAAGTTGACATTTCGCCTTCTCCAGAACCTTCAGCATATAGTTCCCATTGATCGTTGGTTACTGAAGCATCATTCAAATCATCAAAGAAAATCACATCATCTCCATTAGCTTCTAAAGCTGCTGTTGGCGTGTAAGTAATTTTTGGCTTTAAATCATTTCCTCTTTGAAGAAATACTTGAGCGGTGATTCTATCCATTAAATCTTCAGTAGAAACTTCACTTTTTTCATAAGGGAAAGAAGGAGCTGGACTAAAAGTATTAATAGAGCTTAAAGTATTTGTTGCTTCTATATCTGTAAAATATAGAGTTTGACCAATACCATACTGAAGTTCTTTATCACCTAAATTAAGGATATCAAAAGATGCCGTTACTGTAGTTCCCTGAGGGACAGCTCCTATATCAGTTACTTCGGGAGTAATTTCAATTACACTGAAAGCCTGCTGACGACCATTTAGAGGGATATCTACTGTTCCGCCACTAGTGGAAATACTTAATGTAGCAAGGAACTCACCAGATAAGTCAAGGTTATCAAAAGTAACTGTACCACCGTATGAACCACCGGCAGGAACTACAACATTGTCAAAGTCTGCAGTAAATTTAGAGGCTTCATCACCCGAAATATTTACACCAGTTACAGTAACATCAGCATCTGTATTGTTCACAAAACCAAGCGACTTGTAAGCTACTCCGTCAATAAATGTACGCTGAAAGTATGCAATGCCATTGCTAGGAATTAAACCTTCTTGAGTAGGATTAACCACTTCGCTAGCATTGAGTCTTCCGCCTTCACCAAAAGTTCCAACAAAGGAAGAAATAATATCATTTCCTGCGGTTACTCTTGTAGCTAATGCTAAACCACTTTCTTCTGGATGGGCAGCCTTTGCAAGAGCAATTGCGCCTGTTACTTGTGGGGAAGCCATTGAGGTTCCTGAAAGATAAAAATATTGATTATTAGGATATGTTGAAGCAATTAAAGAACCAGGGGCACCAACATCAACAGTTCTAACACCAACATCTGAAGATGCAGAGAGTTGATCTGCCCAATTTGTGTTTGCAACAGTAATAATATTTGGAGACTGAATATTATTTGGATAAGAATAATAGTTCAAATCATCTCTATTTGACCCGTCATTACCAGCAGAAACTACCCAAAGAGCTCCGTATGAAGCATGATGTAGTGCATAGTCGGTCATTACAGAAACAAATTGCTTGTCGCTATCATTAATTAATGAGCCACCACCACCCCAAGATTGGTTGATTGCAGTAATTTCCACATCATTATCTAGAAGGCTACTTATGTAGTCATATCCTCTCATAATAGAAATAGCATCTGTACTACCGTATTCATCAAAAATCATAACTGAGATAATTGAAACATCTTGAGCTACACCTGTAACACCAATTCCGTTATTTCCCTCAGCTCCAATAATTCCAGCTACGTGTGTACCATGAAAACTACCTGGGTTTAAGAATGAATTGTCGTTATAAACAGCACTCCAACCATAAAAATCATCCACATAACCGTTATTATCATCATCTATGCCATTCATTTCATCTGGTGTGATTTGGCCGTCACCGTTTAGATCTTCACCACTGTTAACCCACGCATTATTCGCAAGATCAGGGTGGCTAAAGTCAACGCCATCATCATACACAACAACAACAACTTCGTCGCTACCAGTGTTAACTTCCCAGGCATCAACAGCAGAAATATCAGCTCCAAAAAGAGCCCCATCGATGAATGTTCCATCATTTTCTAATGCATACTGAAGAGAGTATAATGGATCGTTTACTGGTGGAATTTTATATTGTGCGATTACAAAATCATCGAACATGGCTCCAAACCCAATAGGTGTTTCCTGATTAGAACGAAATGAAACTTCAACCCAAATTTCATCATAGCCCACATATTCGGATATGTTAACATGGGTTCTATAATACAGTCCATCCATTTTTGTGATGTCTAGAGTATCAACATAAAAACTCTCGTCTGCACTGTTGCTTGCATAAATATTGAAAATCAATGAAGCATTTAAAGTGTCTATCACGGATGAATGGTCGAGGAATAGACCATAGTCATACTCTGAGGATAATCCAGATAAATCTAACTTTGGAGAACTTATTTTTGTCCAACTATTTCTTTTATACATTGAATCAAAATCGCCAGCCAAAAATAGGTAGTTACCTTCAGGGGAATTTTCTACACGTCTCCAGTTTGTACTGTCAGTGTAGTTCGATACACTCCAAGCTGAGGCTGATAATGAATCGTCAAAGGTTTCATGATAAATTACAGCATTTCTCTCAACTGCGTTTACAAGTTCGTACTGAGCAACATCTACTGCTAACCCAGCTTGGCCTTTAAATTTATTTGCGGAATTGCTAATAGCTAAACCAGAATAGTCAACTGACTTATCATCTCTATCAGTTGTTTGCACTTTTTGTTTAGCGGAAATATTATTAACCAACTTCTCCCTTTGTACATCTGGACGAGAAAAGACGTAATTAGGAAAGGCTTTAACGCCAGGAATTTTATTTAGGCGACTCATTAGAGGTGCAATATCGCCTGTAGTCTCCCATTCTTCTGTGTTTAAATTATCAACAGATGATTTAACACTAACGTCAAAATCATTCTTTAATGAAGCAGCTAACTGCTGAGGTGTTGTATTAATACCTTTTGCTTTGATAGTTGTGTTATCAAACACAACTACAATACTATTTGGCCTTACATCACGATCTTGATATTGCACAACATTCTGTGCAATCGTGTTTATGGTAAAGCCAAAGAATAGAGCGAGAAAAAGATATAGCTTTCGTATACTTTTATTCAAGATTGTACCCTTATTTGTTATTATTATATTACTTATGAATCATCCCTTAATTATATTTTCCTAAGAAATGATTGTTAAAAGATTAGTTTAATTTCATAATCAGGAAATACCGAAGCTTTGGTATTTCCTAATATATACTGCTATATACTTATTTTCATATAAGTTCAAAAGCGCTAGCTATTTTCCACAGTTGCATAGAATTTTTTATACCTAACTTTTTATTGATATGTTTTCTATGCTCCTCTACCGTTCTTCTACTAATAAATAATAAATCAGCTATCTCAGGATTATTCATTCCTTTAGCTAAACACTTCAGAACTTGAACTTCCCTTTTAGTTAAGGATTCAACTTGATCTTTTCGAGACTTTATAAACGATATTTGTTTACGTAACCTTCGAGCTTTCAGCTCTATAAAGCCTTCAAATGAAGTATCAACGATCTCTTCAATTTGATTTAAATCCTTCTCAGTTAAAGAAATAGATGCTTGAATATTAATTGTAGTAATTTCAGCGTTTAATACCTTCAAACACTCTGTTTGAATTCTTATTCTCTTAGCTTTTGGTACAGTTTCATTCTGTACCATTTCTTCTTGATTCCCCAAACTTTACTCAGCTGTTATGTTAGTTTATCTAAAACTATGCTCTTGAAAAATAGCCTCAGAAAGTTATTACTTACTTGTACCTTTTTTATTAACCACTCTTTTTGATGGTTTTACTGCTACTAATTATAAGTGTAGCAAAATAATTTCATTCACTTTCAATTTTAAGTGAAAATACTATATCTACTTTAAATCGCAAACTTTCTAACCAGAAAATTCAATTTCAACCCCTCGAGTAATTGATAAAGTTTATTCCTTTTGCCACTGCTTCGGATCTATTCTTTGCTTCTAATTTTTGATAAATATGCCGTATATGATATCTAACACCGTCTACAGAAAGAAATATCTGTTTTGAAATAGCCTTATACGAAAGACCTTCTGCCAGCCCTTTTAACACCTTTTTTTCAGTTTCTGATAGATCAATTCCAGACGAATGTTGGTTTTGGAATGAACTAATGACCTTTCGTGCAATATTTGGAGTCATTGGAGAACCACCTGAATGTGCTACTTTAACAGCCTCCACAAGCTCCTGTGGCGATACTTTTTTTAGAAGATAGCCATCGGCACCATTTCTTAGAGCATTAAATATTCGTTCATTATCATCATGGATTGTTACCATTAATATGGTTAGATCTGAATGCTTTTCTTTAAATATTTTAACCCCTTCAATACCATTTATACCTGGGAGTTGAATATCTAAAAGGAGGACATCTGCCTTAGAAAGTTCATCAGATTTCAACGCATCTTCACAGCTACCAAAAACTTCTAGCACACAAAGTTCTGGGTCGAAATCAAGAACGGTTTGCCACCCTTCCCTGATGTATTCATTGTCTTCTATAATGCAAATCTTAATCATATTTATAGATAATGAAATTTTATCACTTAAGAACTACCAAACTTGCCAAATAAAAACCCCTAACCTTATCAATGATTAGGGGTTATTTGTTTAAAAAGGAAGAAGGACAATCTTCCTTAAAAGCTACAAGCTATACTAAATAATAGAATACTAAATTAAACCACCTTAACATGTGGTTATGGGTTAATAATATTCTTTGTTATTCCAACAGATACTGCTTCAGATCTTGAGTTCACTTCCAGCTTTTGGTAAATATTTCGGATATGATGTCTTACTCCATCAATAGAGAGATAGATTTCTTTACCTATTTCTTGATATGACTTCCCTTTTGCTAAGGCATTTAATATCTCAAGTTCTCTTTCGCTCAGTTCAGAAACACCATCGGCAAGTTTCTTAGGTTGTAATGAGTCAATGATTCTTCTTGCGATAGAAGGCGTTATGGGCGAGCCTCCTGTATGTGCTTCCTTAATGGCTGCTACTAATTCATCAGGAGTTACTTTTTTCATCAAATACCCAACGGCGCCGGCTTTTACTGCTTCAAAAATATTATCGTCGTCATCAAACACGGTGGCTACTATTACTTCGATATTGGGATATTTCTTTTTGATGATCTTAATGCCATCAATTCCACTCATCCCTGGCAAGCCAATATCCATAAGTGCTACGTCACATTTAAGCAATGAATCTGATATAAAAGCTTCTTCACAACTCCCGAAAACATCCTCAACTACTGTATCAGCATCGAAGTCGATGAAGGTTTTCCAGCCTTCTCGCAAGTACTTATTATCTTCTATAATTACAACATTTATCAAGACAGCTCCAATTAGCAATAATTCTTCATACCTAATCTATCCGATTACCACACAAAGCGAACTACCTGAATATGCGGAGTTTAGATATGCGTGGTAATTACCCAACGTGTTCCGAAATCTTTCTCTGAATTAAGCTCTACATCGGCATTAATTTGAGCCGCTCTTTTTTGGATGCTTGCAAGCCCATTACCTTTGGCAGTGTTCTTAACATCAAAACCTTTACCGTCGTCTTGTATAACAAGCGTTAACTTCCCCGATTGAACGCTTAAAATAACATCCACTCTTGATGGCTCTGCATGCCTAACCGAGTTGGTAAGAATTTCTTTAAATATGAGCCAGATATGCTGGCGGAACTCCATATCCATTTTGCCTTTCGCATCTCCCTGAATTTTTAGATCATACTTAATATTCTTGCTTTCTAGTAAATCCGAAGTATGACGTCTGCATTTCACTAAGAAGTCTTGCCAGTCGTCATACTCAGGGTTGATAGACCAGACGATATCGGTAATCTTTTCTTTAGCTTCGAATGCACTTTCCAAAATTAGACGAACAAACCGCCCTGATTTCGATTGTTCAGGATACCTTTCAATAGCTTCCGCAAAATAATAGATGCTACTTAGTGTAGCGCTTACCTCATCGTGTAAATCTCCCGCTATTCTGTTTCTAACTCGTTCTACTTTCAGAATTTGATTTACCCTTACCCTGTGAATGAAATATAAAATGGCAGAGATAATCGATAAGTACATCAAGTATGCCCACCAGCTTCTATACCAAGGCGGAAGAATTTGGAATTGAAATGCCGCTTCTCGCCCTACTTTCTTATAAATATTGCGCCCACGAACTTTAAAGGTATAATCACCTTCGGGAATATTGGTATAATCTTTTTGGCTTTCAGATGTCCAGTTACTCCACTCTTCATCAAAGCCTTCTAGTTTGTATTGATAACTGTTGAAATCAGCTTTCAAGAAACTAGCCGCTGCAAAACTGAACCGCATTTGGTTATTGCGATATTCTAAAACAGATGCTTCATCTGGACTTCCAAAGCCGTTGTAGATTAATGAATCTGAGTTAATGACAACTGAGGTAATGTTGGTTTGAAATGGAAATATATCTTGTTTGAACTGCTTCGGTATTTGAATGATTTTATTCTCTAACCCAAACCAAGTTGAAGTAGGATAACAACTCATACTAAAAAATCCTTCGTCAGCTCCAATGCTATTAAACTCATCCACTTCCTTGTCCCAAGAGTCTCCATTCCTTGCAAACCTTACTAACTCGGTACCTGAGCGTATCCAGAGTTCATCTCCACAATCTTGAAATAAAGTGATGTTTTCTAAATTACTAAACAAACCATCTGAAGGGATAATCTTATTCTTCTCAACTTTGAAAATACCTTCCATTGCACCCAGCATTACTGAGGTTCCTATTTTACCAATGTATAGTTTTTCACTAGATACCGATTCCGTTTCGATATTATAGATAACACCACTACTCAAGCTCACTCTTAGTAGTTGACCATTAATGGTTAGTATGTAAAGTTGTCCCTCATCTAGAACCCAACTTTTGGGATACAGAATATCTGCATAGGTTTTGGTAAGGTGCAGCTGCTCATTCTTATAATCAAACAAACTCAAACTTCCACTCCCCCACCCAATAAAACTAGCTTCCCCATTAGCTATGATTCTCGGGAAAATCAAATCTGACTTTTTAGTGGCATTCCCATTTTCTATTACATATAACCCAGCCTGACTTGAAGAAACAACCTTATCTTGAAGTTGAATTGCTACAAAAGAATGCTCAGGGCTTCTATCTACTTTTCGGAAAAAAGGAGTTGCTTTGCCATCCCAATAATAAAAACCATTATTTGTGGTAACCGTGACTTCATCGCTTTGCTGAAACACACCATTAACCAAGCCATCAATACCGTAATTGATATCATATTGATTGAAACTACTATTTACATCAATCACCGATATTCCATCATCTAACATAGCCCAAAGCAACCCTTGGTTATCTTGGAATAGATCGTAAACGTGATCGTCATTAAGACCGGTATGTTGAGTAAGAATTTGTAGAAGTTGACCTTTTCCATCCAAAAACATAATCCCACCAGATAGTGTGGCGATGGCTATTCTATTATTAGTAAGCTGGAGCATTCTGTAGCCTTTATGTTCACTTAGATAATCTAAAGAACTGGGAGAAAAGGACGTAAATAGTTCACCATAATACCGTTGTAGACCATGTTCTCTGAAATAGATAATTAGCCCTTGTTCAGTTGGTAGCATTCCAAAAACTCTATCCGTGAGAAAGTAGCTAGAGCTATCAACAACTGTTTCTTTAAGATTTGTGATGTCTACCAATCCCTTGCCTTCTACCTGTACATAAACCTTATCCTTTATTAGGTATGAGTTATATATTTCTACACCAGGATTGTAGACTAAGACGGTATCCTCTTGCGCATTGTACATCATTAGCTGTGTACGAGTTCGGAAATAAACTTGGTTTGATAAATAATGAGTTTGCCTAACAAACTGAAAATCGTGTTTTGTGGAATCCAATCGTGGAAGAAGGCTTTTAAATTCCATCTGATAATGCTCATCAGCACTTAAATAACCGATATCACCTTCGCCGCCCGTATAGATTCTTCCGTCATCAGACTTTGCTAAGGAATAGGTAGTTTGACCTATGGGAACGTGGATGTAATGCCATTGCTCGCCATCAAAAAGGTTAATGGCATTAGAATTCCCAAAAACCATTTTACCATCATCGGCTTGTATGACCGCCCAACTCTGGCGCGAATTTTTAAAATCCTCTACCGTGTAATTATGCTCCACATACGCATTAAAAGGCTGAGCAAAAACCCAGCCTTTTAAGACAATACAAATAAGTATGGTTATACTTACACGCTTTACAAACACAATATTGATTTGAATGTTACTACAGCCCCTCAGGATGCTTTATTTGAGGATCCATATGCGTTTTATGATGATGTTCATCATAATTTATTATTAGTTCAAGCATATTACCCTTTTTGATAATTTGAATATCATGAGGAACCCGATCTATTTTGCTACCAAAACCATATTCAAACCCAACTGTTTTTCCATCACTAGGTAACTCATCCATTTGAATATAAATCGTCACCTTCTTATTAAACTTGTAGTTTGCAAAATCAAGCTCTCCAAGGCTATTTGCATTACGTCTTCTAGAAACACGAGATTCACCATTTTTCCCTATTCCCTTTCTTCCAGTTCCGTCTACTTCCGACTCTACCTTCACATCTATATTCAACCCATTTTGAAATTTTAAATCTTTCGGCATGACATCTCCTTCTATTTGTTATTAGTGGCTTTCAATACGATATATAATAAAATCGAAAGTTAAAACGCATAAATGGGTAGTGGAATGATAGCTTCTAAACTCACATCTGCAATATTTAATCATACGTTTTTTTCAAGTATCATATAAAGAAACAAAAAATCTTTCAAGGATTTACACAAGCTCTTCTGTGTTATGATTCCTACTACGGAACGAGGCTCTACTCTGCCTTGGTTTTAGTAACAAAATAAAATGAGCTCCATAGTAACCTCATGCTCATACTTTGAAAGTATTTCCCTTTTATCCATATTAGGCACACCCTTAATGGATTACATAAATAAAAGAACGGATGTAACTGGTTTAAAAAATGAAAATACTACTAACTGGTGCATCTGGATATATTGGTAAACGCCTTCTCCCTCTTTTGGTAAACAGCGGACATGATGTTATTTGCTGCGTTAGAGACCTAAACCGATTTTCTCCTCCGGCATCACTCAAGTCCAAAATCAGCATCATTCAAATAGATTTGCTGGACAAAGAATCTCTCAAAAAAATTCCTAACGATATTGATGGAGCTTTTTACTTGGTTCATTCCATGTCGGCACCGTCTGACTATGAAGACCTAGAGCAACAATCTGCTGAAAATTTCAGAATCGCTATCAATAAAACCAACGTTAAGCATGTTGTTTATTTAAGTGGAATAGTGAATGAATCAGAGTTGTCTAAACATCTTGCTTCAAGGAAAAATGTAGAAATAGAGCTTGGCAAAGGTAATTTCCCTTTAACTACTCTCAGAGCTGGGATTATTGTCGGGTCAGGTAGCGCTTCTTTTGAAATCATGCGAGATTTAGTTGAGAAACTCCCCCTCATGGTTACCCCAAAATGGTTGAATACTAAATGTCAGCCAATTGGAATATCAGATGTCTTAACCCTTCTCTCCAAAACAATTCTAAACCCAAAAACCTACAACCAAAGTTTTGATATTGGTGGCCCTGATGTATTAACCTATAAAGAGATGCTTTTGGAATTTGGCCGAATTAGGGGCTTAAAGCGATACATCTTTACAATCCCTGTAATGACGCCAAGGCTCTCCTCATACTGGCTCTATTTTGTTACTTCAACCTCATACCCCCTTGCCATTGCATTGGTCAACAGCATGAAAATTGAAGTGGTTTGCCGAAATGATGATATCAATAAGCTTCTTGATGTTCAGCCCTTGAATTATCAAACTGCGTTGAAGAGAGCTTTTAGTAAAATTGAACGAAATGAAGTGATTTCAAGCTGGAAAGATGCTTTCATCAGTAGTGATTCCAATTTCAATATTTCAGAGTTTATTGAAGTCCCAACTTTTGGATGTTTCAGAGACAAAAAAGAAAGACCAATCGAAAATAGAGACGATTGTATTCGCAAAATATGGAGTATTGGAGGCGAAAACGGATGGTACTATGGGAATTGGTTGTGGAAGATCCGAGGTTTCATAGATAAACTAGCTGGCGGTGTAGGTTTACGACGTGGTCGTACATCAGAGGATTCTCTTAACGTTGGCGATGCTTTGGATTTTTGGAGAGTCTTATATGCCAATAAGGAAGAAGGACGTTTGCTACTTTACGCTGAGATGAAATTACCCGGCAATGCATGGCTTGAATTTAGAATTCTTGATGACAAACTGATTCAAACGGCAACCTTTCGTCCTTTAGGTTTATTAGGCAGATTGTATTGGTATTCGGTTTTGCCTTTCCACGGATTCATTTTTAATGGAATGATTCGAAAGTTAACTAAGTAAAACTGATAAATTAGTTTAAAACATCTTCCAGCAATCCTAAAAAGACAATACAACATTTTTGATAATGAATGAATAACTATTAGAGTTGTAGTCCTCTTCATCTTTTATGTATTTTGATTTAAAAGAGGCTCTAAATCAGTGCGTATCCTTATACAAACGCTAAATACAAGATTCTTGATAGATGAAATTATTTTTCACACTTTGTTTTTGTATTACCCTTTCTACAGTAAATGGGCAAACATTTGATGATATAATTTCATCCAATAAGTATGTTGATTGTCAAGATGTATCATTTAACACAGTAGCAATCATTGACCAATTGTACACTAACAATAAATTTGATGATGTATATGAGTTTCTAGACTATTGGGAGGCAAAATGTGGATTTAAAGAACCTATTTTTAGACTTCGAACTATTCTAAATATAAAAACTAACACCTTTGAAGCTGATTCTATATCAAGTTCTTTGATTGAGCATTTAATCACTTATCGT
>TARA_R110002050_G_scaffold58647_1_pt1 | contig 21550 bp, 28 predicted proteins | sample TARA_R110002050 | Tara Oceans TARA_R110002050 (sample SAMEA4396988) | marine metagenome | biome: Polar Biome; feature: [DCM] deep chlorophyll maximum layer (ENVO:01000326); material: water (ENVO:00002006), including particulate matter (ENVO:01000060) such as... | depth 25 m
ATTGTTAGGCTTCGTAATCAATGTCTTAGTCTCTTGTCTCTTAATTGCCATCTTCTGCGTATTCCCAGGATATTTCTAATCTTCCACCTGTGTTATATAAATTATAACCAAGCTCTTTTAACTTCTCTAACTGCTTTTGTGTAACTAGATCTACATTTACGTATGTTTTAGTTCTCTTATCATTAGCAGCATCCTGTATTTCTATTGCTAGACGTGTATCAGAATACATTTGCTCTTGTTTTACTTCAATCGCTTTTCTTATGTTCATAACTGGTCTTTTTTATACTGCTGAACTACTCTAGATTTCTCTAACAGTATAAATGTTCGCAATTGGTTATCAATAAATGACTGAACACGCTCTTCAGGTACACCTTCAAGCATTGTCATTATGTCATTTTCTCTTTCATTTTGTTTTATTTCAGATAGCTCTGCTACCTGTTCTTTAAGTTCTGCGTTCTTCATAAGAAGAATCCTGTTCTGGTCTTTTATTACACCAACTAATGATTCATCTTCTTCCAAAACAACAGTCTTATCTATGTCTTCTAGTATGTTGCACACTTGATAGTGACTATCTCTAAAGAACTTATAACCTTGGTAATACTCGTCAAATTTAGCTAACGCATGTATTACTGTGTCATGTCCCTTCCCGTGCATTGTTCGGCCTATAGCCTCTAGACTTCTTCCTGTTATCCTTCTGGCATGGTAGAAATACAACGCTCTTGCGAGGATGTATTCTCTTTTCCTTGTGACCTTACTTATATCAAGCATGGTCACAGTTTCAACTACCTCTCTTATCGTATCTAACATATTATTTAGACTTCATCCATTTGGTTAACAATCTACGGGCTTCTATTTTGTCCGTATCAAATTCCTCCATGATGTATGGTGTTGCACCCATCATGTTTATTACTCCTGACTCTCTTAAATAGTCTAAGTAATCAAATACTTCTTTCTCCATACTATTCTCTTGAAAAGTTTCGTAGTTTCAGAATTATATTGTCTTCAACTTGTTTAAGGTACTCTGGTGTCATAAGCAATCGTCTTCCATTTGCTTCGGCTTCCTTTTTTCTTAAGCCTTCACATAAATCATGTACGTGAAGATATACTGCGTCTTCTATTATTGATGCTTCTAGTTCGCTAAACTTAAAAAGCTCATCTCTTTCTTCTTCTGTCATCTTATTTAGTTTTAGTGATTCGTATTTGTTGATAGGACTTACCCTGTTTAACTGTTGATCCTACCTTGATTCCTCTTAGGTAAGTAAACAGCTTGTTCTCTGTAAATTTGTTTGATATTACTTGATAAAATAGTAGCTCATCTACAGCGTCAACTAGTGTTAGATCTTCCATTCTTAAGCTTTCTACTTCTTCTCCATCTGTAAATCTTGTTATTGTAAATTCCATTCTTTAAGTTTAATTGGTTAATATTAATTTTATAAAACAGGAAGGGAGCCCACTAATGAGCCCCACAATTAATCCTGCCTTGTAAGGACTGACTGCCCCTTACTGTACCGTGTACCCGGTTGACGGTTCCTGTTTGCTATTCCACAGGCAAGTCATTCGCTTGGATGGGCAACAAGCTTAATCATATTCCCATTCGTTAATAAAAATAAAGAGGTGTCAAAGGTTTTCTGTTCTGCATATTTCAGCTTCCGAATCGCACGGTATACAATGATTCACCTCTCTATTAATAATAAACAGCTATTTTCCTGAATTACAGGATCGGACTTCCACCGTGCCGACAGTTAATTACTCTGTCACTCGTAATGCTGAATATTTTGACAGCCCTCACACTCATCGGCTGTCGGTCCTATTTACAGTGTACCACAAAGGGCTAGGAACTTGGTATTATTATAATGTACTGCAGTCTTGATTTGGCAAGTCTTCAACAAGCCTTCTGGTTTCCCATTTAGCCTGCTTCATCTTGTTAATCTCTATCTGCTTTGCGTCTCCATTAGCTTTTAGCCTAGACACTTGTTTGTGTAACATTAATATCACACTGTTAGCACCCTCTAGTTTATCCATAAGAGTTTTGATGTGCATAGTCAATTCGGTCTTAGTCATTTCTGTCTTGTAACTCATACAGTTTTTTATTAATTGTTAAACATTCCTTTTCTTGTCTTTTTTACGCCATATCTTTTGTTCTTGCCACATACACCACCTGGTGATTGTGCTTGAGCTTTCTTAGGATTCAACATAATAATTGTGCCTAGAGCAATAAATGCTCCATACTTACCCATCTTCTTGATGGCTTCTTGTCGGCTGATGTTCTCGTTCTCCATGTTCTATCTTTTGTATTATTATTACTTCCAAGATTTTAGGGTTCTTTCCCACTCTCGGTCTACTTGTGCTTGTCGGCTTTTCTTGTCTGCCCACTCCTTGTAATCTAATGCCACTATGACTGGTATAATCCATCCTAAAAGGATCATAAAAGTTCCTACTGGTGTCATTACCATAGCTGCTTTAAATTCTATTCCTGATGAGAATGTTACAATTCCTGTTAACGTTGCCCATTGTAATATATACAATGATACAAATATTAGTACTGATTTTGATGTATTCATGATTTTAGTTTTAGTTAGTTAATAAATTAGTTGGCACACTCATATCCCTACGAATGTGCCTATTGGTATTATTTAATTACTTCAAAGAACTCGATTTCCATCATAGCTCCATGTTCTTTTATACTTACGTACTTCCCAAATGTATCATTTGAGTAGAACCATACTATTTGAACAAAAGAATCTTCATTTCTTATAACTCTCATGTTGTTCATTACACTATCACTAGCGTAAGCACTCTGTATTGTTTGAGCGTTTCTTCCTCTCGGGTTCGGCATTCCAAACTCAGAAGGTATGTTGTATAACTTCTTTGCAATAAGGAAAGCTTCATTCCATTGTTTAGTAGGAATAAGTATAGTCTCTGTTAATGTAGGCTGACTAGCTGTACCACCGGTACATGATAGGAAACTTGCATTAGGGTGACTAAACTTTAGGTCTTCGATGTACACTTTCGCACTTGACCCGTTCTCTGGTGGGAACAACTCTGATAAGTATCCGCTAAATGCAAAACCTACTTTGTTATTGTATAGTACTTGGTGCATACCACCTTTAACACCTTTGATGTTCATGGTGTTATTTAATTCTAACGCTACAACGTCAATCTTAGTTCCGTAAGGCATGATAGCTAGTTTAGTGCTATTAAGGTTGTTGTACTCTCTAAGAGATAGACCACCTGGTGCTGTTACGTAAAATGATTTGATTTGTTGCGAGTTTACTGATTGGTCTTCTGTCTGTCCATTACATAAAGAGAAAGATAAAGCTGCCATTACTGATAATACGATTAGTTTTTTCATTTGATTTGAGTTTAATTGATTATTACTTGCACGTTCCCTTATGGGTTTCGTACTTATTGGTACTGAGTATTTATTATTAAAAAAGAAGGGAAATTATGCTATCTGCACGTTCCCGCAATGTTTCAGACTTATTAGATCTGGCGTTAAGCTCTACACACAGCCGTACTACTACGCACTGACGTATATAACTCTACATAGTCTCTACACTAATGGTTTGCTGAAAGCAAATAGGATAGAATAAATCTTTTTAGATTTATATCCTTTTATATACAATAAACAGGGCCTTAGCCCTGTATTGTAATTACGCTATTGATTGCATCAATGCATCTGATAATGTCATTGCTGAAAATAGCTTGCCTTTAATTAAGAAAGTTTTCATTTGAGTTGAGTTTAGTGGTTAGTAAATGATTAGTTACGCATTGCGTGTCCTGCACCTGAGCCTAGCTCTTGCAGTAATTTGTATGCTTTTGATAAAAATGATTTGAACTTGGCCATTGATTTGATTTTATAAGATTAGTATTAATTTTGTACACTCTGTCTTTCTCATCTTGGATTTGTGACCAAGCAACGCTGACATTATACAGCACATAATTTATTTACATCACGACTTATCAAAGTAAGTGTGAGCATTGTTTATGTGCACCCAAAGGGATTTTATTTAGCATAAAGTGTCTTTACACAAGGTCTATCAAAGTAGCCTTGAGCATTCTCTAAATACTGATTTAGCGATAGTAATAATACTACCTAATTTTGTTTAGTGAGAATAATGGTGATTTAGGCGGTGTGAGTATTGTCTTACACGAATCAACGCAACAAACAATACTCACTACCTAAATACTAATTACTCTACTCCTGCTGTTGCAGATACTGTAGCATTAACGCTATCAGATACTAATAAACTGTCAGAAGCATTGTCGTCAATACTGAATACAGTATTACGGTATACTGGCTGACCACCGTGAGTAATGATGTCTCCATCTTTACCTGCAGTTTTAGGCTCTTGTCCTTCATAGAATGGAGTCGTAGACTCTTGAACAAGAAGCTTACCCTCTTTACCTGCAACGATATAAGGGCCAAACTCTACAAGAGAATTATCTTTCATTCTACGCTCTAATACACTTTCTTGTAGTGTAATGAATGCAGTTCTACGGACATCACTCTCCATATTGTTGCGAATTTGTGTTGTTACTTGGTCAAGACGTACTCTACCGTATGTCTTACCGTCTTTACCTTCGAAAGTAGTTACAACCTCTCCTGTTTTAGGATTACTTACGAAATGTGGTGCATTTAATTTATTCATAATATTTATTTGTTATGCGTGTACTTAATAATGGCGACACACTAATTTTTAAGACCATATATATATTCGATTAATTTAGTATTTGATGTGAAATCCTACGGTGTGTACAGCTATGTTTCCCTTGCTGTAAGGTGATTGTTAGACCACACCTGGATATTCAACTGAGAAGAAGTTGATATGCCGTAAAGCCATACCCTATCTCCCCAATTTTTAAATCGGGTGGGGTTGAATTCCGGTTTAGTACGCGTAAAACTTTTTTTTTAAAAAAAATTTTGTTCAAAAAAAATTACCCAAAAGCTTGCCTGGTATTTATTAATTACTTATCTTTGACCCATAGTTACGATATAGCTATGTATATATACAGTAAAATGAGTTATAAAGATATATTAACAGAAAAAGGATTCATATATGATCCAGAGAATGAAATCTGGAAGAAGAGTGCAGGATTTGGACTTAACACAACAGTGGATCACTTAATGAGAGGACTATTTGTTATTATAACACCACAAGGAGTTATACACAATGGATTTATAGAAAGCCTTGAAGAGTTTAAAGAAGTAATAGAAGCGATATGAAAGACTGGAAAGATATTATATATGAAGAGGAGTTTGACCCAACAGAAGACTATTATAGTCAATTATTTCACATAGATGACAGAACAATAGACAAAGTACCAAGAATACCGATTAACTTCAACACGTAGTTTGTGTTATAGCAAAATTTGGAGTATAGAATTAAATAGAGTATATTTGTAAAAGAATTATGAGATATCCGTCTCATTACAGATCCGAACCAGATGGGAGGATCTTAGACATCGGGTTGTAGATCTTAAATAAAGATCAGAGTTGTCCCCGGTAAATTCGAAAATGACTTCAGTAAAACATAAGGGTACTGGGAATAAAGGCGGGTGAATCCTCCCAGATAGGTTTAAATAGTACGGACCCTTTACATAACTGGAGTTAAAATAGGTTTAAGGTGACTTAGATCTAAGAGGTGTAGTAACTTCTTAGGGAATCTTATATCTTTTAACCACTATAAAATAATTATTATGAATGATTGGAGAGTACAAATATTATTTCATTGGCCACATGATAGGTTCACAGTAGGAACCGAGTTCATTAGAGCCGATGATAGTTACCCATATAATACATTAAGTGTTTTTTTATTTATCGTTACCCTGGAGTTTGATTGGAATTAACTCCTGTTTATATTTTGCATGTTATTTAAAGTATCCGTGTGCTCGGATATCTTCACAATAAGACAAGTCTTGTTCCGTCCTGGAGCGAGGCTTTTCTTTTTTATCCCATCCCTGTTAATAAATCTTCACAAATAAACTTGATTCCTAAAAATTAAAACACTAACTTCGCCTACATAGTACTTTTGTCGGAGTGGAATAGAAATATTAAGAGCGAGAACCGCTATGACCGACAAGAGTGCGGGCCGAAAAAAGCCAAGCCCGGACAAGAGAGAGTGTGGATAACTTCCCATTACTTTTCTCTACCATTCCAAATAAGATTCTTATATTTGCATATAATAATAATCTAAAGCACACAAACAACATGTTTAAAACAATTAAAATTAGCAACCAGTCTACAGATAAAGAGATTGAAAATGCAACCTACTGGGCAAACTACGTAACATTAAAGACAGGTGTACCTGTAATTATAGAGCTAGTAGATCCTAGTGATCCTGATGTAATGGAACCTAAGTTCAACAAAGATGACGTAGCAAAGAAGCCTAAGAAGAAAGGACTACAAGATAAGTCTCTTGAAGAGCTTGCAGAAGAAGTTGACTCTATGGTAGAGAGACTATTAAAGCTTGAACCGGAAGATACAGAAGAAGAGGAAGAAGAAGTTGACATCAAAGGAGTTGTCCTAGATGGATTGTCATTTGGAGATGCTATCTGGGCATTAAGAAGAGGCGGCACAGCGTACAGGGCTAAGTGGGCATCTAAAGGAGGTCACTTTATATATCAGCCAAATGGAGTTAGTGTTCCTATGAAACATCTTCACCAGGTAATGTCTATTCCATCATTAGTAAAGCAAACTATAACAGAAAGGGCTGATCCTCATTCTAGCGTAGATATGACTAACCAGATGTGTATGGTTCATCCTAACAACGAAATATTCGGATGGACAGCATCAGTATCTGACATGAATGCAGATGACTGGATCATAACACACTCATAAAATTCTCATTTTTTTTTAGTTTTTTTAAAAGATTGTTGCCAAATTCCTTGGTGGCAATCTTTTTTTTAGTTATATTTGTCTGTAACAAAACAAGAACAGTACAATGGCGAAATTTATAATTAAACCCAGAGAGATTGCAGAAGGATTTACAAACCTAGCAAAAAAGAAGGTAGGCTTATACGAAGACGATGTAGAAGCTATGTTTGACGCAAGAATGAAAGTATGTGGACCTTGTCCAAGTAGAAGTGACAAGAACAGATGCCTAGAGTGTGGATGCATACTATCAGCAAAGGCTAGATCTAAAACATCAGATTGCCCTTTAGGTAAGTGGGAAAAAATATAATTGTCATGAGCAAAGAATTAAAATACATAATAAAAGAAATAGAGAGAAGAGAAAACCTAAACAAGTTGGGACCTTTTCCTCAGTACAACCGAGAAGTCATAGGAGACTTAAAAATTATAACAAAAATGATTAGTCAAAAGAAAGATTACGACAATGTTCCAGTAACATACTGCAAAACATGTTTAAGCCTAAAAGTTAAGAATATAGAAAACCCAGCTGTAGCTTACTGTGTAGATTGTGGTAATACAGATCTAGAAGAAACACATATACTAGATTGGGAAAAGTTATACGAAGAAGAGTACGGAGAGAAATTTTTAAACAGAGATAAAGATGATTAGTACAGCAGATTCACTTGAAATAAAATTTACAGTTGACACGTTGGCTGATGTAATGGACAAAGAAGATGAGATGGCTCATTTCGTGGACAGATACAACCAGGAGTCTTCTGCAGGAAACTTTGAGCTAGACACTCACAGCTACAAGAGCTATGACAAATACGTTGTTATAATAATGATAATTAATGTAGGAGATGAAGAACACTAGTGTAAAGTCAATACGTACAGACAAAAGAAATCTGTTTATGTATTGGTTAAAGTTTCTTCAGCCATATCATAAGCTAGCAAATAAAGAAATGGAAGCACTAAGTGCCCTTCTTTATTACCGATCCGAACTTAGTAAAGAGATAAGCAATGAAGTCTTAGTGGACAAGCTTCTATTTTCTAAGGAGACAAGAGCACAAGTAAGAGAAGATCTTGGTGGAATGAAAGCAGGAGTGTTTAACAACTTGCTTACTGCACTAAGAAGAAAAGATGTGATAACAAAAGAAAACAAGATACACAAATCATTAGTACCAAAAATGGACTCTGGATCAAATGAGTTCAAACTAATATTTAATTTTGAGATAGATGAAACTAAGTAGTGACGATAAAATAAAGATAGAAAAAATATCTGCAGAAATGTCTATACCTAAAGAGGTGGTAGTCAAGGCAATAGAAAGTCAGTACGAGTTTATCAGAAAAAAGACAAAAGAATTGCACTTTGATCCTAACCTAACAAGGGAAGAATTCGATGCAATGAAAACAAATTTTAATATACCGTGCATAGGTAAGCTATATGCTAGTTTTTATATGTACAGAAAAATGAATGAAAATGCAAGGAAAAGAAATAAAGAGTAGTCAAGCACAAGATGACAACTTAAAAAATAAAAACAAGCAGGAGCTTACCAATGACATCAAAGGATACTTTGCTGAAAGAGATAAGACTCTTAAGGGAGCAGATGGTAAAGCAGAGGATGCTAAGAAGATGTCTGGTGCTGAGGCCGAAGTAAAAGAGTTACTTTACAACAACTCTATGAATGTAGTGCCTCTAAGCGATGATGTAGAGCCTATGTTTAATTCAATCTTTTTATCTGCAAAGAGAAATAAGGTTAGGACTTCATCAGGACTATTGTTAGCCACAGCCTTAATGGATGGTGGTGCAGAAGTTGATTACCAGGAGAAGCAAGTGGTAATGGCACATGGGCCACAAGTTCAACAAGCATTCAAAGGAACAGAGGTTGTTCTAAACTTTGAGAGCATGAGAGTTCAACTTGGAGAGAACATGGGTCAGAAGGTAAACAAGGAGTCAGAGATAAAGATTCCTATTATAACTATAGATGGTCACGACTACATAAATGTGTCAGAAAGAAACTTAAAATACATATCAAAAAAAGCACAATAGATGGAAGTAGTATTAAATAATACATTAGCAGGATTAAAGCGTGGAGTAGATACTCTTGGAAATGCTGTATCAGTTACAATGGGACCAAAGGGTCGTAATGTAGTTATAGTAAAGAATGGACAGAAGCCATTGGTTACTAAAGATGGAGTTACTGTAGCTGAAGCAATAGAGGATCTTGATGATACTCTAGAAAACATTGGTGCACAGATGATTAAAGAAGTTGCTACTCTAGCAGGAAAGATATCTGGCGATGGTACTACAACTGCTACAGTTTTAGCACAAGCAATAGTATCAGAAGGATTTAAGAACATTGCAGCAGGTGCTAACCCAATAGACTTAAAAAGAGGTATGGATAAAGCTGTTGTTGAAGTCGTGAAGTATCTAAAAGATAACAGTACTCAGATTGAACTAGATGGCCCAGAGGTTAGACAGGTTGCGGCTATATCAGCAAACAATGATCCTGAATTAGGAGACATGTTGGCAGAAGCCTTTACTAAAGTAGGAAAACAAGGAGTTGTGTCTGTCGAATTGTCACCTAATCACAATACATACATAGATGTTGTAACTGGCATGCAGTTTGACAGAGGTTATGTGTCCCCATTGTTCCCTACAAATCAGGAAGGTACAATGTCGGAACTAGAAAACCCTATGTTCTTGTTGTGTGACAAAAAGATAAACAACATGGATGACATTATCCCTGTAATGACTCTTGCAAAAAAGACTGGAAGACCTTTAGTGGTTATTGCAGAAGATGTAGATGGACAAGCTTTATCGCAACTAGTTGTAAATAAGGTACATAAGTCTTTGCTGTCTGTTGCTATAAAAGCACCAGGATTTAGTGAAAGTAGATTTGAGAACTTAACAGACATTGCAGTGCTAACAAATAGTGTTGTATTTTCCGAATCAACAGGATTTAAGCTAGAAACATTGACAGATGAAAATATATCTGAAGAAATGTTTGGTGGGGCAGAAGGAATAACTGTAGAAAGAACTAGTACAGTAATTGTAAATGGTAGAGGTGACGACAATGTTATACTAGACAGAGTTGGGCAACTTACTAGAAAAGCAGAAGAGGCAGATTCAGAACATGAAGCTAAGCAACTTAGATCAAGGATAGCAAAACTATCTGGTGGTGTAGCTGTAGTATATGTTGGAGCATCTTCTCCTACAGAAGCAAAAGAAAAGAAAGACAGAGCTGACGATGCACTTTGTGCAGTAAGGGCAGCAATAGAGGAAGGAATAGTAGATGGAGGTGGATCTGCACTTCTTAGAGCTAGATCAGCAATTACATTGTTGATGGGTGACGAGAATGTAGGTGCACAGATTATAAAGGAGGCAATAGCAAGGCCTGTTAAAATTATATCAGATAATGCTGGTAAGAGTGGCGATGTTACTCTTGCTGATGTTGGGGCTCTTGAGGAAGGCTGGGGATATAATGCGAAGTTAGACAGGTATGCGATAATGAAAGAGGAAGGAGTTATCGATCCGTTAAAGGTTACAAGAGTAGCTTTAGAAAGTGCTAACTCAGCAGCAGGAATGATACTGTTAACAGAGTGTGCTATCTTTTAATCGAAGATATGTGCATTTTGTCGATAAAACCCTTTAATGCTTGTATGGTAAATATATTTTACGTATATTTACCAGACAACAATTAAAAAAAAACAATTATGATTTATCACTTTATAGGCTGCCTCTTATTTCTTAGCGTACTGCTAGGTTTTGTTTACATTTTTGTAAAAAAACTAAGAAAAGAAAAGAGAGCAGTAGCATATCTTAAAGGTAAGATTGCTCAAGAAGAAGACTATTCGGAATGCCTTAAAAGAGAAAACTGGAGACTTAAAAGTAATTTTGAAATAGGATTACAAGAATACAGGTCACTTACAGTAAAGTACAATATGCTTGAAAAATCTTTACCAATAAAAAATAAAAAGGTCAAGAATTAAAAATAATGCAATTATTATTATAGGCCCACTTGACAGAGTGGGTTTTTTTTTGTATATTCGCAAAAGAACAAAAGGAGAGAGATATGAATATTTTTGAAATAAAAAATTACCAGGTAGTATTTAGCCCACAGGCACTGCTACTGACCCCATTTAAAAAGATATGGGACAAAGACAAGGATAAAGAAAAAGTTAATGCTGTAGCAGAGATGTCTTATGTTTATTACATTTGTGATGATAGAAGTGACTTCCAATATATTCTTGACGAAAAAGAAAGACACGAGGCTATATGCAGAGACATGGATTCATTGCCAAATGACTGGGAATGCCCTGACTACATAAAAGATGCTATAGAGTATTACAAGAAACTTTCTGAGACAACCTCAACAAAGTTACTTAGAAGCACAAGAGGTGTTGTTCAGAAGATATCTACATTCCTTGACGTTGTTGATGTTAATGAAAGAGATCTAAAAACAAATAAGCCTATCTTTGACATAGGAAAGGTTGTTAGTGCTGTAGAGAAAATACCTAAGCTGGTAAAAGCACTTAACCAGATAGAAGAAGAAGTTATAAAAGAAAAAGAACTTAAGACACAGTCTGGTAACAGGCAAACCGGTGTGTTTGATGACATGGGTATATAATGGAAACAAGAATATACAATAAGTACCAGACACAGCTAGATGATGATCTAATGAATTCTCTTGAACAAGAGGAAAGAAGAGACTTGTTAGATGTTATAGATAGCATACAGTTTGTACAGAACCTATCTAGTACAGACAGAAAAAGAGCATGCGATTTAGATAGATGGAACAATCCATTCTATGAACTAGATCCTGCTGACCCTAAATCTAAGAAAAGAGAATTAGATCCTAAAGGAAGGATAGTTGTTGATATTACCAACCCGCACATTCTAGAGGATATGGATTTCTTTAGAGCTTCAGCATTGCATTTTCAAAAACATGGCACATACTCTCTTCTTACACAGAACAGAAACCCAAATAGTGAGTACTTTAAGTTTTGGAAAGAAGAAGCCAGGAGATGTAGAGAAGGTTTAGTAAGAGAAAGCGATGGAGAGTGGGTATCTGGATACTTATACTTTTATTGGAACTACTCGCCAATACTAAAAGTAGATGCAGTAGAGGGCACTAAGATGGCAGGTAGGGTAGAAGACTTCCCTAATCCTTATGACGGAGATTACTTATTCTTTCATTACTTAGAGAAGGCAAGGAATGCAGGTAAGCATACAGCTACTCTAAAGAAAAGGGGTTCTGGTTTTTCATTTAAAGGTGGATCAAAACTAGGAAGAAACTTTATTTGTGGAGAATACGAGCACGCAAGAAAGAAGATAAAGTCCTACGCTATAGCAAATGAAAAAGAATACTTGACTAAAGATGGTGTTTTAAACAAGTTTATTGCTATTGCAGACTTTTGTGCAGTCCATACTGGATTCCCAGGGAACAGATCTCTAAAGGATTCCATGAATGACATGCAATGGAAGATGGGTAGGAAAGATAATAAGTCAGGAACTGACGTAGGTACTCTTAACGAAGTTATGGGTGTTACGTTAAAGAATGATGCAGAAAAAGCCCGTGGTAAAAGGGGGTCTCTTATAGAATGGGAGGAAGCAGGTAAGTTTGATAACTTCCTAACCGCATGGGGTATTGCTAGACCATCAGTAGAAGAGGATGGTTTCGCTTTTGGATTAATGAATGCCTATGGTACAGGTGGTACTGAAGGTGCAGCCTTTGAGGGTTTAGAAGAAATCTTTTATAACTCAAAAGGTTACAACATACAAGACCTTCCTAACGTGTTTGACAAGAACACTGGAGGTAAGGGTAGATGTGCATTTTTCTTTGGGACATACATGAACTTTAAAGGCAAGTATGACAAAGATGGTAATAGTGATGTTATTGGTGCACTTATACTTACAGTAAAAAACAGAATAAAAACAAAGTATGGTGCTTCTGATCCTAATGCTATTATACAGCTAAAGGCAGAACACCCTATTACGCCTCAAGAGGCAATCATGAGAAAAGAAGGGTCAGCATTCCCTGTAGCAGATCTTAGAGATTTACTAGAAGAAATAATGCCTAGAATAGAAGGATTCACTGACGAGCATTGGGTAGGTAGATTATCTACTGACAATATGGGTGGAGTAATATGGAATAGTGTTGGAGATATAACTCCTATTAGAGATTACCCATTCACAGTAAAGGGTGGTGATTCTGACGGAGCTATAGAGATATTTGAAATGCCGCACAAGGACAGAAACAATCAAGTGTATGCTGATAGATATATTGGTGGTGTCGATCCTGTAGATAATGACTACACGGTAAATGGATCGTTAGCTACAATAATGATATTTGACTTGTGGACAGATAAGATAGTAGCAGAATACACAGGAAGACCTGTATTAGCATCTGATTTTTACGAAACATGTCTTAGGCTAACAAAGTTTTATAATGCTAGGACAAACTACGAGAACAACCTTAAAGGAATGTTTTCTTACTTCTCTAATGCTAATGCATTGTACTTGCTTTCTGATACTCCAGAAATACTCAGAGATATGGACATAGTTAAGTCTGTACTTCATGGAAACAGAGCTAAAGGTACTAGAACAACAAAAGAAGTAATTAAGCTAGGTAAAACACTTCAAAGACAGTGGATGTTATCTCAGTTTGAGCAAGACACTATTGACGAAGTTACAGGTGAGTCCGTAGTTGTTAGTGTGCCAAACCTTAGAAGGATTAGAAGTATAGGGTACATCAAAGAATGTATAGCTTGGAATCCTGATGGTAACTTTGATAGATGTTCTGCCATGGACATGGTTATGATACTAAGAGAAGACAGACTTAAACTGATAGATAAGTATGATGAAAGAGACAACGGAGATAATCATTTTAATGCTACAGGAGATGACTTCATTGACAAGAATTGGCAAAGAGTTATAGACTCTGGAGTCTTAGGAGAAAGATAACATTTGAGCTATAAAGAATAATGTAAAAAAAATATATAATAACGTAATTTTGTAAAAAATAAAATATGTCATCAATTAAAACATTTCCAAGACAAAAGCTTTCTTTTAGAAAGAAAAATACTGCTTGGAGAAAAGAGCACTTAGACTGGGCTGACAATAATAGCTTCTTAGGTAGCGAGACTACTAGAAAGAAGATAAAAGACAAGGTAATAAATCAGAATCTATACAACGGAATTATAGACATGAAGGATTTGAAGCTTGTTATTAACCCAGGAGAGATGGAGCAATACTATGTTCCTGACACTATACAGCACTACCCTATAATCACGCCAAGAGTAAATGTATTAGTTGGAGAAGAGTCTAGAAGAAAATTCGACTGGTCTGCTACTATTACCAATCCAGAGACATTGTCTAAAATAAAGACAGACAAGAAGGCAATGATTGACGAAAAGATTCAGATGATGCTACAAGCAGAAGGTGGATCAGAAGAAGAGATAGCTAAAGAACTTGAAGATTTTGCTGAGTACATTAACATGGACTACCAGGACATTAGAGAAAAAAGAGCTAACTTACTGATAAGACATTACATAGCTGAACTTGACATGAAGAATAAGTTCCAGCAAGGATTCAAGGACGCACTTATTGGCGGAGAAGAAGCTTACGCTTTTGACATCGTTAATGGAGAGGTTACATTTGAAAAGCTAAACCCACATAAGGTTTACACGCTTAGATCAGGATACTCTAACAGAATGGAAGATGCTGATGTTATAGTTATTGATGATTACTGGAGTCCTGGTAAAATACAAGATACATTCTATCAAGATCTAAAAGACAAAGAAGTATTAGATCTAGAAAGTGGAGGATTTACGGGATCAAGTGGAAAAGACTCTGACGGAGAGTCCTGGCAAATTGACGACAAGACAGGTTACGAAATACTACAGAGAGAAAACATAAATGCATTCTTAGATGCATCTGGAGTATGGAATGGTGCTCAAGGCAAAGGAACTTACACCGATGGGAGTGGTAACATAAGAGTTCTACGAATGTTCTGGAAATCTAAGAAGTGTGTGTACAAAGTTACATTCATTGACGAACAAGGCCAAGAGCAAGTAAAGTACAGAGATGAGAACTACATCCTTGACAAAAACATGGGAGAGACTTGGGAGAAATTCTGGGTAAACCAATGGTGGAAAGGTGTTAAGATAGGTAAAGACATCTACGTACAGATCAAGCCTAGAGAAATACAATACAATAAGTTTAACCAGCCAAGCTTCAATTCTTGTGGTATAGTTGGTCAAGTATATAATACAAATGATGCACAAGCTGTATCTTTAGTAGACAGAGCTAAACCATTCCAATACCTGTATGACATATCGTGGTTCAGAGTGAATGAAGCAATGGCTAAGTACATGGGGTCTATTATAGAGCTTGATGTTGCAAAAATACCTAAAGACTGGTCTATTACAAAATGGCTGTACTTTGCACGCAAGTCTGGTATATCTGTAGTAGATAGTTTTAAAGAAGGACAAAGAGGTCAGGCAAAAGGTAAGCTTGCAGGATCAGTAGGTAACACTACTGGTAAAGTTCTTGAACAAAGAGTTGGTGACTTTATCCAGACCCACATACAAATGATGGACTTTGCTAAGGCACAGATGGATGAGATTACAGGAGTATCTAGACAGAGACTTGGTCAGACTGAGAACAGAGAGACTGTAGGTGGTATAGAAAGAGCTGTTAGTCAGTCAAACCACATTACAGAGGAACTATTTAACATGCATGACTTTTGCAAGAAAAGATGTTTCCAGATACTTATAGAGACTGCAAAAATTGCATTAAAAGGTAATAGCAAGAAGTTTGCTTACATTGCTGACGATATGACAAAGCAGTTAATGGAGATTGATGGAGATGAGTTTGCTGAAGAAGAGTACGGAATACAAATGTCTAACGACAACTCTATAAATCAAATGGAACAAAGACTTGACGGAATGGTTCAGATGGGTCTGCAAAACCAAATGCTATCTTTTTCTACTGCTATGAAGATATACAATTCTCCTAGCGTAAGAGAGGTTCAACGAATGATAGAAAGAGACGAAAAGAAAATGAAAGAGTCTCAGGCACAACAAGGTGAACAACAGCAAAAGCAATTTGAACAACAACAGCAACAAGCTGCACAAATGCAAGAAGCTGAAATGGCAAGAGAAGAAGCTAACTTCCAGCAAGAAGATGAAACTAAAAGATACATTGCGGAATTAGCTGCTGAGACAGAAAGGCTAAACATCATTAGCAAAGAGAGAGGTGTTGAGCAAGATGGCACTGAAGAAGATCTAATGAAGTTCCAAGCTGAGCTGGGAATAAAGAATAGGGGTTTAGATCAGGACATGGAAAAGCATAGAGACAACATTGCTATAAAAGAAAAAGATTTGAATATTAAAAAAACAAAGAATATACAAACAAGTAAATAACAAATAAAATTAAAGGGAGTGGGCAAAATACAAGAAGACTGATTATAAGACTCTTGTTTAGCCCATTTTTTTTTATAAAATAATTAAATAAAAAAAAAGACATGCAATTAACACAAAATCAATTTTTTGGAAAAGATTCTGAAAAAGAAAATATGGTGTCAAATGGAATGGCTGCAGGTGCTACATTTACATCAACAGATGTAGGAAGGTCCTACATAATCGGAGACAACGGAAGATTATTAGATGTTTCCCAAACCGACACTTTTGACGGTACTTACCTTGGTAATGACTCTACTAGGGGTTTAGAAATAAATCTTATAAAGAACACTACTGGAACAGACTGGGCAGCCAACCTTACTGGAGCCAAGATTATATTAAGCAACATATCTACAGGTAGAGTAAATGGATTACAGGGAAATGTAATTAGATCAATAAACTCAGGCACTGGAGAAACATCATTTATAACGGGAACAAATCAAACTGCATCACATGAAGGATCAGGATTAGTTTATGGTCTTTATGGAAACTACAGTTCTGTTAAATCTTCAGGATCAAATACTCAGACTATAGATTACATGATAGGGGATTACAACAATATTAGATTAGATAACGCTAACGCAACTGTTAACAACTTAGGTGCCTTAAATGCACAGCTTAGCTTTAACGCTACTATGAATGTTGGAGAAGTATATGTTTGTTTATTAGATATAAATGCAACTAATTCTGGATCTAATTCAGTAGTTAGTGGAGACTTATCTTTCTTATGCATAAAAGATCACCCAACACTTCCTGTTGTAAATGGTACTGCTAGAGCAATACATTCTTTAAGCACTCTTCCTTCTGAGTTATCAGGATCAGTTCAAGCTAATGGATTAATAGATTCAGCAATAACAGAACATGCAGACAATGCAGCAGCTGTTGCAGCGGGACTAGCTACAGGCACTCATTACAGAACAGGAGATGATTTAAAAATAGTACACTAATATTTAAACAATAACTAAGATATGAGGCAAACTCAAAACCAATTTTACGGATTAAAAAGTGAACTCCCTACGAGTTTACAACCAGGATCTTCTTTCATGGTTGTTGACGAAGACACTCTTTACGTTGCAGGTGAGTCTGGTGTTCCTGTTGAAGTTTGGGCTGCAAATGAAGTAGTAGTTCCTACAAATGGAATAGGAATATCTCAACAACAAGATACTTACGGAGACTTAGTTGCTGGAACTACTATTGGGCACTTAGCTTATGTATTAAATTCACAAGGAACAGTTTGGCTTCCTGGGACATTAGGCGGAAGCTACTATCCAAAAGGTTTTTATATTTGGACAGGATCTGCATGGGTATCAGACAGAAATGCAATAGCAAGTGAGTTTGAAGGACTCACATCCGACATACAGTCAAGAATACAAGAAGCACCTATAGATGGAAATGATTACTTAAGAAAAGACGGAGCATGGGAACAAGTAATCTCAGGTGTAGATGGCGAATCTGCTTATGAAATTGCTGTTGATGAGGGTTTTGTAGGAAATGAAACTCAGTGGTTATTGTCTTTAAAAGGAGATCAAGGTATACAGGGAATACAAGGAATTGAAGGCCCAGCAGGTAGCGATGGTGCAGATTCAACTGTAGCAGGACCTCAAGGTATTCAAGGCATTCAAGGAATACAAGGTGATACAGGATCAAGAGGTATACAAGGTGAGGCTGGAGATCCTGCAACTCAATTAACTGATGCAGATATTACAGCACTTGGATACATTAAAACAGATAATGATACTCAGTTATCAGATGCTGACATTACAGCTCTAGGGTATGTTAAAACAAGTGGGAAAGATATATCTTTTTTCCAGGTTCAAGATGACGGAGTGACTGGGCAGACGGTTCTAGCTGGATATTTTGACGCCATTAATTTTTGGGATACCCCTACTATAACAGATGCTGACTTTACATTTAACGGAACACTAGGTCATTTAACAATTAATAAATCTGGGTTAATTGAAATAGACGCTAAATTAGTTACATACAACACACTCAACAATAGGCACGAGCTTTACATAGAATTACAAAAGAACGGAGTCTCTCTTGTTTCAGATGCACAATACGCATCAAGAAACAGTGCTCAACAAGTGGGTGGAGCCTACATAATGGGTTTCAAGGACAATGCTTCTGCTGGTGACATATACAAATTAAGAGCTAAAAGAACAGGGGTGGATGCTGATATAGGTATAAATGATGCTGCAAAAATGTCTTATTTTTCAGCAAAACTATATTCATAAACAATTTAAAAACAACAATTTAAAAAAAAAAATAAAATATGAAACAAGTACAAAATCAATTTTATGGAAAAGTGGGCGAATTGCCTTTTACTCTTCCAGTTGGTGCAATATATGTCTGCACCGACTCCAATCAAACATTTGCTGCAGGAAGTGACGGTAGGCCTGTAGAGATTAGTGGTATAGATGACGCAACAAAAAATGAGCTTTCAGAAGTTTTAGCTTTTTCTAGAGAAAACACTCAAGGTCATTATGCACTTCTTTCTGGAGTATATTTTGAAGGAGCGTCAACAACTTTTAATATACCTGTTGAAGGTATAGGTTTATGGACAGACATAGAACTATCTGTTGATTCAGCAGGTACTTTTGACTTTAGACCAGATGAAATGAAAGATGCACAGCCTGTAGGTCACTTAGGTACTGGTGCATCTGGAGACCCTATATGTTTTAAACTAGAAGGACTAACTCAAAATGGTCATTGTTCACTAAGAGCTGTAATGAGATTTGATCCTGACGAAGATAGTGGAAGATTAGACAATAGGCTTTTATTTAAAAGACACTCAGGAACTACTCCTAGTGAAGATTTTTCTATAGAAGAGTCTGCAATTTCAATGGAGTCCGGGGCAAATGAAGAATACGCAAATACACCTAACATACAATTTTTTATTGGAGACACTATAGATACAAATGGTCCTGGAGACGCAGGTACTGTTCAGTTTCAGATAAAATCAGATGTAGCAGGAACAGTATACGTTGACGAAATAGCATTATTCATACAATCATAAAAAAAAAATAAATGGGAAAAATAAAAATATATTCAGAATTAACAACTGGAAAAATTTCTTTTGAAGGTTCAACAGTATCTGTAAAAGACATCGGTACAGTAGAGGCAATAGCTCATCCTGATCAATCAAGTAGAATTATAGTAAAATCTACTAGACTTTTTAAAAGAGGTTCTGCTACTGATTACAGAGAATTTTTCAAGAGACTAAACATAGACAGAATACAAAACAAAGATGGCCAAGACTTAACTGGAGCTCCATTAAATATGGATCGTGACGGAGTTCTTGAGTATCTTAATGTTCAATTTAAAAAGCCAGTAGTAGAAGAGTATTTCGAATACAGCCCTACAACAGATAGGCTTGTTGCAAAAAAAGATGTTGAAGTTGCAAAAAATGGATTCTTCTTAGGAGGAAAGCACAAGATGGCTTCAGGTAATTCAAATATTTACTTTGAAGATTTAGATAACAAAGCAAACTCATATCCAGTATTTGGAGAAGTGCTTGATCAATCACTAGCAGCTAATCAAGTAGCAGGAGCAGGGGCAACAAAGCCAAAAAGTAGAATATTTGGAGATTTTCAAAGTGTACCTTTGGGTGGGAGTCCAGTGAATGACACAGCAATTGGATATGATGGAGACAACTTCTTTCCATTTAACATTTCTGGTGTTGGAATAACAACAAGAGTTGCTGAGGTTGTGTTACCTACCCAACAATTAAAATACGAAATACTTGTAAATGGTATTTCTGTTTATGTTCAATACTTAGAACACAATGGGCTAGCAGTAAATGAGGACCTTACATGGTACTTTGAGCAGCCTCTTGATATAGAGAACGGAACTACTCTTAGAGCAACAATATATAAAGTATCTACCGTAAACAATCAAGAACAAAATGACGGTATACTTTTAGTATGTGAAGGAGACGATGTTAATACAAGATACCAAACAAACGTATTAAATAGATTCTTTGAGGATGAAGAGATAGCACTTAAAAGCGATGTAGATGCTCTTTTAAGCGGTTCTACGTACAAAGGAGCTTATAATGGAGCTACAAGCCTTCCATCACTTCCAACGGGCACAGACGTGCTAGGAGACTTTTATAGAGTAACCGCAGCCGGTGGAGGATATAATACAGGAGATATCTTAGTATTTAATGGAACAGATTACGATCACATAGCTGAAGCAAATGCTACCCAGTCAGACATAAAGAATTCAGGATTGAAGATATATGATATCTATGTGAAAGCAGGTTATGCTGGAGCTGTTCAAGATGGTTCAGTACTTTATCCTTATGCAGATTTAACAACTGCAATAGGAAGTACCAACGATGGAGACTCTATATACATAGAAGGTTCATTTGAAATAGCTAGTCAAATAGCTTTGCCTACAGATAAGTCTTTATTCTTTTATGGTAGTGATGATGCAAAGATTTCTTTTACCACATACAGTGATAGTAATGGATCTTTACTCTTTTTTAATGGAGTAGATAGTACTAGGGAATTAAAGTTTAAGAACATAGAGTTCCACAACGCAGGAGGCTATGGTTTATATACCAAGAAAACTGCAAAAGTTACAATAGAAGATTGTACATTTAAGAATAACGGATGGAATGGTACAGCTTTAAATACTGTACTTCCTTCTACAGCTACAGCTCTATTGGGTTATGATAGTAATGCAGCAGATTTACAGGCATTCTATGCAGGTGCAAATGCATCTAACGGAGGAGCAATGAGAATAGAAGAATCTACACAGTTATTAATTGTTGGTAACACAGTAACTAATAACCTTAGAGGTATCAGAGTTTCTGACTGTGGAGTTGGCGGAGCAGGTGTTATTACTCGTAACCAATCAACTCAAAACATAGAGTCAGGAATATACTTATCTGTAGGAGCTTTAGGTGGATGTCAGAACGTAACTGTAATGATGAATGTATCTTCTTATAATGCTAACAATGGTCTATTGGTTATTGGTGGTATTAATAACAAGTTTTCTCAGAATGATGTAACAGGAAACTGGAATGCAGGATTTTGTGCATGGGGATCTGCTAACGCTACATTAAGAGACTCTAGTCTTTATGACAACAATAGATCTCAATTTAATGGTATCGGTAATACAGGGGATGCAAAAGCATCTATACAAATTAATGATGCTTATAACTTACTAGGTACACAGATTACTTATAATCCAGCCTTTAGATTCATTGCAGAAATACTTGAC
>TARA_R110002050_G_scaffold1583_10_pt1 | contig 21450 bp, 26 predicted proteins | sample TARA_R110002050 | Tara Oceans TARA_R110002050 (sample SAMEA4396988) | marine metagenome | biome: Polar Biome; feature: [DCM] deep chlorophyll maximum layer (ENVO:01000326); material: water (ENVO:00002006), including particulate matter (ENVO:01000060) such as... | depth 25 m
AAAAACATACTCTAATAATGGTTATGAAATATATGGTCTTAGTAGGACTAAAAGTGATGAGTATAATCATATAAAATGTGATTTAGAGAAAGTTTATGATATTTCATACAAATTGTCAATGTTATTAAAAGACATTAAACAACTAGATGTTATATATTTAAATGCTGGTGTGCTTGGTAACATAGAGTATTTAAATAAAATAAAACTACACGACCTTGAAACTTCTTTCACAATTAATACTTGGGCTAACAAAGTAATTATTGATTATATGATAATGAATAATATAGAAGTTAAGCAAGTCGTTGCAATATCATCTGGTGCATCTCAAAAAACGTACACGGGCTGGGGTGAATACTCTATATCTAAAGCAGCACTCAATATGATGATACAAGTTTATGCAAAAGAACATCCAGACATACATTTTTTGTCAGTATCACCTGGACCTGTTGATACACCAATGCAAGATTATATAAAAAAAAATATTGACGGTCATAAATATAAATGGAAAAAAAAGTTTTCTGATATGAAAAAAAATAATGACTTACCTAAAGCAAGTTGGGTTGCAGATAATTTACATCAGATAATGCCAACTTTAAAAAGATACGAAAGTGGTAGTTTTTTAGATTTAAGAAATCTACAATTTTTAATATAGGAATATAAATATGAAAAACTTAATAGTGACAGCAGCAGGACTTTCAACACGTTTTGAAGGTTTGAAACCAAAATGGATGTTAACTCATCCCAAAGGTAATTGGATGCTTGTAGAATCTTTAAAAACTTTTGATTTTGATGCAATTGATAAAGTTTACTTATCATTCTTACAAGAACATATTGATAGATATAATTGTTTAGACGCAATTAAATTATGTATTTCAGAACTCGGTATTGAAGACAAAACTGAAATAGTATTATTAGATAAACAAACAAAAAATCAACCACATACAGTTTATACTGTTATTAAACAGGCAAATATAGAAGGTCAAGTAATAATAAAAGAAGTAGATAACTATTTTACTTACAAAGTTGAAGACGGTAACTATATGTGTTATTATGATTTAAATGATACTACTTCAATTAACCCTTCAAATAAAAGTTATATCACCGTAGATGGTGAAGGTTACATAACAGATTTAGTTGAGAAAAAAGTAATATCTTCAACATTTGGTTGTGGTAGTTATTCTTTTGAAACTGCAGTAGATTATTGTAATTATTTTGAATCTCTACAAAAAGATAATCTATTTTTATCTGATATTATTTATAATATGGTACTCGATGGTCACAAATTTAAAGCTGTACAATCTAAAGATTATATTGATTGGGGCACTAAACAAGATTGGTTCAAGTACGTTAGACAATATAAAACATTATTTGTTGATTTAGATGGTACATTAGTCAAGAGCTCTGGTAAATATACACAACCTTATTGGGGAGAAACAGAAGGTATAAAAGAAAACATCAATTTTTTAAATGAGTTATATGATACAGGTAAAGTTTACATTATATTAACTACAGCTAGAAGTTCTTCTGCACGAGATGTAACATTAAAACAATTAGAGCGAGAAGGTATAAAGTACGATAATATTATATTTGATTTGTTTCACGCAAACAGAACAATAATAAATGATTATGGCACTTCAAACCCATATCCAACGTGTGACGCTGTAAACTTAGTTAGAAATTCAAATGAATTAGAACGATTCTTGAAAGATTTAGGTAAATGATATTAATAGCTCATAGAGGTAATATTAATGGTAGAAAACCAGAACTTGAAAATGGTGATAGATATTGTCAAGAAGCAATTGATGAAGGTTACAATATAGAAATTGATGTTCATTGGTATGAAGGTATATTTTGGACAGGTCACGACAGACCTCAGTATAGAGTCAATACTGAGTTTTTAAAAAAGAAAGAAGTCTGGTGTCACGCAAAAGATATACAATCTCTATATCAACTTCAAGAGATAGAAGCTCATTGCTTCTTTCATCAAAAAGATGATGTTACATTAACTTCAAAGGGTTACTTATGGACATATCCAACACACCCTTTAACACAAAAATCAATATGTGTGTTACCAGAGTTACAAAGAGTTGATTACACCGAATGCGCTGGTTTATGTAGTGATTTTGTAGAGAGATATAAATGAGTAAGTTATTAGTAACAGGTGGTACAGGTTTAGTCGGTTCAGCAATCAGCACAGGTACTAAGTTATCAAGTCAAGATGCTAACTTAACTATATGGGATGAAACATATGGTATTATAAGAGAAGAATCACCAGATAATATTATTCATTGTGCTGGTAGAGTTGGTGGTCTTGGAAGTAATATGAATCATAAAGGTGAATTTTTTTACGACAATATAATGATTAATACAAACGTGATAGAGGCAGCAAGATTAACTAACGTTAAAAAGTTAGTGTGTTTTTTATCAACGTGTGTTTTTCCCGATGATGTTAAATACCCATTGACTGAAAAGAAAGTACATTTAGGTGAACCACATCATTCTAATTATCCATACGCATATGCAAAGAGAATGGCTGACATTCAGATTCGAGCGTATAGAGAACAATATGGGGTCAACTATATAAGTGTAATACCTACAAACATTTATGGTCCAAATGATAATTTTAACATTGATAATGGACACGTAGTACCTTCATTAATTCATAAGTGTTATCTAGCAATGAAAAACAATCACCCATTTTATGTATGGGGTTCAGGTAAACCATTAAGAGAGTTTATTTATTCAGAAGACGTTGCTAAATTAACTGAATGGGCGTTAGATGAATATGATGAGAAAGAACCAATTATATTATCAACATCAGAAGAGATTTCAATACGAGATGTAGTTGATTTAATAGTTACCGCAATGAACTTTAATGGTGATGTTATTTGGGAAGAAGATAAACCTGATGGTCAGTATCAAAAACCATCTGATACTACAAAACTAAAAAACTATTTACCTGATTTTAAATTTACACCAATAGATGTCGGTATAAAAAAATCAGTTAAATGGTTTATAGAAAACTATGAAAAGGCTAGAAAATGAAGAAAGCGTTAATTACTGGGATAAATGGACAAGACGGTTCATACCTATCTGAACTATTACTCAAAAAAGGTTATGAAGTACATGGTATTCTCAAAAGAAATTCAGTAGCAGAGAATCAAACCGCAAGATTAGATGATGTATATAGTACTATTAAAGATAATTTATACTATGCTGATATGACAGATATGGCCTCATTAGTACGAGTACTACAAGAAGTTCAACCTGATGAGATTTATAACTTGGCAGCTCAATCTCACGTTAGAATATCATTTGACCAACCAATTTATACAGCACAAACAGTAGCAATAGGTACTATGAATCTATTAGAAGCTATCAGATTAATATGTCCGACTGTTAGAATGTATCAAGCTTCATCATCAGAGATGTTTGGTAACTCAATAGATGAAGATGGGTTTCAAAGAGAATCAACACATATGAACCCTACAAGTCCGTACGGATGTGCAAAAGTATTTGGTTATAATTTAGTTAAAAATTATAGAAACTCATATGATTTATTTTTAAGTAATGGTATTCTTTTTAATCACGAATCACCAAGAAGAGGTACTAACTTTGTTACTAATAAAGTTGTGAAAGAAGCAGTGAAAATAAAAAGTGGGTTATCAGATAAATTAATGTTAGGAAATTTAAATGCTACCCGAGATTGGGGTCACTCTAAAGATTATGTAGAGTGTATGTGGTTAATTCTACAACACGATAAACCAGATGATTTCGTGTGTTCAACAGGTATATCACATTCAGTAAAAGATTTATGTGACTATGTATTTAATAAATTAGATTTAAATTATAAAGACTATGTTGGTGTAGATGATAAATACTTTAGACCAGAAGAACTAACTGATTTAAAAGGTGATTGTACTAAAGCACAGAGTGAATTAAAATGGAAACACAAATATACATTCGAGTCTATGTTAGATGAGATGATTGAGTATCAAAAAAAATTGTATATGAAATAAAAACTTAATATTTATTAATATGAAAAAGCTAAAAATATATAGTTCACAATTCAATTATCAATACGGTAATTCAATTCATTTCCCATACAGTATAGCATCTTTATTTGCTTATATCAAATCATTCCCAGAGTTAGATAAACAATTACAATTTGAAAAAACATTTATATTTAGAAATAAGTTAGATGAGTATGTTGATAGAATCAAAGACCCTGATATTTTGTTATGTTCTTGTTATGTTTGGAATTGGGAAATAACAAATATGCTTGCAAAGAGAGTTAAAGAAAAATATCCTGATTGTAAAGTTATATACGGTGGACCACAAGTACCATTAAAATATGAAGGTAATGTTCCAACAGGTTGGGTAGAAAACTCTACAGGTAATTTTTTCAAAGACTATCCACACGTAGATGTTTTAGTTCATCAAGAAGGTGAATATACTATTAAAAATTTATTTGAAAAAATTGTTAATAATGAATTAATCACCGATGTAGGTGGTATTGAAACAGCAGACTTTAGAACTTTAGCACAAGATAGAATTTGGGATTTAGATACATTACCATCACCATACTTAACTGATTTAGTTTGGGATTTAATAGAACCTGTAGAAGGTGTTGAATATATTGCAGCTTGGGAAACAAATAGAGGGTGTCCGTTTCAATGTACTTTCTGTGATTGGGGTAGTGCAACAAAAACAAAAGTTAGAAAATGGGATATGGATAAGTTATTTGAAGAGATAGAATGGTTTGCAAATAATAAAATACCTTACATAGATTGTTGTGATGCTAACTTTGGTATATTTACAGAGAGAGATTTAAGTTTAGCAAAGAAATTAAGTTCAGAAAAAAAAGAAAAAGGATTTCCAGGTAGAATTAGACCAGCGTGGACAAAGAGTTCATCAGATAAAGTAATACCAGTTGCTAAAGAATTATTAGATGCTGACTTATTAAGAGCAGTAACACTAGCAGTACAGTCTTTAGACCCAACAACACTCGAAGTAATTAAAAGAAGAAATATCAAGTTTGATAAATTTGGTGAATTAGTTCAAAAATTTAGAAATGAAAAGATAGAGAACTATACAGAATTAATTATGGGTATGCCAGGTGAAACACTTAGTAGTTATAAAATAGGTTTAGAACAATTGATGGAGTTGTTTCCAAGACCAGTTGTGTTTATCTATAATTGTGGTGTTTTTGTTAATGCACCTATGAATGAACCAAACTATGCTAAGAAGTATGATATACAAACTATTAAATCACCAATTTATCTATGGCATTCATCAGTTAATAATAGAGGTGAAATACCTGAGTACGAAGATACAATCGTTAGCACTAATACGTTTGACCTTGATGAGTTAAAAGAAATGTATGTGTATGGTTGGTTTATGCAAGCGTTTCATAGTTTAGGTATAACTGAATATTTATCTAAATTTTATAATCAAGTTTACGACTTAAAGTATATAGATTTTTATACATCATTAAAAGATTATTGTGAAAACTTTGACTCTATGCTTAAAACAGAATATGATACATTACGAGACTATATAGATATTGGATATGACGGTGGTGGATGGAATCATTATGACGAAAGCTTGGCAGAGATACTATGGCCTATTGAAGAAGCAACTTGGTTAAGATGTGTAAAAAATAGTAATACATTACAAAATGAACTTTTTAAATTCATAGAATTTTTAGAGAAACAAAGAGGGTTTGAAACAGACATCAATGTAATTTCAGACTTAATTAAATTTCAAGTATACTTATTGATGACGATGGATAAGAGTGATGAAATAAAGTCACTAAGTTCAAATTATGATTGGAAAGACTTTTTAGTTAATAATAAAACTAAGTTATCAGAATTATCAAAAATACCTACTGAGTATCATTATAAAAACAAAGTATTAGAAACTGAAAAAGATAAATGGTGTATGACGGCTATATGGATTGGTCGTTCTCAAGGTAATTATAAATGTCATCCTGAGTTTTTATTTGAAAGTCTAAATGAAATACCACAAGGTACTATACAACAAGGAGAAGAAGCACATTCTGGTGTGTAAAGAGGTTATATGATTCAAATATTTTCAAATTCACTTGGTGAAGATGAAGCAAAAGCAGTAGAAAAAGTATTCAAATCTAAGTGGGTAGGTGCAGCAAACGAAACACTTAAATTCGAGAAACAATTTGGGGAGAGATTAAATTCTAAATATTCTCTATCATTTAATTGTGCTACTGCAGCAACATATGGTGCAATAAAGATACTTGATATTAAACCAGGTGATGATGTTCTCATACCTACAGTAAATTTTATAGGTTGTGTAAATGCTATAATCGACGCCGGAGCTAATCCTATATTTTGTGATATTGATATTAATACACTTAATATTACTCCTGAAGAAGTTGAAAAGAAAATGACAAAAAATACTAAAGCTCTTTTGTTATTACATTATGGTGGTAATCCTGTTCAATTTGATGAGATAAAAGAAGTATCAGGTGATATAAAGATAATAGAAGATAGTTGTAATACATTATTCTCTAAATATAAAGATAGATACTGTGGAGCATTAGGTGATATTGGATTCTTTAGTTTTGATGCTATGAAAATATTAGTTACAGGTGACGGTGGAATGATGACTTTTCAAAACGATGAGTACTATGAAAAAGCATTACAATATCGTTATCTAGGTTTAGTATCAAAAATAAAATCAGGTGTAGATTCATTAAAAGAAGATAAAAAAACTTGGTGGGAAATTGAACTAGGTAGTACATCTGGTAGATTCGTATCAAATGATATTGTCTCTGCAATAGGGTTAGAACAGATGAAGAAAGTAGATAACTTTATTAGTAGAAGAAAACATATATGGAATACTTACAAAGAAGAGTTACAAAATCTTGATTGGTTAATTCTACCACCAGAACCAGAAGAAGACTGTACATCATCATATTTTATGTTTTGGATGCGAGTGAAAAATGGTTGGCGAGATGAATTTGCTAAGTATATGATTGACAATGGTGTGTACGTAACTTTCAGATACTATCCTTTACATAAGATTAGTCGATATAAACAAACTAATTTATCACTACCAGTAGCAGATGAAATATCAGACACAACAATTAATATCCCAATACACCAAAACTTAGACGATAATGATATTGACACTATTGTAGATGTTATAAAAAACTTCAGGAGAAATAAATGAAAAAGTTAGCAGTTGTTGTAAGTGGTTGGCATTTCCCAATAAACTTTTATCAACAAATAATTCAACAAACAATACCTTTAGGGTGGGAAGTAGATTATTTTTGTGTATCTCATAGAGACCCAAGTATTGCAAAAGAAGAAAAAAAGAATATACTAACTAAACTAGGTGATGGTACATTAGAACGACTTGATAAGATTTTATACGAAGATGTACCGAGTGTTGAATGGTTAGAGAATGCTGGGTGGAATTATAGTTTAGAACCAAATAACTGTGGTGATTGGGCAGTAACAAATCAATGGTTAGAAAAATATAATTATAAAGATTATGAAATGTTATTATTAACACACGATGATAACTTCTTATTAAACAAACACTTATTTGTAAACACATTAGATAATACTTTTCCAAAGCTATTTAGAAATGATTATTCACTAAATGATTTACCTGAGTTTAAACACGCCACTAAAAATGATTATTCTGAAGTACAACCTGATGATTGGTTGATTTTGTCAAACGCAATTGTAAATTGGACAGGTAAAGTTAGAGGTTCTTTTGATTTTTTCAAAACTGAGTTGATTGATAAAATGGGTGGTGGATTTGATATGGATAGAGTTGAATTAGATAGAACAGGATTAACTGATAATATGGATATGGGTTATTACGGAGACAGCACACCACAAGGTGGTTTGAGTATGAAAGATTGGGAAAAACCTATTGAAAATTTTCACGGTTTTATGTATAATAATAATTTATTAGATAGAATTAGATATCTAGCACCTACTTATAGAGTAAGTCCATACTGTCTTGAGGGTGAAAGAGGATTGTTATCAAACACATCAACACCACAAGGTAGAATATATCGTCAAGTTGTAGATAGTTTTCAAGATGAAGGTTTATTAAATGTTTAGTTATAGTGAGTTTAAAAATATAATAAATTTAATAAAAATAAATTTACCAATAATGGATTTTGCTGATGTAACTTCACAAACAGAATCATTTTGTGTTATTAGACACGATATTGAATTTTCAGTAGATAGAGCGTTAGAAATGGCAAGAGTAGAAGCAAACGACTTAGGTATATCATCTACATACACAGTTCAACTAAGAAATAATACATACAACGCATTATCAGAGAAGAATATCAAGGCAGTACAAGAGATTCATAAGTTAGGTCATAAGATAGGTTTACATCAGAACCCACCTAATTTAAGTGCTAAAAAAATACAAGAAAATGTATTAAAAGATATTGAAGTGTTACAACATTATTATGAGTTTGAAATTGATAGATTTGCATTCCATCGGCCAAATTTAAATCCACATATATTAGCATGGTACGTACAAATAGATAATCTAATTAATTGTAATGATAGATTATATTTTCATTATTTTGAAGAAGAAAAACCAGACGTATTAAATGTAACGTATTTGTCAGATTCAAATCATTTATGGAAGTTTGGACATCCACTTGATGTAAACTTTGATGAAGTTAAAAAACTTCACGTTTTAATGCATCCGTATTCTTGGTCACGTTTAGGTTATCGTAATTATGGTAATTTTGTATCATTGATAAAAGAAAGAAATGAAGAGTTATTACACTCAATGAATAGTGAAACAAGCACGTTCCCAAAGGAGTTATTAAGTTGAAAAAGAATGTCGTATGGTGGCCTGCAGTAGTAAATGAAACTCATATGAGCAAATACGGTGGTTATGATTATTTTCAGTATTCAAAGAACACTTGGGAATACTGGTGTGAAAGAAATGATTGTTTATTTGTACCATTTACAAAACCAGTAGAAGAGGATTTATTTAGATATAGAATCAATTGGCAAAAGGCTATATTTTTATTTGATGAACTTGAAAGACAAGGTATTGAATACGACCAGATTGCATTAGTTGATAGTTCATTTATGATTAGACACGATGCACCTAACTTCTTTGAAATGACAGATAGAAGATTGACAGCTTGGCGTGATATGGATAATATGAGATGGATTTACGAGAGTATTCAAGGATATAAAAATATATTTAATGGTTTTGAATTAGATATGAGTAAATACGTTAACTCTGGGTTTATGATATTCAATGAAGAACACAAAGAGTTATTTCAAAGGTTCAAACAGTTCTATTTAGATAACACAGATAAGCTTATTAAGTTACAAGATGAAATAGTAAAAAAAGGTACAGAACAAACACCGATGAATTACTGGTTACAAACTAACGATGTTGATATAAATATAGACTTACCGTTACCATTTAAACTAACACATTTACAAAGAAAAGAATTATTTAATCATAATTGGCAACTTAAAGAAGATACAACACCGTTTTTTATCAAATATGGATACAATTATAGTTTTAATGGTATACCAAAAGATAATAGAACTAATATTATGAAACAAACTTGGGATTTAATAAAAGAGAATTATAATCACGATGAAATAAAATACGATAAGATTTTAGATAGAATGCCACATAAAGATACAGCAAAGTACACCACGAGTAGAAACTTTAAAAAAGATATTATGAAAACATTTTCAGATGAAAAGTTTAAAGACTTAACGATGATGGAAATCGGTAGTTGTCAAGGTAACTCAACAGTAGTTTACAGTAGTGTATTTAAAAAAGTATATGGAGTTGAAAAAAATAGTTGGAATATAGAACAAGCTAAAAAGAAATGTAAAGATATAGATAATGTAGAATTTATACAAAAAGATATCTATACAGAAGAATGGGATTTCCCACAGGTAAATGTCGTAATGATAGATGCGGGTCATACATATGAACACGTAGTACACGATATACAAAAAGTTATGAATTATTTTGATAATCCAATTATCATTATGGATGATTATGGTAATCCAAATGTAGAAATCAAAAGAGCAATAGATGAAGCAATTAATTCAGGTCTCGTAACTAAAGGTCCACATATTGGTGAAGTCAGTGGATTCAAAACAGCAGCTGGTTGGGTTATGAATGACAAAGAAGGTATAATTTTAAATTTTAACAAGGAAAAAAAATGAAAGACACAAAAGCAAATAGTATAAGTACTGATACACGGTCAATAGCAGGTAGTGGGATTGACCCTAAACAATTACAAAAATTAGCTCCAACGATTCTCGAAGATTATTCAGAGTTTGTAGCTGAGAAGAATAATTGGTCTTCCGATAAAGCTCAAAAGGTAATTAATCAAGGTTGGAATGCATTCGGTAAAAATGGTTGGTATGGTCCAGAGTTTAGAGATTTCTGTGAATTTAATCAAGAAGTATTTCAATACAAATATGACGATTCACCTGAGCAAGTGTATGACTTTTATAAGTTTCACGAAAGAACTGATTTTTTTAGAATGTTATCAGCTCTTCGTTACAGTAACTCAAATGACGCTAGTGTATATAATAAACTCGCAGAAATAATTTTAAGTCAAACAAAAGATAAACCTGAAATTACAATTGTTGATTATGGTTATGGTTTAGCAACTAATACGATATTTTTAACTCATTTAATTAAATTAAATGTTAATAAAAGATTTAAGTTAGTTTTAGTTGATGTTGAAAGACCACTAGCAGAGGAATTCATATTGTGGATGGGTAAAAGATATAACATTCGAATACAATTCATTAAAGTAACAAAAGAAAATCCACACCCAAAACTACCTAAATTTAATTTTATACAAGTAAAAGATAGTTTTGAACACATTTATCACCCAGAAGTAATTGTAGATAACATAAATGAGTCAATGGAAAAAGGTGGTATAGCATACGTGACGTATGACGATGAACGAAAAGAGTTAAGTCACGTCACTTGTGATTTACAAATTGTAAGAGATAAATTCAAAGAACTTAATTTTGTAGAAGTGGGTAAAGGTTTAGACCAACGAGGTGTTATGTTAGCAAAACGAGACGATGTTTCTAAAATGGTATCGATAAGTGATGATATATTAACACATAGAATGTCATATGTACCATCAGATGAGCTCACAAACGTTGATAAAAATAAAATACGACAAACATTTGTGAGTGCTGCTCCACAACTAGAGAAGTAAATATGAGTAATAAGAATTTAGTCTTTATGATGGACATTGACTTAGGTGGTGAGGGTAGATATTCAAGTAGTAGAAGAGCTGCGTATAAATACTCAATAGATAGTTGGAAACGTTGGTGTGATAAAAATAACTGTGAGTTATTTGTATTAAATGATTTAATCTTAGAAAAAGAAAAAATGGCTATTTGTTGGCAACGATATTATCTATTTGATATATTAGATGCGAATGATATAAAATATGACCAAGTTTTAATGGTAGACGCTGATACAATAGTTCATCCAGAATGTCCAAACTTTTTTGAAATGAGTGAAGGTAAACTATGCGGAGCTCACTTCGATGGTAGCTGGGATTGGGTCTTGAGAAGTATAGAAAACTATTCAAAATACGCTTTTGATAATTATATGATGCCGTGGTGGGAGTATTTTGATTGTGGATTTGTTTTAGTAAATAAGAAACATAAACAGTTCTTTAATGATATAGTGAACTACTATTTTACAAATCAAGATACACTAATTAAACTACAAGATACTTTTCACGTTGGTACAGACCAAACACCAGTCAATATGTTAGTTCATCAACGAGATATAGAGTTTAAACTATTACCGTATGAATTTAATATGTGTGATATGGCAAGAAAAGAAATATTAGGTGATGATTTATTATTTACTAAAATCGGTTGGATTTATCAATATAACGCAATACCAAATAATAAAGACAATCAGTTAACAAATTACTTTATGAAAAAAACGTATACTCATTTCTACGGAGAGTTAAATGAATAAAATAGCTATAGGTTGTTTAGTACAATGGTATGAAATAGAATTAGTAGAGGAATATCTACAAAGTGTCAAGAATGCAGTTGATATGATTGACAATAAGAAAGATGTAATTATAGATTTATATTTCAATACAGATGAAACACTCGAAAAAATAGATAAAGATAAAATATCAATGAGTTCTATTCGTGATAAGTTTGATAAAATAATGTACGATATTTTTGAATATGACGAAGATACTGTATCATTAGTTGGTTGTAGTTATGATATAAGATTATCAAACAGAGGTCCACGTAATAAACTTTATACTATTGCTGATTATAGAAGAGATTTTAATAATGAATTTTGTGATGAGGTTGAAGTGTTGATGTGGGGTGAAACAGATTCACTTATTCCAAGACAAACGTTTCAGATATTAGATAATTTACATACGAGTGTGAAAGACAAAACACCTAAATATGTTAGTTTCTTTGCTACTTGTAAAATGTGGGATGAATCGTGGAAAATATTAGAACACCCTGAATTTACAGATAAACCTTTTATTGATATGGATAAGATAGATACAGAAAATTGGTGGAGTCTTCGATATAATATGAATATCGATGAAATGAACTCATTCAATGATAAAGTAGAAGATTTAGATATAAAAACTACAACTCAGTTAAAATTTAATGGTTGTGGTTTAGTGATATCTTCAGAAGTAGTTAGAGCAGGTATAAACATCCCAAAAAGTGTATTCTTTGTACACGAAGATACAGCTTTTATGAATAACTTATTAGTTATGTTTCAAGGTAAGTTACCACAATATATTATAAAAAATATATTATTAGTTCACAATAGAAAACATTACAATAAAAGAAAATATGTAAAAGGTGAAGATACTGTTAACCCTGGTGATATAGGTAAAGCACGATTAGTACACAATTGGTACGATAAAGCTAATAAATTGTCAGAGTTTAATGCTCATAACTTTTTTAAACAAACTAAGATGTATACTTGGGAGGATGTATATGAGATACATTAAAAGTGAAACTCAGAAAAGATGGGATAAACTATTTTTAAGATATCTTGATTTTAATCAATCAGGTAATGTTAATTGGTGGGAGTATTTGATTCCAATAACAGTTGTCTTATGTGTAGAAATTCTAGCAGAGTTGATAGCTCAATGGATATTAAAATGAAAATAGCATTCTTTTCAGAGACAGGAAACAATCAACGATATATGAGAGACTTCCCTAATGCTCGTACCGAAGTAGCGTGGTGTTTAGCATTAGATGCTCCGATGTGTAGTTTAAGTGCACTTCCGAACGAAAAATTTGATTTAGGTATTGTTATTATACCAAAGAATAATCCAAATATCAGTTTAGATTTTATTAGAGGTTGTTGTGATAAAGTAGCAGTGATGCAAGAAGGTCCACATTGGTATTTCCAAGATTATCAGATAGATAACCAGTTTCATTACTTCAATACTTTAATGGAAGCTGATTGGGTATATTGTCATAATATATCAGATATACAATACTATAAAGGTTTAGGTTGTAAAGATGTAAGAGTGATGAGAAGTTTAATGATACCTGAAGGATTAGTCCCAAGAAGTGAATGGGGAGATGTCACAATGATTGGTGGTAATTTTGTTTCTTGGTACGGTGGATTTGATTCTTATATGGTGGCACGAAATATTGGAAACCCAATACATTCACCTTCAATGGGTAGAAAACAAAAACAAGAAGATATGATTGAAGATATTCACTATTTACCTTATTTGAGTTGGAGAGATTGGATAATGACATTAGGTGACTATAATATAGGGGTTCATCTAATGAGAACACACGCGGCTGGAACATTTGCAATGAATTGTGCATTTCACGGTATACCTTGTATTGGTTATTATGGATTAGATACTCAAGAATTTTTACACCCAACAACTTCAGTTAATGTAGGTGATTTAGAAAAAGCTAAAGAGATTGCAGATAAGTTAAGAGATGATTCAGATTTTTATGATGAATGTAGTAAAACTTCAAAAACATTCTTCAAAAAATTCTATACAGAAGAAGCATGGAAACATCACTGGAATAAACAATTTATTTTATAGATGTTATATTATAATTATAGTAAAGAAACAAGAGGTTATTAATGTCAAAAATACCAAATAATATTCACGTGATATATGGTCTCGCTGAAAATTTTGGTTGGGATGAGTATGAACATTATGTCGCTGAAGTAGGTAAGACAATGATGAGACCTAAAGCTGACTCGTTCAATATAATTCGTTATCTAAATGTTAAGTCAGCATATGATGTCAACAAACCAGATAATATATTTTATTATTATAAACACGAACCTCAAGGTGAATGGTGGGATAGAGCTTTAAAATACATTACACCAATAAAGATTGAACCACCTACTGAAATATTTGGTAATCCAGTTAATCACTTTGCACATCAGGCTGATGTCATAAGATTACAAGTTCTCATAGAAGAAGGTGGTATTTATTTAGATTCAGATGTACTGTGTAACAAATCATTCGGTCCACTTTTAGACATTGAAGGTGAAAAAGGTGATTTTATTATGTCAAAAGAAGGTGACGGTTTACATAAGTTATCAAATGCAATTATGTTATCAAAGAAAGGTGCAGAGTTTCCTCAAACTTGGTTAGGGAGATATACAAACTTTAATGATGACGTATGGGTTGAACACTCAATAGAATTACCCTATACTCTAGCAGAAGAGTTCCCAAATGAAATAACAATTTTAGGACATAAAGCATTTGCGTGGCCTTTATATCATAGTGAACACTTGAGATGGTTTTTTAGAAACGGTGTAAACTACGCAAAGTGTGATTATTCAGATGGTATTGTTAGTGAGTTAGGTGGTACATTAACTACAGATGAAACTTTTGATGAATCATACGCACTACATCTTTGGACAGGTAAAAGTGTTACAAATGAATTTGTGAAAGATTTTCCTGACAATCCAATGGAAGATTGGTTGACAGTTGACAATATTAGAAATATAGATACACCATTTAATAAATTAGCAAGAAGATTCTTGGAGGACATTTAATGAAAGTATTAGTGACAGGTGGAGCGGGGTTTGTTGGTACAAATTTAATAATTAGATTAGTAAAAGATGGACACGAAGTAGTCTCATTAGATAACTATTCTACTGGAGTTGAAGAAAATCATCAAGACGGCTGTGAATATCACAACGTTGATTTAGTTAACGGTATATCAGACTTAGGAAAAAGTCCAGATGTTATTTTTCATATGGCTGCATTAGCAAGAATACAACCATCTATTGTTAAACCACATATAACATTACAAAATAATTTTATGAGTACTTTAAATGTATTAGATTACGCAAGAGAACATAATAGTCAAGTTATTTATGCAGGTTCAAGTACAAGACATCACGGGATTTATAAAAGTCCATATGCATGGTCAAAGTTAGCAGGTGAAAACTTGTGTGAATTGTATAGTAACTTATATGACTTAAATACTTCTATATGTAGATTTTACAACGTTTATGGAAAGTATCACCTTGGCTCAGGTGACTATGCAACAGTACTTGCTATATTTGAAAGACAATTTATAAATGATGAACCTATAACAATTACAAATAAAGGTGAACAACGAAGAGATTTTACTCACGTAGATGATATTGTAGATGCATTAGTAAGATGTATAGGTAAAGATTTTAGAGCAGAAGATTTTGAGTTAGGTCGTGGTGTAAATTTTTCTATCAATGAAATAGCAGATTGTTTTGGTGAAGACCACCCGAGAGAATATTTACCAGAAAGACCAGGTGAATACGATATGACATTAGCTGATTCATCAAAAGCAAAAGAATTATTAGATTGGAATCCAACACATAACATAAAGGACTATATTAAACAATGGATATACGAAGACAAGTATCGATAGGGGTAATTGGTAACGGATTTGTAGGCTCTGCAGTAAGATTCGGTTTCTCACCAGGTACAGGTTGTGATGCTACAGTTAGAATTTACGATAAAGACCCATCAAAATCAGTAGACACAATTGAAGATACTGTAAATAAATCAGAGTTTATATTTTTATCAGTACCAACACCATCAAACAAAGATGGTTCTATGAACTTAGATATCGTAAAACAGGCTCTACAAGATATTTCAGATGTAAACGAAAGTGAAGATAACGTAGTTTTGTTAAGGTCAACTGTTACACCAGGTACAACACGAAAGTTACAAGAACAATTTGATAATTTAAGAATAGTATTCAATCCTGAGTTTTTAACTGAACGAAGTGCTAAGTATGATTTTATAAATCAATCAAGAATTATCATTGGTGGTAGTGAATACAATTATATGAGTACGACAAGAAAAGTAGCTGATTTATATAGATGGAGATTTGGTGAATCGATACCTGTTATTGAATCATTATGGGAAACAGCAGAGTTAATTAAATATATGTGTAATTGTTTCTTTGCAACTAAAGTATCATTTATGAATGAGATGTATCAAATAGCAGAGAAATGTAATGTTGAGTGGGATAAAGCATTAGATGGGTTCGTTAGAGATGGTAGAGTAGGTCATTCACATATGAATATACCAGGTCCAGATGGTAAGTTAGGATTTGGTGGTAGTTGTTTTCCAAAAGATGTTCAAGCTATAATAAATTTTGGTGAAACGTTAGGTGTGAGTATGAATACTGTAAAAGGTGTATGGCAAACAAATTTAGAAGTAAGACCTGAAAGAGATTGGGAGAACTTAAAAGGAAGAGCAGTAGTAGATGAAGAAGATTAGTTTTATACAACCAAGTAGAAACAACTTAAAGTATTTGAAATGGTCGTATAAAAGTATCAGACAGAATTTAAGTAAAGAACACGAGATATGTTGGGCTGATGATTTTTCAGATGATGGAACTTGGGAGTGGATGCAAGAGACAGCCAAGAAAGACGGTAACATCAAGATAACAAGAAACGAAGGTCCAAATAGATTAGGACATACTATTCTATATGATACATTAGTAGAAATGGCTACGAATGATATTGTGATGATATATCATGCTGATATGTATGCTTGTCCAGATATGGATAAAGAAGTTTTAAAACTCTTAGAACCAGGTAAAGTAGTGAGTGCCACAAGAATAGAACCACCACTACATCCTGATGGACCAGAAAAAGTATTAGTAGATTTTGGTATAGAACCTGAAGAGTTTAAAGAAAATGAATTATTCAAATGGTTGGAAGATGACAAAATTAATGGTGAAGATAAATTTACTAAAGGTATATTCGCTCCGTGGGCTATATATAAGAAAGACTTTCAAGATATAGGAGGTCACGACCCATTATATGCACCACAATCAAAAGAAGATAGTGATATCTTTAATAGATTCGTATTAGCTGGTTACGATTTAGTTCAGACTTGGCAAGGGTTCGTGTATCATATGACGTGTAGAGGTTCAAGATTCAAAGACGGAGCACTTAGAAACCCTGCTGGTCAAGTCTTTATGAAAGGTAGAGAATCATCAGAGTGGTTAGCTCAAAATCTAAAGAGTACAAGAAACTTCATTCGTAAGTGGGGACATATGGTAAAACACGATGATTTGATGTATCCAGTTATACCACCTAAATATGATGTAGGATTTAAAGCCTATAATTGTACTGTAGACTTACTAAAAGAGTTAGAACCGTGGTGTAGTAAGATATATTTAGATTATGGTTCTGATTATATGCATGAGTATAGAGAAGAAGAACAACCAAATACAGCTTTTGACTTACAAGAGAGAATAAAGATGTATGGTAATGATGACTTAACAAAACGTCACGATATAATTGTTGAATTTGATTGTAATAAACTAACAGCTCAAAATTTTCAGATAATAGTAAATTTATCAGAAATGTTACAAGATAGTGCTGAGATAGGTGAGATGGAGTATGATATATTCAAATTTACAATAAAATCGCTAAAAACATATGAGAAAGACTTAATTTTGGTGAAATGACATACTATTTATTATTGGATGGTGATTCAGAAAAAGATTCACTATATGAAACAAATGTTTTAGGAGAAGTAAGTTTTGATACGTTTTATCCATCGGTTGGTTTTATGATACTGAGTAGAATTATAAATCAGCAACCAGAGTTATTAGAATCATTACGAATACTTGATGAACACAAGAAATCGTACACAATTACTAAATTTTTAGACAAATTAGAGAAATGGAAAATAAAAAAAAGTGCTTGACTCGTATACATATTTAGTGTTATATTTAGACATAAGGAGAAGATAGATGCCAACAGTTAATAATTGGGAAGAATGGGATGAAATAGAAAATAAATCTCAAGAAGAAATTGTTCGTGAAAAAGTAACTCATAAAACAAAAACACATAATAAAAAAGATTGGGAAAAAATAAATGAACGTTTACAAAGCGATAACGGCGTTAAATTCGTTAAAAATAAACGTAGAGAAGCTCACAAAGATAGTAATCACCACCTTAGTTAGTTTAATAATAATATCGTGTGAAGATGACAATATAGATAATCATCACGAGTTATCATTTGATTTAAAATTAACAGAAGACGGTAGAGGATATCATCGTTTAAAATTAAATAAAGATACGTGGCAAACACTTCACAAAGTTACAGGTTCAATACGAGATGAGGGTTTTGGAGTAGAAAACTTTTGGGTTGAGTGGGAAAGTAATTTATATTGGTATATCGGTGATACTTTAGGATACATTGTAAAAAGAAATTTTAATTATGAAGGGGTGTATGTTTCATATGATACTACATATTTAACACAATTTGATGGAATGGAAGTAGCTACGTCAAATATGATTAGCTATAGTAATAGTAAAGGTGAGATAAACAATATGATAGCTCCAGTGCGAAGTATGGTAGGAGATACAATGAAGTTAACAGCTCGTTGGTATGATGGTAAGAAAGATTTTTATATAATATTAGATTAAGGAGAAAGTATATGAGTACTTGGCAACTTTTGTGTAGTGAAGAAGTAATAGATACAGTTAGTTTAAAAACTGATAATTATGAGGAAGCTCATACTTATTTTAGATTACGAAAGAATTTAGACAATGATACATTTAATAAGTTGTTTTTAGTAAAAGAATATACAAGACCAAAAAAACCTATAGGCAATGTTGAATGGTGGAAAGGTGAACCAAATAAATTAGATGATTTCTAAATTTATGAACATTTTAGTATTTAGTGTATGGTTAATGTTATTAATACTATGGAACTATATGGTTCCAAACGCATTACCATATGAAGATGTATTTGTTGGAGTATGTTTATACTTTTTCAATAAATCATTAAGGAGAAATTTATGTCAGACATAGAAGATAAAGTTCAAGCTAATAGTCCATATAATGATGGGTGGACACGAGAATATTATAAAAATAAGTTAGCTGAAGATATTGTTGATGATAAGGAAAAACGTTATATATATGAATCACCTGATGGTGGTAAAACCGTATATAAGAGAGCTTTCGGAAGTGATAAACGAGAATTAGTAGAGGATTTTGAAAATGAACAAAATAGTTGATATTTTAACATCAGAACAAAAAGAAGAGTTAAATGATATATTAGAGGTTATTGCAACAGAGGCTAACATAGTTAAAAAAGACTACGAAGATAATCCATCAGAATTATCAGAAGAGGATGTTGTTGTAGTGCATCAAGATAGTACATTACTAAATAACACAGATGAAAAACTAGCAGACGTAGCTTTCAATATAACACCAAAGAAAAAGTAACAGATTATTTATTCTCTATAAAATTGATATTTATTTAAAAGTACATATTAATTTAGGAGAATTAAAATGGGTAAGAAACTCGAAGTACGAGAGTATGAAGCAGAATTAATAAAAGTTTTAGACGGTGACACAATCGATTGTTATATTGATTTAGGTTTTGATTTAAAAGTAAAGAAGCGTATTCGTTATATGGGTATTGATACGTGGGAAAGTAGAACGAGGGATTTAGATGAAAAGAAAAAAGGTCTTGCAGCAAAAGCAAGAAACAAAGAACTACTTGAAGCGGGGAAGTTCAAACTTATATCCTTTGGGACAGGTAAATTTGGTAGAGTCCTTGGGGAAGTATTTGTCGCACCTGAATTTGTCGGTGAACACATTAATGAATGTATTAACAATCCCGATAGTGATATTGATATTTCATCTGATGGTTGGGTTAGTATTAATGATATTCTTATAGAAGAAGGTCATGCATACGATTATCACGGTGGAAAGAAAAAAGACTTCAAAAAAGAAATAAAAGAAGAAAAACAAGCAGCTGAGGAATCAGTAAAGGAGATTTGATGAAAGTTGAATTTATTTATTTTCTAATAGGCACTCTTAGTGGTGGATTATTAGGTATTATGGCTATGGCATTAGTTGGTGCTAATAGATATAGTCGTATGAATGATGTGATATTTAGTCTAAAAGAACAAATTAGAACAAATCAATATAGTAAACCAAAGCCAAGAAAGTACAGAAAGAAGGCTTAATGTCAGACCTCAATGAGTTACACGACTACGAAAATAGACCTAAGAAAAAGAATCCGTTTCGTAGTAGACCAATACCAAAAAGTAGAATAGAATGGGCCATCAGGTCTACGCTATCTATTAGAGCAGCCGCTCAACATCTTGGTGTAAGTTATAATACTTTCAAAAAGTACGCTATAATGTATAACTTATTTGAGCAGAATAAAAATCAAAGTGGTAAAGGTATCACTACAAAAGGTAATAATGGTTGGGGTATAAAGATACAAGATTTATTTGATGGAAAGAGCCCTAACTATCCACATTGGAAACTACAAGAACGAGTAGTGAGAGATGGGTATCTAAAACAAGAATGTAGTAATTGTGGTTATGATGACTATAGAGAGTCAGATATGAGAGGTCCTTTTATGATATGTTTCCTAGATGGTGACTCTAAAAATCATGCACTAGATAATCTACATCTACTATGTTACAATTGTTTCTATATAGTCAAACCAACAGGTCGTATGTTAACAACACCAAAGAATGTTACATTATTACGCAAGAAATTAGAAGAAGTGTGGGATGAAACTACTGATGAGTAATATTTATATAAGACTTCACTTCATGGTTTGTGAATCATATGGAAATAATATTATCAATGTTATGTATCCTATACTGGATATGGTTAATAAGATACCTAAGGAAAAGCTAAATGAATCAATCAGATAGAAAAGAATTTGACTTAATACACGAGAAAATAGATACTATAAAGAGTACCATTAATGAAATTAAAGTTCACAATGAAGCTGAACATATGAAGAACAGAACTGATTTGAAATTCATTAAAGATAATATGTTTAATCCACACACAGGACTATGGGCTGAAACAAAACAAAATACACAATTCAGACAATCAACGTCAAAGTGGAGAGGTATCATAGGT
>TARA_R110002050_G_scaffold30204_2_pt1 | contig 21397 bp, 17 predicted proteins | sample TARA_R110002050 | Tara Oceans TARA_R110002050 (sample SAMEA4396988) | marine metagenome | biome: Polar Biome; feature: [DCM] deep chlorophyll maximum layer (ENVO:01000326); material: water (ENVO:00002006), including particulate matter (ENVO:01000060) such as... | depth 25 m
AACTGAAGAAGGGTTGGTAGAGGCTACATTTAATTCTGAAGATATTGTTTTACTTCCGAATGATTATCAAGGAGATACTCAATATTCAGTTAAGGAAGTTGATTCTGCAACTTCAACTATGAAGGGTTTGACAAGGGTAAGAGGTTGTAATATTGATGAATCAGGTGAGGGTGGACTCATTGAATTAGAGTGGAATGTCGCAGATAAATCAACTATTAGGGCTTTGATTGCTCCGAGGGTGTGAGTAAGTGAAAACTAAACCAACAAATTTTGAAGCGGCGAAATCAGTAATTCAAATAGGAGAGGAAATAACTGCTGAAGAAATCATTAGTAGATTATTGGATAGAGGTAGGAGAGAAATCCCTACTAAAAAATCTATAGCAGTTAAATTTAGAAATGATAAATCATTTACTATAAGGAAGGATGGAAGAGGTCCTACCTTGTTCAAGAGAATCCTTTAAGTATCAAAAAGTTATTAAAAAACATATGGCTTCTAAGGATACTATCACATTTTCCAAAGTAAAGGCCTATTCAATGCCTGAGGATTCTTGGGATAATTCGGAGAATTGGTTTTTAGATTTTGAAAAGAGGCTCACAGGTTATAATGCAATAGGTGGAGCCAAAACTATCAGAATGGATTCTAAATATGGAAGTCAAAGTATAGGCATAAAAGAGGCCTTGAAAATTAGGATAGACAATAAAAATGATACTACTGGTGATTATGGTTATGGCAAGTGTATGAAAAATATTATTGGTGAGTATGTAATTACATTAGAAGACAAACAAGGGCTACAAAAAAAGTTTGCTATAATGGAAGAGATGATAGGAATATTTAATGGGGATGAAAAACTTACTTCAACAGACCCTCAAGGCCCGAAAGAAATAATTAATGAAGGATTTTTAGAATTAACTGGTGACAATGCAGTAACTATCACACTTGCTATAATAGCCGATGAAGACCCAAATAAAATTACTGTAGGTAAGGCAATGGGGTATTTAAATGGTAATTTTCCCCACCTTAGGCCTAAAATGAAAACACTTGCTGGCAAGGTTGCTAAAGGAGTTGCCGAAATAAATAAAAGAGTTAAAGGTGGTGAAATAGAATCAATTAAATCTGAGGCTATAGAAATTTACCCAAAGGTATTTGAAGAATCAAGTGAATCTATAGAGGAAAATAATGAGCCGATATTTTATCAATTTAAAGCGGGAGATTTACTCCCTGAAATAGTAAGGTATCAAGTCGGTGAAGAAGTTAAAGAAATTGAATTAAGTAAATTAATTAGAAAAATGAAGCATGATAAGTCGGCTTATGCGTGGCTTAATCAACATAAACCTAATGGGGGTCCAAACTGGCCTCAAGGAGGTTCAGGTCAATATTATTTAGTTATTTCAAACGACCCATTTCAAAACTATACAAAATCTACTGGAAGATATTGGGAGCAAAATTCTTGCGAAAGGTATAATTCATTTAAGGAAGACTATGCCCTTGGACCCATTACAGATATAAGATATGGGAATTGCGTAGTATTTGCATTTAAAGGTCCTGAACTCCCTAAAAATTGGCCTGAAGTTCAACCTACTAATAAACCTCAAGGTGATATTACTAAAGTCCCGGATGGAACTTTACTGGGTAGGCAAAATATTAAGTGGGGTTATAAAGAAAATCAAGTCGGAGATATTGGTATGGGATTAGACCCGTTTTTTTATCCAAGAGCAGGACAAGCAAATTGGCCTAAACTTCTTAATAAGGCTTTAGCCATGATAGTAAATTCTATAGGTTATTTGGATTATGATGAAATGAGGACTCCCTATAAATATGTTGGTCATTGTGATGTGGGTGGTGGGACTGGAATCCTTAGATATAAACCGGGAACTACTTGTTATACGAGAATTGATGATAATCAACCTAATCCTGATTTATTAGCCGCTTCTAATGAAAACATTTCTTATGTTGCTTTTGATAGATTGACAAGGCCAATTGTAGAATTAAATATAAAACTAATACTGGCTCAAAATCCTAATATATGGGCAATTGCTGGAAATGAAGTAGGGATTTCAAGATTAATAAGAACTAAAAATCCCGATATTTTAAATTTTCTAATTTCTTCACCACACGCAGATACTGAAGCCCTAAGAGGAATAATTGATATTTTACCACAAATAAGCAATGATTGGTTTGATGAGAGTAATTTTTCCAGTCTTGCATACCTCATAGCACAACACCCTAATGCGAATGATGAAATCTATAGAAAATTAATTATTAAATTTGATGAAGCGAACAATGTTAGTGAAAATGATAATTTTGGCTTAATGACTTTGTTTGGAGGGATTGCCATGCCTGAATCAAATACACCTTACATTTGTGTTGGGGGTGAGGAGATTATTAATAGATTAATAGGCCAATTAGATAAAAATTTACAGGTTGAAATACAAAGGAGAATTTCTATAGCATTATTATTTGCACCACAACTAACGAAGAAACAACTAATTAAATTAATTCCCCACTTATCTAAATCTTTGAGTGATGCAGGTGATAGTGCAAATACTTTGGCACAAAAATATATTTATGCTTATATATTGCCTATGGAGTCTAATAATTCTTGGGCTTTTGATAACTTTGAAAACTTTAGTATTTCAGCATACAATAAATTTACTTTTCAAACATCAAGACAAATACCCATATTCTTGCAATTGTTAAAAGATACGCTCTATAGAAATGAAATATATGTTAGCCAACCTCAAGGCATGGTTTCTATGAAGGATGAGTTAGTTAAAAACACAAGGGATAAAAAATGTTATGATTGGATTTGGAGAAGAAGGAAGGGCTTGAGTATAAGTCCTGAAGAACTACTAATTTATCCATATAGTGTTAAAACAAGAGAAGAACCTTTAGCCACATCCTTTTTTGAAAGTAAGCACTTCTTAACTTGTATTGGAGAAGGTGACTTGTGGAAAGTAAGATATGATTTTGAATCCTATTCGGGCGTGAAAAGACTTAGGCAAGATTATCCTAAGAACTTTGTATCAGCAATACTTTCAGATGTAGAGTTAATACAAAAATTAGGTTGGGGTGTTGTAGCAGGGTGGCTAAGGGAAGAAAAACAATTTTACCAATATGTTGATTTAGTTTATAAGCAATCATTTAAAAATCTTTATTTAGGTAGGGGGAGGTTTGCAAAACCACCTGAAGATATATTTGAATTGTATGAATCTATAGAAAATATTGATGTTTTAAATGATGCCGCCGTAGATGCCGTAAATGATATGGCCGGGCTTAGTAGGAATCCCTTCATCCCCACAAGTATTCAAGCAATGCTATATGATAAGTGGTTATTATTATCTCAAGAATATGAGGGTTCATATGAAGAATATTATGCACACATACTTGGCGAACTTTCTAAAAACCCCAATACAAGCCCCACTATTTTAGAAGGAATACTTGAACAAGGAAGAGATATTTGGGGGCATGATGTGGCGCAAAATCCAAACACATATATTAAAACACTCCTATCTCTATATAATAGTTATCCTTCTCAAGTTTTGAATAATATAGGATTGAGTGATAAAGCCTATATTAAATTATGGAACCATACTTGGAAAGTATTAAACATTCAACTCCTTGAAAACCCTAATAGGTTGTTTGATAATTTTAGGAAGGCAACACCTGATGTTTTGGAGGCACATAAGGGCATGAAAATAAGAAAAGGAATTATTGAATTCATAACTCAAAATTCTTATGCTAAGTTTTGGAGAGCCGGTAATATTAAGAAGGGTAGGTTTGCACAATTAAGTAATAAAAATTTATATTCAGAACCTATCGCTGATTACCCCCTTACACCCGAAGGTAAAGTGATGGTGATAAAGTTTTATGAACACACCGATGAACACTTTAAAAATGAGTTATGGCATTTGGATAAACTAAAGATGGTTGATGAGAATACTGTTTTCGTGGAGGGTGTAAAAAATTATTGGGAAGGAGATAAAAGAACTTCAACCCATGTTGCGGAAAACTTTCCAATTAATGAGTTCTTTAATTACATTCCCGAATCTGAAAGGGGCGAAGATGTTGTTGTGACGGGTGATGATGGAGAGGAAAAGATTGTTGTAGCCTCAAGATGGGACATAGATAATATTGTGGTGATACAAGATGTTGAAGTTCAAACAAAGGGTGAAAAAATTCCTTCGTGGAGGTTTGACATCAATCAAGAACAAGTTAATAATATTATAAGTTCTTATGTTGAAAGAGGAATGGATATAGAGAAATTGATTGAGAGTTTAGAAAATTATAAGAACTTGAAAAACTATGAATTATCATTGAATCAACTTTTTAAAGTAATTGATGATAATGATTTGTGGACTGTAGAATTAATTAATAATAATATTTCATATCTTATGAGGAGTAGGGGCGCACAATTCATCGGTTTGAAAAATATTAAGCCTACTGAAAAAATACTAAATCTTTCTATTGCTCAAAATTTAGAAGAGATAAAGGCTTTAGAGATTTATGATGTGGGTATGAATGATTTACCAGCACTTCAAGAAAGGATTTTGGATTATGATAATATACCAATGGCCTACATCTATTATGTCTTAATTAATAGTAATTCTCCCGCAGTTTTGAAAAAGGCTAAAGAACTTAGAAGGATGAGGGGTCAAGAGTTTATTGATTATTATAGGTTGAAAAACCCTGCACCTACGAGAAATTAAAAATAAAAACCATTAAGTAGTAGGAATGCATAAAATAAATTATGGCTTCAGGAGATTCTGTCACCTATACTAAAAGGGAATCCCTTATAGAAATATTTCCTGACAATCCTGCTTACAAGTGGAGTGCGGCTATGGGTGGAAAATCTGCTGAAGAAAAAAACCTTTGGTGGTATAAAAAGTTAAAGAAAAGATTTGAAACCTTTGAACATGATAAGAAATCCAGTATTTACAGATATTATGGTCACGATTATGATGATGAATCTGCAAGAGTTATAAAAATGCCTAACGGCTCCATGTCTTCAGGAAATGTTAATAGAATGACTGAACAACTACCTGAGGCATTAGAATATAGAACCAGAAATTTTGACAATCCTCAAAAAAATGGGTGGAGAATATTTGAAAAAATTACGGGTAAATATGATGTTGAAGCGGCTGATGAAGAAACCCTTAAAGAAAGGTTAAGAACTTTAGGCAGATTTACAGAATTAATTAAAGAAGATGAATTTTTAACAAGGTATGACCCCCTCACCAATAAGGAAGCGATTACTCAAATTGGTGCAGAAGGATTAATGAATCCTATTGAATATACATTTCCATTAGGAATTGAAAATACGGATTTCTTACATTATCTTATTTATGAACCTGAATTGATTAGGGCTGAAATAGAAAATGAAAGTCAAATAGATGATATTGTTAGGTATGAAATACTTAATTATATTGATATAAGAAGTGAACCATTGATGCCGAAGAGAGGAATTGGAGTAGTTATGTCTAAACATGGTAATACTTTAAGACCTCACATAGGATACATACAAGGAATCTTAGGAGATATTGTTGGAGAGTATAATGAACTATTAGAAAATGATGGAGTAAAAGCAGTTTCAAAATTATTGGCAACAATGGAGTTACCTAATACTCAAGACGAAATCAATGAGGATGTATTAGTTGAATCTTATAAAAAGATTTCGGTTGGCGCACTACTTAAAAAGGTTAAAAGTAAGGCACTATTAAAAAGGCTCAATAGAATTAAGCCCCCTTCAGAAGGAAGGGCTGGTGGAGTTACATGGCCGGTTTCAGCCGGGGGTGATTATATGTTATGGATTACAACTGACCCCTTTGAAATGATAACTAAATCTACAGGAAGGAAGTGGAGTGAGAGAAATGCTTCTTGTGAAAACTGGGATGGTTGTTATGCTGAAGGACCAGTTTCTGATGTAAAATATGGTAATTGTATTGTTTGGGTTTATAAAAAGGGAGATGAAGAATACAGGCATGAAATTGGAAGGTTCCTTCTAAGGTGGGGCGAATCTTATAAAGAAGGGGCTAAAATTGGTTTTGATATAGGTGTTGAAGCCCAAGTTTATCCTAAAGACCCCAGAGAAAGTCCTTGGGGATTTAATTTATTGGGCGCAATTGGAAATATCCTTAAAGATGCAGGTTTGCTAAATTATGATACTTGTAGAACTCCGTATAAATTCATGGGATATTCAGATAAGGCTGGAGGTGGAAAAATTAAAATTAATTATGATTCAAAGATTTTCTTAAAGGGTCAAGGAGAGGTTGAAGTTGGAAATGCTAATGCATTAGTTTCAATGGCTTCCGATGAATCACTCTCATACGCCGATTCTGGTTATGTGTTGAATTATGGTAATAGTCAAGCATTGTTGGCATTAGCACAAAATCCTGTTGTATGGATTTACGAAAACACTATTAGAAGATTATTTACAAGAGCATTAGATTTAGAAGAAGGTTCTCAAATATTTAGATTCCTTATTGATTCATCAGTGGCAAATTTTGATTGGATAACTGGGACTTTAGATACTGTAGAGATATTTGATGAAAATTATTTGAATCCTTTAAATATTAGTCAATCCTATTTAGGATTTTTACTTAGAAGCCCTCTTTGCACAGATGAGGCTCACAGACAAATTTTACAATCTCACCCCGGTTTTGAAGGATTAAATGGTAATAGCATTCCCTTGTGGGCTTTAGCCTATTTAAACTTGTCCAGTTGGCATATGGCTGATAATCCGATTTTAACTACTGCTCCCTCCGACATTTTAGATTCCATTACTGATGAAGTCATTCAAAAACATTTCATGCACTCCCAATTAGGAACTGGTGTTAATATTAATGCTGATTTTTACGATAACATCATAATTAATGAACCACAAGATATGAAGAGGTTTAAAAGATTTGGAATTAAAATGTTGGCAATGAAACAACTTATTTACCAACCTAAACTTTCATTAAAATCTTATGGAAAACTACTAACTGATTTTAATAAGATTTGGAATAAAAGATTAAATAATGGTGGAGAATTTGATAAGCAACTTAACATCTTAAAGAAGCATTTTGCTATTACTTTATGTCTACCTTTGCAAAATCATGATGATTGGGGATATTTAAATTCTTTTGGAAGTATAAGTTTAGGTATGCAAAATACTGATTCCGGCTTTAGAGATATTTCAACAATTGTGGATGGAAATGAAATTCATTATCCAATATATAGTAGACAATCCGCAGGAACCTACAAAAGAATGATGGACATATATCCCGAATTAATAAAGTCTAATTTTAATGCTGGTATGGCATTGGAGATTCTTAACATTGACCCAGACACTGTGGGAGAGGATTCTAAAGTATTCCAAGGACTCATGTTAAGAAATGTTAGAGATGCTGGCGCATTTAAAGAATTATTTAAAAATCCTGAAGTTCCAAGATTTGAATTGTTAAATAGGCTTACAAATCCTAAAAAACAAAGTGAAAGCATAGTCAATCCTTTCTTGAATGCAAGAAATTATGGACTTATTTATAGGGGAGTGAGAGATAAGGCCGGATTACAATATTCTTATACACCAGAGATAGATTCTTCAACATGGATTCTAAGAGATTCAATGCCCGGTGAAATTGTAGATTATTTACTAACAACGCCTCAAGAATGGATTGGAAAGGTTGGAGTTGGTGCTTTTTCACAATGGCTTAGAACGCCTGAACAATTCAACCAATTTATGGATATGGTGTTGTTAGAGGCCATTGGAACATATGCATCAGTTGATGATTTCCAAACATTTGAGATTGATTATGGGAACATAGACTTAGAAGACCATTTTTCACAAATAGAAAATGTTCAATTACTTAGTGAGTGTGCAAATGGGGTTTCTATAGGTGGTAAAATTGTTGGTGGGCTTGGCTCAAATCCCTACTTACCATCAAACATTCAAATGTTTTTAATAGAACAACTTCCATTAATTAGTGATGCATTGGGTGGAGATTATGATGAATTATTTGGTTATTTAATTGATAAAATATCGGTTAATCCTGCCATATCGCCTGAAGCAATTTCTTGGATATTAGAAAACTACCCTTCTAAGAAGTATGAAATTTTACAAAATTCTAAAATTAATATGGGTGAAGAATTAGTTAAGGAGATGTTAAATGAGAATCCTCCAATACTTCTTAAAAATTATAATCTCAACATAAGAAGTTATATCAATATCTATAAAGAGTGGTTAAAATCTCTTCAGGCCACACCTTCGGGAGATGCCGATAGATTTTCAAAACAAATCTTCCAAGGTAGAGGGGGTAGATATTTAATACATTATCTTGATAGTCAAAATTATGATATTTATAGTTCAATGACAAATAGGCTTCTTAGCGCATATGACGGTATAAATTTTTGGAGAGGCGGTAATTTTAAGAAAAAGATGAGGTTGCCATCGGGAAGAAATTCTGCACCTCTAAATTTGGAAAAAGAAGTTCCAATGGCATTAGTTGATGCTCCAATCCCAATTCCCTATGAGCATATTATTTGGAATGGTAGTGCAATAAAAAATGAGGAAGGGGAAATTAAATTAGGCTTAGACCATCCACCCACTTTAAGGCACATTAAAGAAATTACCGAACAAAATGGACTTATAATGGTTTCAGGTTTTACTTATTATTATGATGATGATTCTGGGCAAATTTTTTCCGAACCCCTTGAAACTACTTATAACAACTATGATGAGATGTATGGATATATTCCAGTTGATAGAAGAGATGGAGATGAGTCATTGAAGTGGGAAAATGATTTAACAATGGTATTCTTTGATGTAATCAACCCATCTTCAATTAAAACACTACCTGATTGGAGGATGAATGTAGATGATGAGGGTGTTAAAAAAACTATTGAAAATATTGTTTTAAATCCAAAAATAACTGATGTAAATTTATTAGAGTTGATGGATTTGATTGGGAAGGAAAGTGGTTTTTCTATATACTCTAACAATGGAAAATTTTCACTAAATACTTATGATGTTTTAAAACAGATTGATATTGCTAATCAGTGGACTCCTGATATTATTAACGCTTATTTGAAACCATTGTTTAATCAAGGAGAGGCCTATCAAAATTATTCTAACTTATTACCTACTAATGCAATATTTGATTTAACTATTTCGGAAGATGAGGATGAAGTAAATGTAGAATTAAGTAGGAGTGTTAATTCCTTAAGACATATTCAGTTATGGATATTGGGCGAGAACTTTGAAGAAATTATACCAATTGAATATGTTTATTCTTGTATTACCTTGCCCCACATTTCGGCCACAGTCAAATCAAGGGCTAAACAGATTAGGCAAAAAAGATTGGCAGAATATCTCACATTAATGATGAGGGATAATGATGTTCAAGTTAATGATGCTGAAGAAATGCACTCACACGAATGGAGGATATTTAATTCGGAGATTAATAATATCTTAATTAATTATTGTGAAATGATGTATCCCAATGATATAAGGATGCAGGAGAAGTTGATGGAAAGTATTATTAGTGGAGAAACCCAAATCGGAATTGAAGAGATGGGTCAAGTGGCGAGAGGAGAGAGGTGAGATTATGAGTGCTAAAATTTTTATATGTCCTGAATGTGATGAAGTATTTAAAACGAGGAAATTGGCTAATCAGCACAGGAGGGAAAAAGTCCACAAGGGAGCCGTAATAGTTGAGGAGGTGGTTGCAACTCCTAAAACTACTCTCAAATCTAAATTGCCAAAGAAGGGGAATTATAAATGCCCTAAGTGTGAAAAAACGGGTAAAACTCTAAAAGCAATTAAAGACCATATGAGTGCTAAAAATCATAAGGGTGAGCCTATTTTGCAAGTTATTGCTTCTAAAATACCTATTAATACTAATAAGTCAAAACCCAAACCCGAACCTAAGCCTGAACCTCAGCCGAAAAAACCCATAATGGCTTTTATGAAGTTAAGGGAGAGTGATGCGAAGAATATTCTCAAACCATTGGTAGAAATTAATAAAACTTTAGAAGGATTAAATATCACTATTTTGATAAATCCAATTAATGGAGGATATATACTTCAATATTATCATACACTTTTAGACATAGTTGATGATTTACAATTTAAATATAATTTTGTAAATATAGAAATGCAAAATACAGATTTAATCTTTTGCTTAGGTTTATTGAAAAATATTTCAAAGGACTTTAGAGTATATGATACTGCGGGTATGAAGATGTATGGAACTCAAGAAGTAGTAGAGGGGAAAATAGTTATATCTTTAGATGAGAGGGAAAGAATTTCGTGGGGTTCTTTGATTGAAGGAATAGATTTTACTCAACCCGATAAACTGGCTTGTGTCACAGGTATTTGGAAAAAAACCTACGGTCAAACTAAACCCGTTGCCAAACCAGTTAGCAAACCTATTATTACACCCCCTAAAATTAAAAAAGACCCAGTGGTTGTAGAAAAAACCATAGTCCAAGCCAAAGTAGAAGATTTTGAGGATTGGGATGTCACGAAATACGCTTCTGAAACATTTGAAGCATATGGGGGTAGACACAATAGTATGGGTGTAAGATACTCTCAAAAACCCTATACTCCTCCTGCACCCCCTACACCAATTTCATACCCAGTTTATGGCATCACTGAATATGTCATAGTTATTGATAGGGTAATAAAATATGAAATATTTGAGTAAATATTGGTGCATTATCAAAACCCATATTTAAACTACTGCAAACTCTTATATAGTTGTTTGGTGGCTTTGTAAATTATGTATCAACCAACAGGATTTGCCAAGACTATTTACACTCAAAGATATGCCATCAATAATGAAGAAACCTTTGAAGAGGCTTGTGAGAGGGTGGCAAATCATATAGCCATAGCCGAAAATGGGAACAAAGATAAATGGGCGGGAAGATTTAAAGAAGTCATGGTTCACAACAGATTCATCCCCGGTGGTAGGATTTGGTATGGGGCTGGAAGGATGAAAGGGCAACTATTAAATTGTTTTGTAATCCCTACTGAAGATAGTAGAGAAGGTTGGGGGAAAACAGTTTCGGATATGCTAATTATTTCAGGGACTGGAGGTGGAGTGGGTATTAATTTCAGCCCTCTTAGGCCAAGAGGAACTCCAATAAGGGGGACTGGAGGAGAGGCCACTGGTGCAGTATCGTTGATGGAAGTAATTAATGAAACTGGTGAAGTAATAAAGGCTGGTGGAGGTAGGAGAACTGCATTGATGCAATGTCTAAGGTATGACCATGCAGATATTATTGAGTTCCTACATAAAAAATTCAACAAGGTAGAATTATCTAAAGAAACGATACAATCAACTCTACAGGATACATTTCCTAATTTACCGAGGGATGAGGTTAATACAATCGTGGAATCTTATGGTGCAGGATTTGGCGAAGTAATAAAGTCATTGATTAAATATCAATTAGACCAAAGGCTAAAAAATGCCAATGTTTCAGTATTAGTTGATGATGGATTTTTTGATTTAGTAAGGGATAATGAAGATATTATTTTTGAATGGGCTGGAAAAGAAACGAGTAGAATTCCTGCAAAGGATGTGTGGGACCTCATTGTTCAAAATTCATGGGAATCAGGAGAGCCGGGAATTTTAAACATTGGCTTGGCTAATGAAATGAATAATATTTGGTATCATAAACCTTTGATATCTACAAATCCTTGTGGTGAAATTTGGTTAGAAGAATATGGTTGTTGTGACTTAGGGGCTATAAATCTTGTTGAACACATTAATCACTCTACAGGAGATATGGATTGGGACTTGTTAGCAGATTCCGTTACAGTCGGAGTAAGATTTTTGGATGATGTGTTAGATGTTAATGTATATCCCTTGGCAGAAATTGAAAAAAATTGCCATACAGTAAGGAGGATTGGACTGGGTATAATGGGGTTAGGCCACACCCTAATTAAATTAGGAGTTAGATATGATAATGCCGAAGGAAGGAAAAAGGTAGAACAAATATTCAATTTTATAAAGAAGAGGGCTTATGAGGCTTCAACATATTTAGCGGCTGAAAAAGGCTCATTTCCTGCATTTGATGCCGATAAATTTTTAGAATCTGGTTTTTGTAAAACTCTTACGAAAGGAATAAGGGCTAAGATTAAGGAATATGGTATTAGAAATTGTGCTATTTTGACCATTGCACCCACTGGCACTACATCTATTATGGCCGCAACTTCATCAGGTATTGAACCAGTATTTAGTCCCGGATATAAGAGGAGATATTATGCAAGCAAAGAAGGTTCAAATGATAGAGTTATTGAGGAAGAAATAGTCATTGACCCTTTGTTTCAAGAACTTTATGAAGGTGGATATGATTTGGAGGCATTTGTTTCAGCACACGAAATTGATGTGGAAGACCATTTGAGGATGCAATCAATAGTTCAAAAACATATAGATAATGCAGTTTCAAAAACTATTAATTTACCTAATGATTATCCAGTAGAGAGGTATGGACAATTACTTCAAAAATATGGTCCTAAACTAAAAGGAACTACAGTTTATAGGTCAGGGAGTAGGGGTAATGAGCCATTAGTCCCCCTCTCAGTTGAAGAGGCTATTAAACATTTACAAAATTCAGGAGTGATTATTGGGGCGGCTCAAAGCGATTGCCCATCAGGTATTTGTGAAATATCTGAGGCTCCGGTAAATGCATAATATTATATAGTAAAAGGTAATGGATAATTGATGAGAGTTCAAATTGACAATCAATTAATGTTAAAAATTAAGCAAAAAGGCGATAAACTTCCTTTGATAAATAAAGTATTGAAAGATATTCAAGTTTTTTTAGAACCTTCTTTTTATAATTCTATTATTAAGTTAGAATCTTTAAACGACCACATGATTTTAAAGGTTAAAACAAATAAATATATTAGCATAACTGAAAAGATAGATATGAAATGCCAAATAAATGATATTATTAAAAATTATGACAAACTGGAACTCCCAGTTTGTATAAATGAACATTTAAATGATTGAAACCTTTAAGTATCAAGTAATGTAACAATATAATATGATGGACCCAGTTGAGTTAGAACACTTAATGAATGCAGTTTTTGATGAAGAGAGCATCAATACAGAAATTGTATTTAATGGTATTGATATTCAACCAAATGGAGAGCATATTAGTTATATTTATGATTTTACCATCATTTATTTAGATTCTTTAGATAGGCAAAATGTTGAATACCATATGAATAAAATTCAAAAATTAGTAACTGATACAGATTCAATTGATGAGCCTTGCGACATAATTTTAGATTTAACGGTGGGGTGAAAAATGTTTAGATATAATAAATCACCACACATCAAAAGAAAATTGGAGGATACTGGTTATGTCAAGGGTTGGAGAGAATCTCAATTATTAAAAAGTTTAGAAAACCCTCAAAAAAGAAAATTTGAAATTGTTTTAAAAACGGGTGTAATTGTGGAAATTGACATCCATTTTTTTGAAAGTTTAATGAGGGCTTTAAACCTTTCCAATTACTTACAAGAAGGCGTTCCCAAATCCTTCTATGATACGAAGGGAGTGGGCATAAAAATAGAAACTTTCAAACCACTGTTGGCATATTTAAGGAAACATCATGACAAATCACAAATTAAACTTCCAGTAGGAACTTTAGATTTATTAGCATTATTTATTTCTCAAGGTTCATTCATAGATGGTGAAATAACTAAATTTGAATTAAATAATCCAGAGTTAATAGAAAAATTAAAAGATGAGAAAAAGGAATATAGGGTTATGGCTTTAGAATTAGAAACTCAAAATATATTGCAAATTAAAACTGATTCAATGCAGGAACAAATTATGAAAATTGAAGAACATTATGGGAAAATTATTGAAATTGCCAACACAAATAAAAAATTAGAAGTTGCAAAGGAAATGGAAAATAAAGTAATGCCTAAAAAAATTGAGGGTGTTCTTGATAAATATGGGGATGCAGTAGAAAAGGCAAGGAAACATGAAATTCAAGTTAAGCAAGAAATCTCCAAATATAATTATTTAACTTATGCCTTTTTTATAGGTGATTTAGATTTATTGGTTGCAAAGGTTGGCTCTAAAAGGATAAGGCTAAGAACACTATATGATGTAACTAAAGAAGCCCCCCCTAAAAATACTTTATTGTATATACCAGATTATGGCAATAAAGTAAAAGTTCCAAAGTTTTAAGTAGTAAAAACAAACATTATTAATTATGAAACTAAATAAGGAATCTCTTAAAGATTATAGACTTCACACAATAACTGCACTAACTGGTGCTTCAGCCGCACTTAGCCAAATTGACGCTTATAGCCAATACTCTCCAGTTGCCGCAGGTTTGGCTTTCCTATTGTCGGCCAGCAGTTATGGACAAGTAATGAAGAGAGTAGATGATTTAATTGAAAATCTTGAAGATGCTGGAATTATTGATGAAGAAATGGCCGATGATTTAGAAAAGGCCGTTGATACTATTGAAGATATAGTGGAAAAGGTATAGTGTCCGAATCACTTAAATAGGTTTGTTATTAATCATCAATTGTGTTTATAAAAAGGTGGTTAATAAAACTGTTAGAGGTTTCGCTCTATTTACATGGAATTCTCCATTTTGTTGAATTCGGTAGTGCGATTTATGAGGAAGCCTACATTACTGCAATTATAGCCGCATTTGGTGCAATAACTATGAGTTTGAGTGGAATATTTTTAGGGACTCATACCCACCCCCATAAACATTAAATTAAAAAACCTTATATATCAAAAGATTAATAAATGGCTTATGGTAAAGGATATAGACTCTTTAGATGATATTAAAGAGAAGGCCAAAATAGTTGCTGAAGCGACGGGAAGGGATGAGGCAAAGGTTCTCCAAGATTTATTAGATGATGGTATTGCCAACCTTTCAAATGAAATTCCTAAGGACTCATTAGTAGAACAATTGAAAGAAGCGGCTGAATTAATTACGACTGTTCAAAGCATCAATAAAGAGGTTGCAGACAACACAGTATTAAATGGTGGTGAAAATTCAACAGAAGTGTTGGTTGAAACAACTTTAGAAGGTGACATCGTAGACAGGGCTATAGCCTCAGTCCATAGAAAGGCAGAAAATATTAAAAAAATAGCCCTTATATTAATCCCCACATTTTTATTATTAACTGGAGGGACTATGGAAGGGTTTGGAGTTATAAATATTTTTGGAAGTGATGAATCTCAGCATAATGGTGAAGATATATGCGCTCCAGATTGGGCTTATGATGATTATTCTTATTCAAATGAAGATACAATCCATGTTTCCTTCTCATTCTATGATGGGGCCGAGTGTGGTCATGAATTAGAAGGTCATTTCATCACATATATATTTAAGGTGGGTGAGAGTAGTAATTTTGATGCAAGCCATCATAATGTAGGTTATTTTGTTAATGGGGTTGATGTTAATTTTGAAATAAATGGTCTTGAAGGTGGCGATTATTGGATTCAATATGAATTCCACGACCTTGAATGTGAGGGTGGTGGTTGCCTTCATGGTGATGAGTGGTTTTCACCACACACACCACATTTTACAATTGAGGAGGTTGGGTGTGATGCTTATTTGATTAACGAGCAAGCCTATATTTTAGAATCTAATCCTAAAAAAGTTAGAATTAGTGCTGATGTAGACCTTGTAGAGGGTCAAAAAAACTGCGACAAGGAACAATTTGAAATTACTTGGAGGCTATATCAAGAAACGGTAGTGAAATATGAAAACAAAACATATGAAAGCGGAATTGTTTTAGACCCTGATGGTGCAGATTACACCTCCTATACTTGGGATGATATTAGTGAAGGAACATATTCTCCAAAAGTAATTTTGAAATTAAATGGTGAAATTTTAGATGAAAAATGGCTGGCTCATACTATCAATATTGAAGCAGAACCGATTTATGGTTGCACCGATGATTCGGCTACAAATTATGATTCTATGGCGACAGAAGATGATGGTTCATGTGAGTTTTCTTCCGAAAACCAATATTGTGAGATTAATCTTTATAATATTGCAATCATAACCAATTCAACTCATACAACAGTCACTTATGATTTGGATTGCGGATATGAAGAAAATGATTTGATAGGTTACAATGTTTCAATTCAATTTTTAGTTTTTAATATTAGTTCATCTAATACATCTTCAGAACCTATTGTGTGGGAATCTGTCCTATCCTATATTCAAGGTTGGCAATATGATAATGAATCAATTACATTAACTAATTTTACTGCAAACAATACGACACATTATGATTTTTGTTTTTATGCTACTTGGATTGATGGGACTGGCGAACTCCAATACATTGAAAGAAAGTGGTTGAATAGGGAATTGAACCCATAGGTGATAATATGAATAGAACACAAACTTTAGGAATAACTTTATTTGTAATTGGATATATTACGGTAGGTAGATTTCCCAATTCTGTTTGGGGGGGTTTTGCACTTTTCTTAGGTTTATTTTTAATATGGAATGGAGGGGTTGCTAATTATAATAGAGATATTGATTTTGCAATATTTCAATCGCCTCATTTTTATTAACCGATACCTTTAAGTGTCAAAAATTAATATGATTAATTATGAACTCTTTAGTGTTGGGTGTATTGGTAGTATTTACCGGCCTTTCTTATGTAGGTAATAAAAAAGCCACGCAATTGAGGACTTATTTAAAAGATAATTATGGTAGGAAAAATATGGACATTGTTGGTTATTTAGGAGGGGCTTTACAATTAGCCGCCGTAACTGCCGTATCAAGAGGGCTATTATCTAATACTTCGGCAATTTATCATGGAATCAGCCTTGTTGGTTCAAGTGGATTACTATTAACTGCATTTTATCATGAGGCGATGGCTCCAGTCCTTGTAAATGTTATTTGGATGGGTATGAATACTATTGGATTTTTTGAAGGAGTTTCCAACATCCAAGCCCTTGCAATGATTTCATAAAGTTAATATAGGTGTCTTAGCGATATTTAACTATAATGGAAACTATTTGCCTCATCTTGATTTTTTTATTGATTTTTATCCTATCTTCGGAGATGGATGAATTTGAGTAATGTTTAAATAGGTATTAATACTAAACATAAATAAGAGGGAAAAAAATGAGTCAAGTAGAAAAATTGAAAAAGCACTTTGAAGTATGCAATAGTATTTCAAATATAGAAGCACAAGCAATATATAAAATTAGGGCGTTGCCGAGAAGAATTTGTGATTTAGAAGAAAGAGGGTATGTATTCACAAAAGAATGGAAGAAAGACCCTACGGGACAGAGATATAGGAGATATACTTTAGTATCCACAACCGGAGGCATTTAAATGGCTGATGAGTGGCTAAGTGATTGGATGGATGAGATGTCTAATATGTTTCATGCTATGGAGGAATATCAAGGCCAAACTGAATTCCTTAGTGATAAAGATTTTAAGATGTTTAATATGGTGAGGGCAGTTTTGCTTGACGGTCTAAAAAATGTATTGAGAATTAACAAGTAGATAAGTTAATATATTAGTGGCTTTAATGGCTAATTGGTCTTATGGTGTAATGGATAGCATAGGGGCCTCCTAAGCCCTTGATTCGGGTTCAACTCCCGATAAGACCGCCATAAATTCAAATAGGTAGCGGAGGAGAGGTTTTTTGTTTGTTCCTCTCCTTCGTTACTCTTCATTAAAAAAATACATAACTTAATATAGTATTAATACAACCAACAAATATAGGGGCATATGGTGTAATGGATAGCATTTTGGCCTTCTAAGCCGAAGATTCGGGTTCAATTCCTGATATGCCCGCCATTTTCAATAAATAATATAAAGAAATTAAAAACAAGTCGGGGTGGCTGAGTGGTCAAAAGCGCAGGGCTTAAATTCCTGTCCGTATAGGTTCGCAGGTTCAAATCCTGCCCCCGACACCACAATCAAGGACAAGTAGCATAGTTTGGTTAATGCACTCGGCTCATAACCGAGAGAACATAGGTTCAAATCCTATCTTGTCCACCACAAACCTTTAAGTAATAAGTAATAGCACCGCACGATTGAGAGATATGATGGTCGGCGCAATAGTATTTTCATTACTTTTTATTGGTGTGTGGGTTATGATATGGAGTTTAGGCTCACCCATTGATGAAGACTTTAGATGGGATAAGTGGTAAGTGAAGTTTTAAATAGTCGTAGAAGGAATAAACCCTATGGCAAGAGTTACTGAAGTATTTGATGAATCGTTTGATTATGTTAGGTCGCCTGAATATATGATGCCAGTAGTTATTTTCTGTATAGGATTTGGACTATCAAGTTTTGCACTTCAAGAATTACAAGTGGGTGGCTTTAAATTATGGCAACCCTTTTTATTATTAGGAGGTCTTGGATTCACGGTTTGGTCTTTTACCCAATTTTATGTCTTATATCTTGGAGAGAGTTTTTAGATGTCTAATAATAAATCTATGATTGCAATAGGAATTTATAATTCCGCAATTCAAAAGAGGGGGATGATTCCTCAGGAAGCCTTTGAGGAATTAATAATGAGGCTTCATGGGATGAGCGTAGATTTAAAAGAAGTTCAAATGATTTTAGGGATGAACTCTTCTAAGATGATTGATTTTAATAAGGGTTGGATTGGACAAGTCCCTTCAATATATCAAGGATTTGATAAAAAACCACTATCCAAATCTCAAATCACATCTATTAAAAAAATATTATCCATTTTACAACTAAGAAATCTTCAACAAAATGAGTGGACTACTAAAGATAATTATATCTCATTTAAAAGATTGGAACTAAGTGCTGAAGATTATAGCCAATCTAACATCCCCACTTTATTGATAAGTTATTTTGAGCAATATGGGGGTGAGGACTTTAAAGAATATATTTCGGAAATAAAAACACTATATGCTGAATTATTGCAATCTAAACCAACAATTAAAGAATTGAGAGAGGTTGCAATAAAGGAAGGATTTCAAGAAGTTTATGTAGAAAGTCCGGGAAGGCTAACCAATGTCCCAAAAGAGCAACAAAGTTTTGCAGGAAATGCACCACTCAAAAAAGGAGGGGTTATAAGATTCGCCCCGACTCCCAATGGTCCATTACATTTGGGACATGGCAGGGGTATTTCAATATTATCCGATTATGCAGATAAATATGATATGGAATTTATATTAAGGTTTGACGATACTGATTGTAGCACCAAAGGTTCTAACCTCCCTACCGAACTTAATATCCCTAATGTTTATAACCACATTATTAGCGATTTTACATGGGTAAGAGGGGAAGCCCCCGATAAAATAGTTTATGCGAGTGATAGAGAGAGTTTAGATAGATATATTGAATATGGGAGGGAATTGATAAAAAATAGTTTTGCTTATGTGTATTTTGATATGGGTGATAAAAAATATATTTATGGTAATTCAGTAGATGAAAATTTAAATATGTATGAGGCCTTAATAAATGCAGGTGTCAATCCACAATTTGCTGATGCAGGAGTTTTATTAGGGATTCCTTCAGACATGAAAACTTTAAATAGATTTTATAATATGAGTGGAGAAGAAATAGTAAATGAAATAAGAAGGTGGGTTGAATTAAATGTTTATGCTCAAAAATTGAAACCAAGTAATATATTTGGATATTCAAATACTGAATCAGGAACTAAAATTATGAGATATCAAAAAAATCAAAATATAAGGGTTCAGGATAGGGGTGAAATACAATGGTTATGGCCTACATTAAACTTACAATCTGTTGTTGATGATAAAGTGGAAGGTGTAACTCATGTCATTAGAGGTTTAGATTATGATTATCCTAAAGCAGTAAAGTCAAACGATGTAGTAGTATTGAGAACTATTAGATTTCAAACAATTATGAGGGAATTGATTAAAGCACCACCAGTAGCATCAACACAAAACTGGGGTAATGTTTCATGGGATGGAGATTACACACTTTCAACATCAAAACTAAGAAAAATGATTATGAATGGTGATTTTGATGGAAGAGGATTTTTACACCCCTCACTACCTACTATATATGCACTAAGAAGCGACGGAGATAATTGGGGCGCATCATTTAAATTCTATTGGACAAGATTTAATTTACCTAATGCCTTAGACCCTCAATTTAAAGTTGATTCATATAATGCATTAAATACCGAATTAAAATCTACCTATACAAATGAGAGAGAATTAATTAATAAAAATAATCAAATAATTAAAAATATTACTAAACTTGAAGATGGTGGATTATATCTTGCTGAAGAACAATAACTTACTCTTCTTCAAAAAGGTTAGCACCTTCAAAATATGTTTTGATGAAACTTGCGTGATAAGGCCAATAATATTCAAACTCTAATTCACTCATCATCCAAATATCAGTTTCCCAATCTTTTGTTTGAAATTTAATTTGCCAAATATACCACTCTTCTTCTCCAGCAGTATCATGGTCGGCAAAAAATGACTTTTTATACATCGGCCATTGATATGACTTATAATTACAATTTTTTGAGATTCTTTTTATTAATTTTTGCGACATCTTTTGATAAATCTCACAAAACACACTATTACTTTCCATAATCATACTAACACATCCTATTATTTATACTCTTCTATTCATTGCATCCCAATCAAATTCTGCGGCAAACTTTGTATCGTCAAAGTTAGGTTCACAATTAGAACACCAATAAATTATACAATTGGTAAAGGGTATTTCCCTTTTAATCATTTGATAGTCGCAACACCAGCACATTTCTTCTGCCATGATACTGCTAAAAAGTCATAGGTTATAAATCTGTTTGATACTTTGGTAGTTTTTTGATACCCAATACTTTAAGTAGTTGATACAATAAATATTATGATTAGAGGAGAAAGTGGTTCTCCTATGGACAAAAAGTGAATAATATGGATATGAAAAATAGATTTACAAAAACGATGCTTACAATTTTGACCGCAATTATGCTTGCCTTATCGGCTGGCGTAGTGGCGGGAGATGGTTCCGACCCTAATGACCCCTCCGATGGGGGGGCAGATTGGGATGGTGATGGATTAACTAATGCCGAAGAACAATCTCAAGGAACTAATATGAATAATGCGGATTCTGATGCAGATGGATTACCTGATGGTTGGGAAGTCGCTAATGGACTCAACCCCACTAATGGTGGCGATGGAAACGCAGACCCCGATGGTGATGGTCTAACCAACGCTCAAGAATATGCTAAGGGGACAAACCCTAACAATGCAGATACAGATGGTGACGGAAAACCCGACAATACAGACCAATTCCCAACAGACCCTAATGATGGTGAATACTCTGATGCCGATGGTGATGGTATTCCCGATGCCTACGACCCCGATTTTACCGAGTCCAATGAGGGTGCAGGTAATGGCGGCACAGAAGGTGGCGGTGAAGGTCAAGGAGAG
>TARA_R110002050_G_scaffold2693_2_pt1 | contig 21378 bp, 19 predicted proteins | sample TARA_R110002050 | Tara Oceans TARA_R110002050 (sample SAMEA4396988) | marine metagenome | biome: Polar Biome; feature: [DCM] deep chlorophyll maximum layer (ENVO:01000326); material: water (ENVO:00002006), including particulate matter (ENVO:01000060) such as... | depth 25 m
GTTGACCCTGAGACCAATGTTATTCGTAAAAGAACTAGGAAGACGGAACCCAGCAAAACTTCGTCTTATGTATTTGATAATCGTATTGCTTTTCTACCCGGAAATGTTCCAAACGCGCAGATAGTGACCGCTCCAGACCGTGAGGTTAATTTTGAAGCAGAGCCTCTACCCGACGGAAGATTTAGAGTTGTAGCTCGTGAAGTAGAAGGTGACCCGGACGTACCTGCTTTCGAGCGTACTATTAGTATTCACGGTACACCTCAGAGCGCAGAAGCAAGTATAGAACAATATCGAAACGCCCCTGAGAACTCTACCGATGTAGACCTACGCGGTATTGCGGTTATGCCTACTGCTAGAGAGTATGATCAATGGCAAGCAGAATTAAGGCAACAAAAATACAACACAGATGTTGTAAACAATATTAAGACGTCTCTTAAAAACGAAGGGGAGCGCAGAGGTCTTCAAAAAGCAGGAATATCTGTTGAAGTAGTAGAAAGTTTAGGCGCGGTAGGCGAAGGCACAATCGAAGGCAAATATGCAGACGGCGTAATAACGCTGGCGCTCGACGCCGCTACAGTTGATGCTGATTCTAGTGACGTGGAAAGCGCTCGTATAGATAAGATAATGAAGAACCTCGCGAGTGTGCTATCCCACGAGCAGATACACGCACTCAAAGAGATGGGTCAGATAAGTGATAGCGACTATAGTTTATTAGTAAGACAAGCCGCTATAAAGAAGCGTCCAAACTCAATATTAAACACAACCAATAATCCTAATTGGACATATCTAGACGACGCCAAGGCTTCACACGCTGGCGTTCGTAATACTAAAGGTGAGCCTCTAACACAAGAAGAGCTAGAGGAAGAAGCGATTGCAGAAATGTTTAGAGACTGGTCCAACGATCCAAGCACAATGACAGGCAAACCTGCAAGTATTTTCCGACGTATATTGAAATTCATCACTACTCTGGGCGGTTTCTTACAAGCACAAAACGTCAGAAGCGTTAACGATATCTTTACGGATATCCAGAAAGGTGACTTCACTCAAGCAGAAATCAACAAAGACGCCGCAGGAATACAAGAAGATAATCCTTCTTTCTCTATTGCGCCGCCATCAAACATTCCGAATAATACAGTAAAATCATATAAGCTATTCCGTATCGATCCTACTAAACCCGGAGAGTTATTCCCTCTATTTGTAGACGCAGACACTCCTGTTCCTCAAGGTGTCTGGGTAGATGCTACGGATGGTGGGCCTAGTTTTGTAGGTCTAAACGGAAGATCTTATGTTCCGGCTAAAACAGGAGATTATATACAAGTAAGCGAACAAACTGCTCGTGAACTATATCAACAAGGTCTTACAACAAAACCAAATGTTAAAGGTTTCAAAGGAGTAGCTTTGAGACCCGGATGGCACGGTGGAGATTTACCTGTAGCGACGCACATTGGCCCTGAAGAAAAGATAAACGGAAAGAAGACAAAAATTAGGGGTGAAGACGAGGTATGGGCTGAAGTAGAGATGCCAGCAGATGTTGATTGGCAGACGGTGGCAGATAGTAATGCACTATTAAAAGCTGATGGAACTCCTAATGTAAAGACAGCACAGATTGATCAGATTCCTGTCGGCGGTAATTATAGATACAAGACCAATCCAAATATGTTAGGTAGTTGGATGATTGCAGGATCTATAAAAGTTAACAAAGTGTTGAGCGATGCGGAAGCACAAGCTATCCGAGACGAGAGCGGAGTGATAGATCCGAAGACGGGTAAAATTGCAGAAGATCCTCCGCGTATGGGTGTACCCTTTGATGGCAAGTTTTCTATAGCCCAACCCCACAGCTTTACTATAGAAGTCAAGGGTGAGCCTAAAGAGGTTAAATTTGCAAAAGGATTAACTGCGGCAGTAAATCGTCCGGCCAATCCAATGCAAAGAGCTTTTGCCAATGGCTATATGAATATAATGTCAGGACAGCAAAAGAATAAATTCGCAAGTTTTGGCAAAGGAGAGTATTATAGAGCGGGTCAGGAAGAAGCTAGACTAGCAAAGCCAGAAGCAACGCAAGTTGAAATTCCGGGCGAGATACAGAGATACGCTGTTGATGCGATTAGGCCCGGTAAACCAACACTAACAAGATATCTCAACGCTAATAGCCTTCAAGACGCTCAGGCACAAGTCAGCAGATCCATGACCGCCGCAGGTAATTTAAGCGGATATTTGGGAAAAGGTGCGAGTGAATTAACCAATCTACGTTTAGATGATCCAGCAACAGCTATTGACCCTGTAGACGGAAACGTGTACAGAGATAGTACAGGAGAGATAAATGACAGTAAAACCGATGCCATACAACAAAATGACGCCAGACGAAAAAGCGGAAAGTTCAGCTTGGTCGCATCGGGCGGAGAAAGCACTCCGCTCAGGGGCATACCAACAGTTGAAGGAGCGACAGGGCCGCTCCCCGGACTTAACAATGTGGCGCGAGATTATGCGCGGAGCCGAGGATTAAAATACACACCGCAAGGTGAGTATGTACCTATAGATCCAGACAGAGCCGCAAGAATAGCTCAAGCTTACGATCAAATGACGGATGATATAAACGCCCCCGGTGTGAGAGGAGCGTATCTGGATCTTATTCGTCAGACTACCGCTCAATATGACGCCCTGTTAAAAGCCGGATATTCTTTCACTTTTATGGACCCCAAAAATGATCCATATAAGGGCAACCCTTGGAATGCTATGCGTGATCTTCATGCAAATAAAACAATGGCTATCTTTCCAACAGATGCAGGTTATGGCCAAGATCTCTCAGAGCTTGACTCAAAAGATAATCCTCTATTAGCAGAAACTCCATATTATATACCTGATGAAAACGGCAATCCCACTGTCATGCTGGCCAACGACGTGTTTCGTGCGGTGCATGATGTATTCGGGCATGGCATGGAAGGCGCTGGATTTAGGGCGCAAGGTGAAGAGAATGCCTATCAAGCACATGCTAAACTATTTACAGGTCGTGCATTAGGCGCGTTGGCAACCGAAACTAGAGGCCAGAACTCTTGGCTTAACTTTGGTCCTTACGGAGAACAAAACCGTAATGCAAAGATTGGCGATACAATATTTGCAGAACAGAAAATAGGTCTAATGCCTGAGTTTGCGTGGAGAGAAGGTCTCGATCCCGGAAAAGCTTTACCTGTTGATCAAAACGGCGATGTGTATCTCACGCACTTTAGTGAAAAAGGAGATCTTACTGAAACAGATCCTTCCTTTTATGGTACAGGGCTTCCCGGTGATGAAGCCGCTAATAAAACAAAATATCCTGACTATTGGTTAGACAGGACATATTTTGGTATAGACACTGGGGTTGAGGGCGGCTACGTATCTGAGTTCCCTGAAAGCACTCCTGAATATAGAACAAAAATAGCCGCATCTGAACTTTATGATATGGATACAGATCCTGATAACCTTAAAAGTCAAGCACAGGCCGAAAGCATAATACAGGTTACTGGCCAAGGTGAGACATTATATGACCAAGGCAAAGTTAGAACTGTGTACGAAAAATTAATAAAAGACGCAGGATATAAAGGATATTACGCTCGCGCCCAACAAGGTATGGCGGCGGCGGTATTTGAAAAGATGCCTGTATACAGGTACTCCATTAATCGAGTTAAAAACAAACGCTATGCAGTAGACGCCGTCCGTCCTAATCAGTCTACAGTTACTAGATATTTCTTTGCTGAGAACGATGAAGACGCTCAAAACGTAGCGGCGTCACCGTCAGCAAACCAAGGAGCGTCTGAGTTGACCAATTTACGTCTTGACGATCCAGACGTGGCGCAAGATATGGAAGCTCCTAAGTTTTCCATAAGAAGATGGCGTAGAGTTTTAGACCTTGATGAGTATAAAGATGCAGTAGTACCTGTTCCTATAAATCCTTTAAGACGAAATCCAAACTGGGGTGAGAACACAAGAGGTCTGGCTTGGTTGGACAATAGTGAGCCATTAGAAGTAGTTCTATTAAGAGGTATAGATATAAAAGGCGCTGGTTTTGGTAGAGATCACATACTTGCTAAAGCGGATCGTTTTGGTGGCAGACAAATTATGGGCCAGAAACTAAGAGCTATGTTAGATGGATCGTCAAACCAAAATGATCCTAATTACAGAATAAGGCCATACAAATCAAAAGAACCTATTTTTGATGCCAAAGGTTTAGTTGATACCCAAGACGATTACCAGATGACTTGGAGAGATCCTGAAGACGGGCAGATATACGTATTAGGTCTGGAAAAGTACAACTTTGATGGTCGCAGACAAGCGGCAATAACAACTTTTTATCCTCAAGACCGCAAAGACGGCGTTAACATGGGTATGCTAGCAAGTGACGATGATGTCGCTCAGTACATGGCAGAAAGAGACGCATCCAGAGCGAGCTACAGTATAGCTTATGGCGTTAAGCCAGACGGCACCCATGATGCAATGATCAGTCCTCGTCTTCCCACGACAAAGCAAGCGCAGGAAAATGCTCTTACCGATCATCTACAAGTAGGTCTAGAAGCAATGCGCTCCGGCCAAAATTACAAGTCTAAGGGGGCGGCTGATAAATTTACCAACCACATGAACTTATTATTAGATTATCCCGGCTTTACATCATCTAGTAACAATCCAGATGTAATTGCCCAAGAATTTATAGACTTCGCCAAGAGTAACCTGTTGTTTCTTTACGATCAGGTAGAGGCTTCTACCAGAGATAGAAGTAGGCAGTGGTATTCTGGTGGACGAAAGCTGGTAACTAAGATAGCAAGAAAACATAATATACCTGACCAAGCGGTAGCCGCAGTTATGGCTGGTCTATCTCCTCAAAAAGACTGGTATCAGAATGCTTCTCTTGCAGAGCGCCTCATAGATATACATATGAAATTTAGTTCAGATAATATGGCTGGGTTTCTTCCAGACAATAAGATGATGACTACTGCTCGACGAATATACAAAGGCAAGAAGTACAAAGAGATGCGTCTAGGTATAATGAAAAAATCTTATTCTGAATTAGAGACCCCACTAGAAAAAGCAATGTGGGCTAGAACCTACGATGAGGCATATAACGACAGGGGCTTTCGTAAACTAACTCCTGAAGGAGAATTTATAGGTGAAGCCGAAGGTAAAGTTGCTTGGGGTTCTAACGTAGAAATATCAAAAGGCACTGCCGCGCTAATGGACCCAAGCTTTGAAAATATAACTAATTTAATGGGGGGACGTAATAAAATAAGGAGTTTCTATAATAACTTACTTACTCCTGACGCTATGGAAGGCGACGTAACGATTGATACCCACGCAGTCGCGGCGGCGCTATTAAGAGCTTTATCAGGTAACTCTACACCAGTAAGTCATAACTTCGCAAGCTCACCTCCAAAAGCAAAACAACCTGAAGGCTTTGTAGCATCTAAAGCCGACAACAACACTGGCGCTCACGGACTGTACGGTCTATTTGCCGACGCATATAGAGCCGCCGCCGCTGAACGAGGGGTGCTTCCTCGTGAAATGCAGTCCATAACATGGGAAGCAGTGCGTGGATTATTCACCGCTAAGTTTAAAGGACAACGTAAAAACGTAGATGCAATAGATAATATATGGAGAAGTTATGAGGCTGGAGAATTAAGCTTAGATGATACTCGAAGATTAATAATTACAAAAGCAGGAGATATAAATGACCCAACTTGGCTCAACCCCGGAAGTGCAACTGATGCAGAAATACGGGATACCAGTTACATTGGAGAATTGGATGGAGATAGTATTCCCAGACGGAGCGCCGGAGGGGTGGGAACACGATCTAGACCTGCCGGACGAACTAATGAAGCCGGAGGACTAGAAGTAGACCGACAAGGTAGAATAATAACACCTAGATATTCTATAGTAAAAACGGCACCACCGATTAACAGTGCGGCCTTTGCAGAATACACCAAAGACGTTGCACCAGCGTTTAAAAATCCAGATGGTAGTCCAAAACCGTTATTTACAGGAACACAATATGTGTTCGACGAATGGGCAATGAACCATACTTCTGGAGCTACTTTTGCATCAGAAACTCCTGAGTTTGCAGGGTATTGGGCGAGTTACTACGGTGATATGCCTAATGAAGCCGCTCCTGATTCGATAGAAGTAGAGACAGCCACAGGGCAAAAGGTAACTATACCCCAGAATGAACAGTTTGAACTTTCAGCTTTTTCAGAGGCGGAGATAGAGGCAGGCGCAGAAATGACAGGTACTAGTTTTATTATACCTCTGTACTCTGGCGCTAAAAAAGTCTGGGATTATGAGAACCCAGCAGACATACAAGCGGCTCGTGAGTTCTTAGAAAAGAAACCAGAATTTGACCCTCTTCTTGCAGGTGAAAATTTTGATAATAATGGCTTAGAAAAAAAGATGCAAAGACTAAGTCGAGGTGATTGGGATGAAGTAGAAGATAGCAATTTTGTTGAAAACTTTTTAAAACCCAATTACGACGGTTTTTCAATAGTAGAAAATTCAACGATGGACAGATCGGCTAAGAATCCGAAAAACTGGGGCTTCTTTAACAAAGAAGATTTAAAGAGTGTATTCAATCCTGACTTTGATAGAACAGACGCGAAGTTCTCTATAGCACCTCCTAAATCTTTTGAAGAAGAAGTGTACGAGAGATTGACAGAAAAAGAAGTAACAGGGCTTAAAGCACTAGTTAATAAAGCTAAAAAATTATATAAACAGCAACTACTGCCGGGGGGATTATTACCAGATGAGATATCTGAATTAAAAATATACAGAGACAATAATTTCAATATAGCAGAAGACACAGTCGCCAGAACGCTAACTTCTTTAAATAGTTCTTTGAAGAAAGCATATGGTAAGCGTTGGTATCAACGTATGACGCCGGAGCAAAATCAAGAAATAGATAGATTTTTGCACGGAGATATGAATGTTAAACTTCCAGAACCAGTAAAAGTAGCCGTAATGAAAATGCGGCAGGACATTGATAATCTGTCAAAAGACTATGTGGCTATATTACAAAACGACATAATACAGATGACAGCGTCAGGAGATCCTGAAGCGGCGGCTCGTGCAAAAGCCTTACAAGATATAATTATAGGCAATCAGGGTAAGTATGTTACGCGGTCTTATAAAGCTTTTGACGATCCTTACTGGAGTAGAAATGTACCCCCAGACGTGGTCAATAACGCTACTAGATATATAATGGCTGAGAATGGCGGAGATGTTGACGCTACAGAGACTCTAATGGCCGTACTTTTAAAGGGAGAGAAGTCTGCTTACGGCGGAATGGAGAGCCTAATAAAAGAAGGCACGTTGGGCGCAAGAGATTTGAGTATATTAGTAAAGCGTAAAGAAATAGCCCCTGAGATTAGAGCATTGCTCGGCGAATATACAGACCCTAAGATAAACTATACTCGAACAATGTTAAAGATGTCCCGATTAATATGGAATACTAACTTCTTAAAAGACGTACAAAGAATAGGTATGAGAGAAGGTTGGTTGACTGCTGAACAAACCAGAGACAACACAGATGCAATGGCCGGAACAGGATCTGAAGTCTTAGCTCCGTTGAATGGATTGTTTACTACACCTGAAGTAAAGCAAGCATTCAGAGACGCGCTAGGAAAGTCGTCTGCTCCAAACTGGATGAACCATTTGATAGGACTAAACGGCGTAGTTAAAGCTGGTAAAGTTTTATATTCTCCAGCCACTCAGATAAGAAACTTTGTGTCAGCGCCATTCTTTGTTATTCAAAGTGGATCAATGAACATAAATGAGATACAGAAAGCCGCTAACACTGCGTGGCAATTTGCAGTATCGAAAGATGGCAACACCGCAGAATATTTCAGAGAACTAACTAGGCTTGGAGTTACTTATAACACACCAAACGTGGGTATGTTACAAGACGCTCTAGCAGATGGTGAGCAAGTATTTGCGGCACTAAATCAAGTAGGTGTTAATAAATTTGGCGAGACAGCGGATCAAGTAGTGACTGCTGGTAAGAAAGTAAATAATATAATTCAAAACTTCTACCGAATCGGCGATGATTTCTGGAAGATTGTAGCTTACGAAAGCCAGTTAGCTCAATACAGAAAAGCCAAACCCAATATGCCACTTGAAGAAGTGAAGAAGATAGTGGCCAAGCGTGTTCGCGACAGCATACCAACTTACTCTTTAATTGGCTCCGGCATGAGAAAACTAGGTAGGTTTCCCGTCGTAGGCACGTTCGTTGCCTTCTCTTCAGAAGTCATACGAACCAGTGTTGGTAATGTAAAAATAATGGCTAGTGATTTCGCAGACCCCGATCTCAGACCTCTTGCTAGAAAACGTGCTATCGGTATGGCAATAGCACACTCTTGGACTTATGCGGCAGGGGCTTTGGGAATGTCGCTACTTGGCATAACAGATGACGAAGAAGAAAGTGTTCGCAAACTAGGATCTCCTTGGTCAGAAAATGCAAACTTATTATTCTGGGGACGTGACGAAAAAGGTAATATGGAAACGGTAGATCTATCATTTGTCGATCCATATAACTTATTTCATAAACCAATCAACGCCCTACTACGAAACCAGCCGATTGGCGATAGTCTCGTAGGCGCGGCTAAAGAAGTAATACTTCCGTTCTTTGGGTTCGAAATAGCAACAGGTGCTTTATACGAAGTAATAACTAATCGTAAGATGCGTACTGACCGACCAATATACAACGAAGATGCTCCGGGGCTAGATCAATCAGAAGAAATAGGATTGCATCTCATCAGATCTTTGGGGCCGGGAGTATTTAGAAATATCGAAGGAGTTAATAAAGCCATAAAAGGACAGCGAAGTCCTTCAGGTAAAGAGTATAAGTTGAAAGATGAACTACTAGCGGCTATGGGATTAAAGTTTAGTACGTTTGATCCGAAACTTTCATTATACTTTAGGAGTGCAGACTTTAAAGATACAATAGGCAATGCTAACAGCATACTCTACAAAGTGGCGAGTAATGTAAATCAAGTAGAAGAAGGGGATCTAGAACAAGCTTTTGACTCTGCAAACAAAGCCAGAATAAGAGGCTATAACGATATGTTAAAAATGGTAAATGCGGCAAGGTTGTCTGGAGTAACCGACAGTGAGTTGCGTAAAATACTGAGCGCGTCCAGAGTATCGAAATCGTATATAAATAGATTGGTAAGAGGTAAAGAAGCACCTAAGTGGCGTATTGGTAGAACATTCCTCAAAGGTGCTACTAAACGTGCGAGGATATTACTAGATAGAGAAACTGCTCGTGATCTTAGACAACGTAGAAACGTGGTTAGAGGAATCGCCAGAGATCAACAATAGACCTGATCCACAACATCCACCATCTCATTAGGTAAATAAGACAAGGCTTTTTCTCGGATATCGTCAGGTATCCAGAATATTGGTTCAGCAATACTGCCTGTAATAGCCGCAACAGTGTCACTATCTCCTCCTATAGAAATGGCGTTTCGTATAGCATCCTCAAAACTGGTTGCTTCTAAAGCACAAATGATTGCTTGTGGAACTGTGCCTTGGCACGTCTCATCAAAGTCATACCATTCTCGTATTTCATCTACAGTCTCCGTAAGATCATAGCCGTATTTATCTGTAACTTGTCTTCTAATTAAGGCTGGAGGGCTTCCTTTTTTAGCTATATGTATAGCGAAAGCCACAGCTTGTGCGCCTTTAATTCCTTCGGGATGATTATGGGTTACTTCAGCAGATTTCTTAGCATCCTCTTCGGGATTATTTCCAATCCAAACAACAGGACTAACTCTCATAGCAGACCCGTTGCCGTAGCTACCGTAAGGTTCGTATTTGCCTTCATACTCTCTTCCGCTCAACCACTGGTGAAACATACCGCCGTAAGAACAATGGGGATATTTCTTACTCCAGTGAACAAGAAACTCTGTTAATCCCGGTCCACCTTTAGGACGGTTTAGCATCCACTGGGCCACAGCCATTGTGTGAACTGTGTCATCAGTGAAGCTACAGTTTTCTCCGAAAAGCTCAAAGTCCTTAGACTTGTGATTGTTGAACTCATATATAGATCCAACAATGTCTCCTATCACCGCGCCTAACATGACGCCCACCATTTAGGTTGTGAGCGCTTTGTCCATTTAGCCATGTAAGCTTTATCACCAAGGTAGTAGTTACGATACGCATTTACGGGGCTATCATCTTTATAATTGTCGGGCATACATTGTGGTATAGAAGTTAAGTCGCCATCAGCTAATTCGTGAGGATACTTTTTTAGATTATCGACTATACCTTTTCTTTTAGTAGCGTGTACCTTACCGTACCTGTGTGTATACTCTGCTTGAGTGTGATCCAATAAATTCCAAAGCCACTTGTAATTAGATTTGTTAGCTCGTGTCCACACCGCAGACGGATGGTTTTTGTGCGTAGGCTTGTAACAATCTATAGATGGCTCTCCATCTAATTCGTGATGGGCAGTGGATAGTAACTGAGAGTATTCTAGTATCATCTTGACTACATGTTTATCACAATGAGACTTAGCGCATACTTCAGGATCTTTATGTAAATAAAATATATTCATGTGTGATCTCTCCGTTAGTTAATTAGATAGAGAGAGCAGTGTACACGCTTTGTACATATATGTCAAATTGATATAAGTAAACAGGTACTGCTTTACCTATTTAAAAATGGTCAAACTTGCCAGCCTTAATCCAAGCTTCATAAGAATGGGTCATCCATTCATCAAAGTATCTACTTATTTTTCTAAAAATTATGTTTAACATCATTAACTCCTATTGTTCATTCATACTTTTACAGTATGTGAACTAAAAGGACTAATGCCTTAAACGCAGATCACCTATTCAGTTTCTATCTTTATACTTTTCAAGATGATATTTTAACGCGCCCAATGTAGTTTCTGCCATATCTTGATCAAACTCAAAATCTACAAACATACCGCTTGGCCCTACTAACCTTCCGAAACATACTACTCCAGCACGATCTGATTTCTGAATAATTATACGAGATTTAGATGGAGTTTTGTTAGTCATCTGTCTTTACTCTACTTTTCATTTTCTCAATAAAAGGTTTTGTAAACCCATCATATTCTACATTTGAAGGTATAGCCTTCTTTGTTTTCTTATTAACAGGGCCTATCTTATCTCTGCACATGGCGTTGTATATTTCTACAAGAGCTAGCGCACGATCACTTATTTTTCCGTTTTCTGGTAAAAAAAGTTGCAAAGCATTATCTTCAGTCAGAACAATCGCGGTATCATTACAATCTAAAACCGTTGTCTCTCCTTTGAGAATAGTGTACGCATCCTTAAAATCTCCGAACAGTGCGTTTACTTCTTTCATTATTCCGTATCCTTATTATCTATTGGTTCAGCATTATTTACTAGAATATCTTCTTTCGTTTCTTCTCGAATACCATCTAAAAATCTTAAATGATCAATCGAACAGTCCCAACTTATTCTACTGGCCACTATCCTCTCCCGTCCATACGTGTTCGCCGTAGGTTAATGACATAAGATTATCAACATTGGCTTTGGCTTCATTCCTTTTATCAGCATCAAAACCTAACGTATCATCAGCCATCTTTTCATAAAACTCAGCACCTTCTGATACAGAAGCTACTTGTTTTATTTCTTTTAAACCTTCCTCTAAAGAATTAATACGTTCAACTATTTTAGAGTGCAAACTATTAGCCGCCGCATGTAACTCGTCATTACATTTACTAAGTGTCTTTATTTCTTCTTGTATATTCATTTAGCTTTATCCTTTTTTATTTGATCAAATATTGGCCGCACAGGAGTTGTATTTCGCGGCCTATCATCTTCCATTATGTTAAGTTTTTGACTATCTAATAAGACAGCACAACACGCCATGACATGAGATAAATGAGACATCTTATCTTCATCGTCATTCTCCTCTCCGGAATACCACGCCAGCATGTGACGTTGAATAGCGTCATAATATATAGACGCAGTCACCCCTTCATCACACCAATTAAACCTTCCGTATTTATCAGCACCCACCTCGTGTACTCTGCCTAACTCCACCAAAACATATGGCGGTATACAACTTAGAGATGCTTTTTTTCTTCCGGCTTTTTCTTTCGGATTATTATTTTTCTTAACGATAACTAGTCTCCTTCTTTTTCCCTTGGATAATATACTTCCACTAAGCTTTCACAGTTGGGACAACTTAGATTAGTAACCATACTAAAATCCTCATCATCTTCTTCTTCTATATCGTGATCGCCACCCCATATTAATGTAGTTTTACAGTGCCAACATTCCATTTTCAAAACCTTTCTTGTTGACTTGTATTAAACTTAGGACTATTAAAAGTCAACAACATTGTAACGAGGTTGATATGAATAGCAAGGAACAAATAAGAGATGAGCTTTATTCTGTAATAAAAGAATTTAACCTATCCCGTACTGAGGTTGGGTTAGCCATATCTGGCAGTAAGTCTTTCATGGATTTAATGGACGATGATACGAAGTCCATCACTACTAAAACCGTTGACAAGGCGATGAGGTATGTATTAGAGTTAAGAGGTCAAATGGCTTTTAAGTTTGATGACTGAAGGTACGCTACAAAGATACTTTAAACGTCAAGCTAAGTTAGCTGGAATATTGTGGCGTAAGATTAAGTTTGAAGGCCAAAGAGGATGCCCCGACGTACTTATAGCCAAGGGGGGAAAAGTAGTTCTAGTCGAACTAAAGAACCCCAACGGTAAGGGCAAACTTTCTGAGATACAAAAGAGACAGATTAAGAAGTTAACTGATGCGGGAATTGAGGCCCACGTCATAGATACGCAGAAAGATATAGATGACATTATTAAAAACTTCCCTAAAGAATGAGCAACTCACGGCGATAGATCGTGTCAGTTCAAAGATAGCAACTATATTAATTGCGCCTACAGGTGCTGGTAAGACAGTCACATGCTTGACCGCAATCAAACAGGTGATACAGAACCGCAAGATAAATAGAGTTATCGTAGCTTGCCCTCCCAAAGTAATTAGCGTATGGCCCAGCGAAGTAGAAAAGTGGGGTCATCTAAAGGGTATTAAAGTTAGTACCTTGCTAGGCGACGCACAAACACGCAACATGAAAATAGCTATCCCATCGGACGTACTGGTGGTCAGTCTAAACAATTTAGAATGGTTGCTTAATCAAGATCATGGTTGCGATGGAATAATAGTAGATGAACTGTCTAAAGCGGCTGGTAAACAAACCAAGGGTTTAAAGACTAAGGTTAGAGGTGATTGTTTTAAATGGCGCGTCGGCATGACGGCTACACCTGTTAGCCAAGACTTCGAAAAGATTTTTGATATGTGCCGAATAATAGATAAGGGTAAAAGATTAGGCACCAGCAAGCATAACTATTTAAATAAATATTTTTATTCTGATTACATGGGTTGGAACTGGACATTAAAAGAAAACGCTGACAAGAAAATAATGTCAAAGATATCCACGCTCGTGCATATAATAGACGACACTAAAAAACAAAGTCTGCCGCCAATCAAGCGAGAAGAGATACGTTTCGACATGTCAGACGATTGCCGCGCTATCTACAATCAAATGAAAAAAGATATGATCTCAGAAGAGTACGATGCCGACGCCGCGAACGAAGCGGTGAAGTCTGGAAAGCTTAGGCAGATCGCTAGTGGTTTTTTATATACAGACGAGATCAAAGAAAAGAAAGCCAACTACTTCGACGATGCGCGAATAGATGCTACGTTGGATTGGTGGTATGATGTTGTTGATAAACGTCCGTGTGTTATCTTTTATGAATTTGTCGCCCAAGGTGAAAAGCTGAATAGAGTATTTCATAAATATTTGTCAGCCAATATTGAAGCCTTTAAGAAAGGCAAAGGGACAATATTAATCGCTCAGATTAATTCTCTATCACACGGCGTCGATGGCCTACAAAATGTAGCGCACGATGCTTTATTCTATCATCCAATGTGGTCACGAGATGCGATGGAGCAAGCCGAAGGTAGGCTCTGGAGAACGGGCGCGACTAAGCCAGTTAATATATACACGCTCGTATGCAACAATACTTTAGATGACCTCGTCGTAGATCGCGTTGAAGACCGTGGCCAGTGGATGAGAATATTTAAAAAACACTTGGGGGCAAAGTAATGCCCCGAAGAACTACATGCTCAGTATGCACGATTAAATTGGTGCAAAAATATAGCACCCCAGAAGCACACACGATGCCCTGTAACATAGAAGGATGCCCCTACGACGATCCGAAAATAAATTGGGGTGAAATAGAAACGGTTGTAAAAAAAAGGGATTATAAAACATGAACACAAAAATAGCACATAGTAAGTTAGGCGCATCAAACACCGCTCGTTGGATGAATTGTCCGGGAAGTGTTGACGCAACAAAAGATTATCCCAACACAAATAATATATATGCCGCAGAAGGAACCGCCGCGCACAGTATTGGAGATGCGTGTTTAAAGTCTCACGATAATGCTGAAATACATATAGGACGATCTATCGCCGTAGATGAATGGGAGTTTATTGTAGATCGTGAAATGATATCTGGAGTGCAAATGTATTTAGATGTTGTGCGCGAAGACATGAGAAATATGAGCGCGAAACAAATATATGCTGAACAGCGTGTAGACCTCAGTAAAGTTCACAAAGGAATGTTTGGCACCAGTGATGCTATTCTAATTAATGGTGATTATTTAAAAGTATATGACTTTAAGTATGGAAGAAATGTTGTAGATGTTCGAGAGAATACACAGGCATTGTTCTACGCAGTAGGTGCGCTGTTACTTATGGATAAGAAAAAAGAAGTTAAAGAGATTGAGATGGTAATAGTTCAGCCACGGGTTAGTGATCCAATTAAACGCTGGACAGTTACAAGGCAGTATTTAAAAGACTGGATCATAACTTTACGTAATGCCGCACAAGCCACACTTGACGAGAACGCTCCACGGATTCCGGGAGAAAAACAATGTCAATTTTGTGAATACAAACCTGAATGTCCGGAGTTAGAAAAGTTTGCAATGGAAAAAGCAATGGTTGATTTTGATGATGATGGCCAAATTAATTTTACAGAAACAGACGAACTTACAAAAAGCCAAACAAATGAAATACTTCGTTGGTCAAAATTTATTCAGAATTATTTAAAGGCAGTAGAAAGTAATGCTTTACGTATGCTCCAAAGAGGAGAGAAAGTAGAAGGGTTTAAGCTTGTAGAAAAGAGAGCTACTCGTCATTGGAATAAAGAAGTTGATATTGAAAGTAGTCTAAAAAATATGGGGTTAGAAACTGATGAAATATTTAGCGAACCAGATTTATTGTCGCCAGCCCAAATTGATAAATTATTAACCAAAGATCAGCGAGAAGATTTAAACGCTAATCTTGTAGTTAAGAAAAGTTCCGGCATCAAGATGGTGCCAGAATCGGACCCAGCGCCCGAAGTTAGCGCTGGAGTTGAAAGCGATTTCGCTGACGACTAATTTTAACCAAGTCAAGATAGGAGGGCAAGATGCCCATCAAAACACCACTCGCTCGTTTGAGCTACGCTAAACTACACACGCCAGAGCAGAACGCTAATGGTAAAGATAAATACTCAGCTATGCTGATATTTGAACCCGGAACTGACCTCTCTGAATTAGAGAATGGTGCTATGGAAGCGGCTATTGATCTGTACGGTTCTAAAGAAAAACTACCTAATGGGGTTAAAAAGAAAAGTCTTGCCAAAGGAAGTGGATGGCCATTTCGAGACGGCGAGGACCAAGATGGTAAAGATGGTCACCAAGAGGGCGGTCTCTATATCAATGTATCAACCTACGGGTCAGCACCTAAAGTCGTTAGAAAAGAAAACGGCATTATGGTTAAGGTTGAAGAAGACGAGATTAAGTCTGGTGACTACGTAAAAGCCATGTTAACTCCAAAAGGATTTAAGGTTGACGGTAATTCTGGCGTCACTTTTTATCTGGGCAACGTACTGTTCGTCAAAACCGGAGAAGCGTTGGGCGGTGGAGGAACCGATCCAAACAACGACTTCGATGAAGAAGACGATAGTGAAGCAGAAGATATGTCTAGCACTGAAGATGACGACGACGACATCTTATAGTTGTAATAAATTAGAGGGGGCGAAAGCTCCCTCTTTTTGGAGGATAATATAATGGCACCACATTATAAAAATAGATTAAAAATATCAGACGCGATTAAAAAATCAAAAGAAATTTACATTGGATTTCATACTCGAAAGGGTTACATCCAATTCAAATCGAGCGCCGCACAATTAAAAAATGCTTGCTCAAAAATAGCAACAAATATCAGAGTGCTTGATAAAAGCAAAGCCAATCAAAACCCACCAGCGGATTGGGAGTTGAATGATAATGGGATTTTAATAGTTGATTTCTTAGACAGGTATTTGTATCGGAATTTACGTAATGACTAGAGTACTTAGAGGTGACTTCGAAACAAGAAGCGCAGTTGATCTACCAAAGCGTGGCGTTCACATATACGCAAACGACGCTAGCACAGATGTATGGTGCTTTGCATATGCGTTCGACGATGATCCCATAAAAATATGGACTCAAGGAGATTCGTTACCTGCTGATTTAAAAAATCATATCGAGCAGGGAGGTTTGTTTAAAGCTTGGAATGCTAGCTTCGAGCTAGCTATCTGGAATAGTATCATGGTTCCAAGATATGGTTGGCCAGTATTGAGGATAGATCAATGCAGATGCTCTATGGCGGCGGCAGGTGCGATGAGTTTACCATTGAGTTTAGATAAGGCCGCTAAAGCTCTGAGCCTTGACATTGAAAAAGATGCTGAGGGCTACAGACTTATGCTCAGAATGTCTAAGCCCAGAAGGATAAATGATATTGGTGAATATGTCTGGTGGAGTGAACCCGCGAGATTAAAAAAATTATATAACTACTGCAAACAAGACGTTGAAGTTGAGAGAAACATTGATAAGAAAACTAGAGCGCTTATAGACAGCGAACAAAAACTCTGGGAGCTAGATCAATATATAAACAATCGGGGAGTACCTGTTGACATTAATAGCGTTACAGAAACTATCGAGTGGTGCGACAACGAGCGAGACAGGCTCAATAAAAAAATGGGTTCCGTTACCAAGCATCGTGTTAGAGATTGCTCTGATGTAGCTGGGCTACAAATTTTTGCAGACGTTACATCAGTGGCTAAAAGTGAGTTAGATAAACATATAGATACCGCGAAAGGTAGTGTGTTAGAAGCATTAAAACTAAGACGCGACTTTGCAAAAACTTCTACAAAAAAACTTGAAGCATTCAAGCGTGGCACAATGCCCGACGGTAGAATGCGTGGAATATTTCAATTTTACGGCGCTCCGTCTACAGGTAGATGGGCTGGCCGTCGAGTACAACCACAGAACTTCCCCCGTCCGACATGCAGTCAAGAAGAGATAGAGCGCCGCATCGATGAAAAAGATATGGGTAGTCTACAAGGTGTGTCTGATTGTCTGCGCGGTATGATCGCGGCACCAGAAGGTAAAGAACTCGTGTGCGCTGACTTTGCTTCTATTGAAGCCAGAGTATTAGCTTGGATGGCTAACCAGCAAGATGTACTGGAAGTATTCAAGAGCGGCGGCGATATGTATAAACACGCCGCAACCGGAATATATAATGTTGATTATGATAAAGTAACAAAAGATCAACGTCAGATAGGTAAGGTTGCGGTGTTGGCGTTAGGCTATGGTGGGGCCAAAGGTGCATTTACTTCTATGGCAAAAGGCTACGGCGTCGAGATGAGCGCCAAACAAGTTGAAGGTATTGTTAAGAACTACAGAGACGCCAACAATAAAATAGTTCAGTGGTGGTTTGACCTAGAGCGAGGTGCGACTAAAGCGATAAAGCATCAAGGTAAAAAGATCAGTGTGGGCCAAACAATGTTTAGGCATAGTCGGGGCCACCTGTGGCTGAAGCTACCATCCAGCAGACTAATGTGCTTTCCAAGATCGCGTATAGAAAGCATCAATAAACCGTGGGGGGCCAGCGAAGGTATCACTTATGTAGGTGAGAACTCCTACACCAGAAAACTAGAAAAGTTAAACACTTACGGGGGAAAGCTTGCGGAGAATATTGTGCAAGCAATAGCGCGTGATCTATTAGCTGAAGCGATGCTCAGAATTGAGGCCGCTGGCTATGAAATATGTGGTCACATACATGACGAGATCGTGGCGATAATGCCAGAAGGTGGATCGCTAAAGGAGTTTGAAATATTAATGGCTACCAATCCCGACTGGGCAAAGGGTCTACCCCTTGGCGCTGAAGGTTGGGTGGGCCGGAGGTACAGAAAATGATTAAACCAATAGAAACTGAGTTCGACGGCCATCGTTTTAGATCACGGCTCGAAGCGAGGTGGGCGGTATTCTTTAAAGAAATGGATTGGGATTATAGTTATGAGTTAGAGGGGTATAGGTTTGAGTATAAAGGTGAGATACTTAGCTATTTACCTGATTTTTATGTGGAAGAGATCAATGCTTTTATAGAAGTAAAGGGTCCTTTGATTAATGAAATAGACACAATGAAAGTATTGGGTCTAAGTAAAGATGCTGGTAAACGAGTTTATGTTTTTGGAAACATTCCAAACATAGATAAACGCTACGATAATTTTTTAGAAGTAGACATGGCGTATCACGATGTATTGGTTAGTCACGTTTTTAGATATGACGGGATTGATGATGCGTTAGATAAAGCAAGAAAAGCACAATTCGAACATGGGGTAAAAGGGTAATGATAATGAACAAAAAACATAAGTATGCAAAAGCACTAGCCAAGCAAGGCTTCGATATATTCAGAGTTAAATCAAACGATAAAGTTCCGTTTAGCACGGGATGGCAAAAAGAAGCCAAGGCAGACGCCACGCCGTGGTCTAACGGTAGTGATTTTAACATCGGCGTTTACTGCGGCGACAAGTTAATCATTGTTGATATAGATATTAAAAATGGTATCGACGGTGAGAAGGCGTGGAAGCTGTTAGGTATAAAAGAAAGTATGTTTCAGATCAGGACCACGTCAGGTGGCCGACATATTTATTACTTAGTGCCAAAAGGTGTATCAGTCAGCAACTCAGCCAGCAAGATCGCGGACGGCGTAGACATCAGAGCAGTGGGTGGTTACGTGGTAGGCGCTGGCTCGGAAATAGATGGTTCTAAATATACGCCAATCAATATTGGTGCAACTATGATGGAAGCGCCTACGAGTCTAATAAAATTATGCAAAAAGACAAAAGCCCGCGTTGATGATTTTAATATCCCCGCAGGAGATTTAGATACAAAAGAAAACCTTGAGTCGGCTAAAATATTTTTATCAAGAGCGCAAGTTAGCATCGAAGGTGCTGGCGGAGACGCGACTGCGTTTGGTGTAGCGGCTAAAGTAAGAGAGATGGGGATATCCGAAGACGAATGCTTGGATCTGATGATGGCGGAGTGGAACTCAAAATGTATTCCACCGTGGTCGGGAGAGGAATTAACCGTCAAGGTTAGCAACGCATACAAATATGCGTCGAGCAAGATAGGGAGTGACACACCCGAAGTACAGTTCGCAGACGAGCCAGATAGTGGTCCGGTGATTAAGAGAGAACTTACTACACTTGAGAGATACAACAGGGACCACGCGCTCGTGACCATTGGGACAGGCTTCGTCATAACTGATGAGTACCTAGACGACAAAGGCAGACAACGTGTATCACTTCATGGTAAAGAAGCGTTCCATCTAATGAAGGTCGCGGACAGCTACATAAACCTTGAGGGCCGTAGAATATACTTTTCAAAAGAATGGTTGATGTCACCGCACCGCAGAACTTATCGCGGATTTACTTTTGATCCAAGAGTGATAGGACCTGTTGATGGTAAGTTTAATCAGTGGAATGGTTTTACACTTGATCCTTTGGTTGGGTTGAGTGTAGATGAAACTAAAAAAGGTTGTAATTTATTTTTAAAACATGTGAGAGACATTGTTTGTGGGGGAGATAAAACACAATACAAATGGATGATTAATCACTTCGCGCATTTGATACAATACCCTTGGAAAAAGCCAGAGACTTCAATCGTTATTGTTGGGGATAAGGGAACAGGTAAGTCCCTTGTGTTTGATGTGATTGGTGGATTGGTACGAGATAACTACATAGTGACGGCAGAGAAAAGAATGTTGCTGGGTAACTTCAACTCGCATATGGAAACAGCGCTCGTGTTTCAGTTCGAAGAAGCATTCTGGGCTGGGGATAAAACAGCGGAGGGAAAGCTAAAGCTCATTGTCACGGGTAAGTACCATATGATTGAGCGTAAAGGTTATGAGCCTTATATGGTTGGAAACTTTGCGCGTATATACATCACGTCTAACAACGCATGGGCGGTGCCAGCATCTGTCGATGAGAGACGTTGGGCGGTGTTCGCTTGTCTCAACGCTATGTCGGGTAACAAGAAATACTTTAAAGATATATTTGATCAGTTAACAGATAACAACGGCCACGGGTATAAATGTTTGATGACACTGCTGGCTCATATGGATGTGGACCAGACGTTGGTACACACGCCCCCCAAAACAGAAGCTTTAGCCGATCAAAAAATGGAAACTTTAGATGACATATCTGCGTGGTTGCATGACTGTTTACGTGAGGGAGATTTAAAGACTGCTGGAACAGGGTTTGAGGATGAAGCTGAATGGCTCGATAAAATTGCAACATCTGAGGTTTATGACGCCTATGTTTTGTATTCTAAGGGGAGGGGTTTTCACTATCCGCGAACGCAGAGATCGTTTGGAAGGCAACTAAAAAAGATGCTAGGTGATTGTGTTTTGAGGGAGAGGGAGATGAGTAATGGTTCAAGATTGCCTGTTTATAAGTTCTCAGATTTGGATGATTGTCGTGAAAAATACGTCGAATGGTTCGGTCACGACATAGATTGGGAAATGTAATAGGGCAAATGGGGCAATGGCCTGTCCATAAGTGTCTGATTTTAAATGATTTGCCCTATTACCCTATTGCCCTATTGAAAATCTGAGTTACTATATTTTTATACATACCATATGTTATAGGGGTCTATTATATACTAACTTTAAATTAAATAAGGTAAATAGGGTAAATAGGGCTAGCCCTTAGTCACCTTCGGATACGGGTTGCCCTATTAGAAAAAGTTAATAGGGCATAATAAGATATGATAGGGCAATAAAAAAATGGGGGAACCATTGCTGGTCCCCCCATTTTATTATCCATATTCTACTTCGTGATCGCAAGATCTACATTTCCATTTAAAGAATGGCGTTACTTTTATAACATCTAAAAGCAACTCGCGTTTTAAACAAACGGGACAGCTTGGAAGTTTAAAGTCTAACTGCCAATGCTTTGACTTATGGGG
>TARA_R110002050_G_scaffold118625_1_pt1 | contig 21341 bp, 20 predicted proteins | sample TARA_R110002050 | Tara Oceans TARA_R110002050 (sample SAMEA4396988) | marine metagenome | biome: Polar Biome; feature: [DCM] deep chlorophyll maximum layer (ENVO:01000326); material: water (ENVO:00002006), including particulate matter (ENVO:01000060) such as... | depth 25 m
ATTGGGTTTTCGATTCCGCGAATGACCACTAGTTTGATATTATTATCGTCTTCATCAAAAATATCATCCTTGGTTAATATTCTTTCATCACCTCTCCAAAGCATCCCTTCAAGGATTCTACTATCTTCTGGTAAATCTACTTCAGGAAAAATATTTCCATCAGGTTCTTGAAAAAAGGTAAGGTCTTCAACATCATTATTAGCAAAAGTGATATTTATTTTACTGCAAATAGTTTTATTGATGCCGATTAGTTCTTGATCATCATTATACATCCAATAAATTACTTCGGTATTACTTATAAGATCGACTTCTTTTAATTCATTATCAAGAAATTTACCAAATAAATTTATTCCTTTTGCTTGATTGTATCCTGTTTTTCCAACAGTATCTAATGATACAATAAACGAATGTTCTATTACTTTAAGTGAATCTAATTTTTCGGTTTTAGTATCTGAAATTAAATGAATGCTATCACCCGTCATTTGATTTTCACCATTCCATATAATAGGGTAAAATTTAGGCCAATCTTTTTCTTTTATGCTATCATTTATTTTTTTCCCAATGAGTTGTGTGAGACCTGTTGCTTGATCAATATGAAGTGAATCACATTTTCCACTTAAATCGGTTTTATAAAATTTAGCATTTCTAAAAGCCCTAAGGATTCGTTTATCTGGCTTGCCGGTAATCATTAGCGTATCTCCGTGCATATACAAGGAATCTTTTTCAACAAGGTTAATAGCTACTGCTCTTTTTGTAGCAAAAACAGAGTCTTTTGCCTTAAAAACCTCCGCATAATGTGCACGTAATATTCCTTTGTTTACGGTATCGGTAATTACAATGTTATTGGTGGCTGAGGCAAATTCACGAGCCTTATTAAAATATACGCTATCACCAACAATGATTCGATTATTATAATCAATTCTCGTGTTTTTTATCCCGTAACCACTTTCTATTTTAGTGTCATAAAAACCGCGTTCACAATATATTTTATAAGTTTCACCAATTACCGTAGAGGGGCCATACATATAGGCATTCTTAGAGGAGGTGTAATAATCTAATTGTTTAGAATCAACCGTGTATTCGGGATTGTCGATATGAACACTATCTAAGAATTGATATTTTTTAGTCGTCATATAATACCTTCCCACTTGGCTGGTCAACGTATTTAAAGAATCGATTACAGTCCCAAAATCTTTATAATAGGCTTCTTGTTTTTCTCGATCAAAACGTAAGGTGTCTGTTTGGAGTTTCATACCTGGAGTTTGTTCTAAAATAACATTACCCCAAGCTTTTGCTAATTTAATATTGCCGTCATAATCTACTTTCTCACTGGTCATTTGAACAGAATCACCTTGTTGTAATCTGATATTCCCAATTGCTTTTAGGCGATTTTCTTTTTGGTAGAAAATGGCATAATCACACCATAAATCAGCACCTTGATGTTCAAATTGCACCTGTCTATCGTCTTTGCTAAATATCGATGCACCAGGAGCTTTAGCTTCATCTTTTGAGAAAGTGCCCCCATAAACAATGTTTATTTGTTTATTTTCAACAGGCTTATCCTGAGCATAGCCTGAGTTTGAAATTATAATGAATACTAAGAAATAGAATAGCTTCTGCACCAATAAAAATTTTGATCAAAAATAATGATTTTTAATGCAGGCAAAACCCGATTGTGAGAATTTTAGTATTTGATTAGCTCTAAAATGAATTAGGGCTAGGTATTTGTCAATATAGTTTTAAAAATAAAAGATTTAAACTTTACAATCATTTTAGTAAACTAATACTGTTTTCCATATTTTTATAAAGCAATATGGATGTTGTAATCAAATATAAAAAAGGAATGAATAAATTGAATTTAGTCTTTTTATTGTTGCTATTAACCGCTTCGAGTAACCTAATTGATAGCTCAAAAAACAGTGGGAACGCTGCATTTTAAAAATGGAGACATCCAAAAAGGATTTGTTAAACTTGCAGGTTCGCAATCCGTAAAATTTAAATCTAATAAAAACGCAAAAGCTATTAAATATGAATTTGCTGATTTGGAGTATGCTGAAATTTATAATGGTGATGAGTCCTCAATATATAAAAATGTAATCGTATTGGGGAAAGAAAAGCCAATAGTGTTAGAAGAAATAGTACAAGGCAGGGTAACACTTTATAACCTACATACGCAAGCATATACCTCTGGATTCAGTCCAATGGGAGTGAGAGGAGCTCCAATGTATACGGGAAGAAATTTCTATTCTCTCAAAAATTTGTATGTTAAAAAAGAAGATGAAAATCAGGCTATACATTTAGGTTCTAATCAATTGTTCACAAAAAACTTTAAGACAGCGGCCTCAGATTTTTTTAAAGATTGCCCGACGTTGGTTGAAAAAATTCAAACTAAAGAATTCAAGAAAAAAGAAATTAAAGCTATAGTTGAATATTATAATACGTATTGCGACTAGCAATTTTGGAGGGTTATTACGCTAAAATTTTATTTAAGGCATACCAAAAAAAAGCCGCTATATAGCGGCTTTTTAATTATCTGTGTATGGTTTGCGTCCTATCAGGACCTACTGAAACTATTTTAATAGGTACTTCCAATTCCTTTTCAAGGAAATCGATATAAGCATTCAAAGCAGCAGGCAATTCGCTAGCCTTGCTCATTTTTGTTAAATCTTCATCCCAGCCATCTATTTCTGTATAAATAGGAGTAACACTTTCGGGTTCTATATTGTATGGAAAATGGCTTATAATTTCTCCGTTATAATTGTAAGCCGTACATATTTTCAATTTTTTAAATCCGCTTAGAACATCACCTTTCATCATCATTAGCGCTGTAACACCATTAATTTGAACAGCATATTTTAAGGCTACTAAGTCTAACCAACCACATCTTCTTGGTCTACCTGTTGTTGCTCCAAATTCGTTACCAACTCTACCCATGGTTTCTCCATCAGCATCAAAAAGTTCAGTAGGGAAAGGACCACTACCCACACGGGTGGTGTACGCTTTAAATATACCCTTTACTTCACCGATTTGATTAGGAGCTACACCTAGGCCAGTGCACGCACCAGCAGCAGTTGTATTAGAAGAGGTTACGAATGGATAGGTTCCAAAATCAATATCAAGTAAAGAACCTTGTGCTCCTTCTGCTAATATTTTTTTACCTTCTCGTTGTGCTTTGAATAAATATTCCTCACTATCAATAAAAGTAAGTTTTTTTAATTCTTCAACAGCTTTGAAAAAGTCATCTTCTAATTCTTGCAGATCATATTGAATATCTACATCATAAAAGCCAATCATAGCTTCATGTTTATCGGCTAGATTGCGGTATTTTTCTTTCCAATCAGAAAATTCCAAATCTCCAATACGCATACCATTACGACCAGTTTTGTCCATATATGTCGGACCGATGCCTTTTAAAGTAGAGCCAATTTTAGCTTTTCCTTTCGCAGCTTCTGATGCAGCATCTAATAAACGGTGTGTTGGTAAAATTAAATGTGCTTTTCTAGAAATTAATAAGATAGCTTTAATATCTAGCTTAAATTGCTTTAGATTTTCTAATTCCTTTTGAAAAATAACAGGATCTATTACAACGCCATTACCTACAATGTTCATTGCTCCTTTATGGAAAATTCCTGATGGTATGGTATGTAACACGTGCTTAATGCCATCAAATTCTAAAGTATGTCCAGCATTTGGACCACCTTGAAAACGGGCGATTATATCATAATCTTTGGTTAATACATCAACAATTTTTCCTTTTCCTTCGTCTCCCCATTGGAGCCCAAGTAGTAAATCTACTGCCATTATTGTAATTGGTTAGTTGTTTTTATTTTCTTCTTTATTTCTTGTTCCGTAGAAGTATAGCGAGTGTGTATTGATTTTTATATCAAACACTTCTTCTATTGTTTTTTTGATGGATTGTATCCGAGGATCGCAAAATTCCATGACCTCGCCCGTATCTGTTAAAATAACATGATCGTGTTGTCTATCGAAATACGATTTTTCATATTGGGCTTGATTTTTTCCAAACTGATGTTTTCTTACCAATTTACAATCTAATAAAAGCTCAATGGTATTGTATAAGGTAGCTCTACTCACCCGATAGTTTTTATTCTTCATATTGATATATAAACTTTCTATATCAAAATGTTCTTCACTATCGTAGATTTCTTGGAGTATAGCGTATCGTTCAGGCGTTTTTCGGTGCCCGTTTTCTTCTAAAAAGGTTGTAAAGACATTTTTTACGATGTCTTGGTTCTTGTTATTGCTCATAAGAACTTTTGCATCATTCAGTTTACAAATGTACAGTTAAAATTTAAATTCTGGTTACTTTGTCGATACCGTTAATCCCCTTTAAATTGTTGATAAGTTTTTTTAGAATTTCATTATTTTTAACCACAACCGTAATATGACCTTTAAATGTGCCGCCATCAGTACTGAAATTAAGGTTTCGCATATTTACGTGCATGTTTCCAGAGATAACCTCAGTGATTTCACTTACCAAACCTAAATTATCGATTCCTGTTAAGTTAATTTCGGAGGTAAATTCTTGCTGGCTAGAGTCAATCCATTTTGCTGATATAATGCGATAAGCGTAATTAGATTGTAATGAAATTGCATTTGGACAATTTTTGGAATGTACTTTTATTCCTTCATTAATACTTATAAAACCAAAAACATCATCACCGGGAATAGGGTTGCAACACGGTGATAGTTTGTAAGGAAGTTTTTCTTCTTCTTTTCCAAAAACTAAAAGGTCGTATTTAGAGGTAATTTCTTCCTTATTTATATCCTCAGGAGTTTGTGTCCTTCTTATTTTATTTTTAAAAAAGCTGATAAATGCATTGCTATAGGATGCCGTAAAATCTTTTATTTTCTGATTGTCTATTGCTCCTATACCAACTCTATAAAATAAATCTAAACTAGTTTTTAGTTTAAAAAAGAGTACCATTTTGTTAATAGTATCTTCGCTGAACGTTATTTTTTGAGATCTTAATTTTCTTCTTAATACCTCTTTTCCTTCTAAGGCGACAGATTTTTTTTCTTCTCTAAGCGTAGATTTTATTTTAGCTCTTGCTCTCGCAGTAGTTGCATAATCTAACCAACTTTGATTTGGCTGAGCGCTTTCAGAAGTGATAATTTCTACTTGATCGCCACTGTGTAAAGTGGTATTTAGAGGTACTAGCTTTCCATTTACTTTAGCACCCCTTGTATGCATACCAACTTCGGTATGAATATTAAAAGCGAAATCTAAAGGAGTTGAATTTTTAGGTAATGATTTTAATTCTCCCTTTGGAGTAAACACAAATATTTCTTTAGAATATAAGTTTAATTTAAATTCTTCAACAAAATCAACGGCATTGGTATTGGCGTTTTCTAAGGCTTCTTGGAGTTTGTTTAACCATTCTTCAATACCAATTTCTTTTTGATTGCCATGTTTGTACTTAAAGTGCGCCGCGTATCCTTTTTCTGCAATTTCATGCATTCGCTCACTACGAATTTGCACTTCAACCCACTTGCCCATTGGCCCCATAACGGTAATGTGTAATGCTTCGTAACCTGTAGATTTAGGAGATGAAATCCAATCGCGCAAACGTACTGGGTTTGGAGTGAAGTGATCTGTGACAATGGAGTATATTTTCCAAGCGAGGAATTTTTCATTCGGTTTGTCTGACTTATAGATAATACGAATGGCAAACTTGTCATAGATTTCATCAAAGGTTACATTTTGAGTTACCATTTTTCTTCTAATCGAATAAATGGATTTCATGCGACCCTTGATTTGATAATTCAGCTTCTCTTTGTCGAGAGATTCGCTAATTACACTAGAGAAATCTTCAATATATTTTTTTTGTTCTTCTTTTGTTTCTTCAATTTTACCTAGAATGTCATTATAGACTTCTGGCTCTGTGTATTTTAGGCTTAAATCTTCAAGCTCTGTTTTGATGTTGTATAATCCAATTCTATGTGCAAGCGGAGCGTAAATGTAGAGCGTTTCTGAGGCTATTTTCACCTGTTTATACTCAGGCATGGAATCCATGGTGAGCATATTATGATACCGATCAGCAATTTTGATAATGATAACCCGTATATCATCATTAAGGGTTAAAAGCATTTTTCTAAAATTCTCTGCCTGTTGCGATATGTTCATATCTTTTTTCAAGTGAGCAATTTTTGTCAAGCCATCAACGATCCTAGCAACCGATTCACCAAACATACGTTCGATATCATCTAAGGTGTATTCCGTATCTTCTACAACATCATGTAATAGAGCAGAAGCGATAGAAACAGCATCCAAGCCGATCTCTGAAGCAACAATTTTGGCGACTGCAATTGGATGAAAAATATAGGCTTCTCCAGATTTTCTTCTTTGATTTTTATGTGCATCTACGGCAATATCAAAGGCAGAGCGTATCAATTTCTTATCCTCATCGGTAAGATTTTGATAGCTGATGCGTAACAATTCTTTATATTGTTTGGCAATTTGCTTGTTTTCTTTTTCTATAGCAGCTTCGGTCATCATATACTTAAAAATAATACAATACTATCTACTAACCTACAAAAATTATGCCTTTAAATTTTTTATTCTATCGATTAACGGCGGATGTGAATAATGCATGAAAACATATGCAGGGTGTGGTGTAAGATTGCTCAAACTATTCTTTGATAACTTTTTTAGTGATGCTATTAGTGGAGTAGCTTCATAGGTATTTTTGGCATAATCATCGGCTTCATATTCGAATTTTCGAGACATGTAATTCATAATCAGGCTCGTAATATCTGAAATAGGACTGTATAAAATTCCAAAACCAATTAAAGCTGCATGAAAACTAGGTTGAGAAACCCCAATTGCTAATGATATTTCAGGAGTCTTGATGAAAAGTGATAAGACAAATAACGTAATCCCCATTAATACAATAGAAGCAACTAGATTAAAAATAATGTGCTTTCGTTTATAATGACCTACTTCATGAGCAAGTACTGCGACAATTTCTTCTTCATTTAAATCATGTATTAAAGTATCATAAAGGGTAACTCTTTTCTCCTTTCCAAAACCGGAGAAATAAGCATTTGCCTTTGTTGAGCGTTTAGAGCCATCAATTACGAAAATATTTTTAAGTTCAAAGCCTACCTTTTGTGTATAATTTTCGATTTTCGTCTTTAAAGTACCATCTGCTAAAGGGGACTGCTTATTAAATAATGGTACGATTAGTTTGCTGTAAAAGAGATTCATGATTAATGATATTACAGCGATAACAGTCCAGGCATAAATCCAAAAGTTGCTTCCGGCCCATTCATAAAACCAAATGATTAAAGTAAGAATAGCACCGCCAAGAATAGCCATCATAAACCATCCTTTTATTTTATCTAAGAAGAATAATTTTTTTGTTGATTTGTTAAAACCGAATTTTTCTTCAATTACAAAGGTCGAATAGTAAGAAAAAGGCGTTGTGATAAGATCACTACCAATCATTATAATACCAAAGAAAATTAGCGCTATTGGTATGGGGTTATTTGTAACACTTCTTGCAATGGTATCTACCCATTCGAATCCGCCAAAAATCAAAAAGGAAATTGTTAATACAAATGAAAAAGTAGAAGTTAGCAGGCCAAATCTATAATTCGTTTTTTTATAGTCTTGAGATTTTTGATATTCTTCAGCATCAAATACATCACTTAATTCAATGGGAAGCATATTTTTATATTGCTTTGCATTTAAGTAGTCTAAAAATGTATCAATAAAAAACTGAAGCGTCAAGATGCCTATAATGATATAAAATAAAACTTGGTTTGTCATTTGGTTGGTTTGATTGGGTTTTAGAAAAAGGAAACTATAAAGTTCTTTGCCTTTTAGCTTCAAAGATAATTATTGCGGCTGATACAGATACATTCATAGAGTCTATTTCACCTTCCATAGGGATGATTATGTTTTGTGTGGAATTTGAAAGAAATTCGTCTGAAAGACCAGTTGCTTCGGTGCCTACAATTATGGCAGATGGTTTTGAAAAATTGATTTTGGTGTATTTTTTAGATGCAGTTAAAGCAGCGCAGTACATAGAAATATTGTTTTTCTTTAGAAAATTAATAACTTCTTCAGTACTACCTGTAGCAATGTTATTGGTGAAAACACAGCCAATACTAGATCTAATAATATTAGGGTTGTATAGGTCTCCTTTCGGATTTGCTATAATTACAGCATCTAATTTTGCTGCATCAGCGGTTCGCAGTAATGCGCCAATATTACCAGGTTTTTCAGGAGCTTCGGCCACTAAAATAAGTGGATTTTCAGTTTTAAAATTTAAGTCTGATAAGTTGTGCGATTTAGCCTTGGCAAGAGCTACTATTCCTTCAGTAGTTTCTCGATACGCAATTTTCTGGTATACTTCTTTAGAAACGATTATCAGTTCTGGATGCTGTTGAGAGTCTTTTAAAATTTCTCGAATTTTTTCTTCGGAGCTAATCACTTCATTAAAAAACACGATTTGGATGTGATAATTACCCTTTAGTGCCAGTTGAAACTCACGTGTACCTTCAAGAATAAATTCACCTGTTTTTTTACGTTCCCTTGATTTTTCCTTTAAAACTAACACGCTCTTTATGAGTGGGTTCTGTAAACTACTGATTTGTTTTATAAGCTCCATTACAACAAAAGTAAATAAACTTGTAAACTAAATGATATATAGTCGACAAAACACAAATCATTTAAAAAATTTAATATGAGAATAATAAGTTTATTATTAATTGTTATAGCATTTTTGTCTTGTAAAGAAGATAAAAAACCAATTACTCCTGAGGTGAAAATCATAGCAGAGGTATCTTCAGAAAAAGTGAATTATCCAGCAAATTTTTCTAAGGTTTTAGAGCATCATGGCGGATTATCACAATGGAAGCTCCAAAGAACATTAAGTTTTATAAAGCCTACCTCAGATGGGTTTGAGCATTATACGATTGATTTACGCAACAGAAAGGAAAAAGTAGTTAGTGAAAATATTGAACGCGGTTTCGATGGTGAAAATGTTTGGCTTTTAGATCCGGAGAAAGAATTTAAAGGCGATGCAGTATTTTACAATAATCTATACTTCTATTTTTATTCCATGCCATTTGTATTTGCAGATAAAGGGGTAAACTATAATAAAACAAATGATTTGGTTGTTAATGGCCAGTCTTTTCCAGGCATTAAAATATCTTTTGGTGAGGGAATAGGGACATCTCCGAAAGATGAATATTATTTACATTACAATCCAGATACCAATCAAATGGCTTGGTTGGGGTATACGGTTACCTACAGAACCGGGGAGAAATCAGATAAGATAAGCTGGATTCAGTATAATGATTGGCATATTGTTTCAGGATTAAAAGTGCCAAAATCAATATCATGGCATAAAACTAAAGGAGGAAAAATATTGGATGTTGATAAAACAATAGCTTTTGATAATGTTACCCTATCTGATAAGGCTATGGAAAATGGCTATTTTGCTAAGCCAGAACTAGCTACAGTTGTTGTGGGTAAGCATTAATAAAAATATAACAACATTGGATTTTTATTGCCAGCGATTATTCTTAACTTTCTGCTTCAATAGATTTTGAATGAAAGTATTATTATTTGGTATTGCAAAAGATATTATTGGAGCTTCAGAATTTGAAGTGCCTTCCGAACCAAAACACCCTTCTACAGTATTAGAATTGAAGGCTGTTTTGGTTCGTTTGTTTCCAGATTTTGGAAATCTGTCTTCATTTGCAGTAGCTGTTAACAGTGAATATGCAGATGAAGGTGTATCTTTGAATAAGAGTGATGAAATAGCAATAATTCCACCAGTAAGCGGAGGTTAAGAATGAAAATGTATATTGAAATTGTAGATGAAATTGATACAGCACAAGTTTATAAAGACCTGTCCGACGCTGGTAGTGGTGGTATTTGTGTTTTTGTAGGTGCCGTTAGAGAATTTACAAATAATGAAGCGGTTATTTCTTTGGAGTTTGAAACGTATAAGGCGATGGCGCTTAAAGAAATGGAGAAAATAGCAACTGAAGCTGTTGAGAAATGGCAATTGAATAAAGTAGTAATACGTCATGCGGTTGGAATAAAGCAAGTTGAAGAGCCAGTTGTAGTGGTAGGAGCATCTTCTGCACATCGTGATGCTTGTTTTGAAGCTTGTCGTTATTTAATTGACACGTTAAAAGAACGTGTTCCTATTTGGAAGAAAGAGATTTTTAGTAATAAATCCGTTTGGGTTTCGGCACATCCATGAATACTATGTTGGTAGATAATCATAATAGAACAATTAATTACCTGCGTTTGGCAGTTACAGATCGCTGTAATTTGCGATGTAATTATTGTATGCCATCTGAAGGCATAAATTTTGCTGCCAATGATAAGCTTTTTACCATTGAAGAGCTTTCTCGATTAAGCCAAATAATGGTGAATCAAGGGATTAATAAAATCAGAATTACCGGTGGCGAACCTTTTGTTCGTAAAGACTTAATGGTATTACTCCGTGACCTATCACAAATGAAAGGTTTAGATGATATATCAATAACAACGAATGCAACTTTAATAGGTCCGTATATCGATGAATTAAAAGCATTGGGTATTAAAAATATCAATGTGAGTATGGATGCGATTACGAAGGAAACTTTTGAGACTATAACACGCCGCAATCAATACGATATTGTTTATGAAAATATTATTCGGCTAATTACAGAAGGTTTTAAGGTGCGTATAAACTTCATCGCTCTAGAGGGTCAGAATACCGATGATATTATTCCCATGTTAGCTTTAGCGAAACACTTTGATGTATGTGTTCGATTTTTGGAAGAAATGCCTTTTAATGGCGGAAGCAAGAGTTTCAATACGATTACTTGGGATTATAAACACATTTTAGCACATATAGCAGAGGTATACCCTAAATATTATCAATTAGAATCACCAAAAACTTCAACCTCTATCAATTATAAAATACCTGGTTTTGCGGGTAGTTTTGGCATAATTCCATCATTTAGTAGAACTTTTTGTGGTTCGTGTAACCGATTGCGAATTTCGGCTACTGGAGATGTGATCACTTGTTTGTATGCCAAAGCGAGTACAAACCTTTTGAAGGTATTAAGAGATACTAATTCAGAAGAAAAAGTAAAAGAATATATACTGAAAGCCATAGGAAGTAGAGCTAAAACGGGGTTTGAGGCACAGCAAGAATATAAAGATGTATTTTCTAATTCAATGACTTCAATTGGTGGTTAACATGGAACATAAATTATCACATATTGATGAATCGGGAAATGCCAATATGGTTGATGTTTCTGAAAAAGAAAGAACAGCTAGAGTAGCAATTGCTTCTGGTAAAGTTATTTTCCCTGAAGCCGTTTTTAAGACTCTTGCGAATCAAGAGTTTCTAGGTAAAAAAGGAAGTATACTTCAGACTGCAATTATCGCGGGTATTCAAGGGGTGAAAAAGACATCAGATTTAATACCCCTTTGTCATCAATTATTACTCTCAAAAATTAATATTGATATAAAGCCAGTAGGAACGAGTCTAGAAATTACCTGTACCGTAAAATGCAATGAACGTACAGGAGTAGAAATGGAAGCTTTGACAGGTGTTACTGTGAGTGCACTTACTATTTATGATATGTGTAAAGCACTTTCTCAAGATATTGTTATTTCAGCTATTCAGTTAGATAAAAAAACGGGAGGTAAAAATGACTTCAGTAGATAAAATTTATGGTTTGGTACTTTCGGGGGGTAAAAGCACTCGAATGGGAAAAGACAAGGGACTTATAGCGTATCATGGAACTCCTCAACGTGAATATATCTATAAGTTATTGCGTGAAGTTTGTGAAGAAACATTCATCAGTATCCGAAAAGATCAAGTGGCCGAAATTCCAAATAATTTTCAGGTTATTGTCGATAAAGATAAATTTAAAGGGCCTTATAACGGAATTCTTTCTGCGCATCAAAAATACCCTAATGTGGCATGGCTTGTATTAGCTTGTGATTTGCCATTGATAGATGTTGCTGCTTTAAAAGAATTGATAGCCTCTAGAAACAGTACGAAACTAGCGACAGCATTTGCGTCAAAAGAAAACCCATTGCCCGAACCTTTGTGTGCTATTTGGGAAGCGGAAGGTTTAAAAGCATCAGTTAAATATATGAACAGTCAACAAGGGAGTTGTCCTCGGAAGTTTTTAATTAACAATGATGTAGCATTGGTTTTTCCTGCTAATGAAAAAGTTTTGCTCAATGCAAACTCTGAATCCGAGTACCAAGAAGCGATAAAAATAGTTGCCCAGTAATGAATTTTGAACGCTATTCCCGACAAACACAGCTCAAAGAATTTGGCTTAGAAGCTCAGGAAAAGCTATCAAAAGCCAAAGTGCTGGTTGTTGGTGCTGGGGGTTTGGGCATACCCGTTCTTACGTATTTAAATGCTATGGGTGTTGGTACATTAGGTATTGTTGATAGTGATATCATCAGTTTATCTAATTTACACCGTCAAGTAAGCTATAACGAGGTAGAAGTAGGGCAGTCTAAAGTAACCGTTTTAGTAACGAAATTAAAAGCTCAAAATTCCGCTACAAACCTAATTCCTTATCACGCCTATTTAACAACGGGAAATGCCTTAGAAATCATTAAAAAATATGATGTTGTCATTGATGCTTCAGATAATTTTCCTACGCGATATTTGGTGAATGATGCTTGTGTGATTTTACAAAAACCATTGGTGTATGGTGCTCTCCACAGTTTTGAAGGACAAGTGAGTGTTTTTAATTATAAAAACGGACCTACCTACCGCTGTCTTTTTCCAACAATGCCAAAAGCCAATGAAGTGCCTAATTGCGATGAAAATGGGGTTTTGGGCGTAATTCCTGGAATAATAGGGAATTTACAGGCATTAGAGGCAGTGAAAGTGATAACAGGTATTGGCACTGTACTTTCGGGAAAATTAGTACTGTTTGATGGGTTGCATCAAAACTATCAAAAAATAAAATTCTCAAAAATTGCTAAAAATAATGAAATCGTAAAGCTTCAGGAGAATTATGATTTTAGTTGTACCGTCAAGAGTACTTCAATAGAAGCTAAAGATTTTGCACAACTAATAGCATTAAAAACAATACAGCTTTTAGATGTTCGCACGTTAAAAGAATATGAACGTTTTCATATAGCCGAATCGGTACATATTCCCTTGGGAGAACTTGAAAATAGGTATAAGGAATTAGATTTCACGAATTCTGTTTATGTGCTTTGTCAATCAGGAATTCGAAGTCAAAAAGCAATTCAATTTTTAGAAAATCAGCAATCACAAGCTATCTATATAAATGTAAAAGGAGGCATCAATCAAATGAAAATGTATGCTGTTAAGTAGCGCAAATCTTATTTTGCTTTGCATAGGATTTTTTATGGTTGCTACCCTATATTCATCGGTTGGTTTTGGAGGCGGTTCTAGTTATTTGGCACTATTGACCATAGTACTGACTAGTTTTTTTGCTATTCGATCAATTGCATTGGTATGTAATTTAATTGTAGTATCCAGTAGTACTTATTTTTATTTTAAGCATGGTCATGCTAAAATAAAAGATTTTTTTCCTTTCATAATTACCAGTATACCCTTAGCCTTTATTGGAGCCTCATTTAAGCTAAGCGAGCATGTATTTTTTATCATTCTAGGTGTATCCCTAATCATCTCTGCTATAGCTCTAGCTTGGCAAACCTTAAAGGTGGAAAAGATTCAATTAAAAAAGTATCCTCCATATTTTAGTTATATTATTGGTGGAGTAATAGGCTTACTTTCTGGTTTGGTAGGTATTGGTGGAGGTATATTTTTAGCACCATTATTAAATCATTTTAAATGGAATACTGCTTTAAAAATTGCAGCTTTAGCTAGTTTTTTTATTTTAGTGAATTCTATTTCAGGTTTAGGAGGCTTATTATTAGCAGGAACATTAGAATTGCCATGGAAAGAAACATTAGTTTTAATACTGACTGTTTTTTTAGGAGGGCAATTGGGGATTAGACTAAGTTTAAAAAAACTAACGCCTAAGGGAATAAAAAGGGTAACAGCGCTATTGGTTTTAATAGTAGGAATAAGAGTGTTATTAAAAAATGGATTTGAAATACTATGATTACATTTGAAGAGGCCTACAGGAGGGTAATGCTGAACACTACTGATTTTGGAACAGAGCCAGTTTCTTTGCTACAAAGTACTGGTAGGATCTTAGCTGAGTCGGTTTACGCTGATCGCGATTTCCCACCATTTAATCGTTCCACCAAAGATGGGATTGCTATTAATTTTGATTCTTTTGATAAAGGAATTCCTTATTTTGAAATAGAGGGGATTGTTAGTGCAGGGATGCCACAGCAGAAATTACAGACCTCTGAAAAATGCTTAGAAATAATGACGGGTGCTGTATTACCCATAAATACAGATACCATTATCATGTATGAAGATATTCAGATTATTGATGGTATTGCTACCATTAAGTCGCTTCCGAATAAAGGCCAGAATATTCATAGAAGAGGAGAAGATAAAAAACAAGGTGCCGTTTTAATAGAAAAGGGAATTCGAATTTCACCTGCGGATATTGGAGTTTTAGCATCTGTAGGTAAAGAGAACGTTCTAGTAAAAAAAATGCCACGTGTGTGCGTTATTTCTACTGGTGATGAATTGGTGTCTGTTTCTGACATTCCCTTACCACATCAGATTAGGACCTCAAATGTGTTATCGTTACAAGCGGCATTAAGGACCGAGAATATTACAGCAATGCATTTGCATCTCGCAGATGATAAAGTTAGTATAGAACAAAAATTAGCTATTGCGCTACAAGAGCATGATGTTTTACTTTTAAGTGGAGGGGTTTCTAAAGGGAAGTTTGATTTTATCCCTGAAATTATGGAGGAATTAGGGGTTGATAAAATTTTTCATAAAGTATTACAACGTCCAGGGAAACCTTTTTGGTTTGGAAGACAAGAACAACTAAGAACTGTTGTTTTTTCTTTTCCAGGAAATCCAGTTTCTACCTTCGCCAATTATCATATTTATTTTATTCCTTGGTTGTATAATTCTTTAGGTGTTGAAAATGAAAGCGAATTCGTAATTCTAGATGAGGATATTCCAAATACCACTTCGTTAACGCTTTTTATACCGATAAAAACCCGATGGGAAAAGGGTACCTTATTAGCCAATAAGATTGTAAATAATGGTTCTGGAGATTTAACAAGCCTATCTAATTCAGATGGTTTTATTTGTCTGCCACCACAGGAAATACCTTATTATAGAGGTCTCTTGGTTCCTTTTATTCCCTCAAAATAATTCATAAAAAAAGCGTCTATGTATCTTTCAATAAATAGACGCTTTTGAGTAACCATATTTTTTTTTAACGACTTATATGCTAGTTTGAGTTATTTTCAACAGAAAATTATATCGAGAACAGGTTTTGAAATGAAAAAAATTATTCTCGATATTAATTATACGCCTAAAAAGGAGTGAAAAATTCACTTAAATTGACAAATTTTGATTACAATGCAACCGAAGTGTTTTTATTTACTCCCTTCATATTTACCCATATAACGTTTCCAAAGCTCTGTTTGGTGCGTTTCTAATGAAATGGTTCTACCATCTATAAAAGCATGACTTAATTGATTGGTACGCATATCTAAGGCATCACCTTTCGATATAAATAGCGTAGCACTTTTGCCAACTTCTAAAGTGCCGTAATTAGCATCTATACCTAAAATTTTAGCGGTATTGCCAGTGATTAATTGTAAGGCTACTTCTTTATCTAACCCTTGACCCACAGTTTGACCTGCATAAAAAGGTAAATTTCTAGTTTGAAAGTTTGCTGCAGCAGCATTTTGCAATCCTACTAAAAGTCCTGCATCTACCAATAATTTTGGATTTTTATACGGTAGATCATAATCATCATCCTCAAATTCTGGTATGTTATGCGTGAAATTAATAAGTACCGCTATGTTATTCTCTTTTAAAAAGTCGGTTATCTTATAGGCATGATATCCTCCAATAATAACAACCTCTTTAACTCCGTTCTCTTTTGCTAAGGTAACAGCGTCGATAATTTCACGTTCCCCATCGGCATAAATAAATAGTTTTTGCGATCCATTAAATAAACCTTGCATTGCCGCGAAAGCTTGATTCAATTCTTTTGCAGAAGATTTACCATAGGCAAGTGAGTTTTTTAGAAATACGGCAACTTCATCTAACTCTTCTTTATACTTTTCATTAGGTTTAAAACCGCGATCTTCACCAAGCCACCAACGTCCTTGCTTAAAAGAGTTTGGCCAATTTAAATGAATGCCATCATCTTCTTTTACTGCGGCATCTTCCCAGTTCCAGGCATCAAATTGTACTATTGATGAGGTTCCAGAGATGCGCCCTCCTTGAGGTGCAATTTGCGCTAGAAGAACTCCGTTTGGACGCATGCTTTCAACAACTTTAGATTCGGCATTGTAAGCGATTAAACTTCGAATATGAGGAATCATTTCTCCTAATTCATCTTGGTCATCACTAGCTCTAACCGCATCTACTTCAACTAAACCTAATGATTTTGCAGGAGCAATAAATCCAGGATACATATGTTTACCGGTGGCGTCGATAACTTTTCCTTTGCGAGCAATTTTCATTTTTGTATCACCAACGAAAGTTAGTTTGCCATCTTCAAACATGATCAGCGAATTTTCAATCACTTTACCATTCCCTAAATGAGCAACGGCACCTTCAATAGTTATTGCTTCACTTTGTTTTGGAGCTGGTGTTTGTTGTGCAAATGCAATCGTTACACAACAGAATAATACGAGTATATGTGTTAATTTTTTCATTTTTATATTTTTATAAACTATCACAATTGAATTCTTCTTTATCTTTTTTCTTAGGACTCTGGGTAGGTTTTCCTCCATCTTTTTCCTTTAACATCATGTGAATTAACGTGTTGCGTTCTGTTTGAATGGTTTCTCGTTGTAGCTTATCTTTTTCTATATCAAAATAGATAGCACCATCAATAAGTGTTTTTTCAGATTTGGCATATACCGACAAAGGATGATCTGACCATAAAACTACATCAGCATCTTTACCTTCTTTGATACTTCCAGTCCTATTGTCAATATGTAACAGTTTTGCAGGATTAATGGTCACCATTTTCCATGCCTCTAATTCAGTAACACCACCATATTTTACAGTTTTACCAGCTTCTTGGTTTAGTCTTCTAGACATTTCACGGTCATCACTATTAATAGCAACAGTTACTCCTTGACTAGCCATAATAGCAGCATTGTATGGGATGGCGTCATTAACTTCGTATTTGTATGCCCACCAATCACTAAAGGTAGAACCGCCTACGCCGTGCTCGGCCATTTTATCAGCAACTTTATAACCTTCAAGAATATGTGTGAAAGTGTTGATTCTAAAGTTGAATTTTTCAGCAACTTTCATCAGCATATTAATTTCACTTTGAACATAGGAGTGACAACTAATAAAACGTTCTCCATTTAAAATCTCAGCCAATACTTCCATTTCTTGATCATAGCGATAGGGTTTTCCACTTTTCTTTAGCGCATCATATTCCTTGCCTCTTTGAAAGTAATTCATGTATACTTGCTCAACTCCCATTCTTGTTTGAGGAAAACGACTGAAGCTACCCCAGTTTGATTGTTTTACATTTTCCCCTAAAGCGAATTTTATAAATTTCGGACTGTTTTCATAAATCATATTTTGGGCAGATTCGCCCCATTTTAATTTTATTATTGCCGATCGACCGCCAATAGGGTTGGCAGAACCATGTAATAATTGAGCGGATGTTACACCACCTGCTAAGTTTCTGTAAATATTCATGTCTTCAATATTTACAACATCTTCCATCGTTACTTCAGCCGAAGAATTTTGTCCCGCTTCATTAACGTCTAAAAGAGCAATATGTGTATGCTCGTCAATAATACCCGCTGTTAAATGCTTACCAGTAGCATCAATAACTTTTGCGCCACCACTACTTAAATTAGTGCCGATTTTAGTAATCTTACCGTTTTTTATTAAAACATCCGTATTTGATAAAATTCCAGCATCTTCTCCTGTCCAAACCGTAGCATTTTTAAATAAAATGGTTTCTTGTGCTGGCTTTACAGTATTTCCATACCCGATGTTCGGATAGGTAACTGGCATAATTTTAGGGGTTTCTTCTTCTTTCTCCTCTTTTTCTTTTTCAGAAAAACTTTTAGTTTTCACCGCTTTAAAAGAAGATTCGCTTCCTGTTGGAAGAATTAATCGACCCGTTAAAACATCAGAAGTTTTACTGGCCATCCCCGTCATGCGGTATACTTTTTCTCCTTCATCTGTTGAAAAAGATAGGGCTAGCCAATCATCTGCATAGCTAATTTTAGAGTTAAGCTTTACCGTATCTTGTTTCACCTCTACTTTAGGTTTGCTTGATTCTCCAGTTATAGACAACTGAAAAATAGTTCCACCAGCAGTTAAGTCATAATCACCGCGAATATCTTTAAGGCTAATATCGTTCACAACACTTTTATTACCTTGCACCCAGTTTTCAAAAAGGGTAGTGCTCTTATCGAAAATATCGCCTGACGTAATTAAAAAGTTGGCATAGCTACCAGATTGTAGGGAGCCAATTTGAGCACTCTTTCCTAATATAGCAGCAGGAGCTGTTGTTAAAGCTTCTAAGGCTTTCGTTTTTGAAAGGCCATATGTAATTGCTTTTAGTATATTTTCTTTAAATTTCGCTGCAGATTTAGAATCGTGCATTGTAAAAGAAAAAGCAATTCCGTTATCTGCCATTGCTTTCGGATTTAATGGCGCTTGGTTCCAATACCTCATATCTTCTAAGGATACATAACCTGCTTGATAGGGATTAGAAACATCATAAGCATCAGGGAAATTTAGAGGAACAATATATTTGGCATTCGTAGCTTTTATTTCGGCTATATTTTCGTATTCATCACCACCAGCAACAATAGCATATTGTATTCCGTAAGCATCACCAATTTTATCGGCTAGTAAGTCATTGCCTTTATCTTTAGCTTCAAAAATTTGCACTAAATTTTTATTAGCAATTAAAGCTTCTAAAGACCTGTCTTTTGTATCTGATTTGCCTTGAGCATACCAATTCATATCACTATACATTTGACGTAGTAGAGCGGTAGTACCCATTAGCGAAGTTGGGTAGGATTGATTTTTTAGAACGCTACGATCAAATGAAAAATATTGGGCAGATTTATCGTCTAATACGCGATTTGCATCAGTACCTTCACTATTTAGCGTGATTAAAACACCGGTTCCACGAGCAATACCATCTTGAATATGGGAATTTACAACCCCAAAACCAGCTTCACGTAATTCTTTAGCTTTTTTAGCATCGTATTTAAACGCTGAAATAGCATTACTTTCTGGCATGATATGGTCGTTCCAGTAGAAGCCTTCGCGTGAAGGTTCGTATTGAGCAGTTCTACCACCACCAGTTGGTCTTTTTGGTTTCTCAATGCCAAAATCAGAATAAATATCTATAAATGATGGATAGATAGATTTTCCGCTTACATCTACAGTAACGGTGTTTTTAGGTAAGCTAACTGTCTTACCTACTTGTACAACTTTACCATTTTGAATAAGAAGTGTTCCATTCTCAATGATTTGCGTTGGTGTAACATAAATTTTAGCATTTGTAAAGGCTGTGTAATTATTGTTTTTAGATTTTACGCCATCATTTTTTGGAAAATAATCTTGCGCAAACAAAAAACTGCTGCACCAAAGATAGGTGAGCACGAGTAATCGCATTTTCATATATTTAGTTTTAGTTAATTAGTCTGTCTTAAAAATAAGATAAGTAGACTAATTAATAAGGATGTTGTATTTTTTTTAACAGTTAATTGATTGCGATATATGAAGTCGATAAAGTGCAGCAATAAAAAGTGCTAAATTAAAAGCTACAGGGGATATTTTTGATGATAACTCACCATTAGTAAAACAACTTTGCTATAACTTTTAATGCCATCTTCTTGACTGTTTGCTTTTAAAAAGGTGTTGAAAACAGCTTTAAAAATGGGCTCTGTTACATTCTCATAGTGCATCCAAAAATCATTCATTTCTTGATAATTTTTTCTAACCCCTTTATTTAGTTGGGGGTATAGCGCATTGAAGGTAGTTTCATCATTTTCTTTAATATTACTTAAGCAATAACTCAGCGCATAAGCATATGCTGAATATTTAAAATAAATATCATCATTATTTACAGTAACTAAATACCCAATTAAATTTGTTTCATTCTCCGCTGAATACCCAATTTGATGTCCGATTTCATGACCGCTAACCACGGGAAAACGAAAAGGAGGAATTAACCCATTTACTTGTGCTTCATTGGTAAACGGATTTAAATAACCGCCGTAACCCATATAACTTAAGGGAGTACTAAATAATGATTCTTTTATACTAGGCTGCTCATAATTTAATGATGGATGAATTTTTTTTAAAGATGTGTAGCCTTCTATAGTTTTTTTAAAAATCTCCTTATTAGAGTAAGGTATATTGACTGTTAATGTGCTATCTGTCGTAATAGCCATTTGTGTTTCGTTGGTTTTAGTAATCAATTTTTCTACAAATGCAATAAGTGCCTTTCGACTTTGTTTTTCTTCGAGATCTAAAGTTTTGGAGATCGGTTCTCTATAATAATTTAAGCCCCATAATATATTGAAAGTAAAATAGGCTACCGATAAAACTACCATACTATTTCGGAAGAAATTTAATGGCTTTTGGAGGATATATTTTCGTTTTATAATCAAGTATCGGATTACTGTAATACCTAGGGCTGCATATAAAAGATCACCAATAGAAAAAGGAACCCACCCATATAGAAATCGAAAGAATTTAGAACTATATACATAGCACCCTTTACTATAGTATTCTTCAATGAGTTCTGGATAATTGCTAAGCCATTTAACTAGAATAATTTGGAGTACTACTGATAAAGCAATTACATTCTTGAGTTTCTTTTTCATTTAAATATCAAATCTTTTGTAGTTCAAAATTAACTTATTCTTTTACTATCCGTATTTTTGAGCAAGATTTATATCATATGAGTACAGAAATAAGGCAATTAGAGCCTAAAGCAGTTTGGAATAAGTTTGCAGATTTAAATGCAGTACCTCGACCTTCGAAAAAAGAAGAGCGGGTAATACAGTTTATGCTAGATTTTGGGAATGCATTGAATTTGGAAACCTTTGAAGATGAGGTTGGGAATGTAATTATTCGAAAGCCAGCTACTGAAGGCTATGAACATAAAAAAATGGTCACTTTACAATCGCATTTAGATATGGTGCACCAAAAAAATAACGATACTAT
>TARA_R110002050_G_scaffold300833_1_pt1 | contig 21317 bp, 21 predicted proteins | sample TARA_R110002050 | Tara Oceans TARA_R110002050 (sample SAMEA4396988) | marine metagenome | biome: Polar Biome; feature: [DCM] deep chlorophyll maximum layer (ENVO:01000326); material: water (ENVO:00002006), including particulate matter (ENVO:01000060) such as... | depth 25 m
AGAAAAATATACAATGTAAGAACTAAATTATGCTCTTATTAATAAATCATCCAAAACCATCTTCGCATATGTTGTTCTACTGGTCCTGGTAGCGTCAACAAATTTTAACTCATGGTACAATTCTTCTAAAGTCATTTATTTATTTATTATTTTAGACCTTTAAAAATACCAAAAATGAAAAAAATAAAAAAAATACTTTTGATTTTGTTGGTGTTATTTATTGCCGCCCAAATTTTTGGACCGAAAAGAAATCTAGGGGATATTGCTTCCGTCGAGCCCTTTTTAAAAGAAACGAATCCGCCAGAAGATGTCAAAATTATTTTAAAAGAAAGTTGCTATGATTGTCATAGTAGTAACACACGCTACCCTTGGTATAATAATATAACACCTGTAAATTATTGGCTGGAAAGCTATATTAGTGATGGAAAAAAGCATTTTAATATGTCTGAATGGGACGGGTCTTCATTAAAAAGGAAAGATCATAAATTTGAAGATTTAATTGAAGCTATAGAAAAAAAATGGATGCCGTTGGATGAATATACATGGATGCATGCCGATGCAAAACTTACTGACGTCCAAACAAAAGCAGTTGTTGATTGGGCGAAACAAGTACGTTTTAAATATAGTTTAGAAGCAAAACCAGAGTAGAATAGTAAACAGTTGCGTTTGCTATTTTTAGAACCGTCAATACCTAGCAGTTTCTAATATTGATTTAGAAATTGTAAAGGCGAAATTATTAAATATCATTTTAATAAAAAAACAGTATAATTTAAGTGCTTATGGATAAGAAACTATTAATTATCGGTTTTGTCTGGCCTGAACCAAAAAGTTCAGCTGCTGGAAGCAGAATGATGCAATTAATAGAGGTTTTTCAATCTAATAATTACCAAATTACTTTTGCAAGCCCATGTGCAAAAAGTGATAATGCATTTGATTTATCATCCATTGGAATACATCAAGTTGGTATTGAATTAAACAATTCCAGTTTTGATGAATTCATAAAAAAATTAATGCCGGGAATTGTTGTGTTTGATAGGTTTATGATGGAAGAACAATTTGGTTGGCGTGTTGAGGAACAATGTCCGGATGCTTTAAAGATTTTAGATACCGAAGATTTACATTGTTTAAGAAAAGGTAGGGAACAGGCACTTAAAAATCAATCGTTGTTTGATAAGTCCTATTTGTTCAATGACATCTCAAAACGCGAAATAGCCAGTATTTACAGATGTGATTTAAGTCTTATCATTTCTGAAGAGGAGATTGAGATCCTCAAAAATCAATTTAAGGTAAATGAACAACATTTGTATTATTTGCCCTTTTTAACTGATGTTGTTTCCATGGATATTAAAAGGAAACTACCAAAATTTAAGGAACGTGAGCACTTTATAACAATAGGGAACTTTTTACATGCGCCTAATTATGATGCGGTTTTATTTTTAAAGGATAAAATATGGCCTAAAATCAGGAAAAAACTACCTAAAGCTGAATTACATGTATATGGTGCTTATCCTTCTGAAAAAGTATTACACTTAAGTAATAAAAAAGAAGGTTTTATCATAAAAGGGTTTGCCGACAATGTGGAAACGGTTTTGCAAAATACTAGAGTGTGTTTGGCGCCTTTGCGTTTTGGTGCCGGATTAAAAGGGAAGCTCATTGACGCCATGTTAAATGGTACGCCCTGTGTCATGACTACCATTGCTGCTGAGGGCATGTTTGGTGGTTTTGAAGCGAACGGTTTTATTGTAGACGACACTCAAAAATTCGCTAATAAAGCCATAGAACTTTACACCGATAAGATTTTTTGGAATGGCAAACAAAAAAATGGATTTAATGTTTTGAATGCGCGATTTGACAAACACTTGTTTGTTTCAGATGTTATGTATAAAGTAAACTCTATTCAAAATAACTTACAATTACATCGATTGGATAATTTTACAGGCCAAATGCTTAAGCATCATACTACTCAAAGCACTAAATTTATGAGTAAATGGATAGAGGAGAAGAACAAAAACTAAAAAAATTTGTATAAATCAAAAATGTAAAGTATATTTGTCATAATGGAAAAATATTTTTCCTTATTAGAAAATATATTTGTCAATTAAAAATTTTAGTTATGGATACAAAAAAAATCATGGAATGTGAAAGAGGTCGTTTTGATAAACTTATCAAGTTTAGGTTGCCCCATAGGTTTATGCTAATAGGAATTGCTATTTCAGCTATTTCAATTATTGCAATGTTTGTTAGGGGCTTTGCAATGAATGGTGATACTGAATGGTTAAAGCAGCTGTTACAAAAAACACTTTTGGTAGGGATGTTGATCATGTCTATTTCAAAAGATAAAGTTGAAGATGAAATGACAATTCAGTTAAGAGCACAATCTTATATGATAGCTTTTATTCTGGGCGTTATTTATGCTTTGGTTATGCCTTATGTTGAGTTTGGTGTATCTAATATGGTACATAATGGAGGTAAAGTTTATAAAGATTTAGGTGACTTCCAGGTATTATTATTTATGCTTTTAATTCAACTTATGTTTTACCATAATTTAAAACGGTACAGATAATGCAAAATACCATAAAAGTAGAACGCGCCATATTAAACCTTACTCAAGACGAACTGGCTCACAAAATTGGAGTTTCAAGGCAAACCATAAATTCCATTGAAGCCAATAGATATGTGCCTTCAACTGTTCTGGCTTTAAAATTATCAGATGTGTTTGGAAAACCTGTAAATAATTTTTTTAAGCTTAGTGATGATGATTAAGTTGTCTATTTCATTAGCCTTGTTAATCATATATTCTATTACATGGTTATTAATTCAGCACACTAAATGAGATTCATTAGGCGACTACTTCGCTTTTCTTTATTTTTCTGTATATATATGTATTAAAAACGTTGCGTTTTGCAAAACGTGTCATTTTATCAGATTGACATAATTTAACAAATGTGCCTTTATTCACTCCAAAAAATTCATAAGTGTTATCATTTAAAAAGGTTAATTCTAAGACCATACCTTTATGATGCCAATCCATAATTGGGCTATTAATGGTTTCATTGTATGCTTCTAAATTAGCAGCTTTGGTTTCTGGGGCGATACTAACCAAAAAATGATAGCCATCAATAATTTGTCTGCTTATTAACTCAGCTTCAATAGCTTTAGAATCACCTTTTTGAAACTTATCAGGATGCCACTCTTTTACCAAATTTCTATAAGTGGTTTTAATATGTTTAAGGTCAATTTCTTTTTCAACTTTAAACAATTTTTTGTATTCGTTAATACGTTTCATGGGGTGTTTTTTTTAAATAATGCGCGAAGGTACTGTTTTTTTAAGACAGGAGACAAAAGACAGAAGACAAAAGATGGAATGCCAATAATAATTAGGAATAGATTTGTCTTAAGTCTAAAAACGAAGCGGTCTAAAGTCTATTATCTTTTTTATAACTTCGCAGCTTTAAAAAATATACTATGATTTCAGTTGATAATTTAGCAGTAGAATTTGGTGGACATGCTTTGTTTAGTGAGGTATCTTTTACCATTAATGAAAATGATAAGATTGCCCTTATGGGGAAAAATGGTGCTGGAAAATCTACCATGATGAAAATCATTGCTGGAGAACAAAAGGCAACACGTGGTCAAGTACGTTTTCCTAAAGATGCTGTTATTGCTTACTTGCCGCAGCATTTATTAACTGAAGATAGTTGTACCGTTTTTGAAGAAGCTTCAAAAGCATTTGCGCATATTTTTAAGATGCGTGATGAAATTGAAAAGCTTAATAAAGAACTTGAAACCAGAACGGATTACGAATCAGATTCCTATATGTCCATTATTGAAAAAGTATCTGATTTGGGTGAGAAATACTATGCACTCGAAGATATAAATTATGATGCCGAGGTAGAAAAAGCACTTGGTGGTTTGGGTTTTAAACGCGACGATTTTACCCGGTTAACCAATGAGTTTAGTGGCGGTTACCGCATGCGAATTGAATTGGTTAAAATTTTATTACAAAAACCAGATTTAATTTTACTTGATGAGCCAACCAACCATATTGATATTGAATCTGTGATTTGGTTAGAAGATTTTTTAATCAATAAGGCAAATGCTGTCATGGTAATTTCACATGATAAAGCATTTATTGATAATATTACCAACAGAACCATTGAGGTCACCATGGGTCGTATTTACGATTATAAGGCTAATTATTCACATTATTTACAGTTGCGTGAAGAACGAAGAACCCACCAAGTAAAAGCATACAATGAGCAGCAAAAATTTATTGCTGATAATATGGCGTTTATTGACCGTTTTAAAGGCACTTATTCTAAAACCAATCAAGTAACATCGCGTGAACGCATGCTTGAAAAATTACAAATTATTGAAATAGATGAAATAGATTCTTCTGCATTAAAATTGCGTTTTCCACCTTCGCAACGATCAGGTGATTATCCGGTAACAGTAAAGGAGTTGACTAAATTGTACGATAATCTTGTGGTGTTTAAACATGCCAATATGTCGATTTCAAGAGGGGAAAAAGTATCTTTTGTTGGCAGAAATGGTGAGGGGAAATCAACCATGATAAAAGCCATCATGGGTGAAATTGATTTTGATGGAAAATGCAGTTTAGGACATAACGTGAAAGTTGGCTATTTTGCTCAAAACCAAGCGTCATTATTAGATAAAAATTTAACTATTTTTCAAACCGTTGATGAAGTTGCCGAAGGCGATATTCGTACCCAAATAAAAAATATTTTGGGTCGTTTTATGTTTAAAGGAGACGATATAGATAAAAAAGTAAGTGTGCTTTCTGGTGGAGAAAAAACCAGGTTAGCCATGGTAAAACTCCTGTTAGAGCCAGTGAACTTGTTGATTCTGGATGAACCAACCAACCATCTGGATTTAAAATCTAAAGATGTGTTAAAAGAAGCCTTATTATCTTTTGATGGAACCCTGATTTTGGTGTCTCATGATAGAGATTTTCTACAGGGATTATCTCAAAAAGTTTTTGAATTTAAAGACCAACGTGTTATTGAACATTTTGAAACCATTGATGATTTTTTAATTAGAAACCGTATTGAAAATTTAAAACAGATTGATTTGAAGAAATAAATAGGGTTTTGATTTTGTCAGAAAAAAGGCGAACTTCGTTTAACTTCGAATATAATTTATTAAAACGGAACCCTATTCGCTTTACGTTAAACGAATCTGCAAAATCAAATTATAAAAAACGTGTAAAATTTCTTCAAAATTCAAGGGGTTTGTTTAAAGGATTATGCATTATAATGAATTACGAAAGCACCATGATGAATTATTGTAGTTTTAATAATTCAAGAAGTTTTTTTATTCCTAGAGTAGCCTTTTCAGTAATAACAGTCAAATTATAATTGCTTTCCATAGCGGGTTTTGGGTCTATATAGTACATTGGGGTATTTTCTGGAACGTAATGCATTAAGCTGGCTGCGGGATATACCTGCATGGAGGTTCCAATAATGATTAATATATCAGCTGTCATACACACATCAACAGCTTTATCAATCATGGGGACGGCTTCACCAAACCAGACTATATACGGACGTAATTGATACCCTTTTTTGCAGGTATCACCTAAAACTAAATCGGTTTTCCAATTTAAAATATCAGTCTCATCAAAAGTACTTCGTGCTTTTAATAATTCACCATGTAAATGAATCACATTGGTGCTTCCCGCACGTTCATGTAAATCATCAACATTTTGAGTGATAATAGTCACCTTGTAATCTTTTTCCAGTTCTGCCAAATCAATATGACCAGTATTTGGCTCAACCTGCAACAATTGTCTGCGCCGTTGGTTATAAAATTCTAAAACCATTGTGGGGTTTTTGGTAAACCCTTCAGGAGTTGCTACTTCAGTTACATCATGGCCTTCCCATAATCCATCAGCATCCCTAAATGTTTTGAGGCCACTTTCGGCACTCATTCCAGCTCCTGTTAATACAACAATATGTTTCATAAATTATTTGATTGAAGATGTCTTATTCATTTCTGCTTATTTTTGATATTCAAAGTTAAATGAAATTAACTAGTTAATTTGGCAATCAGTTAAAGTGTTAAAATCTCATTAAATTAATTCACATTTCATTAATTTTATCTTTCACCTAATAAATTTTTTCAATGCTAATATTTATTATCAGTTTGGTCATTGTTGTCCTATTCGTAATCATTTCTTTTTTAGCTCCTAGAACCTATGAAGTTAGCAGAAGCATCGTTATTAATAAACCACATTTTGATGTGTTTCAGTATTTAAAATTCATTAAAAACCAAGATCACTGGTCGCCTTGGAAAAAGAAGGACCCCGATATGAAGCAAGAGTTTTATGGTATTGATGGAGAAGTTGGATTTATTGCAAAATGGAATGGGAATAGTGAAGTTGGCTCTGGTGAACAAGAAATTACACATATTGTAAATAATCAAAGAATTGAAACTAGATTAGTGTTTTTTAAACCATGGAAATCAGAATCCAATGCTTTTATGTTTGTAAAAGATTTAGGGAAAATGCAAACAAAAGTAACATGGGGATTTTCAGGCAATGTTAAATTTCCAGCAAATTTATTTATGTTATTCTATAATATGGATAAGACTGTTGGAAAGGATTTTGAAGAGGGTTTGATTAATTTAAAAAGATTGTTGGAAAAGGCGTGATTTTTAAAGTCTGTTGGTTCTGCCTCGGCTTAATAATTTATACTCTTCATAACATTCACTAATGGCATCTAGTATTTGCAAATCATTAGCTGTTTGAATAAATCCTTTTGAATAGTTACATTGGCTCACAATTTCATCTAAATCAACACGATCAACCTGTAATAATGCAGTTAACATTTCTCTGTCAAACCGTGATGCAAGAAGGTTTCTAATTTCATCATCTTGTTTCATCTTTTTTAGCTTTCTCAATTCATTTGGTTTCTTGCCAAACATTCTATTAAGAAAATCTGCAGGATTAAATATAGAGCCTAAGACTCTGGTGATGGCACTTGGTGAACTGGCTTCATAACCGGTACTTGGCAATCCTGAAATACTGTAACGATAATTATTGTTAATGGGAACTTGCTTAATATCAACTTCTAAATAGCCTGTTAGCTTTAATTGATTGATAACAATTTCTTCTAGGGCTAAAGCTACTTCTGTTAATTCAATTTTTGCACTCCCAAATTTTAGCCAGTCATTTGTGACTCTTACCGTAATGGATTTAAAACCTAAATATGAAAAATGCAAGGTGTCATTAGCTTTGGCCCTAATTTCAAACTCTCCTTTGTCGTTTGTTGCAGTTCCTACAACTTGATTTAAATTAACAATGTTAACACTTTCAAGAATTGATTCATCGGCACTATTAACAACAATACCTTTTACAGTTGTTTCGTCTTGAGCAAAACCAATTGTAGAAATAAACAATAATGTAAAAAGGATAAGATGCTTTTTCATTTAATTTTAATTAGGGATAAAAGTACTAAACAAAACATCAAATAATATGCTGTAGCTTTTATTTTGACTTAAAATTAACAAACCTCTTTGATATAAGCAAAGAGGTTTGAGTCTTATCGTCTTGAACGTCTAGCTCTCGGGAAATTTGAATCACTTGGTTTAGAATCTGTACTACTTGAACGTCTTGGTCTATCTGAACCGGAACTAGTTGATTTGGAATCAGATGCTGTACGTCTTGGTCTTGAAGACCCGCTTTCACTGCTTCTTCGGTCACTTCGTCCACCTGAGTTACTTCCAGAACTTCTTCTGTCACTTCGGCTTCCAAAATCATTTCTTGAACTTGAACGTCTTTCTCCACCTTTTCGGTCATCACGTCTTCCGCCACCTCGACTTCTGTTTCTGTCACCACCGCGGTTTTCAGAAACCTCAACATTCACAAACCTATCGTTATGTTTAAAGTCGGTAAAAAAGGCTAACACCTTTTCTTTCATTTCTTTTTCAGTATTAAAAAAAGAAAAACTTTCTTTAACTTCTACTTTAAAAACATCATCTCTACCTAAATCTAATACGTCTTTTAAAAAGTCTTTTAAGCTCATCCAATCATAACCATCTTTACTGCCTACATTAATGAAATAACGTGTAGAATCTGATGATTTTGAAAATTCCCGTTCATCAGAAGAAGACCCTTCAACATTTAAATTTTTTGATTTTTGATAGTAATTAAAGAAACGCGTAAATTCAACAGAAAAGAATTTTTTAATTAAATCTTCTTTGGTTGATTCAGCAAATAATTCATTGATACTGGTTAAATATTTATCAATTTCGTGATTAATTTCTGTATTATGAATTTTATTGGCGAGTGACATTAATTGTACTTCGCAAATTTCCATGCCATCAGGAATTTCTTTTTTTATGAAGTCTTTTTTAATGATACGTTCAATACTTTTTATTTTTCTTACTTCACTTTTTGAAACAAGAACCATTGAAATACCCGTTTTTCCTGCACGACCTGTACGTCCGCTTCTATGCGTGTAAGTTTCAATTTCATCAGGTAATTGGTAGTTTATCACATGCGTAATATCATCAACATCAATACCCCGTGCAGCCACATCTGTAGCAACAAGCATTTGAATTTGTTTGTTTCTGAAAGATTTCATAACCATGTCACGTTGATTCTGACTTAAATCACCATGTAAGGCAGCAGCACTATAACCATCTTCAATAAGTTGTTCCGCTACTTTTTGTGTATCGCGCTTGGTTCTGCAAAAAACCACTGAAAAGATATCAGGATTGGCATCAGATAATCGTTTTAAGGCAGAATACCGGTCTCTTGAATTAATGAGAAAATACTCATGAGACACTTGGTTCGTGCTTTCATTTTTATTACCAACCGTAATTTCTATCGGGCTGTGCATGAATTTCTTGGCAATGTTAGAAACCTCTTGAGGCATGGTTGCAGAAAATAACCATGTGTTTTTTTCTTTTGGTGTATGTGATAAGATATCAGTAATATCTTCATAAAAACCCATGTTAAGCATTTCATCAGCTTCATCTAAAACAGCAAATTCAATTTTAGAAATATCAACTAGTTTTCTGCTAATCATATCCTTCATTCTACCTGGAGTAGCCACAATAATTTGAGCTCCTTTTTTTACATCCCTGGCTTGATCAGTAATGCTGGCGCCACCATAAATAGCAACCACATTAAGCCCTTTGCAGTATTTACCATACAGTTTCATTTCATTGGTAATCTGTAAACAAAGTTCACGTGTTGGCGATAAGATAAGACCTTGAGTGGTTCTGCTCTCAATATTAATTTTTTGAAGCATCGGGAAACCAAAAGCAGCTGTTTTGCCGGTTCCGGTTTGTGCCAAAGCCACTAAATCAACGTCTTTTTCAAGTAAAATAGGGATGGTTTTGATTTGTACATCACTAGGTGTTTCAAAACCTAAATCAGTAATAGCGTGCAACAGGTCTTCATTCAGACCTAATTCTTGGAATGTGTTCATTCTTGTATAAGTATTCGATTGTATTATGTGGTGTTACATAAGAAGCGAATCGACATACTTAACCTTAACCTTCTAGTAACACATCCTCACTCTGAGGAATTTAAACCCATTTATTGGGTTTCAAGCGGCAAAGGTAATCTTTTATTTGATATGAACTAAAAATATATTAATTCTCTGAATTTGGGCGTTTTAACACGCTTTGCGCTATATCTTTTTAAAAAGTCATTGCGAAGGAGGAACGACTGTGGCAATCTGCTGGTTTTTAGTTCTAAGCTAATTTTGTAACATTTTATTTTTAAAAAGGATGCCGCTTCAATCGTTAACGCGTTTAGCATATTCATTTAATGATTTGTTGTCATGTCGAAATGAGGTACGATTGAGACATCACATAATACAAGAAATATACATACGGTTATGCGATTTCTCCTAAAGTCCAAATGACTCAGAAACTCAAATTATTCTATCAGATTCTTAATCCATTTCAACAATGCAAGATGCTCTAATCTATTCAAGACTAGTATTTTGTGTCTTATTTTTGACATTTCATCGACTATAATGTAGCTTTATTCTGTAATATGAAATATTTGTTATAATTTAACAGTACTCCCAAAGTAATAGCAAAAATTTTTTTCAATTAATAATTAATTTAAACCAACCAATTATGAAAACAATTTTTAAGCTGGCCATTTTATTAATGGTTTGTGTTACAATTTCTTGTAATACAGAATCTTTAATCGACCCAAATTCTACAAATTCTGAGGATGCCGGCATAACGGCCAAATCTAAGAAGGATAAAAATGGATCAAATTCTATTTTGAAAGTATTAGCCAGAGGCGCTGCCCTGCACGGAACCAATGGTATTGACATTGGACCCGATGGCAATCTTTACGTTGGCAGTGTTGTTGGACTGGACATTTCAGTGATGAACAAGCAAAACGGCAAGATTATCAAACGACTTGGTCAAGAAGTAGGGGTAAAGGGGCCTGATGATTTGGTGTTTGGTCCAGATGGATCGCTCTACTGGACTAACATCCTACTTGGAACCGTAGGCAGATTAAAACCAGATGGGACAACTTCCGAACAGTTTGTTGCCCCTGGTGTGAATCCGATTACATTCTTACTGGGTAAGAATGGAGAGCCTGATCGTCTCTTCGTCGGACTTGATTTTCTGGGTGACGGGTTATATGAGGTTGACCCCAATCTGGTTGAAGCGCCACGAGCCATCGTTCCCTATGTTAAAGATACTTATCCACTTGGTTTTTTCAATGCCTTTGATTTTGGTACCGACGGGCGCTTATACGGACCTCTGTTTGCAGCTGGAATGGTGATAAGTATGAATGTTGGTAGTCCTGGTGACCCGGTTTCTTTAAGTCCTTGGACGGATGGAACCATACAGGTAGTGGCATCAGGATTTAAGAATCCAGCATCCGCAAAATTTGGCCCAGATGGAATGCTTTATGTTGTTGATCAAACAGGCGAGGTTTTTAAAATAAATACTTCAACAGGTGACAAAACATTATTCAAAACCCTTGAGCCAGGGCTAGACAACATGGTCTTTGACACAGATGGCAGCCTATATATCACCAATAATGACCGAGGTTGGGTGGCCAAGATTTTACCAAGTGGGCAAGCTCGTACCATCAGTAAAGGTGGAATGATATCACCTCAAGGCATGGCAGTTTTAGCTGGATCGCATAATCAAGATGAGTTGTTTGTGGGTGACCAATACAATTTGATACAATTTAATGGACGTAGCGGTAAACAGGAAAATATTTATAAAGCCGCTATTCTTCCAGATCTTAATATGCTTAATACGGCACAGAATGTTAAAGCAGATGGAAACAACCTATTGGTTTCTTCATGGTTTGGTGGTGCAGTACAGGTCTGGAACCCTCAAACTAATCAAGTTCTCGATGAATATGCCATGGGTGCTCCTATTGATATCGTCCGATTCAAGGGTGATATTGTAGTGTCCGATCTAGGACTGGGTGGCGTAGTCTGGGCAAGTGACCATTCGATGATACTGCCAATAGACAATGCAAATGTATTTGCACCTGGAGGTTTGGCAACCGATGGCGAAACCGTATGGATGGCCGACTGGGGTACAGGCATTATATGGCAGATAGACTTTGAAGGCAAAACTCCAAAGGCACCTGTTGTGGTTGCAACTGGTCTTTCTTTTCCCGAAGGATTGGCTTTTCAAAAGGAAGGAAGCTTGTTGGTGGTAGAAACGGGTACTTCACGTCTGTCCCGTATAGACTTATCTACAGGAGAGGTAACTAAAATTGTAGATGGCCTGGAGCTTAGCGGACCTGGTCTGGAAAATTATCCTCCAACCTGGACATTTGATGGCGTAGCCGTTGGTCCATCCGGTGATATCTATGTTTCGGGTGGTGGAGCAAATGTCATTTACCGCGTCTCGCAAAAAAACGATGGTCATGATGATAATGATCATGGTCGTCGTGATGATGATGATGATGGTCGTCGTGATGATGGTCATAACAACGGACATGGTCGTAGACATTGAGCAAGGTTTTCAACCATAAGCATAGAAGAGTTTAGTTCAGGAAAGAAAACTTTTGTAGCAGTAAAAACATTAGAAAAGTTTTTACCAACTTTTCTTAATACAGATTTTAAGAGAGGTTTGTATGGACTGATTTATAAGTTGAATTATAAAATTACTTATCGGTAACTATTTGTCATCTATAAAGATGCGAGTAGTTACCGATTTTTATTTATTACTGATTTATTGTTAATCTTAAATTCCCAATCCGTTCCAACAACGTAGGATGTGAATAATGCATAAACACATAAGCTTTATGCGGTGTTAAATTACTCAAACTATTTTTTGATAGTTTTTTAAGAGCAGTAATTAAAGGTTCATCTTTATAAGTATTTTTCACTTAGTCATTTGGTTGGTATTCTAATTTTTATAAATACTTTTCTAAAGGCTAAGTATCAGATTATAAATTGTTATTTAATAATTTGTTTTATGTCTTTTAATTTCTTGTTCAGATAATCCTAAAAATTTAGCGGCATTATTGTAAAATATATCGGCCTTTTGTTCTAACGTTAAAAATTCGGCAGAATTTATAGCCTCAACACATTTTGTAATAGTTTTGGGCCAAATCATTTGATCTGTTCCAAACATTATTCTTTTGCCTTGCCCTGCTTCAATCAATCCTTTTAAAAAATTATGAAATTCTTTTCGAGGTAATGCCCAAGCTATAACACCTACCTCTACATAAACTTGTGGGTGAGCATACATTAAAGCCTTCATGTCGTCTAAATAAGGCCAGCCTGCATGCATAATAAAAAGCTTCATTTTTGGGTGAGATAACAATATGTCTTCAAACTGAAGTGGCTTGCCTTGGTGTGCTCTTGTTTTTGGATATGCAAAATATGCTCCCCCAGGTGGTCCGCCAGGATACATGTGATAACCAATAGGAATATTTAATTCTTCTGCTAAGTCGTAATAAGATACTAAACTTTGATCTGTAGGAAGGAGCCCATCATAACTTGGTGCAATTTCAGCTAAAACATCTAGATTACCTTCGGCATGTCTTTTTTTTAATTCTTCTATGGAGTGATTGTGGTTGTTTCCAATTATCACAAGATCTGGTGCATAACTTTTCCATAATTCACCTTGAGACACCATAGCTTTAACTACATGATGTTTCTTGTATTCAAGAAAAGTTTCTTCCCTTTGTTTTTCAAGAGAGGAAGATGCTATGTGTTTTTTTCCTGTTAGTGGGTTTTCATAATCTACACCACCAAAGAACATTTTATCAAATGCATGAGAGTGCATGTCAATTTTCGGTCCTTGATATGCAGTGTTAATATCACTTATTTCATGTGTTTGCGATGTAATGTGTGGGCAAGAAAATACTAATATTGCACCCAAGTATAATTTTAATGAATTCATAATCTTACAGTGTTATTTTAAACATGTATAAATCATAAATAAGCTAAATATATAAGCTCAAGAGATTGGTTTCCAGTAAATTTACAAAATTAAGATCACTTCCTCAAATTCTTAATCCGCTCCAACAACGTAGGATGCGAATAATGCATAAAAACATAAGCAGGATGTGGCGTTAAATTACTTAAACTATTTTTCGATAATTTTTTAAGAGCAGTAATTAAAGGTTTTGCCTTAAAAGTGTTTTTAGCATAATCATCAGCTTGATATTCAAATTTTCTGGAAAATAGGTTCATGATTAACCCCGTAATTTCAGAAATAGGGGAGTACAACAACCCAAAAGCAATCAAACCAATGTGAAAACTTGGTATCTCAACACCTAAGGCGTTTGATAATAACGGATTTGAAATAAACAAAGACAAAATATACAAGGTTAAACCAGTAAGTAAAATAGAAGCGATTAAATTAAAAATGATATGCTTTTTCTTGTAATGTCCAACTTCATGAGCTAAAACAGCCACAATTTCTTCTTCATCTAAATCATGAATTAAGGTATCATAAAGTGTCACACGTTTTTCACTTCCAAACCCTGAAAAATAAGCATTGGCCTTGGTGCTTCTTTTTGAGCCGTTAAGCACAAATATTTTATCAATTTTAAAACCAACTGTTTGTGCATATGTTGAAATGTGGTCTCTTAAGCTTCCAGTTTCCAAAGGTGTTTGCTTATTAAACAAAGGCACAATAAGTCTGGCATAAAACATATTCATAAATAAGGTAAATACGGCTACTAAAGCCCAAGCGTAAAGCCAAAAATTGGTACCAGCAGTTTCATAAAACCATATAATAAGGGCTAATATGCCACCATCTAAAAAAATCATCATGAGCCAACCTTTTACTTTGTCCAACAAAAATGTTTTGACCGTTGTTTTATTGAAACCAAATTTTTCTTCTATCACAAAAGTGCTGTAATATGAAAAAGGTGTGGTTAAAATATCACTGCCCAACATGATAATTCCAAAGAAAATCAAAGCCATTAAAATAGGACTATCCGTGTAACTTCTGGAGATATTATCAACAAATTCAAAACCATCAAAAAAAAGAAAACCTAATGTTAATACTAATGAAAATGTAGAAGTTATAATTCCAAATTTATAGTTAGTTGCTTTATAGGATTGAGATTTTTTGTATTCAGCAGGATCGTAAACGTCTTGTAAATCTTTAGGAAGGTCATCATTATAATGTTTTGCGTTTAAGGCATCCAAAATTTTGTCAATTATAAAATTGATGACGATTATGGCAATAATAATGTAAAATAATGTTGTTGAGGTCATAATTTTTTTGTCATTGCGAGGAGCTTCTGAGCGACGAAGCAATCTCATGATTTTAACTAATAATTTTAATTGTACAAAAATAAGCAGATTGCCACACTCCATTTCATTTCGTTCGCAACGACGTTTCAAATAAAATTTCGTTGTCTTTTGGCTTCAAAAATAAGAATTCCTGCTGCAACAGACACATTCATGGAGTCTATTTCTCCTTGCATGGGAATAATAATATTTTGTGTTGAATTTTCAAGCCATTCATTACTTAATCCCGTAGCTTCCGTACCTACAACAATAGCTGTTGGTTTAGTAAAATCTTGTGTGTTATAGTTCACCGATGCTTGTAATGCGGCACAATAAATATTAATATGTTGTGCTTTTAAAAACGCAATAATTTCGGTGGTTGTTCCTGTGGCAATTTGGTTGGTAAACACGCAACCCACGCTTGACCGAATGATATTTGGATTATACAAATCAGATTTTGGATTCGCTATAATGACAGCATCAACTTTTGCAGCATCGGCAGTTCTTAAAATAGCACCAATATTCCCAGGTTTTTCAGGTGCTTCGGATACCAAAATTAAGGGATTTCTATTTTTGAATTTTAAACTATTTATAAGGTGAAGTTTGCTTTTTGCAACGGCGATAACACCTTCAGTAGTATCTCTATATGCTAATTTTTGATAGACCTCTTTTGAAATCTCTATGATGTTGATTTGTTGATTTGTTAATTCGTTTAGTTGTTCCAGAGAAAATAATTCAGGATAAAACAAAATACTTTCCAACTCATAACCACCTTTAATGGCTAAACTTATTTCGCGTTCGCCTTCAATTAAAAATAGTCCTGTTTTTTTGCGTTCACGCGACTTATCTTTTAACTGAACCAGTTGTTTAATATACGAATTTTGTATGCTACTTATTTGTTTATTCATTTCGAGAGCAAATGTAAATCAATTTGTGTAATTTTAACTTCTTCGGTTCGACAAAACCGACTCTAACCAATTTTAAATCATATGAAAAAAATACTTCTTTCAATTCTGATTATTTCAATGATAGCTTGTAAACAATCAAAAAAAGCAGAAATTGAAGACACACAACCGGTAAAAGTTGAAACTAAAATATATCCTGAAGCTATTTCCAAAGTATTTAAAGCCCATGGTGGTCTAGAGCTTTGGGATGATATGAAATCACTCTCCTTTATAATGCCAAAACCTGACGGGAATGAGATAACGTCTGTTAACTTAAAAAGCAGAAAATCTCATATTGAGATGCCACATCATGCGATTGGTTTTGATGGAAAAACCGTTTGGTTGCTTAAAAAGGATACACTAGCTTATAAGGGTAATCCAAAATTTTATTATAATCTCATGTTTTATTTTTATGCCATGCCTTTTGTATTGGCAGATAATGGTATTCATTATGAAAACGCTAAATCTTTAGAATTTGATGGCAAGCAATACCCGGGGATTAAAGTATCTTATGAAATTGGGGTAGGTGAATCTTCTGATGATGAATATATTATCTATTATGATCCTGAAACGTACAAAATGGCTTGGTTAGGATATACCATAACATATTTTTCCAAAGAAAAAAGCAAAGACTTTCATTATATAAAATACAGCGAATGGCAACAAGTTAATGGATTGTTGTTACCAAAAACCCTACAATGGTATCAAGTTGTTGATGGGAAAATTACAGAGAAGCGTAATGTTGTTCAGTTTACCAATGTAATGGTCTCTAAAGCGAAAATGGATGATGTGATATTTCTTAAACCAGAAAAAGCTGAGATAATTGAAAAATAAATTTGGTTATAAAGTTTTTGTATCAAAATAATTTACAAATAAAGCGACCACGTAACTATAACTTTCCATGCCTTTATCTTGCATATTAGCTTTTAAATACGAACTATAGGTTTTTTTAAACATAGGTTCTGCAGGGTTTTCGTATAATTCCCAAAAATCACGCGTCTCTTTAAAATTCTTTAATACGCCTTTATTAACGGTTTTTAAAAGTGAGTCAAATAATACCTCGTCACGCCTGTTTATTTCATTCAAACAAAAACGTAACGCAAATGTATATCCGCTATATTTATAATAGATGTCCTCATGATTCATGGCTGCTAAACAACCAATAAAATTGGCCTCATTTTCAGCGGCATAACCAAGTTGATGTGCAATTTCATGTAATGCCGTTGTTGGGAATAAATACTTCGGAATTAAAGCATCAACTTGAGCTTCGTTAGTTAACGGATTCAAATATCCACTAAAACCCATATAGGTAAGAGGTAAGCTAAATAATGATTTTTTGATACTTTTCGGGTAGTATTCCAATCGCGAAAAATTAGTTTTTAAATGTGAATAACCAGAAGGAGCGGTGCTTAATATGCCACTTTTACTATATGGAATTACAATAGGCAACGTGTCGTTTTTAATAATGTCTTGGTGAATTTTGTTTGATTTAATAATGAGTTGTTTGGTAATTGTCACAAGTTGTTCTGTGGTGTATTCAGGTTTCAAATTCAAGCTCTTATAAAGAGGTAACCTATAGTAATTCATCCCCCAAAATAAATGAAATGCAAAATAAATAATCGAAACGGCCGCAAACACATCAATAAACCATTGTTTGGTATCTTTTCTAAGGCGTTTTCTATTTTTATAAAACCATCTTATGATGTAAATAATACTAAAAGCATAGACAAAGTCGCCAAATGAAAAAGGAATCCAGCCTAACATATACCTGAACCCCTTTGAAATATATGGATAAATCCCATTGCTGTAGTCCCTTTCAATAAATTCAGGGTAATTCGACAGCCATTTTACCAATATGTATTGTGGAATTATTGAAAGTGCTATAATGGTTTTTTTGTTTTTCAGCATGATTCAAAAATAAGGAAATGTTTATTAATCCTGATTAGTTATGTTACCTTTGTTGAACTTAAAATAAACAACATGAATTCAGAAATAAGACAACTCAAACCACAACAAATTTGGAATAAATTCGCTGATTTAAATGCAGTTCCAAGAGGATCCAAAAAGGAAGCACGCGTTATTGCTTTTATAAAACAATTTGGCGAAAATCTATCGCTTAAAACCATAGTTGATGAAGTAGGTAATGTCATCATTAAAAAACCTGCTACTAAAGGCATGGAAGCCAGAACCACGGTTGTTTTACAATCTCATTTAGATATGGTGCATCAAAAAAACAGTGAGACTGAATTTGATTTTGACACCCAAGGAATAGACATGTATGTTGATGGAGATTGGGTTCGTGCTAAAGGAACTACTCTTGGTGCTGATAATGGATTGGGAGTTGCTACCATTATGGCTATATTAGAAAGCACTGATATTCCACATCCTGCCATTGAAGCCTTATTTACTATTGATGAAGAAACAGGAATGACTGGCGCCATGGGTTTAAAAGGTGGTTTACTTGAAGGTGGTATTTTGTTGAATTTAGATACTGAAGAAGATGATGAAATTGGTGTTGGTTGTGCTGGTGGAATTGATGTTACGGCCACAAGAACATATACAGAAGAAGAAACTCCAGAGTTTAAAGTGGGGTTTAAAATAAACGTTAAAGGGTTACAAGGCGGACATTCTGGAATGGATATTCACAAAGGATTGGGTAATGCCAATAAAATCATGAATCGTTTGTTGTTTGATGGTTTTGAAAATTTCGGACTCCGGGTTTCAGAGATTGATGGTGGAAGTTTGCGAAATGCTATTCCGCGTGAAAGTCATGCCACAGTTGTGGTTGATGCTATTCATAAAGATGTTTTTTTGTTGGAAATGAAAGAGCAAGTTGAAACTTTAAAAAAGGAATTAAAAACGATGGAACCTGATTTGGCGATTCGCATTACTACATGTGAAACGCCAAAAAAAATCATGGATTTAGGTGTGCAGGAAGGACTTACAAGAGCTATTTATGCGGCTCAAAATGGCGTTTATCGCATGAGTGCCGATATTCCTGATTTGGTTGAAACGTCCAATAATATAGCTAGGGTAGTGGTTAAAGGTGGTAATATTAATATAGCTTGCTTAACACGTTCTTCGGTGGAAAGTTCAAAAATGGATTTAGCAAATACCTTACGGGCCGCTTTTGAGTTAACAGGTTGTGAAGTGGAATTTTCTGGTGATTATCCTGGCTGGGCACCAAATATGGATTCGCCAATTTTAAAAGTTATGGAACAGTTATATGAATCGCTCAACGGTGAAAAACCTCATGTGGCAGCGTGCCATGCTGGATTGGAATGTGGAATTCTGGGCACAAATTATCCATCCATGGACATGATTAGTTTTGGGCCAACAATTCTTGGAGCACATTCACCTGATGAAAGAGCAAGTATTTCCTCAGTTCAAAAATATTGGAAATTTGTTTTGGAGATTTTAAAGGCCATTCCTAATAAGTAAAATGGGTTATTTAGTTTTAATGCTCAGGCAATGGTAATGGTATTGTTATCGATAAATCCGCAGGATTCTATCAGCCTTAACCCAAAGAAGGCAAACTCACGCGGAATTTTTGTTTTTCTAATCATATATTATTTATGTGAATTATAAACAACCTAATGACTAATGGTGGAAACGCTACTTATTTTATGAGAAATGAAAGTATATTTTGCGTTAAAATGCAAATAAATAGTAATGGGTTTAAAAAAAAATTAGGCTTTTTGTCGATTATATGAGTATTTCGTCCTATATTCGTAGCGTTATACCCAAAACTAAACGCTATTTTAAACATGCATAGATTCAAAATCTTTAGAAAACCTACTTTTTTAATTTTTACGTTTTTTTTTCTTACATTAAGTGTTGTTAGATCTGTAACAGCTCCCGACAAAGGCGTAGCAATTTCGACCAAAAAAATTGAAAAAACTATAGTCGATCAAAATGAACTCAAAATATATAAACTGCATCAACTAGAATTGAATCATGCTCTAACTGCATATTTTAAAAAAGCCATAGCTTCAGGAGACATTGTGGGTGCTGGAATAAGCATTGTAAAGGGAGATTCTATCGTAATCTCTGAAGGATTTGGTAAAAGGAATATTAAATTTAGTGATAAAGTTGATAAGGAAACGGTATTTAGACTTGGATCCCTATCAAAAGGGTTTGCAGGAGTTTTGGCGGCCAAATTAAAAAGTGAAGGTGTATTGGATTGGACAGATAAGGTCAGTGATTACATCCCTGGATTTGAGCTGGGAGACAGCACAAATACGAATCATATTACACTTTCCAATATTTTATCGCAAACTTCGGGAGCGCCTTATCATAGTTATACCAATCTTGTAGAGGCTGGATTACCATTAACCGAAATTGCAAAACGCTTTAAATCGGTAGCTCCTATTAGTAAACCAGGTGCGATGTATAGCTATCAAAATGCCATGTTTGCCCTTAGTGGAGAGATGATGCAAAAAGCTACTCATCAAGATATTAGGACATTGTTGGATAATACGTTTTTTAAACCTTTGAAAATGAATACTATTTCAATGGATTATCAAACTTTAGAACAATCTAAAAATGTGGCTTTACCACATTCTAAAAGTCATAATGGTTGGAAACCTTTAAAACTAAACCATCATTATTACAATGCTGTTGCTGCCGGAGGGATCAGCGCCAGTACACTTGATATGGCTAAATGGATGGAGTTATTACTGGGACATCATCAAGAAATTATGGATAAGTCTGCTTTACAGGAAACTTTTACCCCATTTATAGAAATTAAAGGAAATAATAAATATTATCAACGCTGGCCTGGGCATATAAGCTCTTATTACGGTTATGGGTGGAGAATCCATAAATTTGTAGAGAATGATGAACAAAAAACCATATTGCATCATGGAGGGAGTGTTAACAATTACAGAAATGAAATAGCGCTTTATCCTGATGCCGATTTGGGTATTTGTGTGCTTTTAAATAATAATTCAAAACTAGCAAGAACAGTGATACCTGATATATACAAGATTGTAAATGAGGTTTTTAATAAGAATAATTCAAAAATCACTATGGACCGTCATGCCGAAATAACCTCAATATATTGAGTAGCCGTATAATTTCAAGCTTTTGAAAAAACCCAGCTAACAATCTGATTTTGTAATTAATTACACTCGATTTTTTTTACTTTATTAGATACCATCAAATCTAGTTCCAATTAATCAAGGTAACCAAACGCAATATTTAAACAAAACTACAAATTTTCATTTCACCTTGTTTTGCATATACATTTGATAAGCAGTTTGCCATGCAGGATAGACATGAGGAATTCTAGGTACAAATTGAAATGTGCTGTTATGTGTTTGTGCTACCCTAGTTTTAATCTTCAAAAGAACCAGTCTGGACTTTTCCAGATCGTTGGTAATTAGCAATAAGCACTCCTGATGGTGTAACCAAACTCTCTGTTAATGTAAAGGCTGCAGGAATTGTGCCCTTGTCAAACAACTTTTTCCCTTTACCAAGAGTCAATGGGTAAATTTTGAGCCAGAGTTCGTCCACTAAATCATTCTTTAGGAGTAACTGAATAAGTTCACCACTTCCATGAACTTGAATGTCAGTACCTTTTGAATTTTTTAGCTTTTTGAGTAACTATTCAGCAGTTATAGGTAAAAAGGGCTTTTGTTGAAAA
>TARA_R110002050_G_scaffold631_1_pt1 | contig 21301 bp, 23 predicted proteins | sample TARA_R110002050 | Tara Oceans TARA_R110002050 (sample SAMEA4396988) | marine metagenome | biome: Polar Biome; feature: [DCM] deep chlorophyll maximum layer (ENVO:01000326); material: water (ENVO:00002006), including particulate matter (ENVO:01000060) such as... | depth 25 m
ATTAAATAGAGATATTAAAAATGCGAGAAACCGAACATCTGATATAATGACAAAATATCACTTAAACGATGTTTCTGAGCGCATTAACCTCATTTTAGAGCCAAAATAGTGAAACGAATATAAGGTCACTTTTTTGACTCTATCGATGAAAAACCAATATCATCGATGAATGAAATCACCTTACCACAATTTAAATATCTCTGACATCAAAAAAGGCCCATTTCACAACAATGGGCTTTTTCATGCGTTTATGTTGTATAGATTAGTGAAAAATAAAAAACCCCAAATCATGACCAATAAATTAAAAAGTCTTATTTATTTAGCTTGTTTCATATGTGCTTCAGTGGTATATCACCAAAATACTAATACAGAGGTGCAAAAAGAAATAGCAACCAATTCCTACGAGCAAGATGCTGATATTATAATTAATCCATATAAAAACCTTGAGAGCATAAATCAAACCAATTAAAATATTTACAAAACTTACCTACTTAAAAGCGCGGCCTAAAAGCCGCGCTTTTTGATTTTAAACATTGTACAAATGGAGTTAAATATTTACTAAAAAGAATTTCAGCCTTAAACCTATCTGAAAAATTCTTGTCCAAGAAACAAATAGATAGAACAAATATTCTAACCTACACTTTTGATGTGAAAATCAAAGGCAATACTCCAATATTTACTGTCCTTTAGAAATGGCCGGCACATCATTGTCTTTAGGCAGATACCATATTCAATCTGATAATATTGATAATTTAGATTTAGGTAGAAATATAGCTAAGGAAGTGTGGAGAATTTATAAAAAATATTGGAGAATAAATTATTTTTTAAATGCTATCTTAGAATGAAAACAATCAACCGACCAACATGAAAATATTTCAACTTATAGTACTTTTTATTTTAGCTTTTTTAATGCTCGCAGGGGCTTTTAACCATCTTTACGCTCCGGAAACTTACAAAGAATTTATACCCGATTTTTTTCCTGAAACTCTTGCCCATATGCTATCGGCTGTTGCTGAAGCAGCTATAGGAATTGCCCTTTTAATCCCAAAATACAGAAAATGGGGCGGCCTTGGTTTTTTTATACTCATGATATCTTTCTTACCAATTCATATATGGGACCTAACTAAAGACGCACCGGCGATAGGGTCTAAAGTCACTGCGATTATTCGTATTGCTGTTCAACTTTTATTTATAGCTGCAGGATGGTGGATATATAAAACTTACAGAATAAAATCTTAAAGTTGTATACCTTCTAAAGCTTTAATAGTGTCGTCTAAATCAGCATAAGTTAAGGCATCATTTAAAAAATAGCTTTCAAATGCACTTGGCGGCAAGTAAATGCCTCTCTCTAACATACCATGAAAATAGGCTTTAAAAGTATCATTATTACCCTTAGCGGAAGATTCAAAATCAACTACCGGCTCATCAGTAAAATGTACTGAAATCATACTGCCAAATCGATTAATTTGGTGGTCTACACCTTTTGCCGTTAAAACTTCGGCAATACCTTTATGCAAGTATTCTGTTTTGTCAGCTAAACTTTGAAATATGGTTGGCTTATTGTTCAGTTCGGACAACATTGCCAAACCTGCACTCATTGCTAGTGGATTGCCACTTAATGTTCCCGCTTGATAAACAGGACCATCTGGCGCTAAGAAATCCATAATCTCAGATTTCGCAGCAAAGGCACCTACCGGTAAACCACCACCGATTACCTTCCCATAAGTAACGATATCTGCTTTTATATTCAAAACCTCTTGCGCACCACCTCTCGCTAAACGAAAGCCAGTCATCACCTCATCGAAAATTAACAGAATATTTCCTTGGGTACAGATTTCTCGTAAGCCCTTTATAAAAGAATCTTTTGGTACAATGCACCCCATATTCCCAGCAATCGGTTCAATTATGATTGCAGCTAACTCTCCTTTATTAGCTTTTACTAATTTTTTTACACCGTCTAAATCGTTATAATCCGCAAGCAAAGTATCTTTAGCCGTACCTTGTGTTACACCAGGACTATTAGGACTTCCAAATGTAACCGCACCACTACCCGCTTGAATTAAAAACGAATCTGAATGGCCATGGTAGCATCCTGCAAATTTTATAATTTTATCCTTACCTGTATACCCTCTAGCTAAGCGAACCGCACTCATACAAGCCTCTGTACCACTATTGACAAATCTAATTTTATCCATATTAGGCACCATAGAAATAGCCAATTTAGCCAGTTCTGTTTCAATCTCGGTCGGCATGCCAAATGAAGTTCCATTTTTTGCCTTTTCGATTACAGCATTAATAACCGATTCGTGTGCGTGACCTAAAATTAATGGGCCCCATGATGCTATGTAATCAATTAACTTATTACCGTCTTCGTCATACAAATAAGCTCCTTTTGCCTTTTTTACAAAAATGGGATCGCCGCCTACAGCTTTAAAAGCTCTTACTGGAGAATTTACTCCGCCTGGTATATATTTTTTTGCCTCTGCGAATAAAGCACTACTTCTTTGATAGATCATTTCTCTTAATTGATTTTGCTAAGTTTCACCTTAACTCGCTGCCCTATTGACAAATCGGAGCTTCTTAAATTATTCATTTGCATAATTTCATCAACACTCATATAATATTTTCTAGATAATGAATATAAGGTATCTCCCTTTTCAACAGTGTGTATTTTATCAGATTCGGTCGAGACAATTGTAGTGTTGTCATAGCCTGCATTTTTAATTTGCTTGTCATACTTATGCAGACCATGTTTCTCTATTAAATAAATAAGCTTTTGTGGGTATTTTGGATCGGTAGCGTATCCTGCCTTTCGTAGCCCTTTGGCCCATCCTTTGTAATCGGTATGCTTTAAATTGAAAAGAAAAGCATACCTAGACCTAGTAGTCAAGAATATACTATGGTCTCGAAAAGAATACATTGGGTGATTATATTTTCTAAAACATTCGCCCTTTTCATCATCATCATGAAAGTCATAATCACCCTCCCAACCTTTATGGCACTTTATACCAAAATGATTATTTGTTTTCATGGCAAGCTCACCCTTACCATACCCACTCTCTAAAAGACCTTGAGCTAATGTAATACTTGCTGGTATACCATAACCCATCATCTCTACCTGTGCGGTTTCGGCAAAAGTTTCTATATATTCGGAAGGAGTTTCGATTCTAAATGGAACAAATCTAGATGGCTCTTTCGGCAGCACAACTTCTCGCGATGTTAGTGGCTTAACATCTCCTGATTTCTTTCGTTCATTGAGTACATTCTTTGTACGCAACTGATCTGAGTACGCTTTTTTAGATTTACAGGAAGCAAAAATGATTCCTATGATTAACAGCAATAATATTTTCTTCTTCATATATCCAACAAAGGTAATTTTTTCTTTTTCAGTACACTATTCATGCCAGCAATACCTTGTAGACCACCAGTATGTATTGCTAAAATTTTAGTTCCTTTTACAAAAGTATCACGCAAAACCATATCGAACAACCCAAACATCATTTTTCCCGTATAAATAGGATCCAACGATATGTTGGTTTGTTTTTTAAAATCGTTTATAAAGTTAATTAGCTCTTGAGAAATTTTAGCATACCCTCCAAAATGATACTCTGAAATTAAGTCCCAACGGTTATTGGCAGTTATTCTCTTAATATCCTTATTTAGAAAATCTCCTTTTAATGATGAAAATCCTAGTACTTTCTGATGTAGAAATGATGAATTTATCAATCCTGCTACTGTACCGCCAGTGCCCACACTAGTACAAATAAAATCAAATTGCTCATCCCCGCTTACCAATATCTCTTCGCAACCCTTTATAGCTAGTTTATTTGTTCCACCTTCAGGCACAAGATAAAAATCACCAAATTCTTTCCTTAAATCAGCTAAAAAGCCCGACTCTTCTTTTTTCCTATATTCCCCTCTATTTACGAATTTGAAAATCATTCCATCCTCATGGGCTTTAAGCAAAGTCGTATTTTGACGCCATGATTCTCTCAGCTCTTCACCACGAATGATTCCTATTGAACTGAATCCTTTTTCTTTAGCCGCATAAGCGGTCGCTGCAATTTGGTTTGAAAAGGCGCCTCCAAAAGTCAAAATGGTATGACACCTCTTTTTGTTGGCCTCCAACAAATTGTATTTCAATTTGCGATATTTGTTACCTGAAATAAATGGGTGTAGTAAATCTTCCCGTTTAATGGCAAGTGTCACTTGCTTTTCTACAAATAACGGTATTTGAACAAGTTGATTCTCTATTTGCAAACGCGTCGTAATTTAACGACAAAGATATTTAATAAAACTGAAGGATTTTCTGTTTGACAAATAGTCTAAGTTGTTCTCATGCGAATATGCCTCTCGCTCAAAACTAAGATTCTGATATGCCTTGTAAGAATCTAAATACCAAATTGTACGAACGCTCCATTCTAATAAGTAAAGAATATAAAATGGAATGATCAATAGTTCTCGTTGCTGCCGTAAATGAATTTTTTCATGATTAATTAGAACCCCATCATTTTTTAAACTTCTATTTTTTAAAAATATAAAGGGCCATAGTGATAACCCCACATAATTTTTATAGAAGAAATGTCTAAAAACTAAAATCATAAATTTACTTTGGGTATTCTATAACAAAGATAAAGCCAAATAGTCTTTGTAAGAAAATTACTGGATTTTGTTGCCAACAATGCCGACAAAAGGTTAATACGCTGCACAACCTCTATTTAACCTAGTAACAAAGGAATGTAGTCTAGGTTATCAACAGAATAAAGTAACTTTATACCATTAAAATACAATTGTAGATGAAAGAGATTATTCCTATTGAGGAAGGTGATTTTTATTGGTCTGAAAATGGCTTTCGAGTTTTTACAGCGCAATACCACTATAAACGTGGTTATTGTTGTGAAAGTGGCTGCAGGCATTGCCCTTTTGGTTATGACTTAAAAACCAATACACAGTAGCTTTACTCTCTCTCATTCGGCATGATTATTGTGATTGTTCTAAATAGAACAATTTAGTACTTAAAAAAAATAACGTTATGAAAAAAATTAAATTCCTTGCTCTTCCCTTACTGCTTCTAGTTTTCATTTCCTCATGCTCATCGGTAAGAGTACTATCAGATTATGACCAGAAAGCAGATTTTAATGGATATACTTCGTACGCCTTTTATAAAACAGGAATCGACAAAGCACAAATATCAGATTTAGATAAAAAACGAATTCTAAGAGCGATTGAAGCTGAAATGGGCTCACGAGGTTTTGTAAAATCAGAGAATCCAGATTTATTGGTCAGTATTTTCACCAAGGAACAAGAAAGAGTAGATGTTTACACCAACAACTATGGTTGGGGCGGAGCTTGGGGATGGGGTTACAACCCATGGGCTTGGGGACCTGGTTTTGGCTGGGGCGGAAGTACAGTCAGCGCAAGTACACAAGGTTCTTTATATATAGACCTAATAGATAACAAGACAAACGAACTGGTTTGGCAAGGCAAAGGTGAGGGAACGCTTCAAAGCACTAGTAATGTAGCTAAGAAAGAAGCACGCATTAAGGAATTTGTTTCTCAAATATTAGAGCAATATCCACCAAATACAGTTGCTTTAAAGTAATACACACCAATTTTAATAGAAGCGATAGTTAATAAGGTTGTTATTAACTATCGCTTTTTTATAATAACGGAAATGTTGTATCATTCTTTACCTCGTTTAATACGAATGCACTTTTTACACTGCCAATGCTCGGTAATGAAGCTATCTTAAACTTTGCGAAATCATAATACGCATCTAGATTTTTCACTACTACTTTCAGAAGAAAATCAAATTCACCACCCACCACAAAACATTCAACGACTTCAGGATAACTTTTGACATCTTCAAAAAATTCATCCATCATTGCACCTTTCTGTGTTTCCAATGAAACAAAACTAAAGACCGTAATACTTTCTTCAATTTTATCTTTATCCAAGATGGCAACATAGTTCTTAATGAACCCATCTTGCTCTAAACGTTTTATACGCTCATAGACTGGCGTTTTTGTCAGCCCTAGTTCATCAGCAATTGATTTTGCCACTGTTTTAGAATCCTTTTGGAGGATTCTTAAAATCGATCTATCAATTTCATCTAATTTAACTGCCATAATTTTTTCCTGTTTATTGTAATAAATCAATCTCTTATTATAACTAATTCCTGATTTATTACATCAATATAGTTTTTTTTACCAATTATATGATAATTAACAAATATTAAATACTGTTTCCTTAAATTTATTAGAAATATCACATGAATGTACTACTTAGCACAAGCCAACATCGCACGTTTTAAAGCACCATTAGACAACCCCCTAATGAAAGAATTTACAGATTTTTTAGAGCCTGTAAATAAGTCAGCTGAGGAAAGCAAAGGATTCATATGGAGACTAACCGATACCGATGGCAAGTCGGCTTCATATATCGAGTCCCCGTTTAAAGATGAATTAATGGCAATCAATGTTAGTGTTTGGGAAGATTTCGATTCTCTCTCTAATTTTGTTTATAGTTCAGTGCATAGTTACTTTCTGCGAAACAAGAAGAAATGGTTTGATTTAGGCGGGCCCTCTCAATTCATTATGTGGTGGATTCCGGTCGGAGAAACCCCTACCTTAGAAATGGTTAAAAAAAAATTACTCCACCACGAAAAACACGGTGATACGCAGAGCGTATTTTCTATCAAAGAAATGTTCGATACCCAAGGTAACAAAATAAAAAAATGAAGCAGATGAACGGTAAAGGCTATGAGAGTAATCCTATATTAGATAAACTCCCAAAACATCTTATTCAATACATTAAGCCTCAAAACTATGAGACCTATTCACCCATTAACCAAGCGGTATGGCGTTATGTAATGCGTAAAAATGTCACTTACCTAAGTAAGGTGGCCCATAAATCATATTTAGAAGGATTAAGGAAAACTGGTATCTCTATAGACAAGATTCCTAACATGTATGGTATGAACCGTATTCTTAAAGATTTAGGTTGGGCCGCGGTAGCGGTTGATGGATTTATTCCACCGGCCGCATTTATGGAGTTTCAGGCATATAATGTTTTGGTCATCGCTTCTGATATTCGTCAACTAGAAAATATAGCTTACACCCCAGCACCAGATATTATTCATGAAGGAGCTGGTCATGCCCCAATTATTGGAAATCCGGAATATTCAGCTTACTTAAGGCGATTTGGCGAAATCGGCTGCAAGGCCATATCTAGCGCAAAAGATTTTGAATTGTATGAGGCGGTACGCCATCTCTCTATAATTAAAGAAGCTAAGGGAACAGCTTTAGAGGAAATTGAAAAAGCTGAAAAACATATTGAATTTTTACAAGACAATATGGGCGAACCAAGCGAGATGGCCCTTATTCGAAATCTTCATTGGTGGACCGTTGAATACGGACTTATCGGTACCGTAGAAGACCCTAAAATTTACGGTGCAGGACTTTTGTCCTCTATTGGTGAAAGTCAATGGTGCATGACCGATAAGGTTGAAAAACTACCTTATTCTATTGAGGCAGCTAGAACTTCGTTCGATATCACAAAACCTCAACCTCAACTATTCGTAACTCCGGATTTTGCTTTTTTAAGTCAGGTTTTAGAAGATTTTGCCAACACGATGGCACTACGTAGGGGCGGTCTTAGTGGTTTACAAAAATTGATTACTTCCAAAGAACTAGGAACAATCGAACTAAGTACTGGCTTACAAGTTTCTGGAAATTTCGAAACATTAATTGAACATGACGGTAAACCAATCTATTTTCAAACCAAAGGAAAATCTGCACTTGCCTATAGAGAGAAAGAATTAGTAGGCCAAGACATCAACCAACATGAAACTGGTTTTGGGTCGCCAATCGGTAGATTAAAAGGCATAAACATACCTATTGAGGAAATGAGTCCGCGAGACCTAAAAGCCTACAAAATTTATGAAGGTGAAGTCGTATCGTTAGATTTTACGGGAGGCATTAATGTTACGGGTAAAATAGTCACGGGCACACGAAATCTGCAGGGGCGTATCATTTTAATCACCTTCGAAAACTGCAAAGTGACACATAAAGGAAATATACTTTTTGAATCGAACAACGAATTATATAATATGGCTATTGGTGAAGAAATTGTTTCTGCATACCACGGGCCAGCAGATTTAAAAAGTTTTGACTTACTAGACCATACACTTAGTACTGGGTCTTTAAATAATGACAATACCAACTTAAGTGAGCTTGAATCGTATTATAAATTAATACGTGATTTTAGGGAAGGTAAAAACACCATCATATCTAGAACTAAGGTGTTTCAGGAAATACAACTGAAATATCCATCAGATTGGTTATTGCCTATAGAAATATATGAATTGGCCGTAAAAAGTGGGGAAAAGACATTGACAGACGGAATAAAAACACATCTTGAAACCATTAAACAAAAACAGCCCAATTTAGGTCAATTGATAGATGATGGCTTGGAATTAGCCTCAATAGAGGCCATAACTATGGCTTAATAACCTGTAAACCCTCTAAAGACTCAATGGTTTGTTCTTGGTAAGTTAATCGCCAGCCCATAGAATTGGTAAGTATGTAGAACTTTTGTAGTTCACTGATCAGTCTATTCTCTGCATTACTACGTAGTGAAGAGGCTTCCACTTTTTTCATCAACGATGCGTTTACCGTTTTTTTAATTTTATTGTAGTCAGCTGCATCGAATTGATTTAGATAGTCTGAGGTAACATCATAGTATTCAAAATCTGGATTCAATTTAACTTCTGCTTCAGGTATACTATTTATTTTAACCGTTTTAGTTGCTTCATCAATTTCAAAATCTATTTGACTTAAATCGTAAGCTACCGTAACATCAGCGTTCACAACTACAAGTGCTTTCTTCTCGGCACGCAATAGTTGACCAAATAGCTCTTTAGAATCCTTATAATTATAGACCTCAGCAAAATGACCTTCAGTAACTATCAATTTAGAAACATTTGTAATTTCTTGCTGAATAAGCATGGAATTCTCCTGCAGAATCGACATATTTTCTTTACCGTCATTACAAGAACGAATAATAAAAACTATTGCCAAGGTAATTAAGACGCCAGCTGTAAACTTTTTCATGCTTCGGGAAGTTTGAAATCCATAAATGGATATGTTTGTTTTATATACGCAATTTTACCCCTTAACGATGTTAAAAATTTCTGATGTGCCATACCCTCCGGATTAAACGCCCGATGCCTCAATCCTCGCTGTATCTCATCTATCTTTGTCATTACATGACCAACACTATCACCAATCCAAACCTCGCAGAATTTTTCCCAAATATAATCAACGGCCATTTCATTAGGATGTAGCATGTCTTTGGCATAAAACCGATAATCACGCAACTCGTCCATCATAAGCTCATAACTTGGAAAATAAGAAATCTTATCGGCATCAATTACTTGATGAATAGCAGCTATTAAATGTGCCTTGCTCAATTGATTCTGCACAAACCCGTCTTTTAAATGACGTACCGGAGATACCGTGAAAATAAATTGAACTGTCGGATTTACTGAATGAACCAACGCGATAGTCCGCTTTAAACTTTCTTTTACATCTTCAACACCCAATAATTCTTTCGTAAAATTTGACTGAGGTACTTTATGACAATTTGCAACTACTTGTTTGGTAGAAGTATTTCGATATACCCAGGCGGTACCAAAAGTGATGATGACGTGACTTGCCTTTTTCAATTGAACCATTGTACGTTCAACCGCAAAATTCAAATCTGATATTAATTTTTCTTTGGATGGATTACTTAGCTCTGAGTGCGCATCAAAACAATACCATTGTTCATTTAAATTGAACACATCATTTTCATCATAAACATCTTGTTGAACGGCCTTTTGAATCAATTTTTCAATGGCCAACGGATGAAATAAAATTCCTAACGGGTTCTGTAACCCCTGAAACTTATAGTACTTAAGTTTCGCTCCTATATTTTCAGAAAAGCAAGAACCCAATAGCAATAATTGATCTGAATAATCAATGGTAGATTTAGCTTTTGAAAATGGAATTTGGGTTAAAAGTTTCATTTTGGCCGCACACTTTCGTTTAGCTTATGAAAAACCTGATATGGATAAATTTCATAAATAACGTTATCCTCATTAATCGTATTATCGCCATTATCAAATGCCTGCTTTTCCCACTTCACCCCTTCTTCCACATCGCCTAACTTTGTCATACTTCTACCCTTAAAGTAAAGCGCATCAGCAAAATTCTCATAGACCATTAAGGACATATTAAAAGATTCAATAGCCTCTTTATAATTACCAAGCTCAAAATCTGCAATACCCAAATAATACCAATCTAAATAATGACACGCCTCTTGTGGTGGGTCTTTAGGGAAATCTTTAAATTGCTGTTCTTTACTTAACAGTAAAAACTCTTTAGCCTTAGAAAATTCATTTAATTGAAGATAATCTAAGCCGATGTAAAAATTATAGGTATGGTCCATTACATAACCATCGCCATACTCTTTTTTGGCTCTCATGAATTCGGATATAGATTTTATATAATCCTTAGAGAATATACATCTCATAAATCCGCTATAATCCAACCATTTTTTAGGGTCATACTCAACAGCTTTCTCTAAAAATGGCTTACCCAACTGATACTTTCTTGCCTTATATAAAGGCATCGCTTTTTGCTGCCAAAGCCAACCGTTATCTGGCTGAATAGCAAGAGCTGAATCTAAAAATTGTTGATGTTCTAAGGAATGCAAAGGTGTGCCGAACGCTTTTTGAATAAAACCTTTAACTCGCATTGAATCGACAGAAGTAAGTGCTATACCTTCAGAACCCTCGGAAATCTCTGAACTATTTTGGTCTTCGGTTGCCAGATTGCATGACACAACACTCAGTAAAATAATTAAATACTTTTTCATAAAACTATCAAGTTATATAGCTTCTTCAAATAAAAAAATGAAGTGTTTCTATCTACATTTTGAAGATAGTCTTAAATTTTTATTTAATAAGATTACCGTACTCTGAATCAATCTTCACCTATGTAAAATATCAGAACAAAAAAGTTTTATTGTAGATATCCCTTGGCTTTATCTAAGGCCTCGCTTATACCGTCAGGATTCTTACCACCCGCCGTGGCAAAGAAAGGTTGCCCACCACCGCCACCTTGAATATATCTACCCAACTCTCTTACAATTGTACCGGCATTCAAATCTTTCGAAGCCACAAGTTCTTTTGATATATAGCAAGACAATAAAGCTTTACCATTTTGTTCCGTTCCAAAAAGCAAAAAAAGGTTATCCTTATTGTTACCCATTTCAAAACAAAGGTCTTTTACACCACCTGCATCCAAATCGATATGTTTGGCTAAAAACTGCACTCCATTCACTTCTTGAAGCTCCTGCAACAATTCTCCCTTCAGATTCTTTGCCTTGTCTTTCAATAATTCGGCAACTTGCTTTTTAAGATTGCTGTTTTCATCTTGCAAACCAACCACACTTTTTAAAGGGTCTTGAGAATTTCCCAAGACATCTTTTATCTTGGACAAAAGCTTATCATTTTCTATATGAAAATCTTTCACTGCATCGCCTGTTATAGCTTCGATTCTTCTAATACCTGCCGCTACCGCACCTTCTGACTTAATTTTAAACTGCCAGATTTCGCCCGTGTTTTTTACATGGGTTCCACCACATAATTCGATGGACTGTCCAAATCGTATCGTTCGAACCGCATCACCATATTTTTCACCGAACAAAGCCATGGCACCAGCTTCTATAGCATCCTTCATTGGCACATTTCGCTGTTCCTGCAATTGTAATTGCCCATCAATTCGTGCATTTACAAAATTTTCTACATCGCGTAGTTCTTTAGTAGAAAGTTTAGCAAAATGAGAAAAATCGAAACGTAAATATTTAGAGTGTACCGATGATCCTTTTTGCTCAACATGTTTACCTAGAATTTCACGCAATGCTTGATGTAGTAAATGTGTTGCCGTATGGTTCGACTCTGTTCTACTACGTTGTTTTTTATCTACTACGGCTTTAAAACTTTCACCTAAATGTTTAGGTAAATTCTTTGCAAAATGAATGATTTCATTATTCTCTTTTTTCGTATCGGTAATATAAACAACATCACCATGCATATCTTCTAAATAGCCCTTATCCCCTACTTGACCACCACCTTCGGCATAAAAAGGAGTAAGATTAAAGACCATCTGGTACTGAGTACCATCTTTTTTCGAAACTATTTTACGATACTTGGTAATCTTCACCTCAACATCGAGTAAATCATAACCCACAAATTCTTGCTCGGTATCATCTACTAAAATTTCCCAATCTTGTTTTGAAACAACAGATGCAGATTTAGATCTGTTTTTTTGTTGCTGCATGGCGGCATCAAAACCAGCTTCATCTAATTGATAGCCTTTTTCGCTTAAAATCAATGCAGTCAGATCTATTGGAAATCCGAAAGTATCATATAATTCAAACGCCTTACTACCATCAACAGTTTTACCTTTTGTATTTGCTATTATAGTATCAAGTAAGACCAACCCTTGATCAAGGGTTTTTAAGAATGAAAACTCCTCTTCTTTAATTACGTTTTCTATTAATTGCTTTTGTTCTTTCAATTCTGGATAAGCATCACCTAAAGAATCGGTAAGCACATTAACCAAACGATACATAAATGGCTCTTTTGTATTCAAAAACGTAAATCCGTAACGTACTGCTCTTCTTAGAATTCTTCTTATCACATATCCCGCACCAGTATTACTGGGCAATTGGCCATCTGCGATAGAAAAAGATACTGCACGAATATGATCGCTTATAACGCGTATTGCTATATCTACTTCTTCATTTTTGCCATAATCAGAATTAGTTATTGTTTCAATTTCACGAATTAACGGTGTGAAAATATCGGTATCATAATTCGATTGTACTCCCTGCAAAACCATACAAAGACGTTCGAAGCCCATACCCGTATCTACGTGCTTGGCGGGCAGACTCTCTAAAGAACCGTCTGCTTTACGATTGTACTGCATGAATACCAAGTTCCAAATCTCTACAACTTGAGGATGATCTTGATTTACTAAACTGGCCCCAGAAACTTTTGCTTTTTCTTCTTTCGAACGAATATCCACATGAATTTCGGAACATGGACCACATGGACCTTGATCACCCATTTCCCAGAAATTATCCTTTTTATTACCCTTAATAATTCTGTCGACCGGCACAATCTTTTTCCAAAGCTCAAAAGCTTCAGTATCCATATCTAATTGATCTGCGTCTTCACTTCCTTCAAAGACGGAAACATACAGACTTTCTTTATCGATTTTGAAAACTTCCGTCAATAACTCCCAAGCCCAAGTAATCGCCTCTTCTTTAAAGTAATCACCAAAACTCCAGTTGCCCAACATTTCGAACATGGTGTGGTGATAGGTGTCCTTACCTACTTCCTCAAGGTCATTATGCTTACCACTAACCCGCAAACATTTCTGTGTATCAACTACTCTAGGGTTTTTAGATTGACTGATACCCAAAAAATATTCTTTGAACTGGTTCATACCCGCGTTCGTAAAAAGTAGGGTCGGATCATCTTTGATGACCATTGGGGCAGAAGGAACGATTTTATGTGCCTTACCTTTAAAATAATTTAAAAATGTAGTTCTTGTATCTTTGGAATTCATCTAAAATGCTAAGCTTTTACAAATTTTAACCGTTTCTATAAAACAATTTTTATATTTGTTTGTTGCGTTAAAATTAAACCACAAAAATAGGATAAATTACATTCATGTCTAAGGTAAAATACTATTACGACCCGGACACGCTGTCGTACCGTAAAATAGAGCCCGTAAAATCAAAGCGCTATAGAAATATCGCATTCTTTGTTTTAGGATCTTTCCTATTTGGACTTTTATCTCTTGTTCTTCTTTTAAACACCAACCTGATCAATACCCCTAGGGAACTTTCTTTGGCTCGTGAAGCAAAAAACTATGAGCTCCAATATGAGCTATTGAACAAAAAAATGGCCCAAATCGAGGAGGTTCTTGGTAATATTGAGGAACGCGACAATAATATTTACCGACTATATTTTGAAGCAAATCCAATACCAGACGAACAACGAAAAGCAGGATTTGGAGGTATAAATCGATACAAATCATTAGAAGGTTTCAACAATTCAGAAATGATCGTGTCTACCACAAAAAGGCTAGATATTATAAAAAAACAAATGGCCATACAGTCTAAATCATTAGATGAAATTACCAAGTTGGCCGAAGAAAAAGAAAAGTTATTAATGTCCATTCCTGCAATTCAACCTATTAACAACGAAGACCTTACTCGTATGGCTTCTGGTTATGGCTGGAGGTCAGACCCTTTCACCAAGGCTAGAAAGATGCATTACGGAATGGACTTTACAGCACCGAAAGGCACACCTATTTATGCCGCAGGTGATGGAAAAGTAACTCGTGCCGATAATAATTCTTCAGGATATGGCAAACACATTCGTATAGAACACGGTTATGGTTACTTGAGTCTTTATGGTCACCTTAGCCAATACAATGTAAAAAAAGGACAAAAAGTAAAACGTGGTGACCTAATTGGCTTTGTAGGAAGCACAGGTCGTTCAGAAGCTCCTCACCTACATTATGAAGTATGGAAAGAAAATGACAGAATCAACCCTATCAATTTCTACTATGGCAGTTTATCTCCAGAAGAATTTGAAAATATGTTGAAATTCGCTAATCAAGAAAACCAATCATTGGATTAATGCAAATAGAACTTCCAGAAAAAAGATATTATGGCATCGGCGAAGTGGCCCGTGCTTTTAAAGTCAACGCCTCTTTAATTCGGTTTTGGGAGAAAGAATTCGATGTGCTTCAGCCTAAAAAAAATGCTAAGGGCAATAGAAAATTTACACCTCAAGATATTAAAAATCTTCAATTGATCTATCATCTGGTAAAAGAAAGAGGATTTACCCTTGATGGTGCCAAAATACACCTCAAAGAAGAAAAACAGAAAACACTTTCAAATTTCGATATTATACAGAAATTGGAACGGGTGAAAGCGGAATTAAATAAAATTAAAGATCAATTATAACACAACCCATTATGAAAAAAGGACTTATTGCATTAATAATAATTGCAGTCATAGCATTTGGGCTATACCAATGGGGCGTAGGCTTCAACAACACTGCCGTAGCATTGAAAGAAACATCTAGTAAAACTTGGGCCAATGTAGAGAGTGCCTATCAACGAAGAAACGATTTAATCGGTAATTTGGTAAAAACTGTACAAGGTGCAGCCGATTTTGAAAGAGGAACATTGACCGATGTAATCGAAGCAAGAGCGAAAGCTACATCAATTAGTATTGACCCGTCGAATATCACTCCTGAACAACTAGCACAGTTCAATCAAGCTCAAAGCGGACTTAGCAGTGCCTTAAGCAGATTATTGGTAACCGTAGAGCGTTATCCTGACTTAAAGGCCAATCAAAATTTTCTTGAACTTCAATCTCAATTAGAAGGTACTGAAAATCGAATAAATGTAGCTAGAGATAGATTCAACGCAACTGTTGAACCTTATAACCTACACATTAAAAAATTCCCCAATTCGATATTGGCGGGTATATTAAATTTTAGCGAACTAGCTTACTACAAAGCAGACTCAGGCTCTGAAAATGCACCAGACGTGAATTTTGAATTTGATTGATTCAATTATGTCCAAAGTAGAAGATTTTTTGACTGCAACAGAAGAGCAAGAAATAGTTGACGCTATTTTAAAGGCTGAAAAAAACACTTCTGGTGAAATTAGGGTACACATTGAGGCGCATACCCGAAAAGACCATTACAAACGTGCTCAAGAAGTCTTTCACTTGCTAAAGATGGACAATACCAAGCAAGAAAATGGCGTACTAATCTACGTTGCCGTAAATGATAGAAAGTTTGTTATTTGTGGTGACAAGGGAATTGACAAAGTAGTGCCTACAGATTTCTGGAAAACTACTAAAGATACCATTCAAAGTCACTTTATTAAAGGAGCATACAAAGAGGGTATTATAGCCGGCGTTTTAAAAGCCGGTACAGAATTGAATAGCCATTTTCCATGGTATTCAGATGACACCAACGAATTAAGCAATGAGATATCTAAAGGTTAGCCTTGTAATACTTTTTCTTTGGTGCAAACCTGTTTGGAGTCAATTTGAGATTCCTGAAAAACCAGCACTACAAACAAGTGTTTATGACTACACTCACTTACTGACCGACCAACAAAAAAAGGAGTTAAGCCAGAAGTTGGTTCGATATTCTGACAGTACTTCTACACAAATAGTGATCACTATTATTCCAACCACCAAAGGGGAGGATATAAATTATCTTGGTGCTAACTGGGGTCAAAAATGGGGTATTGGACAAGAAGGAAAGGACAATGGTATTTTAATCATATTAGCGAAAGACGACAAAAAAATTGCCATTAGTACTGGCTATGGAGTCGAAGGTTCCTTAACCGATGCCTTGTCGAAAAGAATTATTGAAAATATTATTCTACCAGAGTTTAGAACTGGTAATTTTTACGCTGGCTTGGACAAAGGATCCGATGTTATTTTTCAAGTCCTGAATAGAGAGTTTCAAGAAGAGCGAACCTTTGACGAAAATGATGGTTTCCCGTTCTCGTCCATCTTACCGTTTATCATTTTTATTGTCATTTTATTTATTCTATGGAATAGAAAAGATGGCAACAACAATGGTCGTGGCGGAAGACGTGGAGGCTTAAGTCCGTGGGATATCATTATACTTAGCAATATGGGCCGCTCAAATGGTTCTGGTGGCTTTGGTGGTAGCAGCGGCGGTGGAAGCTTTGGCGGTGGCGGATTCGGAGGAGGTTTTGGCGGCGGTGGCTTCGGCGGTGGCGGAGCTTCTGGTGGATGGTAAATCTTAGATGTTGACTTAACCAAAATATAATTGGTCAAATAATTTTATTTACATAAAACTACTTGACCAAAAAACTTAACTCTCAATAAAACTACTTCTTCCTCATAAATACAGTAATCGGTACTCCCGTAAAATCGTATTCCTCTCTAATCTTATTCTCTAAATAACGCTTATAAGGCTCCCGAACATATTGAGGAAGATTGCAGAAAAATGCAAATTGAGGATATGGTGTAGGCAACTGTGTACAGAATTTTATCTTCACAAACTTACCTTTATATGCTGGTGGTGGATAATGTTCTATAATTGGTAACATGGTTTCATTAAACTTACGTGTAATGATTTTCTTGCTCCTATTATTATAGACCTCTACTGCGGTTTCAATGGCCTTAAAAATTCGTTGTTTTGTAAGCACTGAAACAAAAAGTATCGGAACATCCGTAAATGGCTCAATTGCTTTTTTGATTTTATCCGTGTAGTGTTTTATGGTATTGGTTTCTTTGTCTTCTACCAAATCCCACTTGTTCACTAAAATGACAATTCCTTTATGATTACGTTGGGCAAGCCAGAAAATATTCTCTACCTGTCCGTCAAAACCTCTAGTAGCATCCAAAAGCAATATACATACATCACAATGTTCTATTGCTCGAACAGAACGCATTACCGAATAAAACTCTAAATCTTCCTTAACTTTAGATTTACGACGGATTCCTGCTGTATCGACTAAATTAAATTCAAACCCGTAGCGATTGTATTTCGTATCGATACTATCTCTTGTAGTACCAGCAATATCAGTAACGATATATCTTTCCTCACCGATTAGTGCATTGATAAAAGATGATTTACCCGCATTTGGTCTCCCGACCACTGCAAATCTTGGCAACTCACTTTTCTCTTCAACAACATCTGGCAATTCCTTAACCAGAGCATCTAGCAAATCACCTGTTCCACCACCATTTATACTTGATAATGTATAGTATTCCCCTAAACCTAGTGAATAAAATTCAACAGCATCTTTTGCACGTTTTGCATTATCTACTTTGTTTATCGCTAAAAAAACAGGTTTTTTAACTCTACGCAGTAATTTTGCAACATCTTCATCCATACCGGTTACACCGGTTTCTACATCTACCATAAAAATAATGGCATCGGCTTCTTCAATAGCCAACTCGACTTGCTTATCAATCTCTTTTTCAAAAACGTCATCACTACCGATAACATAACCCCCAGTATCAATAACCGAAAACTCTTTGCCGTTCCAATCACTTTTACCATAATGACGGTCACGAGTTACACCACTAACGGCATCAACAATAGCTTCACGTCTCTGAATCAATCGATTAAATAAAGTAGATTTACCCACATTAGGTCTTCCTACAATGGCAACAATAGCACTCATATCTTAAATTTGGCGCAAAGGTAGTGCTTAAAGTGGCAATTACAATAAAACTTAAATAGAGAGATTAGACCTAACCTCTTGAAGATTTCTTAAACTTGGTAATGATTGTTTTTTAGAGGTTGACAAATAAGGTTCTCCAATTATTCTTTTTCGGATTATTTTAGCAGGTGAACCATAGGCAACTATATTATCACCAAAGCTTTCTACTACCAAAGAACCGGCCCCAATAACTGAATGTCTCCCAATTTCAATTCCATTAATAATATTAACTCCTAAACTAACAGCAGAAAATTGACCAAGGTATAAATTACCACCACAACATACCGAAGGCGCAAGACTTGAATAAGATTCCATAACTCCATCATGACCAAGGGAAGAATTCGTATTTACTATACAGAAATCATGAATTGTACAATTGGCATTAACTATTGCTCCTGGCATAAAAACGTTACCACATCCCAAAAGCACATCTTTGCCCAATATAGACTTCGGATGCACTGTATTTACAAAATTAAAATTTGGCACTATTTTTAATATTCTATCAACAATTAGTTTTCTTATCCAATTGTCCCCGATTGCTACAATACCACCAACTATGTTAAACCTATTAATTAAATATGGAAGATCAAACTCACTACCAAGAACCTCATATCCATTAATTCTTGAACCTTTTTTTTTGTATGAATCAACAAACCCAATAAGGTTATATTTACCTTCTTTTTCTAAACAATCCAGAACAACACTACCATGGCCAGAGGCTCCAAAAATAATCACATTCTGCATTTCATCGGGTTTATTGCATACTTTATCGATGATTCAAATGTAGTACATTCTTTTCTATTTGGATAATTTAAAACCAGATAAGGTCAATTATTTTATTTTAAACGTTAAAAAAAATATGCAAAATCCATACTAACCAAATGATTATTAGAAAGGAAAAAATAGTATAAAGACCCTAAAAGCATATTAATAAAGAGAATGTGAAAAAAATCGTTCTGAAGTCTGAGCAATTTTATGGAATATTGAACTACTTATTATACCCAAAGCGTCTGAGCTGTCTAGAATCACTTCTCCAATTCTTGTTCACTTTAACATATAGTTCAAGATGAACTTGTTTGCCAAAGAATTTCTCTAAATCTTTTCTAGACTCAACACCAACTCGTTTTAATGCGGCACCTTTATGACCAATGATAATTCCCTTTTGAGAATCACGTTCAACCATAATTACCGAGCGCATGCGAATAATATCCTCATCTTCAAAAAACTCCTCTGTCTCTATTTCTACAGCATATGGGATTTCCTTTTTGTAGTTTAAAAGGATTTTCTCACGAATGGTCTCATTGACAAAAAAACGCTCAGGCTTATCAGTTAACTGGTCTTTTGGGTAATACGCTGGCGAATTGGGCAACAATTCTATGATACGCTCAAATACACCTTTGACATTAAAATTAGATAATGCAGATAAAGGATGTATTTCAACATTTGGTAACATTTCTTGCCAATATTGAACCTGCTCTTCTAACAACTCTTGAGTAGCAGTGTCTACTTTATTCAATAATAGTAAAACGGGAATTTTACTATTCTTTATTTTTTCAAAGAATGCCTCATCCTTCAGGGCCTTTTCCCCTATTTCAACCATATACAGTAACACATCGGCATCTTCAAATGCAGACTTTACAAAATCCATCATACTGCTCTGCAACTGGTATGCAGGTTTAATAATACCAGGAGTATCGGATAGAATCATTTGAAAATCATCACCATTAACTATACCTAATATACGGTGCCTAGTTGTTTGGGCCTTAGAAGTAATTATTGACAATTTCTCACCCACAAAGGCATTCATTAAAGTAGATTTACCAACATTAGGGTTTCCGATAATATTTACAAAGCCTGCCTTATGATCTGCCATCCTTATATTTTATTATATATTTTTTCAATTCCACATTTACCTTTGGAGCCAACAAAAGTACGGCAATCATATTCGGTATCACCATTAGCGCATAAGACAAATCAATTAAATTTTTTACTAACTCTAAAGAGGCAACTGCAGCAAAGACAATCATAATTACAAAATACCAATTGTAAAACTTTCCAATTTTAGCATTGGTTAAAAATGAAAGTGATTTAACACCATAATATGAATACGTAAACAAGGTAGATAACGCAAAGGCAGTAACAATCACCATTAATAGTATATCTCCCCATCCAAACAATGTCGTTTCAAATGCCGACAAGGTCATAACAATACCACTAGAATCTTCTAGATACGCCCCGCTTAATATAATTACGATTGCAGTGAAGGTACACACCAATATAGTATCTATAAATGGGCCTAGCATGGCAACCAACCCTTCTCGAATAGGTTCGTCATTTTTAGACTGGCCATGATACATAGGTGCACTACCTAAACCTGCTTCGTTAGAAAACATCGCTCTACGAACTCCGATTATAACAAGACCCCAAAAACCGCCAGTTGCCAATGATTTAAAATTCCAAGCCTCGGTAATTATCATTTTTAAAGAAGGAAGAATTTGATCAGAATTCAAGGCCATAACCACTATTACCGCCACCAAGTATACAGCTACCATAAAAGGCACAATAGCAGAGGCCACTTTAGCTATTTTGGTTAACCCCCCAAAAATCACGAAAGATGTTATGATAGCCAAAATAACGCCAATTGTCCATTTCCAATTCTCATCGCCCATATCAAATAAGGTAGTCGAAGGCTCCACTACGCTCATAAACGTTTCAGTAAATTGATTGGCAGTAAAAACCCCTAAAAAGCCAAATATGCCACACACTGCAAAAAAAGTTGCCAACGGACGGGCTTTTTCACCTAAACCTTTAGTAATATAATACATTGGCCCGCCTTGCATTTTACCATCAGAATCTGTGCCCCGATACATAATTGCCAAACTACAGGAGTAGAACTTGATACACATTCCTATTAATGCCGTCATCCAAATCCAGAACACTACCCC
>TARA_R110002050_G_scaffold294334_1_pt1 | contig 21285 bp, 18 predicted proteins | sample TARA_R110002050 | Tara Oceans TARA_R110002050 (sample SAMEA4396988) | marine metagenome | biome: Polar Biome; feature: [DCM] deep chlorophyll maximum layer (ENVO:01000326); material: water (ENVO:00002006), including particulate matter (ENVO:01000060) such as... | depth 25 m
AAGGGATCCGCCTCAAGGCGGGTCCCTTTTTGTTTTGCTTCGGGGGTTACGGATCTTGAACCCGCAAACAGGCCAAGCCTGTTTGCCAGGTTCTTTGCGAAGGCCAACGGCCGGAGCTGAGCGACCAAAGGGAGCGCTAATCCTACCCCCGCAACCAACATTAAATAAGCTCGCCCTTGTGGCGGGCTTATTTAATGTTTGGAAGGTGGGGTAGGTGGACTTGAGCCTTATGTTCAAACCAAGCAAAGCATCGCTTTGCGCAGGTTCAGCGAAGCGCACAGCGCGCAGCTAAATCCTACCCCCGCAATCAAATAAAAAAGGCTCGCCCTCGTGGCGGGCCTTTTTTATTTGATCACGTGAAGCGCCTTTAAACCTCTGATGTTCCTGCGTTATGAGCCTGTGCTCATAACTTGAAGGCTGAGGCTGTATAGAAAACGCTCCAGTGGAGCGTTTTTAAGCTGAAGGTTGAGCACGGCGGAGCCGCGCGCAGATTGCAGGTGCCGCGCGGCAAGCTCCAACCCCATTCACATCCCTGTCGCCCATCCTACTGTTCCGCACCTCATCTACAACACCAGACCTGACCAAATCCTCTATACTCGGAAACCAGATACCCGAAGACGGGGCGAGGAAAACCTGCGCAAGAAAATCCTCTGATATCCCTTGTTGGCGATAGAATTTGATTTCTTTTTCCTGTTCGCGTTTGAGGTCGTACTGCGGAAACGGGGATTGGAGTTCAAGCTTGTACTGATGAAAGCCAAGCTGGGCGTTTGGGCCGAGGTGGCGTTTGGCGCCGTCGATGAAGGCGGTTGTGCAGGCTGATTTGCAGGTTCGGGGTGATTGTTTCTGTCCAATGCAGACATATTCCATGAGGACAAATTGATCCGCTTTGCAAACATAATCACGAATATCCGATGTCTTCATCTGTGTTTTCACAGACCGGCACAGCATTCAATTGACCATCATCAAGATTGGATTGCGTCGTTAGGTTATGCTGGTTCGCATTAACAGTACATTGCTTTGATGACTCCCCAAATCGTCAATGTATTGCAGGGCTGCACACCAATTGGTGCGCAGCCCTTGTCCTCTTAAGTCATTTGTTCTGGGTCTTGTTTTATTCCGCTCGCCGACCAAGGGTATGGTGGAACTCTGTTCCGGGCGCGCCGTGCAGAAAGCCATCGGCAAAGGCCATCGGGAAGTGTAGCTTCCCAAGGCAAAGCCTTAGGTCTTCCGGATCGATTTTGTGATCAAGCACCTGACGATAGAGATCTGCAACCTTGATCATATCCAGGCTGTGTGGAGACAGACGGAATGCACCGACACCGGCATTTTGCATTCGGGTGATATTGTCGGAAAGTTCAATATAGTGGCTTGATAATGTCTGCAGCCCGTTAACCGCAAGAAATGGCGTATCGTCCAACGTCTCAACATCCATGCCGTCAAGGTGATCGCCGCAAACATACTGGCAACCATCCTTGTGCAGCCCACGTGCACGCGCTGAATAACACCGCGCCGAAATGGCCAAAGGCGCACGACCGAATACTTGCACCTCGATCTCGGCTGAGTCCTGTATGTTGGATAATGTCTTGATCGAGGACATCGGTAATTCCCACGGCAGGGCAATCCGTTTTGCCCCTCTGCTGGCAAAATAGGCAAGTGTGCTTTCATTGTAGGTGTTGATATATGGTCCTATCATATGCGGCCGATCGGCAAGCAGGCGAACAACGGAAATATCATTGGCCTCGATTAGAATGTCTGGCATTTCCGCAATTTCACGTATCTGGCTTACTTCGCGGTCATTCATCACTAGGGCCAGTGTTGAAAGAACCACTTCCTTTCCGGCACGCTGAAGCCGTTCAATGACATCTGGCAGATATTTGTCGAAAAACGGCATACGCTTTGCGCAAACGACTTCTCCTATATGGACAGTGTCGATGTCGGTTTCATCTGCAATACGGTTATAGAAGTCGTTCTTACGGTTCTCATCCCAATGAAAAAGAACCGGGCCCATGACCAGTCGTGATCTACTCATTGCCAGCCTCTCCGGTATGCACCCGTTGTATCGCTTTGACCTTCGCTCAGCATGCGGAGGTTCGATCGTGCTTCAAGTTGTCCCATCGCGATCCGGTCAAGTGACGCACGAAATGTGCTAACAACCTGAGAGATGTAAGCCTTACCACGTTGCCGACCCTCGATTTTAAGCGCCGAGACGCCTGCGTCGGCCAATTCCGGCAACATCGCGGTGACATCCAAGCTGGTGGGTTCTTCAAACAGGTAGCCTGTTTTATCCATCGCGCGAAACCGGCCTTTGCACAGGGTCGGATATCCAACCTTTTCATCACTGTCATAGATGTTGATGGTGAAATCTCCCAGCCTGGAAACTGTTCTGTCTCCGCGTTCTTCGTAATGAACATGTGCGGCGGGTGAGCAGACACCATTCATGTTCGGGCTTTCGCCCGTTGCGTATGAAGATAGTGAACAGCGGCCTTCGGCCATGACGCACATGCCGCCAAACGCGAACACTTCTGTCTCAACCGCGATACGCTGATTAAGGATACGTATCTCTTCCAGCGAAAGGACACGGGGCAGCACAACACGACGGACACCAAATTCCTGATGATAAAAGCGAATGGCTTCTTCATTCGATGCGGATGCCTGCACAGACAGGTGCAAACGTGCGTCGGGGTGATGGTCACGGGCATATCGCAGCAAACCGATATCTGCGAGGATAATGGCATCGACGCCAATCGCCATGGCGTCGTCAATCGCCTTCTGCCAGATGTCTTCAGCCCCGGCTTGCGGATAGGTATTGCAGGCAAGATAGACATGGACCCCATGCTTGTGCGCATGTTCGACTGCATCGCGTAATTCCGCACGCGAAAAGTTTAATCCCGGAAAGTTTCGCGCATTTGTGGCGTCTCTAAAACCGCAATATACGACATCAGCACCGGCTTTTACGGCGGCGTGTAAACTGGCAGGCGTTCCCGCAGGGCAAACGAGTTCCATATTGGACCTGTGACTATTTGTGGATTAAGGGGGTAGCTGGCATCGCGAAGTCATCTTTGGTCGCACCTGATGGTGCGGGCCGCGTATGACGGTTGCGCCTTTGTATTGATTTCTCAATTTTCGACAGTGTGGCGGCCTGTTCGGCTGAGCGTTTTTCCAGACCAAGCAATCGTTTTGTACTTGGTGAGGTCAATGCATCGGCGGAACGGTTCATGTCGTGTTGAAGCTGTTGATAGATCTTTTCCGTAATGCGAAGCGCAACTCTGGCGGCGGGGCCCATCAGGCCGAAGCTTTCACTGATTGCAGAACGCAGATCAATTGCCTCCCCATCCAGGGCATTGCGCAAGGCAACAACAAGTTCGGTGCGTCCTTCAATCCGCAATGTGCGCGAAAAGAATAATGCGTCCCCATCCGAAGTCCCTTGAAGCAGTGCCAGCAGTGCGGGCAATGGCCCGGATATCTTTGCGGCAACAGGTTCTTCGTCTGTCTGCCGCGCCGGGCGCAACGCGGGACGGTTTGCATCTATACTAAGATAAAACTGTAAATCCAGATCGGTTGGGGAAATTAGCAGAGCGAATCCCTCTTGCTCAGCCACCCGCTCGAAAACCGGCCGATATCGCCGATGCATTGTTGCCATCGCATGGCGGCATACCCGTTCGATAAAAAGGTTCGGCGTATTTCGCACGAACGGATTCGCCAGCAAAAATGGCGTAAATGATGGATAACTTCCTGTCACGTGGTGCTCCGGTGTTTTTATACCCCGAAGTATCACTGTGTAAGGCGTATTCGTTTTTGATATCTGTCAAGTCACTGCGAGATTTGAATTACGCTTAGTTGGAATAGTCCACTAGATCTTTGCTTTGATGTGACAAGCAGAAAAAACCGGATGCAGCTTTTTTTCGAAAAACCCATTTGACCATCGTCAATCTGCCAAATCATGAGGGTATTATACTCCTGTCTGTTCACAGAACGTCGACCTTGGGGAGGAAACCTTTATGCAAGATGTGTTGAACACGACAGGTGTGCAATTCACACCCGCTGATCTTCTTGACCAGAACTTGGGTGGTTTGATCGCCCGTTTTCCCGGTGCCACACTGGTTTTCCGGCAGCACCGTGTTGGTTTCTGCTGTCATGCTGACCAGACATTGGCAGAAGTTGCTAAACGTAAGGACCTTGATCCCCGATTGATCGCCGATGACCTCTGCCAGCTTCCCAAAGGACCGGTGCCCTTACCGGATGTAAACGACACCGATGCGTTCATCGATTTCATTCTGTCACGCTATCATGAGGTGCATCGTGATGATCTGACTGAGCTGATCGCTCTCTCGCGCGAGATCGAAATTGTACATGGTGACCATCCCGAAGCGCCAACAGGTCTGGCGGACGCATTGCTCGAAATGGCGGAGCAACTCGATATGCATATGGCCAAAGAGGAAAATGTTCTTTTCCCGGCAATGCGTGAAATGAGCCGGAACAAGTCAAACACGACGTTGGCCATGCCCATCCATTGTATGCGTGAAGATCATGAGGATCACGATAAAGCAATCCATCGACTGCAGAGATTGACAAGCAACTGTACCTTGCCCGACGGAGCCTGTGGTTCCTGGCGCAGATTGTACAGTGGGACCGCCAAGCTGATCGAAGACCTGGTTGCGCATATGTATTTGGAAAATTCGGTTCTGTTTCCACAGTTCGAATGAGGTCTGGTCAAGATTTGACCGATATGTTTTTCCGGAAGTTATCCGCCCTGCCAATCGGCAGGGCTTTTTTTTTGGCAAAGTTTGGCTGGGTCTTTCTGTATCAAACGGTATCAGTTCGGGTGAAACTGTGATGATCCCAAAGGCTGCTTGATTTGATTGATATGGAACAATTCAATCAGCGCGGTTGAATGTTAGATTTGTTCCAATGCTTAACATCAACTCCGTTTGTCCATGGAAACTTCACGATGAAAGATATTGATCGAATCTCGGGTGTTCTCCAGTCTGGGAGCTATTTTCGAAATTGGCCGCAAGACGACATTCTGGAACTGGCGTCTTTGTGTGAGTGGGTTCGATTTGATGCCGATACAGTGATGGCCCGCGCCGGAAGTCAAGCTACGGCACTGTTTCTGATTGTGAATGGACATGTTGAACTGTCCTACAAGGATGGAGACAACAAGGACGGTGTTATTGATCTGTTCGGTGATGGTCAGCTTGTGGGAGAGTGCGCACTGGCGCCAGAGGCCTGTTATGCCGTTTCGATCAAGACACTGGATACAACGACAGCCATTCGGATTGACGGTGCTGCGTTTTCTACTTTTCTTGCGGCGCATTTTGATCGTGCGTTAACAATGATGTCAGTCGTGACCGAAAGATTGTGTCAGATGCTGCGACAGGCAGAAGAACTGAAATGCCGCTCTGCAGCCCAACGCTTGGGAATCTATTTGCTTGCCGATGCGGTCCCGGTTGACGATGTGCATGAAACCCCCCTTACCATCGAAAAATCAGCATTGGCACGCAAGATTGGCATGACAAGCGAGACATTTTCCCGGGCGTTAAAAAAATTGTCGGAGCAAGGTGTTTCCCAATATGCCAACGGGAACATCATCCGTATTTCGAACGCCGAGGTGCTGGCCGAATGGTGCGGTTTATCAAGTAGTGAAGTCAGGGAAGGACAGTCTGATGGTTTCAAGAACTCTGTCTAAAGCAGATCAGGACATCATGTCTAATGTGCCTTTGTTGGCGGCCCTTGGGGTACATCGGTTAAAGGGGTTGATGGAAACATGCAGGGTCGACTGTCACGCGCGGGGAGAGCATCTTTTTCGGGCTGGCGACGTTGCAGAACATTTCTATATCTTGTTGTCTGGCCATTTACGTCTTGTGAAAACCTCATCTCAGGGCGATGAAACGGTGATGCATTTCCTCAACCAGGCTGGATCGTTTGCGGAGGCGGTTTCATTTGCCGGGCGGTCCTATCCGGTTGAATGCCAGGTTGTTGAAAATTGCGAAATCGTGGCAATTCCGCGCACCGCCTATCTTGGCATACTGAAAAGTGCGCCGGATGTTGTTGGGGACGTTCTGGCAAGCCTGTTGCGCTGGGAACGGTTCTTCCTTGAGGAAATCTACAAACTGCGACATACGAGTCCAATCCAGCGGATTGCGGCGTTCCTGATTGACTTTGAAGACCGCAATGGCGCAATGATCGACGGCACGAACGGCAAGAGTTTTCCCGGAAAGCGCCAGATTGCCAGCCGGATCGGTATAACCCCGGAAACCTTTTCCCGATCCCTGCGCAAACTCGAAGCGTCAGGTGCCATTGCTGCGGGCCCGAAACTGCAAATCCTTGATCGGGCGGCTCTTATTGAGTTGGCGGGCTAACATACCGGTGTTCTGAACATGGTGTTGTACCCAAGGCCCAGTCTTGCCATGCCATTCTTTGTGGGTCATTTGGGTCGTTGAAATCGCCAAGTAATGTAAATCAGTGTCGCTGTGAAACCGAAAAAGGCCATCTCCCACAGAATGGCTGAGACCATCAGAAGCTCCGTCGAAGCAACCTCCTGAAATGCGCCCATGCGCGTAAAGGCAGAGCCCAGAAGACACACATTTGAGACGCGCATTGTGACAGGAAGAGAAAGGGAAAAACGTAGGCGCTGCAATACCGTTCGGCACATAACTGTTGTCGAGAGCACAGCAAACCCGCCAATCAGTGCGTTGTGAAAGCCAACTAATCCGGAGGGCTCTTGCGCGATTGTCAGTGCCGTGTTGAAGATCAGGCCGATGGCCAACATTGCATATCCTAGGTGAAGCGACGTAAGATCGAAGGCATCTTTCACCAACCAGACACGCCATTTCCAAAGGCGACAGAAAATAACCGTTGCGGCCAGTGTACTCAGGGCAGCCGGTAGGATTGAAGGGAATTTGATCAGGTCACAGACCGCCGCGGCAATCAGGCTGACAAGGCCATAGCTTTCAAGTCGGCCTTGCGCCATGTAGGGGCGATACTTATTTTGTTTCTGAAGTGCGCCGGATGTGGCTGCGGCGATAATTCGTCCGCCCATCAAAAAAAGCAAGAGGATCAAAAGCCAGATGATCGCGCGCAACGCCGTTTCCTGAAGCACTGGGAGATGACTAATCTCACCTATTAGAAATGCGACTTCCGCCAGCAGAAGAAATAGTATGATTATTCCCGGGACGGCAGATTTCAGGCGCTTTGCCGCACGGAAAAACGCAAGTCCGGCATAAGAAAACAGCATCCCAAACACCGCAATATTGCAAACCGTACCAAGATAGGTGCCGGTTTGGTCCGGAATAAAGATCGCGACGCGCGCGCCAAGCCAAAGCACAATAAAAAGTCTGATGATTGTTTTGCCTGGTCGTGTCAGCAGATATCCACCCAGCACGGTCTGGCTGTACCCGACCAGTAATTCATGTCCATGCCAGAAAGGCCGTTCGGGCATGGGAATAAATGCAAGGATGTCTTGGACATCAGGGAGCCAGAATAAAACCTTAAGCGGCACCGCCAACAGCGCCAAGCATCCCGAGAGCAAGAATAAAAATACAAATTCCGTTCGGATGGTGCGCATGGCTCCCCTCATGATCTTTACGGCTGGGCATACCTTCTCGATCAGGGGCCGCAGCAGCAACATGTCGGATACAGTTGCCCTAGACCATTTTTGCGCTTGGGAACTGTCCAAGCAGTTGATCTGCTTCCCCCTTGTTCATCAGGCATATCGCCGTGCTCAGCCCGTCTGCAAGGGCTGCTTTCGGTGCTGTGACACTGACGCTGTGGCGGCGCGCCGGTGCAGGTTTTCCTGTGCGAGGGTCAAGTATATGCCCGACAAGACCAGCCTGATCAAAGAAGGTGCCATTTGGCAATGATGTTGCCAAAGCACGATCTCGCAACATGACCTTGTCTTTTTTGATACCTGATCCGGTTTCAATCGAAACTGGCCAGTCTTTGCCTTCCGGGTGGCCACCAAGTGCGGCGAACTCGCCGGTATTGATCAGAACGTCGGTCAATCCGTCATTTCGAAGCAACGTCGCAATGCGATCAGCAACGTACCCCTGAGCAATTCCATTCAGGGTCATTGCCATGTTTGGTTGTTTGAATGCCACCCGGTTCTGATCGATTAAAACCTTGTCCCAGCCTGTTCTGGAAAAGGTTTCCTGAATTGATGCACTCAGAGGTGCCTGACCTTGTGAATAGCTTTGTGCATAAAGCTGCCAAAGCGACTGAACAGTCGGATCGAAAAGCCCGGTACTTGCCCGGTTTATCGTACCGCAAAGTCCCAGACATTCCAGAAACTCAAAAGGCGGTGCATTAATCACACCATTGCGGTTCAGCTGCGCAAGGGTGGAATGATCCCGATAAAGGCTGAAGATATTTTCCAGTCTTTCAAGCTCCTGGGTTGCGCGTGAAAGGATCTTGTCTGCATCGGGATGGGCCAGGCTGATCGAGGCAGCAGACCCCATTGCAACCCCTTTCCATGTTCTGATCGGGTATTGTGCCTGTGACGCAAAAGGAACAGCCGCAAGCGTGCCAGCAGCAGCAAAGATGGTCAGAAACCGACGTCGTGAAATGGCGGGCATGGTAGACCTCATTCTTTGCGAAGTTTTTCAAGACGCGCGCGATAATCATCGTCATCAGGAACAACGGCCGTTTCGCGGGTATCTTTGAGTGGTGTGACAGGGGCGTTGTTTAAAATCATTGCATCACCAACCTCATCAAGGCGCATCACCTGGCCGCCATAGCGGGCGACAAATTTCCTGGCATCGTCCTGATCGGAGAAAGGTACAAGTTCCGGTGCCCCCATGCCTCCGGCCTTGCTGGAAGCCACGACGTAATATGCGGAGATAGCCGGAATCCAGTTTTCGCGTCCGACATTTTCCCAATCACGGGCCTTAGACATGTCACTGACGTAGACTGCGCTGATTTTATAGTTCTGTTCTGGCATTCGTTCATAGGCGATACCATCGCGGACCTGACTGAAGAACAAAGGGTGTGGCAAGCCTTCAAGGTGAATTTGTGCCTTGGGACCAGCATGCTCAAGAATATTCATCTGGCAGAAATGTCCAACAGCTTCCTCGGTCATTGCGATCGGAGGCGGCAGGCTTTCTTCAACCTGCTTTCGACACCCGGCCATGACCATCAGGCAGCCGGCAATTAATATGATCGGAAACGGCTTTACGGGGAATGTCATGGTGTGACCCTCCTGAAAGTCAGCCAGGCAATCGCCGAGGCAATAACCGGCCAAACCAGAATGGAGATCAGCGCATGGACTGCCGGTATGCTGTTGGCGGCTCCTGTAAGTCCGCTGGCCGCTGAGGTCGCATCTGACACAGCAAGGTTATAGATCCGAAAGGCATCTGCCGGATTGCCCAGCAACAACCAAGGGAAATACTGGGTGGTAAAGGTTCCGCCATCATCGGCAACAATGGCTGCCAGCAAGCCAAGATCATACAAAACGATCAGAACCAGCCACAGTCCGATCACCAACCCTGCTGCTGCGCCCGGCCGTCGCGCGAACGCCGATATACCATAGCCGATTCCCAGAAAAGTCGCCCCAAGAAGGAGTGAAGACCAAAACAAACGGACCAATGCAGGGAAGCCGACAAGTGCATTTGGGTCTGTTGCGATGGCGGCTATGGCTGCAATCCCGTACCCGGCGGCAACGGCAATGGCCAGTATCGCAAGATGGGCAATGAATTTGCCAAGAACCAGTTCGCTGCGGGCGATGGGATAGGTCAGAACAAGCGGCAAAGTGCCCCGTTCGATCTCTCCTGCGATGGCATCAAAAGACATCAAAAGGGCGACCAATGGCACAAGATACACTGCAAGCGATGTCAGGCTGGCCACAGTAATTGAAAGCTTATCAACGCCAAGTGCACCGGTCGGCGCGCTGCCGGCTGCTGATAACACAAGCGAGAACAGCACCATCATGCCAACAGAAATCGTAACCCAGCGGTTACGAAGGGCAATGATAAATTCGATGCGTGCCGATGCCAGAATACGGTTCATGCGTCCCCCCTTTTACTGAAATGGCTGTAAATGTCTTCCAGACTTGGTGGAATAACATCGACATCATCAACCAGCGATCCAAGTGCGGAAATGTCACCAAGGCGTGCGAGCTTTTCCTGGGAATTGCAGACCAGATCGACCAGCACGCCGTTGCTGCGTTGACCGGAAAGCTTTCGGGCAACCTCGTCTGCCTTGCCATTTTGGGCGGAAACCTGAAGTCGGATCGGCAAGGACGCCCGTCGACGCAAGTTTGCTAACGTATCGTTTGCCACCATGACGCCCGATGACAGAATGACGATCCGGTCGGTTCTGGCTTCGACTTCTGTAAGAGCATGTGAAGACAGAAGAATGGCTGTTCCTTGTGCGGCAAGTTCATCAAGAATGACATAGAACTCTCGGCGGGAAACCGGGTCCAGTCCGCTAGTCGGTTCGTCAAGGATCAAGAGTTTCGGCTGACCGATCAGTGCCTGTGCCAAACCAACACGTTGGCGCATCCCCTTGGAATAGGTGCCAATTCGTCGATTTGCCGCCGGGCCTAACCCAACCCGATCAAGCAGCAACCCCGCCTGTTTGGGGCTCTCTTTGCGCAGTCGAAGATAATACCCAAGCTGTTCAATCCCGGTCAGGGCCGGGTGAAAAGACGCATTTTCGGGTAGATAGGCTGTCTGGGTGCGTGCATCGTGACTGCCGGGCACAGCACCAAGCACAGAAACCGATCCCTCATCAGCTGCAATCAACCCAAGGATAATTTTCATCAATGTCGATTTTCCGGCACCATTGTGGCCGAGCAATGCGACACGTTCACCAGCTGCGACATCAAAGCCAACTGCATTGAGAACGGTATTATCGTCGTAGCGCTTAGTGACTTGCGAGAGGGTCAGACACATTTTCAGTCCTTTCACGCAGCCAGACAGGATTGGCGCGAGCAGCTTTTTCAAGGGCGGCGATTTTTTCGGGAACCGGAATGTCAATTGGCGTCATTAGCGGGAAGCTATCGACAACCCCGCCGGGCAAGGTGGCGGGAAAGTGCGCCTGGCTCCAGCGGATCAATTGAACCGCTGGTGATCCCAAAAGCATTCCGGCGGCAGGTTGTGACCACAGAATATGGTCCATAAGATCGTTTGGTCGGAACCGGCTGTCGGCAATACCATTGCCATCAAGATCGAATATCGGATGATCCGACCAAAAATTCCCTCGACCATCGAAACTCCATTCCACGTCACGGGTTCCGACATATTTCACCTGTGTCTGATTGGCGATAAAGGCGTTGCCAACGATGGCATTTCTTTCGGAACCGGCGGTGAAATGGATGCCGATCCCGCATCCTTCAAAACGGTTATCGCCAATCAGATTGCGATGGGCGTTATAAATAAACAGGCACTTGTCGCCGGCGCTACGCACCAGATTTCCGACCAAATCGGATTTGTTGGTGTAGTTCAGCATCAAGCCCTGATCGCGATCGGCAAGTGACATATTGTCGCGCACTGTAATGCGGTTTGAATACATCAGGGCAAAACCAAGATGATTGCCAACCGATACGTTCCCCGAGATTTCTGAATCATGTGCGTACATGTAATGCACTGCAAATCTCAGATCGCGCATCAGATTGCCGCGGAAAACCCCTTGATTGGAAGTGTTGACGAAAATCCCGTCACGGCCGTACTGAATGTCGTTCTTCTCGACCAGTATGCCGGGCGCATTCCAGACATAAATGCCATTGCCCCGTGAATTCATTCTGTGATCACGACGCCCAATGATGGTATTGCCACGAACGGTGGCATCTTTGGCCCCGTGAATATCGACCCCATAGAGATTACCAAGGATACGGTTATCTTCGACCACGATGTTCGCGGCTGTTCGGTGTAACTGAATTCCGGAATCAATCGTTTCATGTGATGATCCCGATCCTGCAATCTCCAAGCCACGGATGGTAATATCCGTTCCAGTTACCGAGATAACACTCCCGGTTTCATTGCCCTTGATCGTGGCTTGGCCCTGGCCATCAATCGTAATTGGTTTGTCCAGTTCAATCGGCCCCATATGGGATCCGGGATCAAGCAGCAGGACATCTCCGGGGGAAGACCCGGCGATGGCCGAAATCAGCGCCCCGTCAACTGACGGCACAGATTGGATTGCCGCAAGAACCTGTAGCGGCAAGGCAATCATACCCATTATCATTATGACGGGACGCAACATGACAAATCAGCTCCGCGGTTCAACAAACATACGTCCGCGCATTTCCATGTGCAGGGCATGACAGAACCACTGGCAGTAGTACCAGTAGACGCCCGGCTTGGACGCAACAAAGGTTGCTGATGCGGTTGCCTGTGGGCCCACCTCAAATGCAACGCCGTGATCGCCCATGGTAAAACCGTGGGTCAGGTCATCGATGTCATCTATGTTGGTAACAATGACTGTGACCTCGTCACCTTCCTTAACCTTGAAGGACTCAAGGCTAAATGTTGGTGCTGAGGAACTCATATAAACACGGACCTTGTTACCGTCACGAATGACGGTGTCAGCCCAGTCATCGATATCGACACCATCGGCCTCGGCCTGTTCGCGGGTTTTGGCCCACATTGGATCCTGACGGTTCCAGACGCTCAGCGGATTGACCACGGAACGGTGCACAATGATCGAGTCATGAGGTTCGGCAAATGTCGGTCCGTCATGCATCAGAACAAGGTCATCGCCCTCCATCGAGAAGAGTTGCTCGTTTTCAGGCTTGAGGGGACCGACATTAAGGAAACGGTCCTTGGAAAACTTGTTCATCGAAATGAACCATTTCCCGTCGGCTTCCAGCGTTTCCCCCATGGAAGTGGAGTTGTGGCCCGGCTGGTAATGGACGTCGACCTTTTTAATGATCGGGTCGACCTGTTCACCGGCGTAGGCCCGCACGGCTTTCTCAATGTTCCATTTGACCACCTGGCTGTCGAGGAACAAGGTTGTCAAAGCATTGCCCTTGCCATCAAAGGCGGTATGTAGGGGGCCAAGGCCCAGTTCCGGCTCGGCGACAACGGCAGAACGCGGTTCTGCCCCGTCATAGAACACAGCATCGAGCTTGGTCACATCAATTACCGAAACGGTCGGGGACAGTTTGCCCGCAATGCAAAGATGTTTCTTGTCCGGCGCCATGTTACAACCATGCGGACTGTTGGGAACTGGAATGTAACGGGTATAATTTTTGTTCTTGCCTTTGCGGCCGTCGATGACTTTGACGCCGTTCAGTTCAATATAGTCGCCAGCGGCGATGCCTTTCTCGATCTCCTTGATGTTGAACACCACCACATGATCAAGCTCAGATGCAGTCATTTCGGCAAGGTTCATGCCCATTTCCGAGTTGTAGCTGGTCGAAAAGGCATATTTTCCTTCGTAATCGGCATCGGTGTTATCGAGGTTGCCAGATACCATGACTTGCCATGCAACTTGCATTTCATCAGCGTCGATCGCTGTATAGAAGTTTACATACTGTGATGGGTCATCAAGCACCTTGCCATCATTGACCATCGGCGTTTCGTCTTCGCCATTGGCAAAGACATAATTGGTGCGTGGCCATTTTTGTGGGCGCAGGCCGTGAATGGCCTTGGCGTTCGGAATTTCAAGAATTTTGTCGGTTTTCATGACATCGCAACGCACACGCGCAACACGTGTGTTTGCCTTGTCGTTCATGAACAGGAAACGTCCGTCATATTTGCCCTCGGTGAAGGACATATGGACGTGATGCAAGTCGCCGTTATCATGGATCTTCTTGCCGTTTGCAGCGAGATATTCCTTGGTTTTGGGCAGCATGTTCTCGGTAAGAATGTTCAGGCTTTCATTCGTTTGCCCCCAACCGGTTGCCGAACAGCGATTGAACACAGGCACACGCATGAATTCGCGCATCGACGGAATGCCAAGAATACGCATTTCACCTGTCTGGCCGGACGACCAGAAGCCGTAATATTCATCAAGCTGCCCCGGTGCGAGGCTTGCTTCGGATCCGGTTGAAGCTTGGGCGCTTCCAACCGAAAGGGCTGTTGCAGCACCGGTGGCACCGCCGATCATTGCAAGCCGTGCCGCACCTGCCGCACCGGCAAAAGCAGCACCACCTGCGGCAACGCCGAAAAGATCACGCCGGGAAATTCCGGTTTTGGGTGTGTTGTCAGACATCACGATTTCTCCTTGGGATTTTGCTTAGTCGTTTGGGTCCGGTTCAGCGCTTTTTGTGCGCCTTCCGTGCTGGCCAAGAGGCTTTCCTGCCGCTTGAGCTTTTTGATCACGACCGGACAAATTGTTTTGCTTTGATACAGCACTTGGCAGTGAAGGCAGTTGTGACACTCGTTGGGGTTGATTTCTCCTGTCGGATGGATGGCTTGGACCATGCATTCATGCGCGCAGTTCTGGCAGGGGCTGCCGCATTCCTTGTAGCGTTTGAGCCAGTCAAACATTCGGATGCGTGCCGGGATTGCCAGTGCCGCACCGAGCGGGCACAGATAGCGGCAATAGAAACGCTCCACGAAAAGTCCGGCACCAAGAAGCACAAGGACATAAAGAACAAACGGCCATGCCCGATCAAATTTAAGGATGATGGCGGTCTTGAAAGGTTCGACCTCTGCAAGTTTTTCTGCCTGATCAAGGGACGCCAGCATGGTGCCGAAAAGGCCAAGGAAAATGATGTATTTCAACGCCCAAAGCCGTTCATGTAGCCCCCAAGGAACGGTCCATTGCGGCACGTGGAAGAACTTGGCAATCCGGTTGGTCAATTCCTGTAGGGCCCCGAACGGGCACAACCAGCCGCAATACGCTCCGCGTCCCCAGAAAATCAGGGACGCTGCAACCGAGAACCACAAAATAAAGGTCAGCGGGTCCAGCAGGAAGGCTTCCCAGGTGAAGCCGGTAACCAGCGAATTTGTGAGCGCCATCAGGTTGACGACCGAAAGCTGGGCGTTGGCATACCACCCCAGGAACACAAGCGTCACAGTCAGGAAGCAGATACGGAACCAGAAAGTAAACTTGGCCGAGCGTGTCAGCAGTCCCTGGAAGAAGAATGCAGCGGTCAGGACAACCAGCATGATGCTGAGCACAACAATCTCGACAGCCTTGTCGCGCCAGATCCTGTGCCAAAGGGCGGTTTTGGCTGCCTGTTCGTCATTTGCGAAGTCAGCATTCTTAGATGCATCTGCCTCAGACGCTGGCGGAGTTATCTTGGTAAGGTAGTTGGCGGGCGGCTGCCAGCCGATATCAAAAGTGGTGTAGAGACGTTCAATCGCGCCAATATCACGATGGACAAGAAGTTCCAGCCGCCAAGGCTTTGTGGGTTCAAAGCCGCTTCCTGCCGGGATCTTGAACAGATCCATCTCTGTGAGTGCAGGCGCGCCCTCGGCCATGATGTCACCGACACGGCGATGATTACGGTCACGGAAACGGACCGACATGTCGCCCTGAATAAGCTGTATACGATCAAATAATCCGCCGCGGACATATCCTGATCCCTTAAAGGAATACTGCCCCCGCGCAGTCACAAGAATGGCTTCTTCGCCATCCTTCAGCCATGCCTTCAGATTGTTGTAGCCGCGCTCGCCGAGTGTAGCCTTGCCAATTGCTGGAACGCTGACAAGCGCTACATACATGTCGATAAAGGTTTCTTCGGCAGGATCTTCAATCGGTCGCTTAAGCGCTCTTGGGTCGTCCATCGCAGCAAAAGTGTCGTTAACCTGACCAACATCAAGCGACATACGACGCAGCGTGCCGTCACCAACCAGGGTGAACCAGTCTTCCGGGGCCGTTGCGTCTGTTTTGATTTCAAACTGTGGTGCGTTTGAGGTTTCCGGGGCGCTCAGTCCTCCCAGGCCAAGGGAACGGGCAACTTTGATGCCTGACCGCAGAATCGAGTCATCAATGACCATAATGGTGACGGTGGCACCGGAAATGATGTTCAGGTCATGATCTGAATCATTTGTTGCCGCAGCCAAATCAAAGCCGACGTATCCCTCGGTCAATGCAGCAATGCGTGCTTCGGGGATGCCGATCAGAACAATTGGTTCGGAATGCTTGACCAGTTTGACACCGATGATCCTAGCATCTTGGTCGACAGCGACCATCACATGGATCGGTTTGCCGGAATAACCGGTGGTCCCCACAAAATCAGAAGTAATGAAAGCCCAACCGATCTGGCCACCATTCTTTAGAACCGGTGCGACGGGGGCGTCTTTTTGAATGGGGCCATAGCCGTCAGCACCCTCTACCAGTGATGCGGCGGGTACCTTGTCAATGAATTGTGCCAGAACAGGTTTGTTTTGTGCCAATGCCGGGGAAATGGCCAGGAGCAGCAAAAGAAGGACGGCAATTGCGAAAACCAGAAGCCTTGGCAGACTGGAAGTCGACTGGGGCGAAGGAATCGCTATCGGGACATTTGGTTGGAGGAGTGGCGTTTTCATGAATTCAAACCTTGTGCGGAGGCGCGCGTGCCGTCGCAGGTGTGATGAATGATGCACCTGTGATGTCAAATGACTGCGGAATAATGGTCAGGATGACTGTGCAGCCATGTGCGACCGCACTGATAGCGCTGGGAAGTTTGAATGCAGGTCCGGTTAAACAGTTCGTGCAAGCCGGGCAGTCGCATTGAACAGGTTTAGGAACCTGATTTCCGTTCTGATCAATCAATATCGTTTTTGGAGTTTGGTCAGCAGCACAGATCGTGATCTGGAGAATATCGCCACCGACAGAGTGCTTCGCCACTTGCGCAAAGGCCTGATCTGCGCCCGTTCCCGTCAGGGACAGTGCGATCAGAAGTGAGAGAAATGTGCGAAGCATTTTTTCCATAATGCTTCTCATATTCCATTGTGGATTCCTGTTTATTGATACTGGTCAAATGGAAATGAATCTGGCGTTGTATCGATTGCGATGATTGAGTCAGTGTTAACGTTGACCCAAGTTGTTTTCTTCATATGTGGCGTGAGAGCGGAATGGAAAAGTCAGAAAACTCCGCTATCTGTGTTTCTTCCAACCGGGCTGACGCAAAGGTTCTGAAGTCGTGTTGCCGTGAGGGAATTTGTGCGGTGGCAGCAGCCCGGATGCTATGAGATTAACTAGGCGTGACGGGTCATTACGTCGAATGGTCAAAGGAGGAACGGACCAAGGGTACTGATACCCAAAAACACAATTTGTAAGGCGTAGATCCATATCAAGCTTTGGGACGATCTATGCCTTAGCGATTGAGATCATCGCAAATGTGTCCGAGATTCCGACCTTCGGCATAATATTCAAAAATCTCGCGAATGATCGTGGCTGGCTCTTCGTTAACCTTGCGCTTGCCACGAATGGGTTCGCGAAACTCGTCGAGCGCGTGAACCAGATCGTCCCGTAAAGCTGCCCGCCTGGTACTCAGCCGCGCAAGACCGCCGCAATCACTCCTTGGTGTATTTTGTCTGAAAGGTCTTTGAAATAGAGCGCATTCATCGTGCTTTTCAGGCCAATATGCAGCTCGTCAGGCCTAGTAGCTTGGTCCGAAAAGGTTCAAATCCACCCCCCGCAACCAAACGAACAAACCCTGCCAATGGCGGGGTTTTGTCGTTTTAGTCTTGGTGCAGGATTTGAACCTCTGATCTTCCTGTGTTCTGAGCCTGTGCTCATAACTTGAAGGCTGAAGACGTCAAGAAAACGTGCCAGTGGCACGTTTTTAGTCTGAAGGTTGAGCACGGCGAAGCCGCGCGCAGACTGCGTTGGGACGCATGCGCCAATCTATCCGTCATCAGGGTGACCTTTAAATAAATCTGTTCCCATTTTTTTTGGGCCAGCCACATTTGGCAAGCACATCTAGAGCTCAGGAATGGAACCAATAAGCTTTCCGAATTCTAGAATGTTGTTACTAAAATCGCGTATTTCAAATAGTATTATAAGAGTTTTATAGTATTTTAAGTGTGCGATAAAAGGTAGTGAGTATCGGGGGGGAATTGATGGTTACTGTTCTTATAGTGATGTCTGTAGTATTTGGTTCAGTCATTATTTTGGTTGTTGGATCAGGTATTTTCCCACGCTTCAAATGTTTTAAGGTTGTGCGAGAGTGGCAAACCTTAATTGGAGCGGTTTTGGGGTTTGGGGGAGTTGCGGTCGCTATACTGTTCCAGCATAATTTCGAATTAATGCGAGATGAAGTCGAGCAGAAAAAGTACGAATCAAATTTGCTTTCTGCTGTCAGTACAGAGCTAATTCTTATAAATGGAGAACTTAAGAATAATGTTAATCAGGCTCTAGAAGCGAATAAAAATTTTGCGCTAGATGACATGCCTCGATGCTCTTCCATTTTTCGTGTTCTAGATCAGCAAAAGTTAAGAAATATCTCTGTCTCAAATAACTTGCAGGACTTGTATGGGAAGATTTCTCCAGAGACATATAGTCTGGTGTTTCAAGCTGTTGAGGCACGAAAAATGTTAGATATTGTGTTAGATATTCCAATAACTGAGCGGTGTGAGGAATTCTCCGCGAGTAGCGCTGTTAATTTTTACGCGGAGATCATTCGCGATCAGTTGCCGTTCTTAGAAGGTTTGCAGTCTAAAATTATTAAAAAAGCACAATCATTACGCTGAAACTCAACGTCTTATTGTTGACAGTGTCTTGCCAAGAACACCCCCGGTCTCACGACCGGGGGTGTTCTCATTTTAGAGCCCTAAAGCCCCAAATCATCCTAAAGGCTCAACACCTCAGGCGAGATCAAACCGATCCGCATTCATCACCTTGGTCCAAGCCGCGACGAAGTCCTTCACGAACTTCTCGTGGTTATCATCCTGGGCATAGACCTCGGCATAAGACCGCAGGATCGAGTTTGAGCCAAACACCAGATCAACGCGGGTGGCGGTGAACTTGGTCGCACCAGATTTCCGATCAACGATGTTATAGAGGTTGTCGCCCACCGGTTTCCAGCTGTTGGCCATGTCTGTCAGATTGACAAAGAAGTCATTGGTCAATTTGCCCACCCGGTCGGTGAACACACCATGTTTGGACCCACCATGGTTGGTGCCAAGCACACGCATGCCCCCGACAAGCACGGTCATTTCAGGTGCCGTGAGGCCCAGAAGCTGCGTGCGGTCGAGCATCATTTCTTCCGGGCTGACGACATAGTCTTCCTTGACCCAGTTGCGGAAACCATCCGCCAAAGGCTCCATGGCGTCAAAGCTGTCGGCATCGGTTTGGTCATCCGTGGCGTCCCCACGACCCGGTGCAAACGGGACCGAGATGCTAACACCGGCATCATGGGCGGCCTTTTCAACCGCAGCCGTGCCGCCAAGGACGATCAGATCGGCGATGCTGACTTTCTTGGCCAAGCCGGCCTGAAGGCCTTCAAGGGTTTTAAGCACCTTGGCAAGGCGTTCGGGCTCATTGCCTGCCCAATCCTTTTGCGGGGCCAAGCGAATGCGTGCGCCATTGGCACCACCACGCATGTCCGACCCACGATAGGTGCGCGCAGAATCCCACGCGGTCGCAATCAGCTCGGCCGAGGTCAGACCCGATGCCAAGAGTTTGGCCTTAAGGTCGGCGATTTCGGCACCGCTAAGCGTGTAATCCACCGTCGGGATCGGGTCCTGCCAAATCAGGTCTTCTGCCGGAACATCCGGGCCGAGGTAACGCGCCTTCGGGCCAAGGTCACGGTGGGTCAGTTTGAACCATGCCCGGGCAAAGGTGTCAGAAAAGTATTCCGGGTCCTTGATGAACTTCTGGCAGATCGCGTTATAGGTCGGATCGACCTTCATCGCCATGTCGGCATCGGTCATGATCGGCATGCATTTGATCGACGGGTCTTCGACGTCAGCGGGCATGTCTTCTTCTTTGATGTCGATTGGCATCCACTGCCATGCGCCTGCCGGGCTTTTTTTCAATTCCCATTCATAGCCGAACAGAAGATCAAACCAGCCCATATCCCACTCGGTCGGGTTTTTCGACCATGCGCCTTCGATGCCCGAAACAACCGTGTCGCGGCCAATGCCACGGCCCTTGGTGTTCATCCAGCCCATGCCCTGTGCGGTGACATCGGCGGCTTCTGGTTCTTCGCTCAGGTTGGCGGCATCGCCGTTGCCATGGCATTTGCCAATGGTGTGACCACCGGCGGTCAGGGCAGCGGTTTCTTCGTCGTCCATCGCCATGCGGGCAAAGGTTTCGCGGACCTGCTCGGCGGTTTTGGCCGGGTCGGGCTGGCCATTCACCCCTTCGGGGTTGACGTAAATCAGGCCCATCTGAACAGCCGCCAGCGGGTTGGCCATGGTTGATGGGTTGGCAACATCGTCATAACGGCTGTCACTTGGTGCCAGCCATTCTTTCTCCGCACCCCAGTAAATGTCCTTTTCCGGGTGCCAGATGTCTTCGCGGCCAAAGGCAAAGCCAAAGGTTTTCAAACCGGCGACTTCATAGGCAATGGTGCCCGACAGAATAATCAGATCAGCCCAGGAGACTTTGTTGCCATATTTCTTTTTGATCGGCCACAGAAGACGGCGGCCCTTATCGGTATTGACGTTATCGGGCCAGGAGTTAAGCGGCGCGAACCGCTGATTACCGGTACCACCACCGCCACGGCCATCGGCAAGGCGATAGGACCCGGCCGCATGCCATGCCACGCGGGCGAACATGCCAACATAGCTGCCCCAATCGGCTGGCCACCAATCCTGACTGTCTTTCATCAGCGCACGCAGATCGTTTTTAAGCGCCTCGACATCGAGTTTTTTGAGTTCTTCGGCGTAGTTGAAGTCCTTGCCCAGCGGATTGACCTTGGTGTCATGCTGATGAAGGATGTCAAAATTCAGCGCATTGGGCCACCAATCGGTGACCGTGGTGCCCAGCGCGGTTTGACCACCGTGCATTACCGGACATTTGCCTGCTGTGTGTTTTCCGTCCATTTCTCTCTCCCGTCGTGGCTTGAGATGTTTTAAACAGCCTCTTGACCCATATCGTGCAGCCGTAAAAGCGATGCGGATTACCCTACGGCACCTTGTGGGGTACCGTATTGTATCGCCTTCTGGTTGGTGTCTCCCGAGATGTTTATGTGACCAAAACCATTGTGAATGCAGTTGTGTTTCTACGCTAGGATTTCATCTTCAAAGGTAATGATCAACTCAGAGAGTGCAACAAGACAAGGCCCTTAAATTACGTTCTGACCGGTTTTTCCCGTCAGAATGACAAAGGTACCGGTCGGGAGTGTATAGGTAAAATAGTTATTTTTGTTATTTTCGATAGTTTAAGTCGATGATTTGCATGGTGGTGTTTGGTGTTGCCTGAGCCTAGGTGGTGTTTACATTCATTGGCACCATTTGAGTATAGCGA
>TARA_R110002050_G_scaffold112394_2_pt1 | contig 21257 bp, 15 predicted proteins | sample TARA_R110002050 | Tara Oceans TARA_R110002050 (sample SAMEA4396988) | marine metagenome | biome: Polar Biome; feature: [DCM] deep chlorophyll maximum layer (ENVO:01000326); material: water (ENVO:00002006), including particulate matter (ENVO:01000060) such as... | depth 25 m
AAATATAATCGTAATCGAAATTTTCATTGGTAATAATCGAATTAACCCGCTTTACATGATAATGATAACCGTTATCATTTAAACAAATAAACAAGAGGGGGACTTAACCATGAAAAAAACTTTCAGTTTTGCCATTTTACACTTCGGTGTCGCATTTACGATTACCTACCTATTAACCGGGAGCATTATTATCGGTGGCACCATAGCCCTGCTTGAGCCTGCCGTTAATACTGTTGTATTTTACTTTCATGACAAGGTATGGAAAAAAATTGAGTTAAAGCAGGGTCAACAAACAGCCATATCAACAGAGCCTCTAAAACTTGCCCGCTAAAATCATGGTTAAATTAATAACCATGATTTTACAAACAAACTGCTATGGCAACACTAAGCGAGTTTGACAATAGCAACGTCATAAGCAGCAAGATTTGCACTACCTAGCACATATTGCCCTTGTAACTCACTTGGTACCATTTGCGGGTAACCTGCATAGTTAAACAAATAGGCATACTGTCCACGTTGTACAACACGCACATCTTTAGGTAGCGTGAGTACAGTTAACCCTAACTCAGCTGCAAGTGTTGTAAAGTATGCGAGTAAAAACGTATCGCATGTCAATGTTGCCACATAACTAGTCTGTTGATGACGCGCAACAGCAGGGCTACCATCATGATAACTCGCTACCACACTAACACCATCGGCAAGTTCAAGCTCTTCACGCCAACACTGGCTTTCAAATTCAGCCCCATTAAAGTGCAACACTTCACTGCAATCAGGACGAATGGTTTCTGTTGATAAGACGCGAACAGGCACCAGTGCTTGAAATACTCCAGGCGCTAGCGTAGGCACTAATGACAATTCATCCGTTTTACTGCCAGAGCGTGGACCAATAACCAAATGAACGTTAGCTTGCTGACACTTATCAACAAAAGTTTGTGGCACAATAGGTAAACACGGTGCAACAACCAAAGCATATTGAGTCAAATCGTGGTCTACAGAAATAAAATCTACCGCTAACCCTAACTGACGTAATGCAGAGTAGTAAGCAAACTCAACACGTTGATGGTTATAACTGTCACCTTGGCGCTCAATCTCGGTCACCCATTGACTGTTTGCACCTGTCACAATCGCTACTTTAGCTTGCACAGGATCGCTAATACTAAAGTCGACTTTGGCTAATTCATCACGCATTTGCTCAACTTCAGCCCAGGCTGCAGCTTTTGAGTTGTCATTACGTTTAATACCTGCGTGCATTTGTTCTTGAGCAAATGGCACTTGGCGCCAACGGAAATAACACACACAATCGGCACCATGAGCAAATGCCTGCCATGACCACAGTCTTACCATGCCTTTTTCAGGGCGTGGATTATGATGTGCCCAGTTTACAGGTCCAGGTTGTTGTTCCATTACCCAAAAGTTTTTATTGCTTACACCACGGCTTTGATCAAACGAATAGCTCGAAAAGTCAGGGTGCCCTGTGCGCATGTAAGGTTTAAATTGCTCCGCTGACATATGTTTGAAAAACATATCAGAACGCCCTAGTGGATAATTGTCGTAACTCACAAAATCAAGATTTTTAGCTAGCGCAAAGTTATCAGTTTGAGTATCAACCAACGGGATAAAGTTGTGAGTCACAAAACGATTGGGCGCATGAGCACGAATAATATCGACCATAGCATCATGAAACTTCACTACTTGGTCAGAACTAAAACGACGGTAAGCCAATTGATGAGCAGGATTCGTTTCAGTAACAGCAAGAATAGGTAACTCGATTTGGTCAAAATTTTGATATTCCATTGACCAAAAAACATTACCCCATGCGCTATTTAACTTGTCGATATCGTTGTGATAATAGGCTTTACACCACTGCAGAAATGCAAACTTAGCCACTAACGAACCGCTGTGAGTCGTATCATGACAAGCAATTTCGTTATCCGTTTGCCAACCACAGATACCGGGATGCTTACCATAACGTTCAGCGATTATCTGGGAAATACGCATGGCTTCACGGAAGTAGTTTTCGCTTGAAAAATCATAATGACGTCGCGAACCAAATCCACGAGTCGTACCGGTTTTAATGTCTACAGGTAAAATGTCTGGATATTTATCGATTAACCATTTAGGAGGCGTGGCTGTTGGCGTGCACATAATAACTTGCAGCCCTTCATTAGTTAGCGTCTCAATAGCACGGTCTAGCCATTCAAAAGAATACTCACCATCGCGGGCCTCAATTCTAGACCACGCAAACTCACCTATACGCACATACTGTAATCCAAGTTGACGCATTTCTTTTGCATCTTGTTGCCACATAGATTCAGGCCAATGCTCAGGGTAATAGCAAACTCCTAACATGATAATCTCCAATAAATAGTGCGTAAAACCTCTGGCTTGAACTAGGATATCGTTAAGATAATACCTCACAGTTACAAGCAATATTACAGGGTAAGTTGACGAATTTTTAATGATGACTAATATACTAACCTAGTATTTATATGATATATAGTATTTTAAATAACTGGTTACATATCGTTATGACATGTCGCTGATGTGAGTGGGTAGATCCACCACGGTCAAAGTCTTTATGCGGTAATGTTTGTTAAACGAGACTCTCTATCAAGGAATGTTAAATCATGTCGCATCACCCACAGTTTGTTTTACTTAACGGTCAGCACACTAGCTTAGTCGTGGACTGCAGCAATAAAACGCCAGCTATTCTGTACTTTGGCAAAAAATTATCATCCAAAACCACATACGACATGATGAAACAACTTGGTACTCGTCAAGAGGCGAAGTGTTCAGTTGTGGTTGAGGCACCAATATCATTATCACCATTAATGGGTGAAGGCTTTACCGGTGCACCAGGAATTGAAGTTTTTGATAATAATATTGCATGGTCTATTGGCGGTAAACTCACGTCAATCAACCAAGTGAATACTAATGAAGTTGTATTTGAATCCATTGATAGCGTGCGTCACCTTAGCGTTAAACATTTTTTAAAACTTGACCCGCTATCAGATGTATTAAGTGCTAGAACTCAATTAACCAACCTGGGCAATGGTTCTGTAAACGTCAATTGGTGTGCCGCGCCCACTATTCCAATGCCATTGCATATCGACCAAATCATGTCGTTTGAGGGTCGTTGGTCGAATGAATTTCAGCGTCAATCCTTTGATATGTTTTTAGGCAGTTTTGTCCGTGAAAACCGTAAAGGAAAAACCTCACATGATAACTTCCCTGGCATGGTAATGCATAACAAGCTTACTCATGAACAAGGAGGTGAATGTTATGGTTTTCATTTAGGTTGGAGCGGTAACCACAAAATGCGCGCAGAACTAATGGCAGAAGGTCGCAGTTATGCACAACTAGGTGAACTATTAATGCCTGGTGAGTTAGTCTTAGCACCTAATGAATCTTATACTAGCCCGATATTATATACCGCTTATTCTAACCAAGGTTTTAGTGGTCTATCTCATCATTTTCATCAATATGTACGCCAATCATTAATCACTGATAGCGTCCGTCAAAAGCCACGCCCAGTACATTACAACACATGGGAAGGTATATATTTTAACCATGACGTAGCCGTATTACAGTCGTTAGCCACTCAAGCTGCTGACATTGGTGCTGAACGATTTGTACTTGATGACGGTTGGTTCAAAGGCCGTCGTGGCGACTTTGCCGGTTTAGGAGACTGGACGGTCGACCGTGAGATCTACCCAGACGGCCTGCAACCGTTAATCGATCACGTTAATGGCGTAGGCATGGAGTTTGGATTATGGTTCGAACCCGAAATGGTTAGCCCAGATAGCGACTTATACCGTAATCATCCAGAATGGGCGCTACAAACCGAAGGCAACGAACAGCTTAAATTTAGAAAGCAATTGGTGTTAGACATGACTAACCCAGCGGTGACGGATTATCTGTTTAATGCTATTAACGATATATTGGTCGAGTATCCCAAAATTGTTTATATAAAGTGGGACATGAACCGTGACTTAAACCATGCGGGTAACCTAGCGGGCAAACCTGCGGTACACCAACAAACACTGGCGGCTTATGCGTTGATTAAACGCTTAAAACAAGCAAACACGCATGTTGAAATAGAAAGCTGCTCGTCTGGTGGCGCGCGTGTGGATTATGGCGTTTTACGTTATACCGACCGCGTGTGGACATCAGACTCAAATGACGCACTAGACAGACTCAACATTCAACGCGGTTGTTCGTTCTTCTTTCCAGCTGAAGTTATGGGCGCTCATGTTGGCCCCCGCAACTGCCATATTACCGGCCGTAATATCAATATCGCCATGCGTGCAGCCGTGGCATTTTTTGGACACATGGGGATTGAAATGGACCCACGTGAATTGACCGAAGATGAAAGAACCCAGTTAAAACAGATCATTGCCCTGCACAAACAGCATCGCCAGCTTATCCACAGTGGTAAATTGGTGCGCTTGGATACCGATGGCGACTCAATTAACTTTGGTATTGTTAACGCCGACCAAAGCCAAGGCTTATTTGCTTATAATAGTGTGAAAGAAACACAACGCACCAATCCCCCAAAATATCACTTTGCAGGACTAGACACAGACAAGGATTACACCCTGTCACTTGTGTGGCCTTCGGCGTTTTCGTTTTATTCACAATCAGTATTAAGTGTTGCTAACAATCAAATCTTTAGCGGCGAAGCGTTAATGACTTTTGGCATGCAGTTACCTATTACGTTCCCACAGACATCGTTGATTTTTGAATTAAACGAAGTGAAGTAACGCGTTAATAGCAATTTTATTTATCCCTATAAGCAAAAGAGCACCTTAAAGGTGCTCTTTTTATTGGTGCTTGAACTGCATTAAAGCTTGGATTCAATCAGCTCTAATGCTTCGTCTAAAATCATCGACACTGCTGCGCGAGTCTGCTGTGGATTACGAGCTTTAATGGCATTAAAAATCTCAGCATGCTTTTTAACGTCAGCGCCGGGGACGCCTTTAATCTTGTTGGTATAACGTATACTCACACGCAATGCCGTACTAATAAATTCGGTTAACTGAACAAAAAAACGGTTACCGCTAGCCACTAAAATACTGGTATGAAAGGCAATATCAGCCTCTAACGGATCATCTAGACCTTGTTCTGCTTCAACCATACGATCAAGCGCTTTTTCAATTGCAGCAATTTGCTCGTCAGATGCATTCATTGCGGCTAGTGCCGCGGCTTGTGGCTCTAATGCCACTCTTACCTGAGTAAACTCTTTCAATAAAGACAATGACGGCTTACTGCTTAAAATCCACTTTAGTACATCAGTATCAAACATGTTCCAATTACTTTCTGGCAACACACGAATACCTTGTTTAGGACGCGATGAAATCAGCCCTTTTGCAGACAGCATTTTGACTGCTTCGCGAGTTGAGCTTCGGCTTACATCATATTCGATACACAAATCAGCTTCAGACGGCAAACCCTCACCTACAGGGTAAACCCCTTTTACAATGGCGATACCTAAATCGTGGGTAAGTTGATGAGTTAAATTTTGACGCGGTGAAGTGTTCATGCCTTTTACTGTCCAATATTCAGTATATAAATCTGTTATATCATATTTAAACGCAATACCGATATAACTTTGTTTTCATCGTTGTTAATGTTAAAAATAACCAGCATGATTAACAATATATATCGGATTAATCCGTTAATCCCCAAATACCGCCAGTTAACCATAATCAAAATAATAGGTTTGGAGCGTGACCAGTGAGTCAGTCAACTCAGTATCAAGACTTGAAAAACAAAGTCATATTTATCACCGGTGGTGCCAGTGGCATTGGCGCAGCGATGGTTGAAGCATTTTCTCACCAACAAGCTAAAGTCGCTTTTATTGATATCGACAATCAAGCCGCAGAAACGCTTAAGCAAAAATTATCTGAATATGCATTGTCATCAATTTGGTTTCGCGCAGTAGATGCAACCGATTCAGAATCATTACAATTAGCCATTAGAGACGTAGCGGAACATTTTGGCCGTTTTGATGTGCTGATAAACAATGTCGCCAACGATGCACGCCAAGATGTCGAAACCATTTCGGCACACGACTGGCACAAATGCATGCAAATCAACTTAGACCCGGCTTTTTTTGCCTCTCAAGCAGCCTATACCCAAATGAAACTCCAGCATTCGGGTAGTATTATTAACTTTAGCTCAATCACCGCCTTACTTGGTTCACAACAAATGACGGGCTATGTCACAGCAAAAGCAGGCCTAATTGGTATGACACGGTCATTGTCACGGGAATTTGGTGAAGCAGGTATTCGAGTCAATGCCATTTTGCCTGGTTGGGTTGCGACTGAAAAACAGTTAGCGAGCTGGTTAACTGAGCAAGAAGAGCAAAAATGGACAGATGCTATGGCATTAAAGCGTCGCATTACCCCAGAAGATGTGGCTAAATTGGCATTGTTTTTAGCGTCTGATAATAGCGAACTCATCACCGGGCAGTGTATTAATATTGACGGTGGGAGAGCATAAGCTTGTTTACTGAACATCAACATTTTATTGCTGTCGACTGGGGCACAAGTCATTTACGTGCATACCTATGTTTAGCTGAAGTAGACCAACCCCTGACCATACTTGAGCAAGTTAACAATGTGGGCGTAAAAAAAATCATTACCGATTTTCAAACCACATTGATGGACAGTATTGCCCCTTGGGCTCAACGTTTTGGTCAATTGCCCATTTTAATGATTGGTCAAATAGGCTCAAGCATTGGCTGGAAGGAAACCCAATATTTACACTGCCCTATTTCTCCCACTGAAGTGATCACTGCAGGTACGCGCTTTAATTGCCAAGGGCATCAAGTCACTATATTTCCCGGCCTACGTTGCCAGCTCAATAACCAATTACATGACTCAATGCGCGGTGAAGAATTTCATTTACTCGGCTGGCTCGCGATGGCCCCCCAGCATCTGGTTGGTCGACATTTAGTATGTTTACCTGGCACACATACTAAATGGGTGTTAATAGAAGACGGTAAAGTCATATTATTTAAAACAGCACTAACGGGTGAATTATATGACTTACTGTCATCTAATAGCGTGTTGATTCAAGAAAAAGTTTCCGATCTTGATTTCGATTTTGACGCCTTTATTCAAGGCGCCGATTTTAGTTTATCATCTGCAACCGACAGCTTTACACATGGGTTATTCAGTGTGCGTAGTAAACAGTTATTTGAAGGTTTCACAACGAAGCAAGCTCATGCTTATTTGTCGGGTATATTAATTGGCGCCGATGTTCGTGCAGCAAAACATGCCACTGAATGGCCGTTAAATCAGTTAAGCTCGATAGCAATTATAGGCCCAACACATTTAAGTCAGTGCTTTGCAAAAGCATTAAACCATTGCAATATTAAAACGACATTGTGGAACGTTACCGATGCGACATTAGCTGGATTTAATCTGGTGTATCAGCAAGGGGTTCAATTGGCACATGACTAATACTCCATCTTGTATTGGTGAATTAATTCAGATTATCCCCTCGCAAAATCAACTAGGGGAAAATGCACTGTGGCACCCAGAGCACCGTGCAATTTATTGGATTGATATTACCGCAGGGCAAATTCATCAATACAATGTCGACACCCAACAACACAGGCAATATCGTTTACCCTATCGAGTTGGCAGCTTTGCTTTTTTAGCTGAGCAACAAAAATATCAGCTGATTATTGCCTTTGAGCAAGGGATTGCACTCTATCATCTGGATACACAAGAATTAGTTTGGTTAAGTCAGCCAGAAGCTGCACAAATAGGTAACCGTTTTAATGATGGGCGAATCGATCGCTGCGGCGACTTTTGGGCCGGTACTATGGTAGAAAAACGACATACCCCAAATCAACACGGCAATTTGTATCGAATAGATCATCAAGGTAAGTGCCATAAACTCGTTGAAAAAATTTTAATTTCTAACGGATTATGTTGGAGTCCCAATGGCAAGCTCATGTATCACGCAGATTCTGAACGTCATTGCATTTATCGGTATCACTACTGCCAACAGAGTAAAACCTTAACCGATAAAACCGTATTTGCGAACACTGAACCACATGTTTTTCCTGATGGCTCAACCGTTGATGCTGAAGGCTTTATGTGGAATGCCCAATGGGGCGACCATAGTGTGGTACGTTACAGTCCAGAAGGTGAGATTGTTGAAAAGCTGATATTACCTGCTGTGCAGCCTTCGAGCGTCGCCATTGGTGGTCCCAACTTAGATTGGTTAATTGTGACAACCTCTCGAGTTGAATTGTCGCCACAACAATTAGCAGACTACCCATTATCAGGAAATGTGTTTATTTATCAATTACACCAGGTGACGGGCTTAGTTGAAACACAGTGTAAGCTGCGCATAGACACGCCTCAAAAACAGGCAGTATGTGCGCATTAGTCTTTATACCGCTTGCTGTTGGTTATCGCTAAGCCCTCGTTTTTCCATCATGTAGTCGGTTAAGTGTTGTTGTTGCGCAGGTGAAAAATATAACCCCAACTTAGTACGGCGCCATAGTACATCATTGCTATTAATCGCCCATTCGTTTGCGATCACATAATCCACTTCAGTCTGATAAAGTCCATGACCAAAGTCGATACCCAATGCATCGGCCGACGTGGCATCATTTAATACGTACTGAGTTCTCGCACCGTAAGTTCGCAGTAAACGACTCAACGTTTTCTGTGCTAACCAAGAATACTGTTGCTGATAAATACGGTTTAACTCCGTCAAGTGACTAAAATCACCACCAGGCAGCACTTGCTGTGCAGTCCAAGGTTTGCCCATTTTAGGATGGAATGGCTTAAGTCGATTAACAGCGGCTTCTGCCAGCTTGCGGTAAGTGGTAATTTTCCCGCCAAATATCGACAGTAAAGCGGCTTTGCTTTTCGGGGCATCGACAATAAAGGTGTAGTCACGGGTAACGGATTGCGCCGATTCAGACTCATCATCCATTAATGGTCTCACACCAGAAAAAGTATGCACGATATCTTGCTCACTAATGGTGCTGTTAAAATAATGATTGGTGATGTTAATCAGATACTCTATTTCTTGTTGGTCTATCTGCACATATTTAGGATCACCGGTAAAATCAACATCTGTAGTACCAATTAACGAGAAGTCATCCTCAAACGGGATCACAAATACAATACGCTGATCTTCATTTTGTAAAATATAGGCATGAGGTTGCTGGTGTATTTTAGGCACCACAATATGACTGCCTTTGACCAAACGAATTTTTTGCGGAGATGGCTGTTTTATAACATTGCTAAATAAGCTTGATACCCAAGGTCCCGAGGCATTAACAACGGTTTTAGCCATAACATCACGAACTGATTTATCGATTTGACTTTGCAAGCTCAACCGCCATAACTCACCTTCTCGCTCAGCACGAATACAACGCGTTTGAGTACAAATTTGCGCACCTAACTCTTTTGCCGCTAACGCATTTAATACCACTAAACGAGAATCATCGACCCAAGCATCTGAATATTCAAAACCTTGAGTAAAGCTGGGTTTTAAAGGGCTGTCGGCATTAAAGACGATTTTTTTAGAGCCACTTAATGTCACACGAGAGGCAAGATTATCATATAAAAATAACCCAAGTCGGATCATCCATGCCGGACGCAAATGGGCTTGATGTGGCAATCGAAATGTTAATGGGGTAATTAAATGTGGGGCTTTTTTTAGTAACACTTCTCGTTCGGCAAGCGCTTCTTTTACTAGTCGAAACTCATAATGTTCTAGATAGCGTAATCCACCATGAATTAATTTGCTGCTATTTGATGACGTAGCTGACGCTAAATCATTTTGCTCGCACAATAACACACTCAATCCACGTCCCACTGCATCGGCCGCTATTCCAACACCGTTAATGCCACCGCCAATCACGACAACATCGACCATTTCTATATCGGCTTCCATTAACTTACCCATCCAATAAATAAATATGATAAATAGTATATATTAACCTTATCATAGAGTGACTAGTGGTCAATTGACAAGCTGTATTAGAAAGATCTTGTCGAAATTGATTACATCTTGTTAAATAAAAAACTTAATAGTAGTATTTATCATACAAATTAATTTATATACTTTATCGTTGTATAAGCGTTGTTAAGCCATTGCTCATTTTACTTACCAACTCCATAAACATAGATAGCAAGGATTACCATGAGCCAGTTTGAATTTACCCATAGACGAAAAAACCCGTTAACGGGTAATTGGGTGCTAGTGTCACCACACAGAAATAATCGTCCGTGGTTAGGTGCAACAGAAAAAAGTACCCCTTCAAACTTGTCTGAATACGACAAGAATTGCCCCTTATGCCCTGGCAACCAACGTGCAAATGATGTCCATAATCCTACGTACGATAAAACTTTTGTGTTCACTAACGACTTTGGTGCGTTAACGTCACAAACAGAAGTTCACCTTGCGCAACTTGAAACGAATCCGCTATTCGAAATAGAGCAAGCAACTGGCGAATGCCGAGTCATTTGTTTTTCACCAAAGCATAATAAAACCTTACCCGAGTTGCCGGTTAACGAAATAAAAGACGTCGTCGATACTTGGAAACAACATTACATCGAATTATCAGGCAAATATGCCTGCGTTCATATTTTCGAAAACAAAGGTGCTGTTATGGGGTGTTCGCAGCCTCATCCACATGGGCAAGTGTGGGCGCATAACCACTTATCGACAGAGATTCAGTTAGAAGAAACAAGCCAACGCGAATATCAACAACATAACGGCAGTAGCTTACTTGGTGATTACGTTGACCATGAGATAGCGAATGGTGAACGAGTGGTATATCAGAATGATCACTGGTTAGTCGTTGTGCCATTTTGGGCTGCATGGCCATTTGAAACCTTATTAGTGAGTAAAGACGATGTACGCCACTTTGGTCAGTTAACCGATGATCAATCAAAGGCTCTCGCCGAAGCCATTAAAGTTCTGACAACCCGTTACGACAACGTGTTTAACTGCAGCTTTCCTTATTCTATGGGCTGGCATTGCGCACCAAGTGATTTAGAAAATGATAGCCACTGGCGTATGCATGCGCATTTTTACCCACCTCTATTACGCTCAGCTACCGTGAAAAAACACATGGTCGGTTACGAAATGCTAGCTGAAAGCCAGCGTGATTTAAGCCCAGAAACTGCTGCAAAAATTTTACAAAATGCCAGCGACACACATTACACCGAAGGAAATAAACATGACTAACAACGCGCTACAGGAATTGTTTACCCAACAATTTGGATCTGACTCTCAAGGTGTTGTGAGTGCCCCCGGTCGTGTAAATTTAATCGGTGAATTTACCGATTACAACCAAGGTTATGTACTTCCGTGCGCATTAACATTCCGTACCCAAGTGCTTTATCGTGTTCGTGACGACAACACGGTTAACGTGTTATCTACCATGTACCCTAACGAAAAAGAAAGCTTCAGCGTAAATCAACCCATTAATGCTGGTCAGTCACAATGGGGCAACTATATACGCGCAGTGGCATTTGTACTGACTCGTGCAGGCCACCAGCTTAGCGGTGTCGATTTATTGATTGAAAGTAACGTACCACAAGGTAGCGGACTGTCATCATCGGCCGCCCTAGAAGTTGCAATAGCAGGTATGTTTAATCATATTTGTAAGCTTAACTTGACCGAAGAGCAAATCGCTTTGTTTGGCCAAGAAGCTGAAAATGACTTTATGGATTGTCAGTGCGGCATTATGGATCAGCTTATCTCAGCTAAGGGCCAGAAAAATCAAGCACTGTTAATCGACTGCCAAAATTTACACACAACATCAGTCACCATCCCGAGTGACCTATCAATTGTGATTGTTAACTCAAACTACCCAAGAAAACTGGTTGACAGTGAATACAATCAACGTCGTATCGACTGCGAACAAGCTGCCAAAAAAATGGGCCTGACGACTCTGCGTGATGCCAATATTGATTTGCTAATGCAAACCAAAACAGAAATGAGCGCAAATGAGTTTGCACGTGCCCATCATGTTATTACTGAAAATGATCGTGTCATCGCAGCAACTCTAGCATTAACGAATAACGACATAGAACAACTGCGGATATTAATGACCGCATCGCACCAGTCTTTAAAGCATGACTTTGAAGTCACTGTGCCAGCCACTGATGGTTTAGTGCAAATTTGTCAGCAAGCACTGGGGGAAAGAGGTGCCGTTAGAATGACAGGTGGTGGTTTTGGGGGAGCTATTGTGTGTTTATGCCGCAATGAAGATGTTGCTGCAATTAAACAAGCGGTTGAACAACACTATTTTAGCCAATTTAATTTGTATGCAGACATATATGTATGCACTGCTGGTGATGGATTGACGGTACAAGTGTTCCACTAGATTGAATTAATTAAGCCACGAAATGGGCGTATTACTGCGCCTATAAATAAGATGACATCTTGATTCACATGTTTTAAGACATGCACTATAGAAAAGGACAGCATAGATATGTTTAAAAAATCACTCACCTGTGCAGCATTATTATGGTTAGGTAGCTCAGTCGCTCATGCCACAGACACACAACCAACCACTACAGCACAAACAACGCCACAGCCAGAGCAACTTTATCCCGCTGTACTGCCAAAAGATGCTATGCCTGAACTGGCTCAAGTGGGTCTTTATCAAGTAGGTGTGAAAACAATTAACTTAGTCAATAAAAAACAATTCAACCCTGGAACCCAGAGTGTAGAAGATAGAAAACTCACCGTTGAAGTCTGGTATCCCACCAACAAAACAACCAATATTATCCCTAAAGCCGTTTACCTTAACGAAACACGCTTAGGTTTGCCGTTTGCATTACAAGGCAATGCCACTCGTGACGCAGAAGTGAATAACTTAACAGGTCAACCGTTTCCACTCGTTGTGCTATCGCATGGTTACACCGGCTACCGCACGATCATGTTTTACCTTGCTGAACATTTAGCATCACACGGCTATATTGTCGCTGCTCTAGACCACACCGACTCAACAAATGCAGAAGTGGACATAGTTAATGCGCCATTCAGCGGTTTTTTTAGCACCTTACTCAATCGTTCTCGAGATCAACAATTTGCTCTAGATTACTTTACCAATACCGACAATTTTGTCAGCAATATTATCGATAAAAAACGTGCTGGTTTAGTGGGTTATTCGATGGGCGGATACGGGGCAGTAAACACGGTTGGCGGCTGTTATCAATTTAATCAGCAAACCGCAGCGACGTTTACTGGCAGCAAAGACACTAATGTAATTAATGGTGCTATAGCATTACTGAATACCTGCGCAGGTGGTCAAACCGCACCAGCCAAAGTAGATCCTAAATGGAAGGCAATGATTGCCATGGCGCCATGGGGCGGAAACTATCAACTCTTTAATGCGGAATCACTTGCCAGCATCACCACGCCGACATTATTTGTCTCTGGAGATCTTGATGATATTTCTGGGTATAAAGGTATTCAGTCTTTATATCAACAAACAGGTGCTGACCATACCTATATGCTTACTTACCACAATGCTCGCCACAACATTGCACCACATCCAGCCCCACAAGTAGCTTACCAAAATGAAATTGATCTAGGCCATTACTTTGAACCTTCATGGAGCAATGTCCAATTAAATACCATCAATAAGCACTTTGCATTAGCCATGATGGATTGCCACGTTAAAAATCAACAAGATAAATGTGCTTACTTGAACTTAAACGGTCAATCTAACGAGCAGGATGCACAAGGAAATCCAACACCGGCTTGGAATGGTTTTGCACATCGCTATGCAACAGGTATGTCTTGGGACATGAAAAAACCCAAAAACTAGCTTTTTAACCACCAAAAAGGCTTACCGTTTTGAAAAAAAACTGTCGATACCGGGCTGTTTATTTTCATTCTTAGGGTTAATAACAAATGATAAAAAAATAAGCCTTTTACAATAATCACGTTGCAGAAGTATCAAAAAAACAAAAATAAAAACATAACCTTATTATTAAAAAGCAAAGACTAAATGTCGAACTACCTTTTTCAATAGTCAATAATCGTGAAAAAAATACAACGTAAATTGACGCCAATTTGTTAAGAAAAGGTTGATATTTAATCTTAATTACTATATTTATAAGATAAATAAGCTTTAATTAAAAAATCAATATTTATAAAAAAGCAACAACATCAACTGGGGGAAGGAAAATGTCTACAAAAGGAATCGCTACGTTTGGCAAGAGGACAACGTTGGCACTCGCTATTGCTGGGGCAATTGGGAGTGTTCACGGCGTTACAGCAGCTGAAGCTGCAGAAACTCAAGCCAATGAGCAAATTGAAGTGATTGCTGTAAAAGGGATCCGCAGCAGTTTAAAGAACTCAATGGCCGACAAGAAATCCGCTTCTGTGGTTTCAGATGGTATTTCGGCAGAAGATCTGGGTAAATTTCCAGACTTAAACGTAGCAGAGTCATTGCAACGTATTACAGGTGTATCGATTGACCGAAGTGGTGGTGAAGGCCAGGCAGTAACGGTTCGTGGCTTTGGCCCACAATTTAATACGGTTTTAGTTAACGGTCGTCAATTAGCGACAGATAGCGCTGGTCGGGAGTTTAATTTCGACATTTTAGCTGCTGATCAAATTACTGGTGCTAACGTATATAAAACCAGCAATGCCAGCATGCAAGAAGGTGGTATAGGTGGTACGGTCGACGTCACAACCGCGCGCCCTTTTGATTACTCAGGCTTCCAGCTTGTTGGTTCTGTGAAAGGAATGTATGAAAGCCTTTCAGAAGAAGTTTCACCTTCAATTTCAGGTTTGATTAGTAATACCTTCAATGACGAAACTATGGGTGTATTACTTGCGGTAAGCCATCAAGAGCGTCAAGTTCAAATTAACCAAATTAACACCGGCGGTTGGCGTGGTGGTCAAACTATCTCTAATTCACGAGATGGTGTGTTGTTTACCAATGCTTATATTCCACGAAACTGGGATCAAATCGTTGACGAACAAGACCGCACTCGCACCAATGGCAGCTTAGTGTTTCAATATGCGCCATCTGAAGATGTCAGCATTACCTTAGACGGTTTTATCTCTAAATTTGAAGTTGATTCACAAGTCACTGACTTAGCATCTTGGTTTGAACCAGACCGTGTTGGCAACGCAACTATTGATCCAGCAACGGGCACCTTATTAACCTTTAGCCAAGATATTGGCTTACATCAAGGCAGTGGCGATCCTGCAACTGATTTTGTGTCACATACTCGTAACTCACGCGATGTGACTAACAGCGGTGTCGGCTTAAATGTTAAGTGGGACATAAACGACCAATTAAAAGCTAACTTTGATGTTTCAAACTCGAATGCTGAAAACGATCGTGCTGGTCGTGACCGTTTCAACGTTGTCGGTATGACCAACAGCTATGCATTTGATGGCACGAGTGGAACTCCAACCGTTATCCATGGTGGTTTTGAAAATGGCAGCTTACCTGATGCCGGTCTTTCTCGTTTACATTACAGCGAAAAAGGTAATCAATTTACTGACGAAGATGAAATTACTGAGTTTAAAGCTGATTTCGAATATTCACCTGATTCATTGGTGTTCACAAAAGCGAAATTTGGTGTGTACCGTCAAGAGCGTGAAAAATCCAGTTATCAGATTTTTGGTAGCCAGTGTCAATTCTGTGGTTACGGTACTCCTGCGCCAAATGAAACCATTAACTTCAGACCCTATACTGCGAATAACTACTTCTCTGGTTTAATCGATACTTTCTACACTTTTGATGGCGATGCAATGGTCGATTATTTAGCCTCTGAGGGGTATCCAATAACCCCAACACTGCAAAATAATCGCTATACAATTAATGAAGATGTCAGCAGCTTATACATGAACTTCACGTTTGTGTACGACGTAGGTGATATGCCATTAACGGTTGATCTAGGTGCTCGTTACTCAACAACTGATGTAGAAGTAAGCGCCGTACAAAGTTATATTACTGACATAGTGCCGACTAGTGATGCAACATTATTTCAAAATATATACGGTCCAGCGACAAATATTACTCAAGGCACAACTTACTCAAACTTGTTGCCAAGCGTAAACGTGAAGTTAGACCTACAAGACGACATGGTGCTACGTTTTGCCATGTATGACTCTTTAACACGTCCAACCATGTCACAGCTATCCCCAGCGACTAACTTTAACGAGCCACGACGTCAGAATTTAACGGCTAGCGGTGGCAACCCATCACTTGAACCGTTCCGTTCCGAAAACTGGGATATCTCTTACGAGTGGTATTACGATGATGCCAGCATCTTCAGCTTTGCATTTTTCAGCAAAGAGGTTAATGACTTTATCGTGACGTTAACGGGTGATGAAACTTATCAAATGACTGACCGTACAGGCCCTGACTTTAACTGCAGCACAGCTAACTCAGACTTATGTTCTGATGCAGTAGTTGGCACAACAGAAGAGCTAAATGGTCAGTCAGAACAGTATACTGTGACTCGTCCTCGTAACGGTGAATCAGCACGTATTACTGGTTATGAAGTTGCCTTAACTCATATCTTCGACAACGGCTTTGGTGTCACCGCCAACGCTACTGTGGTTGATAGCAATGTGAAAGTAGATGCTAACAGCACTCAAAGTTTCGCACTTGAAGGTTTAGGTAATTCTCAAAACTTAATCGTGTTCTATGAGCAAGATAACTTCCAAGCCCGTGTTGCATTTAACAACCGCGAAGGCTTCTTACGTCAGCTAGACAATGGTTTTAATGGTGAGCCAATCAATACCGAAACTTTTGGACAGTGGGATATTAGCGCCAGCTATGACATTACTGAACATGTATCTGTGTTTGTTGAAGGCATTAACATCACTGAAGAAGAGCTAGTGCAAACAGGTCGTTTCGCCAACCAAATTTATTCGGTTGAAGATAACGGATCGCGCTATTCTCTAGGCGTTAGAGGCAAGTTTTAAATTATAAGTAATAAAAAGACAGGTGCTAAGCACCTGTCTTTTTTGTTTATGATATATAAAACATACCTTGCGGTCGTGTTTAACTACGACAGTAATTAAGCACATTTCATTGCAAACAGGATGTAAACCCAATGGCAAAAGCAATCAAAAAAATTATCATTGTGGGTGGAGGTACAGCGGGTTGGTTAACCGCAGCTATCATTGCATCGCACCATAAAAGCCAGACAGGTAATGACTTAACTATTATGTTAGTGGAATCATCAGACATTCCCACTGTCGGTGTTGGTGAAGGCACTTGGCCCACCATGAAAAATACCTTACAACAGATAGGGTTAAGCGAAAACGAAGTTTTTAAGGCCTGTCACGCCACATTTAAACAAGGCGGCAAGTTTGTTAACTGGGTCCATGGAGATGGCGACTTTTATTACCATCCATTTACGGTTCCCTTAGGTTATGGTCGTATCGACTTAGCCCCCTATATCGACAATATCAAAGACTACGCCGAGCACACCAACTTTCAACATGCTATTTGTGAATCAGGCCTTGCGCCTCGCAGCATGGCAGAAAGCGAATACCAAGGCAGCTGCAATTATGCTTACCATCTTGATGCTGGCGCCTTTGCCGACTTATTAAAACAGCATTGTAAAACTAAGCTGGCAGTAGAGCATGTTATCGGGACAGTAGAACAAGCTCATGTCGATAGCCAAGGTAACATCAGCCATATTTCTCTTGCCGACCAAGGTTCAATTGACGGTGATTTATTTATCGACTGCAGCGGTTTTGCATCTTTATTATTGGGTAAAACGCTTAATGTGCCGTTTGTTAAACTGGATCATGTGCTATTTAACGACCGTGCAATTGCAATGCAAGTGCCCTATAAAGATCAGCACAGCCCAATCGCATCACATACCATAGCCACTGCACAAGACTCTGGCTGGATTTGGGATATTGGCTTAACACATCGTCGCGGTGTCGGTCATGTGTATTCAAGCCGTTATATGTCAGACGAACAGGCTGAAGCCAATTTACGTCGTTATATTGGCCCGCAAGCCGAAGGTTTAAGCGTAAAAAAAATCAGCTATCAAAGTGGCCATCGTGAACGTTATTGGCAAAATAACTGTGTTGCGGTTGGTATGGCGGCAGGATTTGTTGAGCCACTAGAAGCCACTGCGATTATGTTAGTCGAGATATCTGCACGCTACATTGCCGACAACCTACCTGTTAACGAAAGCATCATGGCATTAACCGCAAAAAGGTTTAACCAACAAATGGAATATCGCTGGGGGCGTATTGTTGATTTTTTAAAACTACATTACATGCTGACTAAAAGACCCGAACCCTATTGGCAAGCACACTGTAATCCCGACACAATTCCACAGAGTTTACAAGAAGACTTAAGCATTTGGGCTTATCGAGGCCCCACCAGCAAAGACTTCAATGGCCCAAACGAGTTATTTCCAGCCGCAAGTTATCAATATGTACTTTATGGTATGGGTTTCAGCCCAGACTATTCTCAGCATGCGCACTTATACCAACAACAAGCCCATGCAACTCAGATACTTAACCGTAATGTTCAGCTTACGCAGCAGATGCTCAATACATTGCCGCCTCATCGTGACTTCATTGAACAATGGTTAACTCATTCTCAACAATAGAATAAAAACATGAAAAAACTAACAGAATTAACGCCTCAACAGCACCAACACTTACGATTAGCAAACGACAGCGCCATTCAATTTGCTCATCAACAAAACATCATGAACCTTAGGGTATCTGAAGTCAGTCAAACAGCTTGCAGTATGCCAATTTTTTATGTCCGTGATGGTAATAATGGTCAATGGGTATTAACGGCATTTACCAGCTTCGAGCAAGGTAGCAACCTATTTGTCAAACAAGGTAAGTGGACCGCGCTGCATACGCCAACTAACATGCAAACTTTTCCATTTTTTTTGATGATGTCACCTGACGATCCACAGCGCTACACCATTGGTATTGATGAACAACATGAGGTTTTTTCCACCACAACAGGACAACCCATTTTTGAAACCAACGGCAAAGCATCGCTGCATTTATCTAGAGTAAAAACCCTGCTTGAATCTGACATTAACAATGATATCCAGACCCAAGCTTTTAATCAGCATATTAGCCAACTCGGCCTGCTACGCCCAATTAGCATCTTAATCCAACATAAAGATGGCTCAACACCTAGTTTGTCAGGTTTATTCACTGTTGATGAAGACAAACTGCAAACTCTCAGCCAAGAAGCACTCTTTGAGCTACACCAAAAAGGCTACCTTGCGCCATTACAAGCCATGCTAATGTCATTATTTCAACTCAATGCATTGATCAATAGTCACAATAAAACCCCTGGGTTGAACCCAATAAAAAGCATCAAATTAGAAGTCAGTAAAAATTCAGCTGCGGCATAACAATACCCAATAAAAACTAGGGAAAGGGAACAATAATGTCTGAAAATATTATTCAAATATCCGTATTTGCCATTGTAACGGCAATGATCGGGTTATTGACGTACATAAAATGTCGTGGCAGCAACCGTCAACAAAGCACACAAAATAAAGAATACTTTCTCGCTGGGGGCGGCTTAAGTTGGGTGTTTGTGGCAGGGTCTATCACCCTAACAAATTTAAGTACAGATCAGCTAGTCGGCATGAACGGTAACCAAATGGCACTACTAGCATGGTGGGAGTTCTCCGCTGTGATTGGTCTGATTATTCTGGCTAAATTATTTTTACCCGTTTATTACAAATATAACTGTACCACCACCACGGAGTTACTGGAAAAGAGATACAATAACAAGCATATACGAGCTGTTATTGGTTCTATATTCTTTTTAGGTAATGCTTTTATCTACATGCCAGCGGTGATTTATTCTGGCTCTCTGTTTATGCAAACCATGTTTAATGTCGATATTCCATTGATGTATATTGCCGTTGCATTCGCCACACTTGGCGCTGTATATGCTTTCTTTGGGGGCTTACGTGCCGTTGCCGTTTCGGATACCTATTCAGGTGTTTTATTATTAGGCATGGCTATTTTTGTGGTGTTTTTAGCCTTAAATGCTATTGACTACGATTTTTCAGATATTCCAGCAGAACGCTTAACCTTTATTGGCGATAGCGATTCGCCATTACCATGGCACACCCTTTTAACAGGGATGATTTTTATCCAAATGTATTACTGGGGTACAAACCAAACGATAACTCAACGCGCGATGGCTGCTCCTACGCTAAAAGAAGCACAGAAAGGGGTTTTTGCCGCTGCCAGCATTCGTATTTTAATCGTACCCGCTATTGTGGTCATTCCTGGTATTGTGTCTTACAAATTGTATGGTGATGTTGGTGATGCCGCTTACGGTCGTATCGTGGGTGATTTGATGCCAACGTGGTTAACCGGTGTGTTTGCTGCAGCTATGGCCGCAGCAGTGTTATCGACATATAACAGTCTACTTAACTCTGCGACGGCTTTGTATGTGTGCGATATTCACGAAGCTTACATTAAAAAAGATCCTAATGTCGTTCGCTTAAGTGCTTGGGTCACATTGCTGTTGAGTATCTTAACGTTGGCATTAGTCCCCATATATCAGCAAGCTGAAAGTATTATTAACTTACTGCAACAGCTTAATGGTTTACTCAGCATGCCGATTCTTTCGATATTTATTGTTGGCCTGATATTTAAGAATATTGACGCTAGAGCCGGTATTGGTGCCGTTATTTTTGGAGTATTACTATATGCATCATTAACGTTTAAATTCTCGCCGTTCTATTCAAGCTGGCACTATATTCACTTAATGCCTATCACTTTAGCAGCGTGTGTATCTTTTGCATTATTGGCAAACCGCTTTGTATTTGGTAAAAAAATCCAGTTTGCCTCTCGTGATGATATCGAAGTAGCTTAACCCTATTTATTAATAGTCATAAAAAGAACACCTTTAAGGTGTTCTTTTTTTATTATAAAGATTTATTAATCAATAACATATAACAATTCGCTATGGCATTTTTTCGCATTAAACAGTCTTGCGAAAATACGCGATATCAAAGAATGAGTTTTAATGGGTATTAGCTCTGTGGCGCAACGGTGAGTATCTGTGAATTGGGTGAGCAAAAAATGCTGACACAGAATTTAAATCAATAAGTGAAGCAGATAATAACAGGGGTCATTTAGCCGTTAAGCAACACAATAGACCCGTTTGAGCGTTAAACACGGCAATTAAATTGATTATCTTGGTGGTTTTTGTTTTAACCAAATCCAGAAACCGCTTAATGATACCAACAACAATGCTA